>Ga0207693_10000240_pt1 | contig 50607 bp, 81 predicted proteins | sample LARL81metaG_FD_184347 | JGI IMG/M metagenome (GOLD analysis project Ga0207693, IMG submission 184347) | Corn, switchgrass and miscanthus rhizosphere microbial communities from Kellogg Biological Station, Michigan, USA - LAR L8-1 metaG... | ecosystem: Host-associated > Plants > Roots >... | reverse complement strand
GGTCGATGCGTCGCTTGACGCGCAGCCTGAGCCGGGTCATGAGCGGCAGCGGCAGGCGGCGCGAGATCTTGCCGCTCGGGTGGATGTATCGGTACTGATGTAGTTCGCTGGTCCGGGTCATCGTGTTCTCCGCTGTGTGGTGGGTGGCCGCCCCCGCATCCCCTGTCGGGGGCGGCCGGACTCAGTGGATCGGGTGCCAGGTGCCGCCCTTGTAGGCGGCCTCGATCCATCCGCACGAGCAGTACCGGTGCGGGTCGCCGTGCGTGTCCTTCATCCCGCAGTCGTAGCGGCCGGGCGTCTCGCCGCCGTCGCTGTACCTGATCGACGGGTTGAAGAACTGGCCGGTCGGGTTGAGCACGCACAGGCCGATCGTGTCGTCCCCGACCTGAGTGACGACGGCGGCACGGCATTCCTGGCCATACTCGCCGCCGGGCGTCCCATAAGAGACGTAGTGGACAGTGTCGCCGATGCGCGGGGCAGGGACGGTACTGGCCATCAGGCGACGGTGAGCTCGATCGCGGCCGGGGTGGCGTCCACGACCTCGAACTCCACCGAGTCGGTGAGCCCGGCCGGGTCGGTGACCGTCACGGTGACGGTGCCGACGGCGGCGTTGTCGAGGGTCGCCGAGAGGGTGTCGGCGGCCGGGGTGAGGGTGCCGCTGGTCGCGGACCAGGACAGGGTGTCGGGGACGGGCTGCTGTTCCGCGTTGGTGACGGTGGCGGTGATGGTGCGCTGTCCGACGGGGAACTGCTGGTCGCTCATCTTCGGTGCCTCTCGTGTGTCGGTGGGTGCTGCTACGGGCTGTGCGGGTGGTGCGGTGCTGCTAGTGGACGGTCAGCCGGATGCTGGCCGGGGTCGGGTCGCCGCCGCCGTGGTGGTGGCAATGGTGGAGCGCAGCCTCGATGTCCCGCTCGAGGGCGGCGAGGGCGCGTTCGATCTCCTGGAAGTCGGCGTGCACCCGGCGCTTGAGCAGGTCACGGATGCCGGCGAAGTGGCTCAGGACGGGATGGGCGCTTCCGGCGCTGCCGTAGGGTCCACGCCGCTCGCAGGGGCGCCGGCGCCGAGGACAGAGTGCAGGTGATCGAGCAGCGCGGTGAGGTGCTGGTGTGCCTCGTTCACGGCATGGGCGGACGCGCCCTCGGCTCTGGCGGCGAGTTGCGGGATGGCCGCCTCGAGCCTGGAGAGTTCGCCTTGGGCGACGCTCTCCAGCTCGCGCAGCAGCTGCTCGGCCTCGGGCGCGAGTTCCTTCACGGCGGCCTGGACGGCGGCGGCCGCGGCGGTCTCCGCGGCGGCGATGACGGGCTCAGACACTGTGGTTCCTTCCTGCTGTGCGGGTCACGGGTTCGACGCGGACGGGGAGGTGCTCGAGTGCTTTGCGTACGGCGGCGAGCAGCAGCTGGCCGCCCTCGTTGGTCTCGACCGTGACGAGCGACGGGCGCCTGGTGCACCGCGGCGGCGTTGTGTCGCCGGTCCGGGTCGTGGTGGCCAACGGTGCCTCCGTGTGGTCGGGGTGGGGGCGCTGGAGTTCACCCGCGGTACGAGGGGGGAAGCCCCGACGGCCATGTCGGGCCGCGGGATCCTCTCCAGCGCCACGTCCAACGGTACTCGCACACTAGTTCGAGTACAGGGCGGGCGCGCGAGGTTACTTCCCGCGGATGCTCTTGCGCTTGGGCAGGGAGTGGAAGCCGGTCTTCTTCCCACGCTCGGCCACCACTTCATCAGCCCATTTGCGTGCGAATGGCTTGTGGGATGCGAAGAGGTACGCCCACTGTGCTTGCGAATGCATCGGGCCGGGCGACTTGCGGTGTCCGGACTTGGGCTTGGCCATGCCTGGTTCTCCTTCGCACGCCTGTTCGGGTGTGTCGCCACCTTGAGGGTACGCCGACCGTGGGGAACGGCGTACCCTCGCGGCGTCACCGGCTCAGGTTCCCGGCACGATCAGCCCGGAGCCGGTGCGGCCGGGCGTCGGCGGTGGTCCGTCGACGATGCTCAGGTGCGCCGGGCAGATGGCGTTGCCGTTCACGACGAGCTGCGCGAGCTCCTGCGGCGGCAGCGGCTGGCCGGCCTCGCGGGCGTTGTGCCGGTCGACGAAGCACAGGGCGCAGATCAGCGGGGGTCGTTCGCGCAGCAGGGTGCGCAGCCGGGAGACCTCGTTGACCCAGTCGGTGGTCTTGTGGTCGCCGGTGAAGTGCATGGTGAGGGCTTGTTCGATCTCGTTGGTGCGTTTGGCGCTGTACTCGCCGAGCTCGTCCGGGGTGATGCCTTCGGGCAGTTCGTAGATCGCGGGGGCGTGGTGGCGCCATTCGCAGTCGGGTAGCGGGCAGATGAAGACATCTGCGGCCGGCCTGGGCGGCTGGGGGGTTTCGTCGGGGATGTTGATCGGAGTGTCCTTACATTCTCATGATGGTGGTTGGGTTTGGTGGCCGGTCACCGGTGGTGGCCGCTCATCTGCGCCGTCCGCCGGATCCGATGCGGTGTCCGGTGTGCCAGCATCCGCAGAACCGGCACTTGTAGACCTCCAGACGGCCGCGTGGCGCGCCTTTGCGCACGAGCGCTTCGAGCTGGTCGCGGGCCTGTTCCCTGCTGGCGTGGCGCTGTTTGCCGGTGCAGGCGCGGTTGCGGTTGCGGGTCATGGGCTGCTGCGCGCGTAGGCGGCTGCGGTGGTGACGTGGGGTGCGTCGTTGGCGGTGGTGAGGACGAGCGTGAGCGCGGCGACGAGCAGCACGTAGATCGGTAGTCGTGCCGCGGTGTCGAGGATGCGCCGGCCGATGCGGGCGCCTCGGGTCACCATGCGTACCTCCTTGGTGTGGGTTCGCGGTGGCGGCCTTTGCCGTGGCGGTCTCGCCAGCCGTCTGAGGTGAGGTAGACCGGCTCACCGCAGATGCAGCGGGCGCCGTTGCGGTCGTGTGGCAGGGCCCAGAGGCTCATGGGGCGCTCCGGGGTTCATCGGCGAGCGGGGCGTGACGGGTGGCCTTGGCGTCGCGGATGACCTGGCGCAGCCACTCGGCGTCGGACTCGGCGACGTGGGCGCAGTTCGTCGGTCCGACGTGGAGCGTGAGCGGTTGCCCGTCGCCGTCGCGTTCGGGGCCCACGGACACGGCCCATGGCTTCGTGCTGGGGTCGTCGTGGCCGTCGGGGCAGTGTGGACATTCGGGCGTGCGGTTCATCGGGCGAGCCCTCCCGGGCAGTCGGCCGCCATGGTGCCGTGCTGGACGAGCGCGCCGCTGGCGGTGATCGGAATTTCCGCGTCACAGGCCGGGCAGGTGCGTGTTTCGCGCAGGTAGTCGACGGCCAGGTCCGCCGCCGCGGCGTGGGCTGCTGCGAGGTCGGCGTCCGCCACGGCGTTGAGCAGCTTCGCGACACCGAACGCGACGACGGGATCCATAGAGGCGATGAAGCGACTCGTGCTCTGTGGTTGTCCTGGCTCGTCGAAGGTGTTCGCCTTGAGCGTGACCGTGGCCGACTCGTTGACGGTCTGCGGGTAGCCGCCTTCGGGTGTGGCGACGTACCAGCGGCCGGATGCGCTGGATTTGGCTCCGGCCGCGGCGAGGTCGATGGCGTCTGCGGCGCGGCGGATGGTGGCGTTCGGCGTGGAGGCCGGGGTCTCCGTCATTGTCGGCCTTCCTGGGGTTCGGTGGTGGCGCGCAGTGCTGCGCGGGCTTGCTGGTAGGCGGTGGTTCCGGGGGTGTCGGCGGCGGCCGGGATGGTGCCGGGTGGTGGGCGCCAGTCGGCGTTGGGGTCGTCGGGTGGGGTGAGGTCGACCAGGCCGACGCGGGCGCCGTCGAGGGCTGCGAGCAGGCCGAGGGCGATGTATTCGGGGTCGCCGGTGCCGAGGTGTGGCAGGGCGTTGGCGAGGACTTTCTTGGCGTCTTCGCGCACGTCGCGGGGGCGGGTGGTCATGTGGCATCACCGGGGCCGAGGTCGAGCACGCCCTGCGACAGGCGGCGGGCGGCCTTCTCGATCTGCGCCTCGTCCGCCTCGATCCCGACCGCGCGCCGCCCACAGCCGCACGCCGCCTCGAGCGTCGAGCCCGAGCCCGCGAACATGTCCAGGACTAGGCCGCCGCTGGAGCAGCCGTATTCGATCAGCGGTCGCAGGAGAGGCACCGGTTTCTCGGTGGGCGCGATCGCGGCCTTGTGCATTGACCGCGCCTCGATCACGGACGGCATCTGCCGGGTGCCGTCGTCGACCCATTCCGTGCGGCGCTGGTAGGCGCCCAGGTGGGGGCTTGGCACGCTCGGAGACGGCCGTGTACGCGAGCGGGGGTCTACTCCCGGTGTGATGCGCGGGGTAGCGTGGCGCACATCAGTCCACCGGCCGCGGTACCAGTGCAGGGCGTGCTCGTGGACGCGGCGGAATCGGTCGGCGGCGCGGCTGGATCCGTTGTGCTTGCGCCAGACGACGTCCTGGCTCAGCTTCCAGCCGGGGAAGACGAACTCGTCGCGGTGTTCGAGGAACATGCGCATCGAGCCGAAGCACCACATCGACGCGGCGTAGTCGGCGGCGAGGGTGGGCCAGCAGTCGACCCACCGGTCCCACGCGAGGGTGGTCTCGCCGTAGGGCGGGTCGGTGACGATCAGCTCGGCCTGCAGTCCGAGCGCGGGCAGGATCTCGCGGCAGTCGCCGAGGTAGAGGGTGACTGTGCCGTCGGTGAAGTAGGTCACCGGGGACTTCATGTGGGCCTCGCGGCGAGGATGCGGGTGACGTCGCCGGCCAGCCAGTCGGAGGGGCGCCACAGGTGGTACTCGACGTAGGACAGGGCCTTGAGCTTGTCGGCCCAGATGATCTGGTCGGCTCTGCTGCGGCCGTTCTGGCGTTTGAGTTCGGCGAACAGGCACCGGTCCTGCTTGGGGTGGACCAGGCACAGATCCGGGAACCCGGGGTCTGATCGGCGGCTGTCGTGGGTGTGGTAGGTGTGCCAGCCGAGGTCTTTGGCTGCGGCGACGATGTTGGTTTGGAGGGTGGCTTCGGACATGCCGCGGGCCATGGCGTCGGTGTAGCGCGGCAGGGTGAGCGCGCGAGTGGGGGCGCCCATCAGTCGTCGCCTGCCTCGAGGAGCCACGGCGCCGTCGTGCATTCGCCGCAGCTGCCGTTGATCAGAATGTGGCGGGTGTGGCCGCACGGCAGCGGTTCGGCCGGGGTGGCGGCGATGTCGGCTCGGGCCTCGGCGACGGCGGACTCGAGGGGGTTAGCGTCGGCCGCCACGGACTCGGCCACGATGAAGCTGTCGTAGTCGGGCTCTTCGTAGCCGCCGGTGATGCGGGTCTCGATACGGATGCGGTAGGTGCCGGGCTCTGTTGGCCACTGCTCCTTCATCGGAGCGTGGTGCAGCCAGCAGGCGGCTCCGGCGGGGAGGGCGGCGCATTCGGCTGGGTGAAGTTCCTCGTACTGGCGCACGATCCGGTGGGGTTCGAACAGGTCGGGGCCGTCGAAGATGCGGATGGTGTGCCAGGCGGTGACGGACTCGCCGCAGCTGAAGAACTCCTCGTCGGGGGTGGGCTGGTCGATGGGCGCCTTTGTGGCGTCGGCGAGCGGCATGTAGACCTCGTCGGCGAAGGTGACCAGGTCGTCCATGACCCGGGCCCATCGTTCGTCGTCGGGGGCGGCGCTCTCGTTCGCGTCGAAGTTGAGGTCGCGGTGGATGCGGGCGTGCAGGCGTTCGAGGGCGTCGAACGCGGTCCCGTCGTGGCCGCAGGGCGCTGCTTCGGCGGCGTCGAGGCGCCGACGCAGTACCGCGCGCTCGCGGAGTAGGGACAGCAGGTCACCCAGCGTCAGGTGTGACCATTGGCGGCGGTCGCCGTGGGCGCTGAGGATCGGCGTCTCGTCGTCGGCGCCGGTCTTAGCGCGCCATGCGGTGACGAACGCCTCGAGCCGGGCGGCGTAGTGGTCTGGGTGGTCCGGGTGCGGGTTGGCGACCTCCGCGGCGTCGAGTTGGCGGCGCAGCTCGGTCAGGCGCTGCTCGTCGAGCCGGATCTGCTCCAGCAGGCACTGCACGGTGCGCGCGGTCAGGGGCTTGCCCCAGATGGTGTCGATGGGGTGGGTGTCTTCCTGGCGCAGCATCGCGTAGTGGCCGCGGCGTGCTTCGAGGTAGCCGGCCGCTTCCTCGACCGGGGTCTGGTCGGTCATCGTCACTCTCCTGTGCAGGGGCAGACGGAGTCCCCGAGCCGATCGGTGGGGCACGTGGAGCCGAGGCCGACGCGGCAGCCGGAGGCGGTGCAGCAGGTGCAGTCGTCGCACTGGCCGCGGCCGGCGTCCCAGTCCTCGCGTACGCGCTGCGCCGCCCGGTGGTCGGCGTCGGCGGCCTGTCGCAACTGGTCGCGCTCGGCCGTCGCCTCGGCGAGTAGCTTCTCGGCGCTGGCGGTGCGTGCGCGTTCGATGTCGAGCGCCTGTTCGGTGCTGAGGTAGGCGAGTAGCTGCTCGGGGTCGTACTGCTCGTGTGCGACCAGGCGGTACCCGCGGTCCATCTCGGCGCGGATCAGTCCGAGCACCGCGGCGGGCATCGTGGGCGCGTCGATGTAGCCCTCGTGGCCAGTGGTACGGCCGTCGCACTCGGTCTCGCAGTATTCGAGCTGGTTGCCGTAGCGCAGGATCTGGATGCGCCGCTTGTCGTCCTCGCGGTGCAGGGTCCAGGCCTCGTCGTAGGTGGTGCCGGTGGTGGTCACCTCAGGCCTCCGGTCCGGTGATGGCGAGCTGCTCGGGCTGCCTGCGAGCGGTGAGGGCGGGCTCGGCTGGGCCCGTGATATCGAGGGACTCCTGCACGCACACGTCGCAGTGGCCGTGCGGGTACTCGGTGTCGTCCCAGTGCAGGAGCACGTACGTCGGTCCGCTCAGGCCGCGGGTGGAGACGACCGTCCCGGTCTGGCCGGTCTCGCGGCGCCGGATGCGCACGCCGTCGTCGAAGCCGCGGGTGAAGGGCGCGGGTTCGTAGAACCAGAGCGCGCCGAGGGGGACGCCGCGGGGCTTGGGGCCGAGCGCGAGGGTGCGCAGCGCGTCGTGGAGCGACAGGCCTGTGTAGCTCACGACTGCCCCAGTTCGCGGACCTCGGCGGCGACGGCCTCGACCTGCTCGGCGTTGTCGTGGTGGTCGCCTTCCGCGTTGACGATGTCGCTGGCGGCGAGGACGGCGCTTTGCAGGCGCCCGATGTACTGGCACAGCTCGGCGACCTCGCGCTCGAGCAGTCCCATGGTCGAGTTGTCGTTGGCGCACTCGCGGAGTTCGGCGAGGGTGGCTTGCAGGGTGGTCGTCATCGGCCGTCGGTCTCCTCGGTGGTCGGGTCGTCGTCGATGGGGAGCTGGCCGGGGCCGGGCACGGCCGGGCGGGAGCACTGCGCGTGCAGCAGGCGCGGCGTGGCGGGCTTGGGCGGGAGGGTCGCGGCGATGGCCGCGCGTGCGTCCTGCGGGAGCCGGTCCCAGCAGATGGGGCCGTAGCCGCGGGCGATCGACTCGGGGTCGGTCAGCCACCGGCCGCAGCGCGCGGCGCACAGCCGAGGCAGCGTCAGGCCGGTCATCGGTCGTTCTCGAAGCTGAGCTGGGCGCCGGTCTCGCCGAACGCCTCGCGGATCTCGTCCTCGTCCTCGATCGGCAGCTGCACGCGGCCGGTGCGGTGCTCGTGGACGCGGCGGAAGAGCTGGTGGCCGGCCTTGAGGTCCATCCCGGTCAGGGCTTCGATGCGGCGGATGCGCACGACCGGGACGACCTCGCCGGTGTCGATGTCGGTCTCGACCTTCTTCGTGTCGATGATCGCGATGACGACGCGCTTGCCCTCGGGGTCGCGGGTGAGCTCGTCGAGGATCGCGCCCAAGCCATTGGCGTTTCCGCCGGGCAGGGCGCTGGCGAGCTTCACGGGTGTGGACATGAGGTCTCCTTGCAGGTCAGATGGGGTATTCGTCGTCGGGTTCGTACGCCTCGGGTGGCCACTCGACGTCGTCCGGCGGTGGCCAGTCCTCGTCGGGGGCGGCCTTAGAGTCGGCGGCGCAGCCGCGGCACGGGTACTCGAGGCGATGGATGCGGCAGGTCTGGACCGGGCCGGTCGGGGCCGGCGTGTGCTCGGCCTCGTCGCCCCACCGGCCGTCGTTGAGCCAGCCCTGGGGGTACTTGATGTACCGGGCTTCCTTGGTGCGGCATTCGAGGGCGTAGACGATGGCGCCGTCGATGATGGCCTGCGGGTCCGCCCCGCCGGTCACGGCTTTCGCGAACGCCTTTTGCGCTGCGGGCTTGCCCCGCTTGAGCGGGTAGACGCGCCAGAAGTCATCGAAGCGTGCGAGCGGGTCGGGCTTCTTCGTGCGGCGTGTGGATCCGCTCGCCCCGTCGGCCGCGCCAGCGGTTGACGAAGAGTGAGCGTCAAGAACGTCAAGAGCGTCTTCCTTATGGATGGCTCCCTGTGAGCCGTGTTCGGTGTCAGAGAGAGCCGTGTCTGGTGTCACAGAGAGCCCTGTGGTTTCGTCGATGGCTCCCTGTGAGCCGTGTTCGGTGTCAGAGAGAGCCGTGTCCGACTCGGCTCCGTCTGAGCCCAGTGCCGGGACGTGGAGCCGGTAGCGGGTACGCACCCGGCGCACCCGCTCCGCGTCGCTCGGCCGGATCCGCTCGACCCAGCCCTCCGCCTCGAGATCGCCCAGGTGCCGCTTCACGGTCGCCAGGGACTGCCCGGTCTCCGCGGCGAGCTGCGCGAGCGACGGGGTGTGGTTCGGGGGTGTCTCCGCGGTCCCCTTGTCCGCGATGTCGGAGAGCACGAGCATGATCAGCCGGGAGGGGGCGGGCATGGTCGCCGAGCGGCGCACGGCCAGGTTGATGCGCCAGGTCTTGCCGCGCTCGGACACGCCTGCCCCCTCTTCGTCGTCGGTTGGTTCACTGCTCGGGATCCCAGGGGGACTTCTCGCCGCGGGCCTCGCGCTCTTCGCGCGCACGTTGTCGGGCAGCGCGCCAGTCGAGGGCGATCTCCATGCGGCCGTCTAACTGCTCTTGGGTGAGGGCCTTCGTTCGCGCCATCTCGGCGAAGGTCTCGTAGCCCTCGAGCAGGAGACCGCGCGGCGTGGCGAGGGCGGCGAAGACGTCGAGGTTGCCGTCGGCGTCGACGGAGCCTGCGCTGGCGGCGTGCATTACAGCCTGAGCGACGGAGTCCGCCGTGTAGCCGGCCACGTTGGCCGCGAGCGCCTGGATGAGGGTTGTCTGCCATTGACCGGGTGTCGGCGACGTCTGGTAGCGCGCGCTCCACCCGTGGGTGAGTGCATGCGCGATCTGCGACTCGAACGGCTCTTCCTCGCCGTCGACGAAGTCCGACAGTGCCGAGGACTCCAGCTGCCCGCAGAGCTCCGCAGCGGCTATGAGCGCGGAGGCCGATACTTCCTCCGGGTAGAGCTCGGCCGCATGCTCGCGCACCTCGGACTCGAGGCCCTCGGGCGGCTCGGCTCCATGAGCCTGGCACCAGTATTCGCGCCAGACGAGAGCTGCGGTCTCGAGAACTGCCCGTGTGACACGATCGAGGAAGGGCTCGTCGGCAGTCGGTGAGGAGTCCTGCTCGAACAGCGCGCGGGCCGCCGCGTCGATCTTCTCGATCTGCTTCCACGCGATCCCGCACAGATAGCGGAAGGTGTTGGGCGCCTTGACGTGCGTGGCGGCCATCGCCGTGCGGATGTCGTCGAGCAGGATCTCGATCGGCAGCCCGCGGGCACGGAAGGTCTCGACGCTGCGGTCCCATGTCTCGTCCAGCGGGATGGTCCCCGCGGCGTTCTTCCAGGTCTTCCACGCCTCCAGGAACCGATCGCGGTAGGCGACCTGCGCGGCGTGGTCGGCCGAGGCCTGCACGATGGCCGCGTGCATCGCGGCGGACCAGCGCAGAGCGCTGTCCTGCACGTCGGCGACCAGTGGCGCGTCGGGCGTCGTGGAGGTCTTGCCGCTGTTGCAGTCCGCGCAACAGGCGACCAGGTTCTCGGCCTCGTCCCGGCCGCCCAGGGCGACGGGCAGCACGTGGTCCACCGTGAGGCGCACCTCGGGGGCGCACCGGCCGCAGTAGCGGCAGGTGTGGTTGTCGCGGCGCAGGACCTCGTAACGCAGCCGCTTACCGACCGCCATCCGCACTCCCCTCCTCGGTCTTGGGCTGGTACGCGGTGCAGGCCGGCCACCACTTTCTGACGTCGGTCGCGGTGGAGTGCGACATGCGCCCGCGGCCCGGGGCGGTGCACTTCGGGAAGCGGCGGCGCGAGTTGTACGGCATCAGCCGCTCCCGGAACCGGCAGCCGCCGCACCTGGGGCCGGGCGCCGACAGGTCGTCCGGGGGCGGGGCGTCCTTGTGCAGCCAGATGAGCGGCCAGCCGGGCATCGACAGCGGGTGCGTGCCGCGGCGCATCTTGGCCATCTGGCGGTCGACGAGCGTCGTGGGCTGCTTCTCGGGCTTCTCGACCCGGGCGCCGTCGGGGATCTCGAACAGGGCGTCGTCGTCCATCAGTCCGCCTCCACTGGCACGGCGGGCTCGCAGGCGTCGTCGGGGATGGGTGCGCCCCGTTTGCGCGCGTCGACGCGCGCCCACTGGCGGCACGGCTTGCACAGGGCGCGGCCAGCCTCGCGGTGGGCGTCGACCGCGGACCGGGAGCCGTGCACGACCCGAGAGCCGATGATCTTTCGTTCGCCCCGGCTCAGCCGCCGGATGTCGTCGCCGAGCAGGCCGAGCGCCTCGAGAGCGGGGCGCGCGAACCGGGCGGCCGCGCGGCGGTGCGCTTCGTTCTCGAGGTCGAACCCGCGGCCGGCGATGGCGCACACGATGAGCGCGGCGGCGTGGCTCTGCTCGGGGGTGGTGTGCGGGACCTCGAGGGTTTCCGCCGTGGCGCGGGCGGCCTCGTCGTCCAGGACGATGTCGACGGTGGCGGTCATCACTCGACCGCCGGGTGCACCGTGGCGGCGTGGTACCAGGCGGCCCAGTCCGCGGCGGTGGCGGCGTTGTCCTCGGCGGGGCGCAGCGCGGTCGCGGCGGCGAGCGCAAGGGTGGCCCGGATCTGGGCCTCGCGCAGCATTACGTCGAGCAGCTGCACGGGGCTGAGGTCATCGCCGCCGATGGTGCGGCTCTCGGCGATCAGCTTGAGCGCCTCGGTGTAATTCTCCGGTCCGGAGTTCATCGCCCGCCCGCCTCGGTCTTCGGCGTGCACACCATGCAGCGGTGGTCGGCGATCTCGCTGTCGTGGCACAGGGTCACGCAGTGGCGGCAGAACGGGCCGCCACCATGCATGGCCGAGCCCTCGGAGCTTGTGTCAGTGGGGTCGAACGGGATCTTGCACTTAAGGCAGATAGGGCGCGCGTCGTCGACGCTGTCCCCGGCCGCGTCGTCGAGGTCTTCGATCAGCTCGTCGAACCGGTCGTGCGCCGCGGCGGCGACGGTGCGCAGCTCGCCGAGGGCGTGTCGCAGGTTGGTGTCCTCGCCGCCGTTGAAGGCGCCGGCGATCGTGCTGGCGACGAGCAGGTCTCGGATGGCGATCAGGTCGAGGCGTTCCTCGTCCGGGTCGAAACCGGGGTCGGCGCCGGGGTTCTCGAGCTTGTCGTAGATCTTCAAGAGGGTTTCGGCGAGCAGGTAGCCGAAGCCCAGGGCGGCGACGGCGCCGAATGCGATGCCGCCGAGGGCGGCGACGAGGTACCAAGCGAGCTGCATCGGTGTGTCCTTCGTGGTCTGGCCCCTCGGGCCGCAGTGCGGGCGGCCCGAGGGAGTCTGGGGGTGGGCTATTCGGCGGCCGGGACCGGGTCCTTGCCGATGCGCACCATGCGGGTGAACACCTGGATCGCGGAGTCCTGGAGCTGCTCGACGGTGGGGGCAAGGACCTGCTTGGCGGCGGCCCGAGCGGCGTCCCGAGCGGCGGCCCGAGCGGCGGCCCCAGCGGCGTCCCCAGCGGCGGCCCAAGCGGCGGCCCAAGCGGCGGCCCCAGCGGCGGCCCCAGCGGCGGCCGCCTTCTGCCGCGCATCACGCACCAACTCGCCAGCCGCCTGCGCCTGCTCGAGATTCGTGATCTGCGGCAGGTCCCGGATCGTCTGCGCCACCGACGGGTCGATCCGCTCCGTGAGCGACAGGAACGCGGGCAGGTAGGTGCGGATCAGCCAGTCCAGCGCGATGTACCCGCGCCGCTCGGTGTATCCGTCGTCGCGGGTGCCGAGCATCTCGGGCAGCAGCGCCTTGAGCAGCTGGCGCTTGTCGTCGGGCAGACGGTCGTTCAGGCCGCGGCCCATGGCGCCGATCGCGGGGCACACGCACCGCGGCTGGTCGGACCAGGGCTCGCCGGCCATGTAGGCGGCGACTTCGAGCAGGCACCATTTGCCGTCGTTGTTCTGGGTGTGGCCGCCGTCGTCGAGGACGAGGGTGTCGAGGTCGACGGGGTTGACGATGAGTGTCACGGGTTTGTGTCCTTCAGGTGTGGTTGGTGACCCGTGGCGCGCGGCAGGGGAAGGTGTCCGCGCGCCACGGGAGATTCAGGGGCGGTCGGCCGCGTCGGGCGGTCCACCGGTGCGTGGCATCGCGTCGATGGCGCGCGAGTCAAGGCGCCGCAGTTCGCGTTTCCAGTCGCGGCTCCGGGCGCGGTGCTCGCGGCGCCGGATCCGGCGCGGCTCGGTAGCCCGCCACGCGGTCGCCGCGGCGACCACCCCGACGACGATGACGAAGGCGATCAGGGTCAGCACGGCCGCCTCCGTCGGGCGTCGGCGACGACCACCCGGCGCAGGGTCCTGCGGCCCGGGCGGCGGGCGGCCTCGATGTTCGCGGCGGCCAGCTCGGGCGTGATCGGGGCGAACGGCAGCGGGGTCATGCGGCGGCCCTCCGCTCGCTGCGCCTGCGCCTCTCACGCGACCGGTCGCGTGGCGCACGCACCTGCTCGTAGTCCTCATGGATGCGCACCCGGGTCTTGCGGCACGCCGCGTCGATCGGCTCCTTGCGGCGTTCGTGGCGCCGCAGCGCGGCCGGGGTGCCGCACGGGCGCAGGTCCAGCGGCCCCCACCCGTGCGCGTCGCGCCACGCGGCCATGTACGCGGCGCACTCCTGGCAGTCGCCCTCCCCGGCGGCCAGGTGCCGCTTGTGGGCGGCCATGGAGCCGTGACCCGTGTACCGGCCGCTCATACGCCCGCTCCCGCCGACGCGTTCAGGTCCTCTACCTGGGCGCTGCCGAGCTGGTCGAGCTTCGCGAACTGCTCGTCGGTCAACCGGCCCTGCGAGTGCGCCCGCTTCGCGGACACATACAGGGCCTTGAGCTCGCTCATCGTGGTGGCGTCAGTGATCGCGATGGTGATGTCCTCGCACAGCTGCTCCGAGGCGGCCGCAGCAGCCGGGGTCATCACGCGGCCGTCCATATCCGCCTCGGCGTTGGCCGCGTCCGGGGCCGGCGCGGTGTAGGCACGCGGCGCCGTGGCGCCCTCCTGGTCCAGCCCGAGGTCCCGCAACAGCCGGTCGACGCTGAACTTGGGCATCGGCAGCACACCGCTGTCGGGCATCCGCAGCAGCACCGAGCGCACCCCGGTCAGCTCCGCCTTCCCGAGCGAGGGCATGCGCACGATCGCGTCGACCTCGTAGGGCAGGTTCTTCTCCGCCCGCACCTTCCACGCCTTCTCCGTGGTCGGCTTGTCGCCGTCCATGACGGTGACCAGCTCCAGGCGCGCGATCAGGATCACCGGGCCCTGGTGGGCGCGCAGCACGTCGATGAGCTTGCCCCAGCGCTTCTTCGCACCGTTCCACAGGTCGACCGTGACGACGCGGTCCCCGGTCGGGGCCGGGCGGTTCTGCTTGTCCGCCGCGCGGCGGGCACGCTCGTTCGCGATGCCCTGCGCCTCGTCGGAGAGCATGTCCCACAGGGTGGTGACCGGGTCCACGACGATCGCGTGCGGCTTACCGCTCTCGCCGCGCGGCTGGCGGGTCGCCTTCCACAGCTCCCGGCCGATGCTCTGGTACGAGCCGTCGTGCTCGAGAATCTCGTAGCGCGCCCCGGGAATCGCCCCGTACTGGTCCGCGGCGCCCTCGCCGATCTCACACCAGAAGGTGCGGTCGACCAGATCCGAGGCGGAGAACTCGGCGGCCACGAACGACTTGCCGGACTTCTCCGCCCCCGCGAGCAGCACCATCGGCCACGGCGGCTTGCCGGTGGGCTTGCGGGTCTTAAGCTGCGGAACCTCAGGCATCGTCGCCGTCCTCGCCCGGTCCGGCCGTCTCGGCGAGCAGTGCTTCGGCCATGCGGTCCGCGACGTGCCGCGGCACCAGGCCGGTGGTCAGTTCGGGCCAGCGCCGCTCGGCGTGGTGCAGCTGCGCGCTGCGCCGTAGCGCGGCCAGCCAGCGGGTGCAGAACGCGCCCGGGTTGTCCTCGTAGTCGGCGGCGACCGCGGCGCCCAGGCCGCCGGGTAGCGCGTCGGTGACGTGGTGCGCCCACGCGATCGACTCGACCAGGTCCGCGGTCGGCGCCGAGGCCAGGTTGAGCAGGTGGCCCAGGTGCGCGGCGTGCTCGAGCGCCTCGGCGTCCAGGCGGATCACCTGGAGTGTCGGGTCCGTGGTGCGGATGCTGGTGGGCGGCGGGATCGCGAGCATCAGCGCTCACCGCCCCGGATGGCCTCGATCAGCTCGGAGGCCGCGAAGACCCAGGTGTAGTCGCCCTCGTTCGCGTTGACGACGAGTGTGAACACGGTGTGATCCGTGTTGTCGCGCAGGCGCCCCCGGAACAGGTCGAGGATCTGCGCGGCGCTCGCCCGCTCCAGGGGCACGTATTCGCCGGTCATGCACTCGGTGCAGCCGCAGCCCGGCGGGTCGATCGCGACGGGGCGGGAGGGGTTCGTCAGGCTCACGCCGACACCTCCGAGGGCGCGTCGTCGGCGACCGTCCGCTCGTCGAGGCACTCGCCGTACCCGGCCGGGGGCTTGGGCATGGGCGGCTGGGCCCAGTCGGGGATCGGGTCGGCGGCATCCGCGTGCGCCCACACCCGCACCTCGAGCCCGGCGACCGAGACGATGATGCTGATCGTGCGGAACGGCTTGCCGCCGCTGGTGTACGGCTTGCTCACGTCCACGGTGCCGCCGGTCGCGGCGTGCCAGGCGTGCAGCGCCTCCCACGCGGCCTGCCCGTAGAAGCGGGCGAGCTGCGCGCGCGCCGACCAGCCGGGCTCGGTCTGCTTGCGCTCGAGCTGGACGTGGCACAGCGCGGGCAGGTCCAGGTCCGCGGGCAGGCCGAGGAAATCGGTCAGCTGCGTGGTCAGGTCGTCGAGCAGGCCGGGGCCGGTCATCGCGCACCCCCGGTGGCGTGGTAGGTGCCGTTGACCAGTGCCGGACCGGCGAGGGCTTCGGCGAGGATGAGCGCGCGCACCTGCGTGACCAGGTCACCCATGGTCTCGGTGCCGCCCTCGGCGTATGCGGCGGCCAGGGCGTGGCCGCGCTGCTGCCCGGCGAGTTTCACCGGGCGCGGCAGGCGCTGCCAGGCGCGCAGCTCCAGCCGCTCAAGCAGCAGCTCGGCGTGGCGCTCGTTCGCGTGGCGCAGCTCGGCCGCGCGGTGGTGCACCCGCATCGCGGCCTGGTGCAGCCGCGTGAGGCACGCGGTCAGCACCTGGTAGCGGGAGCGGTGCACGATCCTGGGCGGCTCGGTGGGGGTGTGCTGTACGGCCAGGACCGGCAGCTCCCAGATCAGGGTCAGGTCGGCCGGGCCGGGCTGCGGCAGGGGCGCGGCCAGGGGGGTGTCGCCGAAGACGATGCGCACCTGGTGGCCGGGCTGTGCGGCGACGTGGGTGATGGCGGCGATCAGGTGGAGGCGGGGCTGCGGCACACGGTAGGCGTGGCGGGCGGCTCGGGTCTTCACAGCGCCACCCCGTACAGCGGGCGCGGCACCGAGGGCGCCGGACGCGGGAAGTCGGCCAGTAGCGCGCTGGCGATGTCCTGCGCCGACGCGGGCTTCGGGCAGCGGGCGGCGAAGGTGCCGACGAAGTCGCCACCCCAGCCGCATCCGCGGCACGTGGTCTCCAGGCCCGGGTCGGTGTTCAGCCACCAGTGCCCCGTGTCGCCCACGAACGCGTCCACCCGGGTCTCACCCCGGCCGACGGGCAAGCCGTGCGAGTTCAGGTTCGCGGTGTACCAGTGGCCGCTGGTGACGCCATGCGGCAGCATCAGCGACTGGACCAGCGGCCGGCTGCCCAACAATCCGATCGGCGCGGCGTCCGGGGGTGCGACACGCACCGCGAGTCCGTTATCGTAGGCGTTCAACGATCTGTCCCCTCTACTGGATGGATCTCTTCGTCGGCCGCCCCTGCACGGGCGGCCGTACGTTTCTCAGGGCTTGGACTTGCGCGACGCAGCGGCCTTCATCGCGAGCCGCGAGAAGTGCGCGCTGACTGCGTTCTTGATCGCCTTCTCGCGGTCGGCCGGGGTCATCCGGCCCTCCGGGTCAACCTCGGCCGCGATCCGAGCCCTGAGCCCGTCGAAGCCGGGCTTGGCGCGGGCCCGCCGGCTCGGGGTCTGCTTCCACGACTCGTGCGAGGCCAGCCGGGCGCGAAGGGCCCGCTGCGCCGGGGTCATCGACTCGTAGACGCTCATGCCGCCATCAGCTCCGTGCGGTCCTCGACCTCGAGCGCATCGCAGATCCGCGCGAACACGGCGGGGCTGACTGTCGTCCGCTGCCCGGACTCGATCAAGCTGACGTAGCCAGGGCTGATCTGGGCCCGTTCGGCAAGCTGCGCCTGGTTGTCGCCGCGCAGTTGGCGGCGGATCCGGATCTTCTCCCGGTCGATCGCCACCATCGGCGAGTCTCGTTGGTCTTGGGCCATGACTTCACTTTACGACTCTTTACGAGACTGGCGCAAGAGCCGTCAACCAAAAGCAAGTCTCGCCGTCTCTACTGGACGTGACAGCTCTTTACAGAAATGATCTGGTCGTGGCCCAAAACGGTAAGAACTTCGCGACTCACGTAAAGAGACAGCGCGTAGCTCTCGGGCTGAGCCCAGCAGAGGCCGCCGCGCGCGTCGGCGTCAGTCGTCAAGCGTGGTCAGGGTGGGAAAGAGGCACTGTCCCAACCGACAAGAACTGGGCTGCGATCGAGCGCGCCCTCGAATGGGCCAAGGAGTCCGTCGCGGCGGTCCTGGACGGCGGCGAGCCCACACCGCTCGCGCGCGATCACGCCCCGCCGACGCTCCCCGCGTTCCCGCCCGGCGTCACGATCGATGCGAAGACCTGGGCCAGCTGGGACGAACTCGACCGCGAGAACTTCCGACGCGCGGCATGGCAGGCCGAAGAGCGGCGGCGCCGTCAGGCCGCTGCGACCGCCTGAGGCGGCAGGCAAGTGCATCAGCAATCTTGCACGTTCACCCTTTCGAGTGAGTGCGCGCAATCAGGAAGCGAGCATACTGCTATGCGTGAGTGCTTCTTCACTCATAGCCATCATTCTCGCGACCCTGGCTCTCACCGCCGCGATACTCGGCTATGCCCTCGGCCAACTACGCACCCAGCGAGAGCGGACGCGGGCGCTCGAGCGCCAGGTCGAAGCGAACGCTGTGCGCCTCGGCGCCCACACCGCAACGCTCACGATCCTCACCGAGGATTACGACGCGCCCGACGAGACACCCGAAGAGCGCCGCTCACATCTACGCCTAATCAAGGGCGGTGGCGCGGGGGCACTCTTGGCGCTCATCGCAGGCTGCGGCGCATGGCTTCGCCGGCACTGGCGCCCGGCCGCGACCCTGGCCGGAGCAGTCGGAGCAACCGCGGTCATCGCCGGGGCCTTGCTCGCCCATGGAGCGCCACCGCAGCGCGGACACGCGGGCACCCCACCGGCCCGGCCCAGCGCCACCGCCTCCACCTCCGCCACGGCGAGCACCGCCAGCCCCGCCCCGACGGCGACCGCGCGGCCGCGCCCACGCCGTATGCCGAGCGTCCCGGCCGTCCCCATCCTCGCGCCGTCGCGCGGCCGACGGCCAAGCCCCTCGGCCTCGGGGCCATCGCCGAGCCCGGCCGGGCCGAGCCCCATGCCGACCCGTCCGGGTCCGCCGCCCAGCCCCGGCCCCGCGGCGAGTTGCTCGCTCATCTACCTCGACGCGCTACACCTCGTCAAGGTCTGTCTATAGCCCTCGCGGGAAGATCGTCAATACACCAGGCGCCTACCGCGAATCCGGTGTCTCCCCAGGTGGGAAAACACCTGGTTAGCACGCCGCTCACAGCCGCACGCCTTCTAAGCGCTTGGTCGCAGGTTCGAGTCCTGCTGGGGGCGCAAATATCCTCCCACCTGCACATCTTCCCTGGTTCCGTACTGGTGTGCGTTAGCATGCCGGTGAAACACCAGACGCCTATCCTTCGAGACCCGTCGAACAGGGGGCTTCGCCATGCCCGTCACTGAGCCGTTCATCAGGTCATGGACAATAAAGCTGAGGGCCAAAAACCTCTCCCAGAACACCCAAAAGATCTACCAGCGCGCCGCCCGTGGCCTCGACGCATTCCTCGACGCGCTCCCCGACTCGTACCTCAAGGCGTTCCCCGACGACGCCGCCGTGTTCGAACCCGAAGACCTCCAGCCGCCCCAGGACTCCGCGGACGTCACCCGCACCCACCTCGAGGCGCACATCGCGGCCCTGACCCAGCGAACCAGCGCCGGGAACGCCAGCGTCCACTACCGCGCCCTGCAACAGTTCTGGACCTGGTGGGCCGCCGACCAGGAGCAGCCCAGCCCCATGGCCGGCATGTCCCCGCCGATCGTGCCCGAGGCGCCGGTGCCCGTCATCGACGACGGCGAGCTGCGCAAACTCCTGCACACCTGCCGCGGCCGCGACTTCGTCTCCCGCCGCGACACCGCACTGATCATGGTGCTGCTCGACACCGGGATCCGCCTGGCCGAATGCGCGGGCCTGCGCGTCGAGGGCGAGGACCCGAAGCGCAACGACGAGGACGCCGGCGACGTCGACTGGGACCAGCAGGTGCTCCACATCCTCGCCAAAGGCCGGCGCCCGAGGGCGGCACCCTTCGGGAACAAGACCGCGGTCGCCCTCGACCTCTACATCCGCGAGCGCGCGAAGATCGCACCCAGGGGCGAGCGGGCACTTTGGCTCGGGGTGCTGCGCAAGGACGTGCTGACCCCGTCAGGTATCGCGCAGATGCTCGAACGCCGCTGCATCGAAGCGAAGATCAGGCATATCAATCCGCATAGATTCCGGCACACGTTCGCGCACCAGTGGCGCGTCATGGGCGGCGACCCCACCGACCTCATGCGGCTGATGGGCTGGAAAAGCCACCAGATGCTCAGCCGCTACGGTGCGTCCGCCGCCGACGAACGGGCCCGCGCCTCCTACCGCCGCAACTCCCCCGGCGACCGGCTCTAGCCGCGCCGCCGCCCCATCAGATAGCCCGCCGCGCCGATCAGCGGCACAGCCACCACGACGAGCCACACCCACCACGGCGTCGTCATCGCCGCCACCCCCGGCCGGCCAGCCGCGGCACCCACACGATCCACAGCAGATACCACCACCGCGGCAGATCGTATTCGGGTTCTGGCATGGTCCTGATGTGCAGCCAGCAGCATCCGAACACGGTCACCGCGACCGCGAGCAACGCGACAATCCCCATCTTCATCGCCCCCAGTAACGAATAGGCGCCGGAGCGTACCCACGCGTTACCCCTGCGGACACGGCTGCCCCCGCTCCAGCTCCTCGAGCACATCCGCGGGAACCTCGTCCCGCGACACCCGGCGCAGCCACAGCCACACGCCGCCCACGCCGGGCTGAAGCCCGGTCAGGAACCGGATGCCGTACACGTCCTCGACCGGCATCGCGCGCGCGTCGTCCCGGCCGGCCTCGTACGCGTCGGCGATCAGCCGTTCCGCGGCGGCCGCAGTGATGTAGTCCTTGTTCCACCGCGGCCCGCGCCGCTGCTGCCAGTACTCAGTCATCGACGCCGTCCTCGTCCCATGCGAACTCCGCCCACCAGGTGCCGGCGTCCGGCTGCGAGTCGTGCCCCCACCGGTCCGCCACGCCGCCTACCAGCCGCAGCCCGCGGCCGTGGTCGGCGATCTCGCCGTCCTCCAGGCCGTCTGGCGCCGGCAGCAACATCCGCGGCGGCGGCGCACCCGTCGGCCCCTCGTCCATCAGCTCGACCCGCGCCCAGCCCGGCTTGCGGTCGATCCCGAGCTGGAACTCTCCCCCGCACCCCGACCTGGAGTGCACGACCGCGTTCGTCGCGAACTCGGACACCACCAGGGCGATGTCCTCCAGACGCGGCGACGCGCCGACCAGGATCGGCACCGCGGCGCGCGCGACACGCACCATGACGGCGGTGCCGGGAAAGGTGATGATCTCGGGCACAGTCCCTCCCCGGGAGCCCGCGGACAGAGCGGAGAGTGATGCTCCCTGGGGAGCACTGCTCCCCAGGGAGCTTGCGCCCTCCCTGGGGAGCACGTCAAGCTATCTACAGAAAATTCCCGCGTCCGAGGTCCGGGGTGAGACCGATCGCCGACTGGAAATACCTGGTCATCGCCGAGGAACTACGCTCACGCATCCTCGACGGCCGCCTCGCGCCCGGCGACCCCTTCCCCACCCTCGCCGCGATCGGCGCCGAATTCGACGCCGCCGAGGAGACCGCCCGCAACGCCACCAACCTCCTGCGCGACCAGGGCCTGATCGTCACCAAGCCGGGCACGACGTCCCGCGTGAGGGACGACGCCGAGATCACCCGCATGGTGCGCTCCTGGTACCGCGACGCGCCCGGCGGCTCACCCTGGCGCGCCGACATGGCAGCCCAGGGACGCACCGGATCCTGGACCGCCCAGTCCGCCACCGCGCCCGCGTCCGCGGCCATCGCGAAGCGGCTGAGGATCGAGCCCGGTGCCGAGGTCATGTGCACCGCGTACGTGATGACCGTCGACGGCAACCCCGCGTACCTGTCCACCAGCTGGGAGCCGACCGCCATCACGGGTGGCAGCCCCGTCCTGCTGCCCGAGGCGGGGCCTTACGCGGGCGCCGGCGTCGTCGACCGGATGACGGCCATCGGTCACACGCCGACGCACTCCACCGAGGACCCGGCGATCTACTACCTGACCACCGCCGAGGCCGAAAAGCTTGGCAAGCGACCGGGCCTGCCGTGCCTGCTGATCCGCCGCACCTACTACGAGGGCGACACACCGCTGGAGACCGCGGACATCGTCCTGCCGCCTGACGACATCCAGGTCAGCTACGAGATCCCGATCGGCGACGGCTAACCCTCCCGCTTCGGCATCCACTCCTGCGCGTCCCGCTCGTCCACCTCGAGCGGCATGAGACGTCCGGGCGCGTACAGATACCAGGCCGTGCGGTCCCGCCAGATGTCCCGTCGCGTACGCAGCCGCACCCACCATCCTTCGTACACCCGCGCCCACGCCAGGATCGACGCCAGCGCGAGCCCCGTGCCGGTCCAGTACACGGCCGGCCGGGGCGGCTCGACCTTCCGGATCCGCTGCGGGTCGAGGGTCGCGGCCTCCTGGCGAGTGATCCGCGTCAGCGGTGGCGGCGGTCTGTCTGGCTCGGTCCCCACCGGGCGAGCATCGAACGGGCGTTCGAGTATGTCAACCGGTGCCCAGGAGATCCACATCGACGCAGCTCAGGAGACTGCGCTACCCTCCGAGCCAGAATCGTTGCCGTGGGGGGTAACCATGACCGCCGTCATCATCAGCATCATCGTCGTCATCCTGCTCCTGATCTGGGCGCTACGCGGCGACAAGGTCAAGATGGCCGCGCAGGAACGCGCGAAAGTCCAGGCCGCGGAACGCGCCCGCCTCGGCATCAGTGACGCAGACGCCATCCTGATGCACAACGCCGGCACGTTCGGGCTGTGGCTCGACACCCACCGCAACACCGTCGGCGCCAAGGACCAGGCCCACGGCCAATTCACCGGCTCCATGGCGCGCATCGAAACCGAAGGGGAACTGACCAGCCGGATCACGGTCACCCGCCTCGCCACCCTCGGCATCTTCGCCCTCGGCGCGCGCAAGAAAGTCGACCAGCGCGAGCTCTACCTCACCGTCGAGGGCGACGGATTCCAGATCGTGCTCAGCGTGTCACCGACGCTCGGCGTCCAGGCACGCCGGTTCGCCGCCGCCTACAACACCCGCTCCGGCGCGATGGCCAAGACCGAAACCGCGGCCCCAGCAGGGATCGCCGGCCAGCTGGCCGACCTCGGCCGCATGCACCAGGCCGGCCAGCTCACCGACGACGAGTTCGCGGCCGCGAAAGCGCAGCTGCTCACCCCCGCGCCATCGGCGCCTCAGGACGCCGTGCCGACCAGCCACATGCAGCAACGCGACCGCACTTGGTGACTACGGCAGCAGCAGCCCGTCCAGAGCCACCAGGGGCGGCGCGCCCGGAACCGCGAGCACGACCCGCACCGGCATCGGCGGGGTACGCACCTGTAGCACCGCCGCCACCGCGACGGCCGCACCGGATGGCGCAGCCGGCGAGGGATGCGGACCGGTCGGAGTACGCGAACCCGTATCCGATGGCGCCGGGGCCGACCGGTCCCCCGACGCCGGGCGGCCCGCGGCCGGCACGGACACCGGCGACGCGGGCGCACTCGGCGCAGTAGCAGGCAGCGACACCGTCGGCGCTGCCGCACTCGCCGACGACACGACCGGCGCCGGGCCCGACGCACGCGGCACAGCACCGCCCGGGTGATGCAGCAGGTTCACCGCGATCACCGCCGCGGCCGCCGCGGTGACGCAGCCACAGAACACGTAGAACCCATGCGGCGCATGGGGCGCTACCTGCTCAGCGCCGTGATGGTCGCCGCGGCGACCACCCCACCCGCCGTGATCATGGCCACGACGATTTCCGGCCAGCTCCATCTGCGCCGCTCCCGAACCTCGACAGTGCTCTCACTTCGATCGGACCGGTGGGCCCGCTCATAGTCCCTGAGACGCTCCTCGAGTTGCCCCAGGCGCTCTTCTAAACCGTCGTGGTACTGGTTGAGCCCCTCACGGAACAGATCGAACACGTAGCGGCTGACCGGATCCCGATCCCTATTGCCACTCAACCTCACCCCTCGGCTTTCGATCAGCCGCCACGGCTCAGCGCAGCGTGAACCACAGATGCAGCACCAAGTGCCCGAACAGCCACACCAAGAACGCACCCAGCACGAACTGAACGATCGAGCCGCCGACGCCCTCGAGCTGCCACACCTGATACGACAGCGTCCACTGCGGGTGCCCCGTCACCAGCGCGACAGTCTCGAGCACGCCGAAGCCGAGCACCAGCCACCCGAGCCAGAACCACGCCGCCCAGGACACCGTCAGCCTGCCGGCTTAAGATCGGCGCCGATCTGCGCGACCACGGCCGCGGCGATCGGCGCGATGACCGCCGGATCCTGGAGCGCGGCCTTCACAGCGGCAGCGAAGGCGCCCGGATCGATCGTCGGCGCCACCAGGTGCGCGATGTCCTGCTCGACGGTCACCAGCTCCCCGGGGACGGCGGTAAAGCCCCCGACTGCGGCGAGCAGCGCATCCGCCTTCGACACGATGCTGTTGTTCGCCGCCCCGGCCGGGGTGGCGCCCATGGAATCGCCGCCGAAGAACACGGCGTTGTACAGCTGCTCGAGCTGGTTGGCCTGGTCCGGTGTCATGTCGTCCTCCGTGTATCCGAGTAGGGCTTGTAGGTCGGCGACCGTGCCGCGGAAAGCGTTGAAGTCCACCGACTGGCCGCTGTAGGGCAGCGCGTCGGTGTACTGCCAGATCACCGGCGCCACGCCGCCGTACGGCGCCCACCCCGGGCCCGTGTCGCTGTAGCCGGTGTAGTTGCTGGAAATCAGCGACAGCCCGGCCGCGGCGAGCGGCGCTAGCGACGGCGACCCAAGGCCCCTGTCGGAGACCGGGTTGCCCCAGTACCAGCGCGGCAGGTAGACCAGCGTGCATAGGCCACCGAGCGCACGGAACGTGGCCGCGAAGTCGAGCGCGTCCTGCACAGTGGGCAGAGACCAGACGCCGGCCGATAGCTCAGTCGGCTCGTGGTCGATCATCACGTTGACACCGTTGCCGACGATGCTGTGACAGAAACGGGCCTGCGCCGCCCCATGGCCCTGGCGTAGGAAGTGGTACGCGAAGAAAAGCGCACCAACCCTGCCAGCCTCGGCCTTGTAGTGCTGGTAGTACGGGTCGGCGTACGTGGTCCCCTCGCTGGCCTTCGCGCAGACGGCGACGGTCCCCGCCTCGAGCGGCATGGCGCCTTCGTGGTTGGAGACGTCGGGATACCAGATCGTCATGGCGTGCTCGCCCTCCTCAGGCCAGTCCGTACAGGGAGAAAACGGAGCCCGCGGCGAACGACCCGGCGGCAGGCGCCAGAGACAGGCTCGTCGCCGAGCTCGCCGGCGTGTACAGGCCGCCGCAAGTACCCACCTGGGAGGTGGCCGCCGTGTTGAGCCAGCAGGCGTACCAGGTACCCGTATAGGTCACGATGTGGGTGGCACTGGCCTGCGACCATCCGAGGATCTCGAGCTGGCCGTTGGCGAAGTAGTGCGCGGCACCCGTGCCGCCGACGACCGTTCCGACCACTAATTTCGTGTCGCCCATGCCATTGGCGGCCGTGACCGTGGCGTTGAGCGCCGCCTGGATCTGCCAGTCGTAGTTGTTGGCCGTGTCCCCGTTGATCTGCATCTGCATGTTGTCGTTGCTGTTGCCCGAGGTCGTGCGAGCATGCCATTTGAGCATCAGGTTGTTGTACGTGGCCGCGACCGGGCTGAACTGGATCGAGGCCTGCGACGAGGACAGGACGACGTTTTGGATCAGCTGCGCCGCCTGCGCGTTCAGATCGCTCGCCTTGATGCGGCTGCCGCCGTTATACGACACCATCGGCCGTCCCCCTCACATGCTCAAGATCGCTGGCTGGAAGAGGCGCACATCGGTTCCGGCTGTCTGTGCCTTGACCACACCGTTCACGCTGCGGGTGACCGTGAACGTCTGCGGGCTCGACGACCCGGTGATGTTGGTGACCGTCATCCGCTCCCCGCCCACCGCGATATCGAAGGGGAAGTCGCCGGCCGACGTGGTCCACAGCGGTTTCGTGGCGTCGGTCGTGTCCACCAGCATCGACGCCGCTCCGCTGCTGATCCCCGTGTGCACTGTCGACCCGTCCGTGTCCGCGCGCCCCAGCACCAGGTCGTCGAACACCGCGACCCGATACGGCGACTCCGGCACACACACCCAGTCGATGGTGAAGGTGTAGCCGTAGCACACCTCGCTCATCCCGCGCACGATCTGGCTGATACCGTCCGGCGGCAGGTCCGGCGGCGTGTTGGTCACCACCAGCCGGTCGCCGACGTCCAGGTCCTGGAGTGCGTAGAACTGGGACGCGAGCGCGCTGCGGGCCAGGTTCACCGCGATGTGCGGAAACCGCAGCTCGTTGACCGTGCCCAGATGCAGCAGCCACCCGGTCTCATCACTCAGCGCCTGACCGTCGGAGGCCAGGTTCACCGTCTCAGCGGAGTCATAGAGCCCGATCCCGTTCGGCGGGGGCTGCGTCGACATCGCCCCGGTGGCCAGGGTCTGGCGCATGGACGAGCCGCCCTGGCGCTGCACGGTGATGTCGTTGACCGTCAGCAGGTCGTCGTCGGCGGGCTCCAGGGGGTCGGACAGGTGCGCCGAGCTGAAGCTGAGCGTGACCGCGGCCGGCTGGTTGAGCATCGACACCCGGGTGCGGTATCCCAGGCCCAGGCACTGGCGCGGCTCGAAGATCAGGCCCCGGTCGGCGTCCTCGACTTCCTGGAGCAGCGACAGGAAGCCCTTCGCGGGCTGCGGCCCCATCAGAACCGTGTCGGTCAGGCTGCCGCGGATCCGCGACGCGATGCCCTCCTCCGTGCACAGCCGCGCGAAGCGGCTGCCGGCGGCCTCACCGCTCCACGCGGTCAGCGGCGAGCTCGCGCCTGCGTAATTGCCGATGTCGTTGGCGTTCGTGACCACGACGTGCCCCACCGCGGTGCCGGTCAACAGCGCCCCGGGGTTGATCTGGACTTGGGTGACGATGCCCACCGACGCGCTCGCGACGGTCCCCCCGTAGGAGCCCTGGGCGGTGGGGGCCGACAAGTCGGTGTAGTTGAAATCGAAACTCACCGACGTGCCGGACTTACTCACGAACAGCATGCACAGCAGTAGTTTCCCGTCCAGGCCCGGGCCGCCTGCGCCAGTGGTGGCCAGCTGAACGCCCGACGCGTTGTACGCGGTGATCGTCAGGTTCCCGCCCGTGGTGTACACCGCGTCGAGCCGCGCGATCGTGCCCGTGGTGTACATGCGGGCGACCACGCCGTTGTTCGTGTCCCCACCGGACGGCACCGCCAGCAGCCATTTGAGCGCGTTGGTCGTCTGCGTGCCCGACGCGGCCGGCACGCTCCCGGTCCACATGCTGCCGTTCAGGGCCGGGATCGGGGCGGAACACACGAAGTCGCTGTTGCTCGCGAAGGTGGGCAACCCGGCCAGCGTCATCGCGTTCGGGCCGATCGCGGCGCCGATACCGGTCGACGACGAGCCGTCCTCGCACGGCCAATAGGCCAGCGGCGTGAGCGGCTCCCCGGAGATGCTCAACCCGGTCGCGCGCACATAGGCCCGGTACAGCGCCGAGTACTGCGGCGGGGTGCCCTGCCCGAGGCGCCGCATCAGTCCGGCCGGCTTGATCGGGGTGAAGATGTCCTTGTTGGTGGTGTCGCGCCGAGGCGGCCACGCGGGCACCTCGCCGTGCAGCCGGTACTTACGGTTGCTGATCTCCGCATTGCCGGCCAGCGTCCAGGTGTTGCCCTGCGCGTCGGCGAACGAGGTGGCGCCCGCGGTCTGGGTGGTGAAGTTGGGGTTCGCCTTCGTCGTGCCGCCGATCCCCGACAGCAGCTTCATCGCCTGGATCTTCCCCTGGAAGCCGGGGTATCCGGATCCGGCCCACGTCGTGTTGTAGCCGACGGTCACCGGCGCAGTGGACGCGAAGATCGACGTGGCGCCCTGCACACTGGTCGCGCCCAACTGCGTCCAAGGGCCCGCGATAGTCGCGGCCGTGTAGAACGTGACGGTACCCGTCGAGGCCGCGAGGGTGGCACGCACCGCCCCGTGGTTGAGCGCGAGCAACGGCACCGGAACGCTCGAGGTGACCCTTTTCGCGTTGGTGCTCGTGCCGTCCACCGACCACACGAACGCCAGCGTCGCGTCCGCGTTCAGCAGCAGCGCCCAGGAGCGCTGGTTGCCGGTGGCGTCGTACTTCGCGGCCAGGAGCGTCGCGGTGAACCAGTTGTCGAGCGTCGCCTCCACCTGCACGTCGATGTCCCCGGTGATGTTCACCCCGCTCGAGGAGGGGCACGAGGCGTAGCTCGTCGTGTCGACCTCGCTGCGCAGGTAGGACGCGCCCTCGGGCACCGAGATGCGCGCCGGGGTGTTGCGCCCGATCTGCCCGTAGTATGGCCCGACAGGGTTGTACGGGGAGAAGCGGGCATCGCGGTCGTTCAGGGTCAGTGCACCCGTGCTGGGGGTCGCCTCGGAGGACTCGTCCGGGTGCCCGCGCTCGATGGATACCTGGTCGCGCCCATACACGTATGAGGTGACGTTCGTCCACACGCCGCCGAGTAGCAGTTCGACGCGGGTGTCGAGGATCGCTTGCGGGAAGGTCATTTCACGATCGCCTTCTGCTTGATCGTGAGCTTCCCGTCACGCACCAACCGCATGATCATCGTCGCGACGGCGGTGTCGGAGCCCTCGGCGACCGACAGTTCCCACGCCCCAGACGGGCCGCCGGCGCCGCCCTGCGCGGCCTCGGCCATCATGCGCGCGCTGTCCGGCGCGGAGAACACCTGCGTGCCGAACGGCAGCTTCTTCAGCTCAGGACCCTGCTCGTCCGTCAACGTCCAGGACCCGCGCACGCCGCCGGTGGCCGCCGCGCCGATCCCGCCGACGATGCCGCCCGTCGCCTTCGCATGGGCGGTCATCCCCGTGTTGTAGACCCCGCTAGCGGTCTCATAAACGTGGATCGTCGCGCCGGACGAGTTCACGTAGCTGAGGAAGCCACCCACGGCCGCGTAGGCGTCGGCCGTGTTCGCGCTGACATGCACGGCGATGTCCTTGATACTCGCCGTCCCGTACAGGTCCGTGTTCAGCTGCGCGATCTGGGTATCGGTGAACCCGGCCGACTTCGCCAAAGCGTCGATCTTCAGGGCACCGTCCTGGAGCGACTTGTTCGCCTTGTCCTGGCTCCCGCTCTGCTTGAGCAGAGTCTCGGCAACCTGCTCGTTCTGGGTGGCCAGGTTGGACAGCTGGGTGAAGTTCGCCGCGCCGGCCGCCGTCGACAGGTCGATCGCGTCCTTGCCCTTGGTCAGCTGTGTCGCGGTGTTCGCCAGGTCGGTGGTGAACGCGGCCTGCGCCGCCGAGTAGCCCTGGTACTTGCCGTACAGGGCGTCGAGCGCGGTCTTGTATGCCGAGGACTGGCCCGACGCCTGCTCGTAGTCGCTGATCGACTTGTCGAGGGCGATATTGAGCTGGTTCTGGCCGTCCGTCGCGCCAAGTGCGGCCAGCGCCTGCGCAGCAGTCTGGTCGGCGCTCGTCTTTGCCGCCGTCGCCGAGCCGATCAGCGACGCGGTCAGCTGGTCGGTCTGACTGCCCATCAGGTGTGATTGGAGCTGAGCGTCGGCGACGGCTTTGGTGTACTGAGGGAACTCCTTCGCCACATCCGAGGCGTTCTCGCCGTTGGCCTCAAGGCTCTTCGAGAGCAGCCCGAACTCGGTTGCGGCCTGCTGTGGGTTGGTCTGGAACAGCTGCGTCAGCGCGCTGTCGATCGACTTGATCCCATCGGTCGCGCGGCCGCCACTGGCGTTGGCCATGAACTGCATCGCGTTCGCGAACTCGTCGAGCTTGCCCTGGGCGGCCGCTGAGCCGTTCGCCGCGTCGCTCATGGCTGAAGTCAGGGCGTCGACATTGGCCGCAGTGTGGTCCCCTACGCCGCTGACCTTACCCAGTTCGTTGCCTAGCAGGCCGGCCCCGGCGATGATCAGCCCGAGCGGTCCGGTGGCGACGTCCAGGGCCGAACTCAATGCGCCGATGCCCTTGGACGCGAACGACGCGACCTTCCCCTCGGCCTCGGCCGCCGCGACCCCGCTGCCCTTGAGGAACGAGGTGAAAGTCGCGCCCTCCTTGAGCGCACCGACCAGCGACGCCCCCTTGAATGCTGTGAACAGCCCAGCGAAGGCGACGCCCGCGGCCTGGATCTCCCCGGGCGACAGAGCACCGGTCAGCACGGTGAGCGCCTTCGCCGCCCCGTCAACCACCGGGACGATGTCGGACAGCGCCGGCCCGAGCCCGTTGCTCAGGTAGCCGATGATCTGTCCCACGTCCGGCAGCAGCTCGGACAGCGACTTCGACAGGGCGTTGAACGCCGTCGTCGAGCCGCCCGCGCCGACGCTCAGCCCACTGATCAGGCCGCCGACACCCTGACCGATCTTGCCGAAATCGGCCGCGACGTCGTGCATCTCCGGGGCGAACGCCTTGATCCCGGACACGATCCCGGGAAGCGCCCCCTCGGCCAGCTGGTCCAGCCCGGACGCCAGCTCGGTCGCGTCGGGCCCGGCCGCGGAGAACAGCTGGTCCAGCTGGGGCGTGACCCGGGTGACGCCCTGCTCGAGGGTGTTGATCCCGGCGTCGATGTCCCCTGCGATGGGTGCGACCGCGTTCGTCAGGCTCGTCTTGACCTGCTCGCCGAGGATCGAAGCGTCCTGCGCCACCTGCTTGTTCGACCCTGCGAGCAGTGCCTCAGCGCCGACGACGACCGTGGACACCCCGGCGAGGATCGCCGCCGGGCCGAGCGTGGCTGCGCCGGTGAACGCGGCTAGCAGCAGGGGGCTCAGCCCGGCGCTGAACTGCTGCCCGGTCTCCTTACCCTTCTCCTTGCCCTTGGGCGGAAGGTCGTTCAGCGGCTCATCGACCGCGGGCGGCAGCTTGTCCTTGACCTCGTCCTCGAAGCCCTTGGAGAACTCCTCGCCGCTTTTCTGCCCGATCGTGCGGGCCTGCTCGCCGACCGTGTCGAAGGTGGGCTTGGTGAGGTTCTTCGCCGTCACCAGGATCTCGATCGTGTTGGCCACGGCCACTCACCACCCTTCGTCGTTGCGGTCCTGCGCTTCGGTGTTCAGCAGTCGGATCAGTTCGGCGTCCTCGGCCAGCAGGCTGGACAGGGTGTAGGCCGGGAAGCGTCCGAGCATCCAGATCAGCCAGCGGTCTCGCTCTCGGCGCCGCTCGGCTCGGGTAGGGGCTGGACGGGGATCTCGGCCTCGAAGTCCTCGTCCGGCCCGGCGCCTGCGTCCAAAGGGGACGCTGTCTGCCCTCCCGTGAGGCCCTGGAGCCAGCCCGTCTCGATCTGCCGCAGCAGGAGGTGGTCTTCGATCTGGCCGACGGGGAGCGGCTTGCCGTCCTTGTCGGTCAGGTTCCAGGCGACCATGTGGGCGCCGACGAACGCCGCGAGGACGCCTATGAACGTGCGGCGCTCCTCCCGGTTCGTCGTGGGCATCGTGATGATGTCCTCGAACTCGAAGTTCTCCGCGATCGTCAGGCGCCCCATGGTGACGGTGACGCCTTCGAGTTGCGGGTGGTCGAACTTCAGGTCGTAGTCGGGCAGGTTGGGCACGTCGGCTCCGCTCCTCCGTGTCGGGTGGTCAGGACCAAGTGGGGACGGTGCCGTCGCCGAGCACGCCGGGCACCGCGTAGGTGAACTCGCCCGAGTTCGTGCGGGTGAGCGGGTAGTCGGTGTACAGCACCTCGTTGTTCATGGTCTTGCCGTTGACCACGATCGCGGTGGTGCGGTTGACCTGCGTCGACGAGACAGTGCTGAACACCGCGTGGGACTGGTTCGCCGCCGGGTCGTGCGGACCGTTCAGCGTGATCGAGAAGTCGGCCAGGCCGAGGATGCGCTCGATCGCGAACTTGTCGATGCCGGTCACGTCGAACACGGCGCGCGGCGTCGCGAACTGTAGGTTGGTGAAGTCGTTCTTGATCGCCTGGGGTGTGCCGGACGCGTCGTCGACCGTCAGCGTGGTCCAACCCAGACCATTGCTCTTGGACATGGCGTTTCCTCCTTCGTTGGGTCAGCCGCGCTGGTGCTGCTCGGCGACGGCGATCTGGTGTAGGCCGAAGTCCTCCACCCAGTCGGCGGGGTTGACGTGGTCCCGCCGGCGGCCGGTGGGGTTCCCGCGCCAGTCGCCGTCCCTGACGCGGAAGATCTGCGGCACGGTTAGGTGCTCCTCGAAGCAGCGCTGACCGGACTTGAAGCGGAAGATCGTCCACCCGTCGCCGCGCTTGCATTCGGTGAAATCGCGGCGCGACCGGTTGCGGATATAGGCGCCGATGGCCGCGCCATGGGCGGTGCGCTCGTCGGCGCCGGTCTCCCATCCGTTGCGATAGGCGCCGCAGCCGACCTCTTCGCACGCCGCGCGCTCGGCCAGGTCGGACGGCCGCAGGATCGCGAACGTCTGATAGTCCGCGGCGCGCCCGGCGGGCGGGATGCGGTTGCCACCGATCCAGCCGTCGCTCCCGCGCAGCAGGTGCGGATCCCAGACCGTCTCCTGTTGCGTCATCAGAACGCCTGCCCGGCGAGCGGGTTGCGGGTGAAGGCGACCGCGAACTGGCAGCTGGTGAAGCCGCCGCTGGTCGTGGTCACTGCCCTGACGTAGCGGCGCACGGTCGCGGTGTTCGTCGTCGCGATGCGCTGCCACGTCGGCGCCGCGGTGACTGCGGCGAACGCGCCGCCGGCCAGGTCCGCATAGGTCACGCCGTCGGCGGAGTCCTGCACCTTCACCATGACGTCGGTCCCCGCGAAGCTGAACACGTGCAGGTAGAGCTGGGCGCCGAAGACGCTTTGCAGCGTCCACGTCCAGGTCGGGGCGACCGAGTAGGTGATGGCGATCGTCGCGCCGGGTGGCACTGTGTAGGTCCCGTCGCCAGTGCCGACGGACACACCGTTGACCAGGACGTTGGTGACGGTGCCCGCAGAGATGACGACCGTGGCCGGCAGCGCCGTGGTGTTGGTCACCGGGGTGTTCGAAGCGGGCACCGCAGGGGTCGCGAAGCCGCCGCCCTGGTCCAGGCCGGTGCCGTTGGTGGCTGCGGTGTCGGTCCGCGGGCCCGCGGTCAGCTGGACGCCCCACTCGAGGCCGTAGCTGTTGGCCTTCGCGTCGACGGTTTCGGTCAAGGATCCGTCGGCCTGTCGCTGCGGGTCGTAGTTGAGCTGTTTGCCGACCATGTTCGCGGCCGGGTAGCCCTGGATCGTCTTGTGGAAGTACGAGACGAGCTGGTCGCCGGTGGGCAGCGCCGAGAGCGGCACGTGCGCTCCGGTGGAGTTCCAGAACGAGGTCCAGGAGATGTTGCCGTCGCGCTGGCCGCCGATGCGCTCGTGCGCCGACTTGTCGATCCCGGTGACGTCGATGGTCTTGAGCGACCCGGAGATCTTCGACAGTGCCGAGGTGTCGTTCGACAGGTTGTATCCGGAGACGTAGAAGTTGTCGCCGAGTCCGTTCTCCTTGCTCACGCCGCCTCACCTGCCTCGCACTCCAGTTCGAGCGGCTGCCATCCGGCGAAGTCGGCTCGGCGCAGGGCGCCGCTGACGGAGAAGTGCATCCACTCGCCGGTCTCGCGGCGGATCGCGGTGTCGTCGGGCCGGGTGATGTCGTGCACGTCGATGGGCATGGACAGGTGGGCGTCACGGCCGAGGTCGAAGACGGCTCGCGATGTGGTGCCCTCGTCCGGGATCACTTCGACGGTGACGCGCAGGCGCGGTCTCGGATCCATCAGGCGCCTGCCTTCGAGCTCGGCTCGCCGCCAGTCACGCCCACGGTGACCGTTCCGGCCGGCGCCGACGCGGCGCCCTTCGGCACGACGAACGGCGCGGGCCCGTCGCCGACGATCGGCGCGCCGGCCGAGTCGATGACGCCGCCGGTGGCCGGCGGCCTGGCGGCCGCGGGCTCTTCCCAGTCGAACCGGGACTCGGCCGCGCCGCACTGCGGGCACTTCTCGGCGTCGGTCGTGTAGACCGCGGTGCACTCCAGACAGACCTTCGCGGCCATCCTCAGCCTCCCTGCTCGTTGATCTCGGCGACCCACTTGTCCACCCGCGGCTGCGCAACCCGCCGCCAATACCGCTGCGTCGTCTCGAACGCACGCTTGAGGTTCCAGTAGCCCTTGAACCGGGTCGTGCGGTTGCGCGACCCCAGCCCCTCGAGCCAGGGCCCGTACTGCAGCCCGGAGGCGGGCCAGCCGTCGGTGACCACGTCGGCGTTGTCCCTCTTGGCGATCTGCATGTGCTCCTGGTAGCGGCCGGTCGGCTCCTTGAACGTCTGCTCGGCGTTCAGCTGCCAGGTGTCCAGCGCGAGCTCCGCGATGTCCTGCTGGACCTCGGTGCACATGTGGTCGACCATGCGGCCCGCACGGCCGTCGAACAGGGGGCCGTGCACGATGACGGTGATCTCGGTCATGGCGTCTGCTCCCACACGTCGTTGACGATCGCGGGAAGCGTGATCGTGACTACGCGCATGAGCTTGCCGTCCTGGGCCGCGATGTAGCCGCCGACCGCACGCAGCCGCACACCGCTCGCGCCGAAGATGTCCACGTTGCGCACGCTGCCGTCGAGCGTGAAGGAGGCGTTCAGCGCGCCGCACATCTGCTGCGCGGCCCGCACGATCGACCGCTCCGTCGTGCCGTAGGGCTGGCGCACGGTGGAGACGTAGAGGCGAACGTTGAGCACCAGCGTCCCGCTCGTAGCAGCGAGCCCGGAGTCATCCGGCACACCGCCGAGTTCGTTGAAGTAGACCGACGCGATGATGCCGTCCGGCGGCATGGCCCGGCACTCGTAGTCGAGCACGTCGACGAACAGCGGGTTGCCACCGCTGGTCTGGGCGTTGGCCAAGGCGATGACGTTGTCGATGATCGTGTCGATGTCCATCATCCGAGCCCCACCCCCCGCCAGCTCAGCCGCACGTCCAGCCCGTAGCACGCGAACGCGGAGTCGTCGCCGCCGATCCGCGCGGGGTGCGACAGGACACTGCCGGTGTCGACGATCGCCTGCTCGTACCCGGTCGGGAGCATGACGGTGACCGCGCCGGTGTACTCGTTGAACGCGAGACGCCGGATCTTCTCGGCCAGCTGCGCCGCCTGGTTCCACGGCGGCCGCCGGCCGCCCGGCGCGACCGCCCAGCAGCGCACCGCGACCACCGGGGCTTCGATGGGCTCGTACTGGTTCGGCTCCCCCGCATGCGGCGCGACCACCTGGACGAACCCCGTGGCGGCCCACGAGGACTGATCGCCGGGCAGCTGAAGGCCGACGATCGACGGCGCCGAGAGGACCACGCCGAGGTAGGCGACGGTGACCAGCTCGGTCGTGGCGTACAGGGTGGCGGTCAACGTGGCCTCCTCTCAGACGGTCAGGGACAGGTCGAAGGTGAGGTCCTGCGCCCAGAAGGGATTGGCCTGCTGGTAGAGGTTGTCGATGATGTAGACCGTGCCGGCGGCGTCGCGTAGCCGGTCCCCCTTGCGCACATCCAGGCCGTTGGCCATGCGCCCCTTGAAGACGCGCACGATCCGGTCCTGGCTGGGCGAGTCCTTCGGGGCGTGGACCTTCTGCCGCTGCTCGATGATCGACGCGGGCAGCCCGGTCATGCCCGGCACGACGGTGTCGGCGTCCACGGTGTCGCCGAAGGTGTTGGTCGTGGTGCCGCGCAGCACATCCACGGTCGTGGTCGGGGTCGCGATCATATGTTCCGCCAGGGGACGCTCGACCCGGCCGTCACGCCCGTGCGGGCCCAGCGGTTCTTCTGGAACGCCGAGTTGAACCGGATCGTGCTGTTGGAACCCCGGAACAGGTTCGACAGGAACCGCAACGCGACCGGCGAGTAGATCGCAAGCGACTGCGACGAACCCTTGAAGGTGATCGACAAGCCGTCCTGGCTGATCGACGCCACGTCCATGCTGGTCTTCAGCTCAGGGTGCGCGTTCACGTACAGCGCCTGCCAAGCGGTCGCCCGCGTCAGCCAATGGAAGTCGCGTCGGCTCGAGTCGGTGGAGCGCCACACCCGGTGCACGATCGCCTCCATCCACTGCTGCGCGATCGTGACATCGATCTGCTCCACGTCCTCCCCGGTGAAAGCGAGCACGTCCGCGACCGAGCACCAAGCGCCCAACCCGCCGGCCGCGGACACCTCGAAGAACTCGATGACCTCCTGCGGCTGCCCGCCGACGGTCGCCTCCCACCGGGCGCTGAGCGTGTCCGCGCTCTGCGTCGAGGGGACCGCCCACGCATACAGGTACAGGCCCGGTCCGGCATGGCTGATGCCGTACGGGGTCGGCTCGAGCAGCACGTCCCCGGCCGAGTCGACGACCGCCACGGTGATGACCGAGGCGTCGCCGCTCAGCAGCGCCTGGAGGCTCGCGGTGGTTCCCGGCAGGAAGGTCGGCAGCGGCTCGGTCATAGCAGCTTCCAAACCCACGTGGGTGCGGCCGAGTAGGTCAGTGTGATCGTCTTGCCGGTGGGCACCGTGACCGTCCCGGAGGTGATCAGCTGGTTCGCGCCGTCGACGGAGATCTGCGTGACCGTGCCGCCCGCGACGATGACCTCCGCGTCGCGCCAGAAGGGGTTGGCCAGCGCCACGGTGGTCGCCGGGATGGCCGGGGCGGTGACGGCGCCGCGCTTCTCGTCGAGGTTCACGATTTCCAGGGCCACGCCACCGTTCACGACGGTGACCGCGGTCGCGCCGGTCGACAGGGCGCTGCTCAGGCTCGTGCCGTCGCCGCCGTTGCTGCGGATCCCGATGCGCCCCTCCGCGGGCGTGGTGCCGGCGTCCTTGATGATCGCCCCGGTGCCCCATTCGACGTCGAGCAGGGTGATGTCAAGCTTGTTGAAGCCGCCGTTGAGGACGACGAGCTGCACGCAGTTCTCGATCGAGACGTAGTCGAACTCGTTGCCGTGCGGGAACCCGGACGAAGAGAAGCAGACCAGCCCGTCATAGCAGTTGACGAGGCGCACGTTGTCGCCGTGGGCGTGCTCGAAGATCTCCAGGCCGATGACGAAGCCCTCGCACGAGAAGTTCTCGACGTTGCACTCGTCGTTATTGCCCGCGATCGGCATGGCGAGCCCGAAAGCCCAGTTCGGATCCGGGATCTGCGGTGCGCCGGTCCCGGCCGACAGGGCGAGCGCGGCGCCGTTCTTCACGTCGGCCGAGCCGATACAGCGCAGGTCGATGCCGCAGATCTGCGGGTTGGTGGGGACTTCGATCGACACGCCGTCCCACACGACGTGCACGTTGGACCAGCTGCTCGGCGGGTCACCCATGAAGTGCGGCGTCGGCCCACCCACCACGCTGGCCTCGCCGGTGGCGGGTAGCGACGCGCCGGCCGCCCAGGTGCTGCGCAGGATCGCCCCGGACCTTTGGGCGGTGGTCTGGTGCCAGTGGTAGAGCTCAGTCTGGTCCTCGCTGCACCGCCAGGCGATCACGACGTGCTCGGCGGTCTCGGCCTGCGCCTGAAGGGGAAGCTGCGCGGAGCCGTTGAACATGACCCCGTTGAACAGCGCCCCGGTGATCGGGGCGCCCGCGATCAGGTAGGTGACCGGCTGGAGCACGTACTCGACGTAGCCGTTATGCGTGCTCAGGTAGTTCCATCCGGCGATCAGCATGTTGCGGAACGCGGTGGTGTCGTCGTGCACGTTGTCGCCGAACGCGCCGTAGCTCTCCGGCCGGAACTGGTAGGGCTGGCTGCTGCCGTGCGCGTCGACGTACTGCTTGGTGGCCAGTTGCAGCGGGAGCGTCGGGTCTTGGGCCGCGGTGACGGTGCCGTCGAACACGGCCGCGCCGCCGACCGTGAGGCCCCCGGCGATGGCCATGGCCGCCGCGGAGCCACCCGTGGTGCCGACCAGGGTGGTGCGCAGCGAGCCGACCCACACCGGGTTCACGGCCGCGGTGACGACGATCCAGTAGGTGTAGACGGCGCCGTTGCCGGTCTCGGTGACCCGGTACGCGGTCTGCGCGAGGCCGTTGAACAGCTGGATGTCCGCGTTCGGGACCAGCTGTGCCGTCCACAGGCCGCCCGTGGTCGGGACGATTGTGACCGTCGAGAGGACCTCGGTCGAGTCGATCGTGTTGAAGCCGACGACCGGCGCGTCGTCATAGTCGACGAGGGTGAGGGTGACCTGGACACTGCCCGCGGGCAGCGCGACGAGCGGGCTCAGCAGCTGCCCGTTGACGGTTGTGGCGGTCATCTCCAGGTCACCTCCCTCCGCGAGATGGTCCGGCCGGCGGCAGCGGAGGGCCGCCGACCGGAGACGGGGTGTTTACGCGCCGACCTCGACCACGCTGAAGCCCTGCGGCACGGTCGCACAGAAACCCTGCCGGGCCCGGAACTGCATCGTGTGCTCCAGCGCACCGGTGTTGATGTTCGCGTTGATGAACTGCGCCTGCGGCGGGATGCGGTTGCCGCGCACCGTGTAGCGCCGGTTCGCGAACACGATCAGCGGGTTGCCGAAGGTGCCGCGCTGGAACGCGTCGAAGCTGTTGCTCACCCGCGCGCCGAACGTGAAATAGGCCGGCACACCGAACAGTCGGTACTGGGGCGAGACGCCACCGCCGGCGGTTCCGCTGGAGGACTCGACGAAGATCGGGCGCCCCTGGTCGTCCTTGATGCCGCGGATCGCCTCCTGGAGCGACGGCTCGATCAGGGCGACACCGTTGAGGCGGTTCCAGAACTTCGTCGCCTCGGCCTTGCCCAGGCCCGTGTTCAGGTAGTCGTAGGTCAGGCCGCCGGACCCGGTCTTGGTGTAGTTCGTGTCGGCGGTGTAGCCCACGTCCGAGTCGGTGTGCCGCACCGTGTAGTAGATCGAGTTGTACGGCTGGAAGTTCATCGCCACGCTCGAGCGGGCCGCCGACACCCCGATGCAGGAGTTGTCGTAGTCCATGTGGAAGCTGTTCATCCACTCGAGCGTGACCGCGTCGATCTCGCTGGCCGGGGAGTCCTCGAACTCGGCCTCGTCGAGGGTGTCCTTGCCGTTGAACTGGTAGCCGTAGAGGGCGACGGTGTCGCCGTCCTGGGTGTCCTCGGTCAGCTGGCTGCCGCCGCCGACCATCGCGTTCGTGAAGCGGGGGATCTCCATGGTGTTGGAGGTCATGTTCTTCTCGCGCGCCAGGTCATAGATCGCCGACGCCTGTACTTCGCGCTGGGCGACCTCGGTGTCCCACACGATCGGCGTCCAGGAACTGAAGTCTCTTGCCGCCATAGCTCACCTCCGGAGCGTCGACCTGGAGGTGAAGCGGCTCGCCGTCCAGGTGTTGTCACTGGGTTTGGCGAGCGAGGCTCTGCTAACGGACGCCGGTGATGCTGTTCTTTTGCGTGGGCGCTCTGGCCCTGGGGATCGCACGCGGCGCTCTGGCAACTGGCGATCTAGTCGGATGGTACCGCGCTTCGCACAAATGTGCGATGACACGGCCGCGCCCCCGCACCGCGAGCGCCGTGCGGGGGCTTGTCGGACCGTGCTGCTGTCAGGGGCGTCCGCGGCGGCGGGTGGCGACCTGCGAGTTGGCGAGGATCTGCTCCCCCAGCGACAGTTTCGTGCGCGCCACCCGCGCCGGCGCGACCGCGCCCTGGTCGATACGGCCGGCCCGCTGCTGCGCCCTCGCCGGCTCCACTGCGGCCTGCTTGACGAAGAGCTTCGGATACCGCTCCTGCATCTCGTCGAGCCAATCGTCGAGCTCCGGCTCGTCGTCGGTGTCGAACTCGATCTCCGCGGGCTTGAGCCGTGCGAGCGCGAGGTCGACCATGTCCGGGTCGGCACCCCGGTTGATCAGTTCGACCTTCGCGGCGGCGCGCACAGCGCGGCCCTTCCACACGTCGACCTCGCCGCTCTGCGCCGCGGGCTGGCCCCCGTCACCTGCGGCGCCTTCGGCCGGCTTGCCTTCGCGCAGCCGCTTGGCCTGCTCCCGGGCCCGCTTGAGCTTCGCCTTCTCCGCGTCGAGCGCGGCCTGCTGCGCCTCCCACTGTTCGCGGGTCGGCGCGGTCCACTCCTGCGCTTCGGGGTCGTCGCCGCCGTCCGGCTCGTCGACCTCCTCGAGCTCGTCCGGCTCGATCGGCTCCGGGTCGGTGGGGCCGGTCTTGGCCGGGTCCGTGTCTGCCATGGTTCCTCCGCTTCGGGTTATCGGGACTGGGGGTAGCGGCGCTTGGCGAGCGGCCCCCGGGGTTTGGTGAACCGGCCGCGCGCGAGGTCGCGTGTGGCACGTTCGTGGACGGCGCTAGGTAGGCCGGTGCCGTGGGCCAGCAGCCGCCGCGCAGCGGTCATGCGCGACCGGTTGGAGTCGGACCCGGAGAAGCCGCGCAGCACCGAGCGCTGCGCGTTCAGGCGCAGCGTCTCGGGCACGAGGGTGTTGTCCGCGGTGATGATGCGCAGCCGGCACCGGCAGTTGGGGTGGCGGGGCGGCGCGAGCAGCGGCATCCCCGGCGGCCATACCGGGGGTGCGCCGTGCGGTGAGAAGGTGGCGTCCTCGTCGAATCCGATGCCCTGGTTGGGGTCGGAGACGTGCCCGGACAGGGCGAGGCACGTCAGGCAGTTATGCGATACTATGCCTTCACTCAGATACCAACCCTCGACGGTCTCAAGGTTGTACACATGCCCGCGAAACTCGCTGAACCGAATATCGACGACCTCGTCCGGCTCAACGAGGATGGCAAGACAACCAAGGAAATCGCCGTAATCTATGGCGTCCACGTGAATACGGTGCGCCGCTGGCTTAAGCGCAATGGCATTGCCGCTCGCCGTGACCTCGGCGGTTCCCATCAGCTTTCCCCCGACAGGCGACGAGCCGTTACCGCGGCTGCGGCGGCCGCTAACACTGGGCGCACGATGAGCCTCGCCACCAAGGTCAAGCGGGCGCGCACCGTCGAAGCCCGGGGCCTGAACATCAGTGCAGCCGAGGTCTTCCTCGCGCAGCTGCTCGCCGAGCGCGGGATCGTTACCTCCGCGCAAAAGGCGGTGGGCCCATACAACGCCGACCTGTGTGCCGGAACCGTCGCCGTGGAAGTCCTCGGAGGCAACTGGCATAACGCGCGTCGGGACTTCGAGCTGGAACGCCTGCGCTACCTCCTCGATGCAGGGTTCGACGTCATAGAGATCTGGGTCAACGCCCGCAGCGCCCCTATCACTCCCGCGGCGGCTGAATACGTGGTCTCCCACCTTAAGTTCCGTGAGAGCGCGCCAGCCGCGCCGCGTTGCTACCGGATGATTCGGGGTACCGGTGAACTCCTTGCCGCTAGCGGTGATGATGGTGATGACCTGGCCGACGTAATCGCGCTCAGATACCCCAAGAACGTCGTCGAGGTCCCCTACGGCTTCTGCCACTGTGGATGCGGCCAGCGCACTACTATCGCCCCGCAATCCCATTCGCGGCGAGGGTGGATCAAGGGGGAGCCCTTGCGGTTCGTCCTGGGACACCAAGCCCGCGGGAGTTCCTGGGCCGAGCAGGGAAGGCGCTGAAACCCGGGTTCCCGGCACGCAGCACGCGTTGCGCTCGGCGACCCACACGAGTCGCAGTTCGGACGGCACGAGCGGCGGCCGCGAAGGCTCCAACGGCGGCGGGACGATAGACGATCCGCCAGGAGGCTCCGGAAGGGCCGGGCGCACGAACGGCGAGACGGGCGGCAGCGCGAGGGTGGTGGCTTCGCGGGCGAGCTGCCGAGTGGTCTCGTTGATCGCCCGGTTCGTGAGAAACCTGACGTTAGCCTCGACCCTGGGCGCGATACCGGCTGCTTTCGCCGCGACCGCCTCGAGCTGCGCCACGCTGGCCAGAGGGACCGAGGCGGCGAAGCGCTGCGCATCCCCGATCGCCGCAGCCAGGACCCGGGTCGAGGACTGGCCGGCCTGGGTGAGCACCGGATCCGCGATGCGCAGCCGCAGCCTCTTCGCGTCGATGCCGAGGGCGCGCAATGCCCGGGTCTCCTGCCGCACCGCGAGCGCGGTGGCCGCCGCCACTGCACGGGTGGTCTCGGCCGCCACGTCCACCGCGAGGCCGGCCAGGGCTGTGTCCAGGGCGGCGCGGATCTCGGCTTGGCGCTGCGGGGGGATCTGGCCCTGGTCGTCGGCGTAGCGGGCGCCGAGGGCGAGCAGCATCGCCGTGAGGGCTGCGGCTGCGCGCCGCAGCGGTTTGGTGACCGTGGCGGCCGAGGACAGCTCGAGTTGCAGGGCCTGGCGGTCGGCCAGGTCCCACTGCGTCATCGTGTCCTGCGCGGCCATGGGCTAGTTGTTCGGGTCGTAGATGTGCACGGGCGCAGGTGTGCCGGACGGCAGGCCGGGCACGCCGGGGATGGCCGGCGGCGCGCCGCCCCCGTGCGGCTCCTGCTCGGGCATGTCGGGCTGGCCGGGGGGCGGGAACGCGGCCGGATCCGGTTCGTCTTCCTCCTCGACCTCCAGCTCAGCCGAGGGGATCTCGGGCATCAGCTCACCGAACAGCGACATGACGATCTGGTTCGCGCCCTCCTGGCTGACCACGTTGAGGTTGACGGCCATGCCCAGCGACTGCATGCCCTGGGTCAGCTGCTGGAAGATCTGGACCTTGCGCTCGAGGGTGCGCTCCTGCTCGGTGTCGGCCAGCCACCCATCGACGTCGTGCTCGTTGCGGCCGTCCTCGATCAGGGCGACGCGCTGCGGGACGCCGTTGGCGATTTTCGCCGCGACCGCCTGCTGCCGCAGCAGCTCGGCCTGAGCGAGGTACATATCGGCGCGGCCCTGATAGTAGGCGGCGGTCGCGAACGTGTCGCTGTAGGTCTTGGCCCACTCCTGCGCCTGCGCCTCGGAGATGCCCGCCTGCATGAACGCGACGTCCCGCGGCACACCCAACTCGATCTTCGTCTTGACCAGCTGCCAGATCTCCATCAGATCCGAAGTGGCCGGGTTCGCCCACGAGATCTTCACCGTGGCGGTGATGCCGAGGATGCTCAGCGCGAACTCGTACGCCTCCTGCGGTGGCGCGCCGAGCAGCGGCATCAAGTCGAGCGCGTGCTGTACCAGCGGCGATTCGGCGATCTTCAGCATCTCGCCCGAGGGCGTCTGCGCGCCGATCCCGGAGAACTTCCACAGCGGCGTGCCGGTGGTCGTCGCGATACTCAACACGAGCTGCTTGAACGGCTCCAGGAACGCGTTCGGGTCGGCCGTGGAGAACTGGGAGACCTCCTTGAAACCCTTGTAGATCTGCATCGCGCCCGGGTTGGCCTCGTACTCCGACCCGGTCTCGTTACTCACCGCGCCCGGCGGGATGCTGCTCGTGGAGTACATGGTCACGGCCGGGTCGCGGTCCCAGTCCGCGGGCGAGTGCTCCGCGAGCGGATCCTCACGGATGGACTGGGTGCCCAGGCTGTCGGCCTCCTGGATGGCGTAGCGCTGCGGATAGCCCTGGAAATCGATCGTCACCATCAGCATTTCGATCAGCTTGCTGATGCCGTCCTGCAACGCGAACGCGTTCGCGTGCACGGGCTTGCCGTACTCGTACGCGGTGCGCAGGTGCCAGGCGGGGATCTGCCCGTAGGGGTTGGGCATCGGCCACACCGCGGCCGGCGCCGCATCGCCGTCTTCGTCGTCGCCGGAGCCGGGGTAGTCGTTGTCCCCGTCGTCGTCCGGGTCGAGGTACGGCTTGAACTCTTTCGCCGTTTTCTGCCGGGTGCCGGGGCCGCTGACCCACTTCTCGATACGGTCCGGGTAGAACAGGTCGATCCGGATGCGCGGCTTCTTCTCCCCCGCGAGGGTGGTCTCCCACATCATCGCGAAGAACAGCTTGATGCGCGGGTTCTGCGGGTCGTAGAACATGCGGCAGGTGCGCGGATCCCCGTAGGTGATGTTCACCCCGGTCGCGGGGGCCGCGGCGGTGCCGTCGGTCGGGTCGACGTCGCGCGTCAGCTCGGGTTGCGCGCCGGGCGCCCGGGTCTCGTCGGGCCATACGATGATGTAGCCGTCGCCGTCGCGCAGGGTCTTGCGGTTCCAGTCGCGGTAGCGCGACTCCATCTCGTTGGCTTTCATGACCTGCGCGAGGGCTTTGGTGGCGGCGTCGGAGGCCTCGGTGTCGGTGTCGGCGCCGGCGGTCGCGGTCACGCTGGTGATGATGAGCCGGTCGTTAAGCGCGTCGATCACGGGACTGCAGAAGTTGGGGTCGAACTCGATGTCCGCCTGCCGCAGGGTGCGGCCCTCGCGGGAGATCATGTTCTGTTCCCACAGGTTGATCTCGTCGTATTCCTGGGCGTGGTCGTAGCCGTCCACGTTGGCGGTGATCTCGGCGAGGGCGAGTTCGAGATCGTCGCGCGGCCACTCCTCGAGCAGTTCGCCTGTGAAGGTGAAGTCGTTCGGCGCATAGCCGCCATCGAGCGACACGAGGGGGACCCTTTCTACCGGTAGGAGAACTGCTTGACGAAGGCCTTGTCGCGGGCGCCGACGGCTTTGAACAGCATCGCGACGAGGTGTTCGGACACTGCGGCCGAAGCGTCCAGGACGTCCTCGTGCAGCAGGTTCGGATAGGCCAGCTGCTGCTTCTCGAGCGCGGGCAGCGGCTTCTCGTGCTCGATACGGCCGCCGGCGCGCTCGTAGAGGGCGAGCATCCGCCGGATGCGCACCGGCTTGGGTTCCTTCTGGGTGAAGGTCGCGATGCGGAACGGCATGTTGTGCAGCGCCATGTGCCACAGGTCGCCGCCCTGGTTGGCTTCGACCAGGGCGTAGTCGACGCCGAGGTCCACACCGATTTCGATGATCCGGTTGCGTAGCGGTTCGCCGGAGAGTTTCAGCTCGAGCGCTTCGCGCAGGTAGATCTTGCGGGCGGGGATGGACAGGGCGCCGACGGCGACGCCGGTGAAGTCCGAGCTGTCCTTGGTGGTGACGGCGCCGTCGACGACCATCACGACCCGGTTGTAGTGCTCCTGGTATCCGAGGCGGATGTACGCGGCGTGCCACCATCCGCCCTGGGAGATCGGTTTGTTCTCGAAATTCAGCGCGTACGAGGGGGTGTGGCGGATGGAGACGAGGAACGTCAGGGTCCAGCGTTGCGGCCACAGGGAGCGTTCGGTGCCGTCGGTGTCGGCGACGATCGCGGGGTAGTAGCGGACCCGGATTTTCTCCTCGGCCGGCCATTCGGGCGCGTCGGGGTCGTCGAGCTGGCGGACGATGTCGTGGATGATCGACCCGGCCATGACCGTGGTGCCCGCGATGACGACGACGGCGTTGAGGTTCATCGGGAACACGGCGTTGACGATCGTCTTCTGCCGCTTCTCCTTCTGCCCGGCGCTGTAATTGGACTCGTCGGGTTCGATGTCGTCGAACAGGATCAGGTCGGGGCGCCGGTTGCCGACCTTCGCCCCCAGCGTCGAGCTGTCGATGCCTTTGGCGGCGAACGCGCACCCTGACTGCGACAGGTACAGGCCCTGGCGGTCGGCGACCGTCGTGCCCGAGGGGCGCGTCGCGGCCTGGCACAGCTTCGGGTGGTCGGCGCGCAGCAGCTCGTTGTTGTCCAGCTCGAGCTTGAACGACATCAGGTGCTGCTCGGCCTGGGTGGCGGAGTCGGCGAACGCGGCGATGTAGCGGCGGTGCCGGTGCGCCAACGCCCACAACGGCAGGATCAGGAATACCCACGTGGATTTGCCGGAGCCGCGGGGCGCTACCCAGGCGGTGCGGGACTCGGCCGGCCCAAGGTCCGTGCGGCACCACACCCGGGCGTCCTTGCACAGGTCGAGGTGGAACTGGCTGACGCTGATCTCGCCCTGCGTCTCCTCACTGGCGAGGTGGTGGCGCAGGTAGAGGATCGCGAACAGCAGCGGGTCGAACCGGCACAGCTTGCGCCGCATCCGGGGGATTTTCAGTAGGCGTTTGTCGTAGCGCAGCAGGTAGGACGCCCAGGTCCAGGTGAGCGGGTCGACGTCGGCGAGGTAGTCGTCGACGGGCGCCGACGTGGCGGTGTCAGTCGCCGCCGCGACCATTGATCTTCGCTTCCTCGGCGGCGATCACGGCCTCGGCTTCGGCGATCAGCTTCACCACGGCGTCGTCCGCGCCGCCGGTCTCGGTGACCTGGATGCTGATCGGGCCGTCGATTCCGTACATCTTGCGCCACGACTCGAGCAGCTTGCGTCCGACTTCGATCGCCTGCACGTCGCCGGCTTCGACGGCTGGCTGGAGTTTGTTCCACAGTAGGTGCCAGCGTTCGTCGGCGACGCGGCGCACCTCGTTGACCAGGGGATCGCGCACCTCGGCGATGCCGCGGTTGACGATGTCCAGGACGGTGGTGTGGTGGATGCCCATGCGCTGCCCGATCTGGCGCAGGGTCAGGCCCTGGATGTGAAGCTGCCAGACCTCGGCGTCGCGCTCGACGGTCTGGCCCTTGTTGCGGGTCTGCGCGGCCCGGTTCTGCTCAGGCGTCCGCTTCGCCATCGGCGCCCTCACCCGCCTTCCACGCCTTGTGCCACGCCTCGAGCGCGGTCAGGTCGTACACGGGGCCGGCGGCGAGGACGGCGATCGGGCCGGGCATGGCGATCTTCTCGGCGCGTTTGATCCACCCGACGACGGTGGATCGGGCGACCTCGAGCTGTGCCGCGATCTCGCTGATGCCGCCGAGGACCAGCGGGTGGTCGAGCGCGGGGTGAAGCTGCGGCTCGTGCACGATGATCTGTCCGGGCGGGAGCCGGATGATCGGCGCCGAGGCGCTGTCTTCGAGCAGTCGGCTGAACTCGGCCCGGTCCTCGTCGCTGAGTTCCACTCCCGGTTCGAACACTAGTCCGATCGGTGGCGCGGCTGCGATGGCGGCTGCGATGGCGTTGCGTAGGTCGTCCATGGACCAGCGCGCGGGCATGCATCGGCGCGCTGCCTGCACCATCTCGTCCGTCACCATGGTCATGCCCATGATGATACGGCTCACTGTCGAACATATGAACTAAGACGTGCCATCATCGTGAGCGTGGAACACAGTTCTATGCCTCTCACGGTCGGCGGGTGGCTGGCCGGTGAGGACGGTGTCGGCTACTACCGGATGAAGCTGCCGCTGGACGCGCTGGCGGCGCGCGGGCACGCGGTGGAGTACCGGATGGTGCTGCCGTTCCAACCGGGGCGTCGGCCGGCCAGTCATGTGCTGGTGGGGCAGCGGATCAGCAACGAGGGCACGTCGAAGCGGTGGCTGGCTGCGGCCGGGGATGTGCGCCGGGTGTTCGAGCTGGACGATGATCTGCTCAACGTCGATCTGGGATCGCCGATGGCGCGGGCGTTCTACAACGACGTCGCGGTGCGGCGCCGCTTCCTGGAGAACATCCGGTCGGCCGACGCGGTGACGGTCTCGACGGCCTATCTCGCCGGGGTGGTCCAGGCCCAGTACGAGGTCGATGCGCCAGTGTTCGTGCTGCCGAACTGTCTCGACTCCGCGGTGCTCGGGCTGGCGCCGGTTGCGCAGGCCGGCCCGATGACGGTCGGCTGGGCCGGTTCCGACACGCACGCCGGCGACTTCGCATACGTGCGCGGGCCGCTGCGCCGATTCTTTGCCCGGCACCCCGGGATCGGGATGACGTTCATGGGGGTCGACTATCGGCATCTCGTGGGAGCGCCGGGGGGGCGGCTGCGGGAGTGGACGCCGATCTGGTCGGATCCGCTGGCGTATATGCGGCGGCTGGACTGGCAGGTGGGGTTGGCGCCGCTCGCGCCGACTCAGTTCAACCGGTGCAAGAGCGCCCTGAAGGCCCTGGAGTATGCGGCGCGCGGGATCGTCGTCATCGCATCTGACGTGGAACCGTACCGAGGTTTCGTCGAGCACGGCGTCACGGGGTTCCTGGTGCGGCGTGACCACGAATGGGTGGAGTTCCTGGAGCTGCTGGCCGCGGATCCCGGGCTGCGGGCGCGGATGGGCGCGGCGGCGCGGGAGCAGGCGAACCTATGGACTATCGACCAGCACATCGACAAGTGGATTTGCGCCTACAGGGGTGACGCTTGAGCTCGCTTCTTGGCCTTGTATCGCGCGTTGGCTTTGCGTTGGCATTCACGGCACGCGCGCGCATTCGTTCCCGGGACTGTGTATGTGTTGGCGGCGTCGTAGGGGTGGTTTTGCGGGCAGTGGGTCTTGGCGATATTCGCAGCGGCGAGTGTGCGGCCTCGAAGTGTGTTCTCGCGATGCGGAACAGGCTCGAGGCAATAGAACGGGTTGACATGGCATCGGTGTGGGCATGTGTCGCCGCCCGGGCAGGCCAAGTCTCGCGTATGGCATGCATGGTCGATCTCCATGCCGGGCGGCACCGGGCCGATGAGCAGGAGATATGCCGCATGGTGCGCGGTGTAGGTGCGCCCGTCGATCTTAAAGCGCCCGTAGCCGCGGGGCGTCAGAGCCCCGGTCCATCGCCATTCCAACTCTGTCTGGTCGACCATTGCGAGGAATCGCTCTTGCGGACTCAGATCTCTGATGCGGCCAAGCTTGCCGTTCACCTTGAATCGCTGGTAGTGCATGCTGCACAAGCTTCGGGCCAGCACGATTCGCCCGCAGTCGGGCGCAGTACAGGTAGGCTCATCCATGTCGGCTCCTCCACGAGTCGGCCACGCCCCGGGGCCGTTCACAGCGGTCGCCGGGGTTTTTGGTGCGCCTATTTTATCAGGAGCCGTACTTCTAGGAAGGGTTTCCCCCGGTGGTTGAGGCAGTGGATATTCTTGTGCCTGTCATGCGTTCCGGCATGGCCGCGCCCTTCATGCGATCGCTTCTGGAGAGCGGTTCTGCTGGGAGGGCATTTGTGACAGCCATCGTCGATGAACACGAAAATCCCGTGGCACGCGAGTGGTTGAACGCGGGTGCTGGAGTAGTCGCCGCGCACCATACTCGAATGCCGCCTAAGGTCAATGCCGGATTTCGGGCGACTCATCAACCGTGGGTGCTGTTCGTTGGCGAGGACGTTCTCTTCCACCACGGCTGGCAGGCGGCGGCGATGCGGGCGGCTGGCGACCGATTCCATGTGGTGGGAACGAATGATCTCGGGCATCCGAAGGTGGTAGCTGGGGAACACGCCACGCACATGCTGCTACGCCGCACCTACGTAGCCGAATGCGGAGGCGGCTGGGATGCGCCTGGGAGCGTGATGCACGAAGGGCTGTTCCATTGGTTCGCTGACGACGAGATCGTGTGCGCCGCGAAACAGCGCGGGGTGTGGGTGTCGGCGCCGGACTGCGTGATCGAGCACATGCATCCGGCGTGGGGCAAGGCGCAACCGGACGAGGTATATGCGCTCGGTGCGCAGCATGAGGCGGCGGACCGGGCCGAGTTCGAGCGGCGTTACGCCCGGTTCGGGAGCGCGGTGTGACGCGGGTCCTGGTGGCGGGCGCGGCCGGGTTCATCGGCCGGCATGTGGTCGACTACATCCTCGAGGAAACGGACTGGGATGTGGTGGCGCTCGACACCGCGCTGCGGGAGCGGCCTTCGCTTGCGCGGGTCACGTGGGTCTACGAGGCCACGGATGAGCGGGTCGGCGCCGTCGACTTTGTGATTAACCTGGCGGCGCGTGCGGACGCTGCGCTGGTCACGCGGGATCCGGCGGCGGGGCTGGACAGTGTGCGTTCCTGTTTCTGGCTGCTGGAGTGGGCACGGCATCAGCCGCAGCTGCGGCGGTTCGTGCAGGTGTCGTCGGCCGAGGTGTTCGGCGTCGGGGTGTGTCCGTTCACGGAGGTTTCGCCGGTGCGGCCGCTCTCGCCGTACGCGGCATCGAAAGCCGGCCAGGACGCGTTCGCATACGCCTACCGGAAGGCGTACGACGTGCCGGTGCTGGTCTCGCACACGGCGAACGTGTTCGGGGAGGGGCAGCCGTCGGCGCGGTTCCTGCCGAGCGTCGTGCGGCGCGCGCTGGCGGGCGAGGATGTGTTGATTGCGCCGGGGTGGCGGCGGTTCATCCATGCGCGGGACTGTGCGGCGGCGTGGGTGTGGATGCTCGAGCACGCCCCGGATCGTTGGACGCACTGTCATGTGGCCGGCGAGCAGGAGACGGATCACGCGACGTTCGCGGGTCTGATCGTGGCCGCGATGCTCAAGACCGGGCGTGAGGTGCCGCAGGTGACGTTGCGTCTGCTGGAGGAGTTGCGGTTCGGCCAGGACGGTGATGTGGTACTGGATCCGTCGCGGCTGGCCGGTGCGGGGTGGCGGCATCCGCTGGGCTTGGAGGCGGGTGTGGAGCGCACGGTCGCGGCGCTGCTGAAGGAACAGCGGTGACCCGCCAGTCGATCGCGGTCGTCATCCCCACGATCCCCGGCCGGGAGCTTCTGCTTGCGCGTGCGGTGGATTCGGTGCTGGCGCAGCACCGTGCGCCGGATCAGCTGGTGATCGAGGCGGATCCGGATCGGACGGGTGCGGCGGCGACGCGGAACCGGGCGCTGGCGCGGGTCGAGTGTGACCTGATCGCCTGGCTCGATGACGATGACGAGCTGCTGCGTAATCATCTCGGCGCGTTGGAGCATGCGCTCGGCGACTACGATCTCGTCTACTCGACACCGCGCGCGACGGGGGCAGAGCCGACGGCGGTCACTTATCGCGGCCGGATGGTGAAGCCGTGGGGGGTTCCGTTCGGCGCCGAGCAGGCGCGGCATCTACGCGAGCGCGGCTCGTTCATCCCGATCACGTTCATGTGCCGCACGTCGATGGCGCGCAAGGCGGGTGGTTTCCCGGAGGGACGCACGCTGCCCGACGGCCGGTATCAGGGTGAGGACGAGTTGTTTCTCGTGGCCATGCTCGACGCGGGCGCGCGGTTCACGCACCTCAACGTCCAGACGTGGGTGTGGAACGTGTGGGACGGCCATACGGCCGGGAAGGGTGTGCCGCGATGAGCGAGCTGGGCGACAAGCTCACGGCCGAGCTGGCCACCGGGATCGAGGACGTGTTCCGGCGCGTGGAGGGCGGCATCGTCACGAAATGGCTGCTGATCGCGGAGACCGTCGGCCCGGACGGCGAGCGCGGCCTGTGGACGCGCACCAGCGATGACTTGAAGCCGTGGGAGTCGGCGGGGATGTTGCGGCTTGCGCAGGTCACGGAAGAGAACGCGTGGCGCCGCGCGGATGACGATGAGGACGACGGCTAGCGCTTCCGCCGCGCACGACGTTCTTCGAGCACATCCCGGACGACTATGAACGTGGCGATGATGCCCAGCAGCACGGCCGCCGCTAGCAGGACGCACATGACGGCGACAACCCAGGTAGGTCCGTTGTCGTTGGCTGCGCCGGTCTGCACGGGGACCGGGATGATGATGACACTCACGTCAGCCGCCGAACTCGTTGGCCGATCCCGGCTTCTCCTGCTGTTCGTGCCATTGCTGCCACTCGTCCCAGTTCTTGCCGTCGACGCCGTCCGGGTGCTGCGCCTCCCATAGCGCGCGCAGCTGGTCCAGGCAGGCGTCGATGGCCTCGTCCCAGGTGCTGCTTGTCGCGTTGACGTGGATCTCGACGGGGTCGGTGGGCATTGTGTTCTCCGCTGTGTGTGGGGTGGCCGCCCCCGCATCCCCTGTCGGGGGCGGCCGGTCTCAGTGGATCGGGTGCCAGGTGCCGCCCTTGTAGGCGGCTTCGATCCATCCGCACGAGCAGTACCGGTGCGGATCGCCGTGCGTGTCCTTCATGCCGCAGTCGTCGCGGCCGGGCGTCTCGTCCCCGTCGTCGTACTTGATTGACGGGTTGAAGAACTGGCCGGTCGGGTTGAGC
>Ga0207693_10000237_pt1 | contig 50696 bp, 41 predicted proteins | sample LARL81metaG_FD_184347 | JGI IMG/M metagenome (GOLD analysis project Ga0207693, IMG submission 184347) | Corn, switchgrass and miscanthus rhizosphere microbial communities from Kellogg Biological Station, Michigan, USA - LAR L8-1 metaG... | ecosystem: Host-associated > Plants > Roots >... | reverse complement strand
GGAGGCATCCGGCCGCACGCTGGACCAAGGGCCCATTGCCGCGTGCTACCCACGGCCGCAGGCTGTAGCGCGCACGGGCGGTGGCAGCAGAGGTGTCGGGAAGCGTGCAGCAGAATATCTTCGACGGCGGACCGCCCTCGCGACTCGAGGTCTGGTTGCACCTGCGCAAATACGACGAACGGCGGGTGCTGCGCCTCGTGCTGGCGATGGCGGCGATCGCGTGGCTTCCAATCGCGGTCCTCGCCAGCGCGATCGACCGTTATCCTGCGGTGTTTACTGCGGGCTCGTTTTTTGCCGACTTTTCGGTTCATGCGCGCTATCTGATCGCTCTGCCCCTGTTTGTCATCGCTGAATCGGTGTGTATGCCACGCCTGGGAGCCATCCTCCAGCAGTTCGCCGACGCGGACCTCGTGCAGGAATCGGATCGGGCCCAGTTCGCAGCAAACCTGAGCTCGACCCGCCGCCTGCTTGACTCGAATGTCGCCGAAGGCGCGGTCATTATTATCGCCTATCTGCTGGTTGCCGCTGTCATCGGCTCCCACCCGCAACAGTTTCCCGCGTGGCATCGGGCGGCCGAGGGCGTGGCACACTTTTCGGTCGCCGGCTGGTGGGCCCTGCTTATCAGCCTGCCGCTGCTGCTGGTGTTTCAACTGGGTTGGCTGTGGCGGCTGGCGCTGTGGACTCGTCTGCTCTGGCTCACCTCGCGCCTGCGGCTGCATCTGCTCGTCTCGCACCCGGATCGCTCCGCCGGTCTCGCGTTCGTGGGCTTCTCGGTACGCACCTGGGCGCCGGTCACGCTGGCCACGAGCGTGATCGTGGCGGGGACCGTGGCAAACCAGGTCATTCACGAGGGCATACCGCTGCTCGCCTTCAAGTTCCAGCTGCTCGGGCTGGTGGTCTTTCTGATCGTGCTCTACACCGCGCCGCTGCTCGTGTTTTACCCCTGTCTGGTCCGGGCCTGGCGAGCCGCCGTGATGGAATACGGAACGCTTGCCGACCGCGTTGGCCACGAGTTCGAGCGCCGCTGGCTCGTCGGAGCGGCGCGGTTCCCGGAGGACCCGCTACAGACGGAGGCATTCTCCGCGACCACGGATCTCTATCAGATCGTTGCGAACGTCTACCAGATGAGGTTCGTGCCACTGGACGTGCCAAGCGTGCTCTTCCTCGTGCTGGTCACGCTGCTGCCGTTTATACCGCTGCTGCTTCTGGCGGTGCCGCTGGACGTGGTGCTCAAATCCCTCGCCGACTTCATGGTGTGACCGACGTGGCGGCCCGGCAAGCCTAGCGGCTCGCCTACGCCAGTAGTGCTGGCTGCGCCGAACGCGATCTGCCCCGGTAACCCCGGGGCATGCGACCGCTCAATCGTAGTACTGGGGCGCCTTCTTCAGGCGCGCGTACGTCGGCGGGTCATGCTGAATCCACATCACGGCGCCGGTCTGCTGCAGAAACTCATCCACCTTCCTGCGCGTCTGCCTGGTCATGGCGGCATCGAAGTCGAAGGTCGGCACCCGGTCGAGCGTACGCTCTTCGGGCAGGTGGTAGAGGTCGCCCGCCAGCAGCAAGGGCCCGAATCGCGCCAGTTTCAGAAACAGCACCTGGTGCCCCGGCGTGTGGCCCGGAGCGCTCTTTATGATCACCGTGCCGTCGCCGAAGACGTCGTGGTCCTCGTTGTTGAGCGTGATCCGCCTGGCGGCCTTGAGCTCGCTATAGGTCTCGGGAGAGCGGATATCGCGCTTCGCGTCGCTGAACATCGCGTCGTATTCGGCCCGCTGCACAATCCAGGTCGAAGCGGCGAACCTGTTGGCGTTGGCGGTGTGGTCGATGTGATAGTGCGACATCGCCAGGAAGGTGATGTCCTTGGGCTGGTAGCCGAGCGCTGCGAGCTGCGTTGACAGACGGCGCCTGGCCTTGAGGATGCCCTGCACCACCGCTTCCGTGCCGTCGTCGGGAATGTCCTGATCGGGCACCTGGCCGACGTCCCAGATGAGCGTGCCCTTGGGGTGCACGATCAGGTAGCACGGCGTCACGAAGCTGGCCTCGTGCGCCAGCTCTTCGGGCCTGACGCCGAACAGCGTCGGGTCCATCGCCGCAATGGTGCCGCAGTCCAGAACATACAGCCGCAGCTTCGCGGCAGCCGCCGGCGCCCTTTGCGGGGCCGCGGCCAGCCAGACGCTCATCGCGGCGATGGCGAGTGCCGTGACGGCGCGCACGCTGCGAAGCACCCCGTAAACCGGTGCGCTCATACCCTTACCTCCGATCGGCTGGATTGGGCTGTATCCGGGCCGGCTGAATGCCCGCACGGGTCAGCTGATCGTCACCCCATGCTCGGCAAAGGCCTCGTTCGCGATCCGGAAGCTGTCCACGGCGGCCGGCACTCCGGCATAGATCGCGACCTGCAGAAATACCTCGCAGATCTCCGCCGGCGTCACCCCATTGGTGAGGGCGCCGCGAACGTGGATCTTGAGCTCATGCGGGCGGTTGAGGACACTGATCATGGCGAGGTTCAGCATGCTGCGCTGCTTGCGATCCAGTCCGGGACGCCCCCAGACCTCACCCCAGCAATACTCGGTGACGAGTTTCTGCAGCGGCGCGTTGAAACTGTTGACGCTGGCGAGGGCACGGTTCACGTACTCCTCGCCCAGCACGGCCTTGCGGATCTTCAGGCCCTGTTCGTAGCGATCATCTGACACGGCCACTCTCCTTGGAGGCGCGGAAAGCACATCATACGTCCGCCGCGGGATGACCCCCCTTTTGGGTGGAGATGACCGGGCCACAGGGCGATTAGACTGTTCACCGCCGGGGGTAGCCAAGCGGGTAGGCGCAGGGGGCTCGTGTCGCAGGCGTTCGATATCGTCACGGTCGGATCCGGCCACAACGGCCTGGTAGCGGCGGCCTACCTTGCCGTCGCCGGCAAAAAGGTCGTGGTACTGGAGCGCAATGCCTGGTTCGGCGGCGGCGTGGTGACCCGTGAGCTGACGGTGCCCGGATTCCTGCACGATCAGCATTCGATGGCCCACATCTTCATCCAGGCCAACCCGCTGCTGCTGGATGACGAGCTGAAGCTCAAAGCCAGGTACGGCTTGCGCTACCTGTTCCCGGATCCTCCGGTCACTTCCCTGTTCGAGGACGGGCAGACGCTGGCGCTGTACCGCGACCGCGAGCGCACCTGGGCGGAGATTGCGAAGTTCTCGCGCGCCGATGCCGAGGCATATCGGCGGCTCTCGGAGCAGGCGGCCGCCTGGCTGCCCATGATTGCCGCGACCCTGTACTCGGCGCCCATGCCGCTGGGGGCCTCGACCGCCTTGCTCGACCAGTCGCGCGAGGGACGGGAGTTGTGGCGTACCAGCCAGATGAGCACGCACGAGCTTTTGTGCCGCAGCTTCGAGAACGACCGCGTGCGGCTGCATTTCGCCCGCCTGGCGGGGGAGAGCCTGGCGGCTCCCGATGAGAAGGGAACGGCGCTGGGCGTGTTCGTGTTTCTCGGCTTCCTCGAGGGGTACGGCTTCGGAGTGCCGGTGGGGGGCAGCGGCAGCCTGACGCGCGCGCTCATCCGCTGCATCGAAGATCACGGTGGCCGGGTGCTGGGCGACACTGACGTCGAGACGGTGCTGACCCGCGCCGGGCGCTGCCTCGGCGTACGCGCCCGGGATGGCCGCGAGTTTGCGGCGCGGGATGCGGTGATTGCGGCCATCCATCCGCATCATCTCGGACGGCTGGTGCCGGGCGTCGACCCGGTGGTCGCGGCGGACGCCGCCGCCACGGAGGTCTCGCCCAATGCCTGCATCACCGTACACGCGGCCCTGCGCGAGCCGCTGCGCAGCGTGCGTGGCGAGGCCGTGCGCTCGGTGATGCTCGAGCTGCTGCCGGCGCGCTACGAACTGCTGCGTCGTTCGTTCGACGAGCTGCGCTACGGGCAGCTGGTGAGCCATCCGCTGATTGGTCTCGGGTCGCTGTCGGAATTCGACGGCTCGCGGGTGCCCGCGGGGGCGGCCACGCTGCATGCTTGGGATTACGTGCCCTATGAACGCGCCGACGGGCGCTCGTGGGACGAGATGAAGGGCGAGTACGCGCAGCGGATGCTCGCCCACATGGCGCGCTTCCTGCCAAACCTGACCGGCGAGAATCTCATCGCCTGGCACTGCGACAGCCCGCTCGACATGGAGCGCACCTCCTCGAGCTTCGTGCGCGGGGATCTGCACGGCATCGCCATGCCGAGCTACCAGCAGGGCGCCCACCGCCCGACCCCGGAGCTGGCGCAGTTCACGGTGCCCGGTACCGGCGGGTTGTATCTGGTGGGACCGTTCCAGCACCCCGGCGGCGGAGTGTTCGGCGCCGGCCGGGCCACCGCGCAGCGCCTGTGCGAGGACTTGAAGATCGATTTCGCGAAGATTCCACGCCTGCTGTGAGCGGCCGGCGGCAGCCTCAGCCCGCGGCCGCGATGCCACCGTCCACGTGCAGGATTTCGCCGTTTATGAAGGCGGCGCCCGGGCTCAACAGGAACATCGCGGCCGCCGCGACGTCATCCTCGTGCCCGAGCCTGCGCAACGGAATCGTACGCGCCCGGCGCTCGTATTCGGCCTGATCGTTCAGCCCCATGGCCCCCGGCGTGGGTACCGACCCGGGCGCGAGGGCGTTGACCCGCACCCCGCGTGGCCCGAGTTCGGCGGCCAGGGTCTTGGTCAGGGTGGCGAGGGCGCCCTTGACGGTGCTGTAGAGCACGGTGTTGGGGTAGCCGCGTTCGGCCACGGGCGAGGACATGTTGATGAGGGCGGTGGAGCGGCCCGCCTTCATGTGGCTCAGCAGCGCCTGGCAGCCCCACAGCGCTCCCTTTATGCCAATACCCAGCATCTGATCGGCGACTGCTTCGGTGATCGCCGCGATGGGCTCGTACCTCAACAGCATCGCATTGTTGATGACGGCGTCCAGGCCCTGATGCTCGCCGGCGAATCTGCCGGCGGCATCGAGGAGCGCGGCGCGCTCGGACACGTCGGCCGCGTAGGCACGGGCGCGCCCGCCGGCCGCGCGGATCTGTTCCGCCGCCTGACTGCAGCTCGCGGCGTCGATGTCGATGAGTCCCACGGCCGCCCCGTGCTGTGCGAGCCGTACCGCGATCGCGCGGCCCAGGCCGCGCCCGGCACCCGTGATCAGCACCGCCTGCTCGGAAATTTCAGCGACCGGTAGCACGATTGCACCTCCTCTTCACAGCACGCCGTACAGCGCATCGATGAGCCGCGCCGCGCGCGGACCGTTCGTGCCCACCGCGTGCATCCGGTTCACCGCAAACGCGAAGCCGACGCGGGCGTCGGGATCGGCAAAGCCGAGCGAGCCCCCGATGCCATGATGACCGAAGGCGCGCGGGTTCGGGCCCATGTAGACCGCCTCGGGCGTGTTCAGCAGTATCCCGAGCGCCTGGTGGTAGGGCCGGTCCTGCATCAGTTCGGTGATGTTGTGTTGCTCGGTGATCATGGCTTCGATGGAGGAGGGGCGCGTCAGCCGCACGCCATCCAGCTGCCCGCCGCGGGCGAAGGCGCCGTAGATGCGCGCGACCGCGCGCGCATTGCCGTGACCGTTGCCGCTCGCGATCTCGCTCTGGCGCCAGGCGGCGGAGTTCAGGGTCACCGGCCAGGGCTCGGCCGGGTTTTGCACGAAGGCCCTGGCCCGCAGCGTGTCGGTTTCCACCTCCTTGGCGGCGAACAGCCGGGCCTGCATGTTGGGCATGACCTCGGCGCAGCGCGCCTGATCGTGCCGGGACAGTCCGCCGATCATGAAGTCCGCCGCCAGCGGTCCGGCGAGCTCCTCGCGCACGAACGCGCCCACGCTCTTGCCGGTCACCCGGCGCACGATTTCCCCGAGCAGATAACCCTGCGTGTGCACGTGGTAGGCGGCGACGGTGCCGGGCTCCCACAGCGGCGCCTGTGCGGCGAGTGCCTCGCAGATGGCCGCCGGGTCGTAGATGGCGCCGGGCCACAGCGGGTCGGCAATGACCGGCAGGCCGGCGCGATGATCGAGCACGAAGCGCACCGGCAGGGTCTGCTTGCCGTTGCGGGCGAATTGCGGCCAGTACTTCGCCACCGGCTCGTTGACATCCACCAGGCCGCGGTCGACCAGGAGGCTGAAGGCGAGGCCGGTGATGCCCTTGGACACGGACATCATGCACACGATGGTGTCGTGCTGCCATTCGCGCTGCCTGCCTGCATCCCGCCAGCCGCCCCACAGATCCACCACCGTGCGGCCGTCCACGACGACGCTCACCGCGGAGCCGACCTCGTCCTCGCACCGGTAGTTCTGGACGAACGCCTCGAGCACCGCCTCGAACCGCGGCTCGCAGGTGCCATTGAGGGGCACGAGGCGCTCGCCCGCGCTGAAGGTTTCGTTGAGCTTGATCATCACGCCACGGTACCGCAGGTCAGCCCGCCCCGGGGGCTGCGCATGCCAGTGGGATTCTAAGTTTCCGGGCCACGGCATAGGCCCTCTTTTGGGTGGACCGCAGGTGGCGGACCGGCACTTCCACCCCAAAGGGTGGTGGCGCTGCACGGCCGGGCCGCTAGGTTAGGCTCGGGTCTCGTCGGGCCCGGAGGGCGCGGGCCCTCGGCAATTCGCGGGGACGGGACGGGGATGAGCGAGCAGCGCGAGGTGTTCGATTACGTGGTGGTCGGGGCGGGTACGGCCGGCTGCGTGCTGGCCAGCCGCCTGTCGGAGGACCCGGGCACGCGCGTCGCCCTGATCGAGGCCGGACCGATGGATACTCACCCGCTGATTCATATCCCGGCCACGGTGGGCGCAGCCATCGGGAGGCCGGGCATCAACTGGCGCTTCATGACGGTACCCCAGGAGCACCTGGCGGGCCGCGCCATTCCCATTCCGCGCGGGCACGTGGTCGGGGGCTCCGGCTCCATCAACGGCATGGTGTACTTTCGCGGCCACCCGAGCGACTTCGACGACTGGGCGGCGGCGGGCAATCCGGGCTGGAGCTACCAGGAGGTGCTGCCGTACTTCCTGCGATCCGAGAACAATGACGCGTACCCGGATTCGGTGTATCACGGTCACGGCGGTCCGATGAACGTCACCTACATCAAGCGGCCCAATCCCATGACGCCGGCGTTCCTCGACGCCATGCAGGGCCTGGGATTCAAGCGCACCGACGACTTCAATGGCCCCACTTCCGAGGGCTATGGTCCGCGCCAGGGAACCATCCTCAAGGGACGTCGCGTGTCCACCGCGACCGCCTATCTGCACCCGGCGCTGCGACGCGCCAATCTCTCGGTGCTGACCCGCACCCGCGCCACCGAGGTCCTGATCCAGGACCGCCGTGCCGTTGGGGTCAGCGTGCTAAGCGCCGCCGGCCACAGGCAACTCGGCGCGCGCCGGGAGGTCATTGTTGCCGCCGGTGCGATCCTTTCGCCCCAGCTGCTGATGCTCTCCGGCATCGGGGACCAGGACGAGCTGCGCGCCGCCGGGATACCGCTGCAGCAGCACCTGCCCGGCGTCGGTGCGAACTACCACGATCACCTGGCGGTGGCAGTGCTCATGGAGATGAGCAACACCGAGTCCTACGGTATCTCCTGGCGCGCCGCGCCGCGCGGGCTCGTGAACCTGCTTGAATACGCGCTCTTCCGTAGTGGCCCGCTCGCCAGCAATGTGTTCGAGGCCACCGGCTTCATAAGGAGCCTGCCCGGGCTGTCGCGGCCCGACGTGCAGGTGGTATTCCAGGCAGCGCGGCGCAATCGCAACGCTTTCCCCTTTCCACTCGGGCATGGCTTCGCCATCAGCATCGTGGCGCTGTACCCGAAGAGCCGCGGCCGGGTGCGACTCGCGAGCAAGGATCCGCAGGCGGCGCCGCTGGTGGATCCGCAGCTCCTCAGTCACCCGGACGACGTGGACACGATGTTGCGTGGCCTGAAAATCGGCCGCCAGGTGACCCGCGCCGCCGCGTTCGCCCGCTATCGGGCACTCGAGGTGCAGCCCGGTACCGAGGTGACGGAGGATGCGGGGCTCATTGAGTACCTGCGGCGCGCCGCGGCGACGGTACATCACCCCTGCGGCTCGTGTCGGATGGGACCGGATGCGACGGCGGTGGTAGACGAGCGCCTGTGCGTCCGAGGCATCGAGTCGCTGCGGGTGGCGGACGCTTCGGTGTTCCCCCGCCTGGTGGGCGGCAACACCAACGCGGCGGTGGTGATGATCGCGGAAAAGGCCGCGGACATGATCCGCGGGATTCCGGCACCGCGGCCGGTCGAGCTGCGCGCGGCGCGCTCCGCATGAGCGGACCTGATGACGCAGAGCTGTAGGAGAGCGAGGCCATGAGCGCGGAGCACATCAGGCACTGGCGGATCGGCGATGTCGAGGTCGCGCGCATCGTCGAAGTGAACGCCTACGAAGACGACATCTCCATGTTGCTCAAGGACGAGACCGCTGAGTTCGTGAAGCAGCACGAGTGGCTGCGGCCGCACTTCGCCACGGCCGCGGGGCAGATGAAGATCTCCTTCCAGGCGTTCGTGCTGCGCTCACGCGGCAAGAACGTGATGATCGACACCTGCATCGGCGCGGACCGCAAGCGCGAATACGAGGTATTCTGCAACCTCAAGACGAGCTTCCTGCAGGACCTCGCGGTGGCGGGCTTCCCCGCCGCGAGCATCCACGCCGTACTGTGCACGCACCTGCATTTCGATCATGTCGGCTGGAACACGCACCTGGTGAACGGCCGCTGGGTGCCCACCTTCCCGCAGGCGCGCTACCTGTTCGGCAGGCAGGAATTCGACCACTGGGTGCACCTGCGCGAGACCGGCGGCTATCACGATATCGAGCACCTGCGCGATGCCATCGACCCCGTCGTCGCCGCCGGCCTCGTTGAATACATAACACCGGACTACCAGCTCACGGATGAAGTCTCGCTGTTTGCGACGCCAGGTCATACACCGGGTCACGTCAGTGTCCTCATCCGCTCGCGGGGCGCGCAGGCGGTGATCACGGGCGACCTGATGCATCATCCGATCCAGCTCGCCGACCCTCTGCGCCATGGCAACTTCGACATGGACAAGCCCCAGGGCGCGCGCACCCGGCAGGCCTTCGTGGAGCGCTTCGCGAACTCGGAGGCGCTGATCATCGGCAGCCACTTCTCCGATCCCACCGCCGGCTGGATCGTGCGCAACGGCCGTGGCTGGAAGCTCAGGACCGATTGAATCGGCAACCCGGCGAAGGAGCAGCGAGTGGCGCGTGAGGTCTTTATCAGCGACGAGGATCCGTTCAGCGCGGCCGCGGTGCGCAACGCACGCGCGGTGGATGATCGGCTGCGCGAGCTGGCTCCGGCGGTGAAGCTTGCGCGCGAGGACATCACGCTCGTGACGCGGTACGAGCATGTAGCCGCGGGGCTGCGCGACTGGAAGGCGTTCTCCTCCGCCTCGCGCCCCTGGCACGATCCGAATTCCGTGCGTCCCGAGTTGCTGCTGACCGACGATCCGCCCAAGCACACGGCCGTGCGCGCGGTAGTTGCGGCGGCGCTATCGCCCCAGGCGCTGGCGAAGATGGGCGCGGCGTTCCGCGCGGATGCCGAAGGGCTCATAAAGGGACTGAAGCACAAGAGTGGTACCACGATCGATGCCGTCGCGGAGATCACGCGACCCTTCGTCTACAAGGTACTCCCGGACGTGCTGGGGATTCCGCTGGCGGGCCGCGAGCACATGTACGCGTTCGGCAACATGGTGTGGGCGACGCTCGGCCCGGTCAACGAGTTGTTTCACGCGGCCATGAAGGACGCAGCTCCGGTCGTCGAGTGGGTGGAGCGCTGCTGCAACCGGGAAAACCTGGCGCCCGGGAGCCTCGGGATGCAGATGTTTCTGGCCGCGGATCGCGGGGAGATCACCCAGGCCGAGGCCAAGCTCCTCGTCGGCATCCTGCTGTCGGCGGCCGCGGATACCACCGTCATGACGCTGGGGAGCGCCATCCGTGCCTTCACCCTGTTTCCCGAGCAGTACCAGCTGGTGCGCGCAGATCCCTCGCTGCTGCGCCCGGCGTTCGACGAGAGCCTGCGCTGGGATTCCCCGTCGCGCATGGCGGGGCGCATCACGACGCAGGAGGTTGAGATTGAAGGCGTGGTGATCCCCAAGGGCGAGCGTTGCGGCCTGATGTTCGCGGCCGCCAACCGCGATCCGCGCCGCTGGGAGCAGCCCGACCGCTTCGACGTGCGCCGTGACAATCGCGGGCATCTGGGCTGGGGGCAGGGTGTGCACGCCTGTGTGGGCCGGGTGCTCGCCGGCCTCGAGGCGGATGCGCTCCTTGGGGCCGTGGCGCAGCACATCCAGTCTTTCGAAGCCGCCGGGGAGCCGGAGCCGTGGATGACCGCCATCGGTCACGGTCCGGAGAAGCTGCCCGTCCGATTCACAGCCGACCGCTGAGGCGCAGGGAGAAATGACGATGAGCGTTGAAGCCGAGACCGAGAGTGAGCAGCTGGTGCTGCGATTCTTCGCAACGCTCAGTGCCGGCGATCTCGAAGGAGTCAGGCGCATGCTGCACGAGCAGGCGACCTGGAAGCCGCAGATGCGCGCCGTGCCGGGCGCCGGTATTCACCGCGGACCTTCCGGGATCGTGGATGACTTCCTGACTCCGATCCGCGGCCTGTTCCGGCCCGGCGATCCGAAGATCATCGTCGATACGATTGCCTCGCGGGGCGCGCTCGTCATGATCGAGTCCCACAGCGGCGGTTGCCTGGCGGACGGCCGCCCTTACGAGAACCTGTACGCCTGGGCGGTGGAAGTGCGGGACGGAAGGATCTACGCGCTGCGCGAATACTTCGACAGTCACTACGTGGTGGGGCTGATGGCGGCGGGGCCTGCCGCGTGAGCGAGGCCTTCAGCGCGGAGCGTCTGGATCACCTGCGGCGCGTGATCGCGGAGGACATCGCAGCCGGGCGCTATTTCGGCGCCGTGCTGGCGATCGCGCGCGCGGGTCAGCTCGGGCTGCATGAGGCAATCGGCCATGCGGACGCCGCGGCGAGCCGCGCGCTGCGCCTGGATTCAGTCTTCAGCATCTTCTCGGTGACCAAGGCCATCACCAACGTGCTGGTGCTGCGCGCCATCGAACTCGGGCGCTTTGCACTGACCACGCGCATCAGCGATCTCGTGCCGGAATTCTCGGGGGGCTTGCGAAACCAGATCACGGTGCATCATCTGCTGACGCACACCTCGGGACTGCCGATCGTATTCGCCATAAAACCCGACATGTATATCGATCGCCTCGACGAGGTGGTCGCGGCGGTGTGCGCGCACATCCAGCCGGCGGAGCCGCCCGGAGAGCGGGTCGCTTATTCGCCGCTCGCGAATCATGCCCTGCTGGGTGAGGCTCTGCGGCGCACCGATCCGAAGCGGCGCTCCTATCGCGCGATCGTACACGATGACCTGCTCGCCCCCTTAGGGATGGGCGATAGCTCCGTCGGGCTGCGCCGGGATTTGCGTGCCCGTCACGTGGTGCCGGACTTTCGCGGCAACTTTCCCATCACGCACCCCGGCCACAGCGACCTCGGCCCCAACGGTGCCTTCGAGGAGGAGGACGCGGAGATGCCGTGGGTGGGACTGGCTTCCACGGTTCCGGACCTGTTGCGCTTCGCCGAGATGCTGCGGCGGGGAGGGGAACTCGACGGCAGCCGCATCCTCTCACCGGCGATGCTGGAGCTGGCCACCCGCAACTGGACCGGCGAGAAGCCGAACGAGCTCTACAAGGCCTTGTTCGAGCAGCGCGGCTGGCCGCCGGCGCCGGCCTACCTCGGCCTGGGATTCGCGCTGCGCGGTACGGCGATGTGTCACCACCTGTACGGTACACTCACCTCGCCCGGGACGTTTGGCAACTACGGCGCCGGCAGCGCGCTCTACTGGGTTGACCCGGCGCGCGAGCTGACCTTCGTGTGCCTGAGCGCCGGCGTCATGAACAGTCTGGACAACATCGAGCGCTTCCAGCGCCTTTCGGATATCGCCGTGGCGGCGGCTTTGTAGGGTGCGGTCTTGAGGATATTCGGGGCGGACAACAAGGAGATGATCGCGATCTCCGCCATCGAGCGGGAGGGGCGCGAACTGGTATTGCGAGGCAAGATCTTTGGCACGATGCCCATGACCGCCCGCCTGCGTCCCGAGGAGGTCCGCCAGGCGCTGAAGCTGCTGAACTGGCGCACCACCTTGTTCCTCCTCAGCCTCCCCTGGCGCCGCGCGCGCTGATTGCGCGCCGCGGGCGGCAGCATGGAAGACGCATTCTTACCCCCGCAGCGCCTCGGATTTGTCGGCCTCGGCAACATGGGTGCCCCCATGGCGCGCCACCTCGCAGCCGCCGGATTCCAGGTGGTGGCGGCGGACTCGAACCCGGCCGCGCTGGCACGCTTCTGCGATGCCGTGCCGTGCGAACGCGCGGCCTCTCTTGCGCACCTGGGTCGCGCCTGCCGCCTGGTCATCACCATGCTCCCCGACGGTGCCTCGGTGCGGCAGGTGCTGCTGGGCGAGGCCGGCGTGGCGGCGGGACTTGCTGCGGGTTCGGTGGTGCTCGACATGAGCTCGGCCGAGCCCGTTGCTACCCGGGCGCTGGCCTCAAAGCTGGCGGAAGCCGCGCTGTTCCTGGTTGACGCCCCGGTCTCCGGCGGCGTCAAGCGGGCAGTGGAGGGCAAGCTTGCGATCATGGCGGGCGGGGAGCCGGCCGCGATCGCCCGCTGCGCGACGGTGTTCGCCGCGCTCGGCACGGTGTTCCGCACCGGCGCCTCGGGATCGGGGCATGCCGTGAAGGCGCTCAACAACTATCTGTCGGCGGTGGCACTGGCCGCTACGGCGGAGGCGATGATGGCGGGCGGGAAGTTCGGGATCGATCCGGCGCTCATGCTCGAGATTCTGAACCACTCCACGGGCCGCAATACCGCTACCGAGCAGAAGTATCCGGCGTATGTCCTGCCCCGCAGCTTCGATTCCGGTTTCGCCCTCGGACTGATGGCGAAGGATCTGCGGATCGCGCTCGGCCTGGCCCAGGCGGTCGGGACCCCGGACTCGCTGCTGAGTGAATGCGCCGCTTTGTGGCAGCGTGCGCAGCGCCAGCTGGGCTTCAATGCGGACAACACCGAGATCGTGAGATACCTGGAGGCATCACGGGGGGCGAGCGCCGATGAGTGAGCCGCGTCCTTATGAGCTCTATGCGCTTCGCTACGCCACGGCGACGCGCAGGCCCGCGGAAGTGTTCATCGGCGCAGATCCGCACGAGGGTGCCCTGAGCATGGACTACTTTGTCTGGGTCGCCCGCAACGAGCTGCACACCGTGGTGGTAGACACCGGATTTGATGCCGCGGCGGCCCAACGTCGCGGCCGGCAGCTGCTGCGCGAGCCCGGCGACGGCCTGGCGCTGCTCGGCGTCGCTTGCCACCAAGTCAAGCACGTCATCATCACGCACCTGCATTACGACCACGCGGGCAATCTGCAGCTCTTCCCGCACGCCCGCTTTCATCTGCAGCAGAGCGAGATGGTGTTTGCCACCGGTGCGCATATGGCGCACCCGTTCTTCGCGCACGCCTACGAGCTGGAGGGCGTGCTGTCGATGGTGCGACTGGTCTATGGCGCGCAAGTGCAGTTCCACAACGGCGATGCCGAGATCGTTCCCGGCATCACCGTGCATCACGTCGGCGGCCATACGCTCGGCCTGCAGGTCGTGAGGGTGTGGACGCGGGTGGGTTGGGTGGTGCTGGCCTCGGATGCCGCTCACTACCTCGCCAACATGACCTCCGGCCGCCCATTCCCGATTGTCGCGGACGTGACGCAGATGATCGCGGGCTGGGAGCGCCTCAAGAAGCTTGCGAGCCGGCCGCAGTACATCGTCCCGGGCCACGACCCGAGCGTCATGCAGCGCTATTCCGAGCCGGCGCCGAGCCTGCGCGGGGTGGCCGTCCGGCTTGACGCCGAACCCCATGAGGAACTCGATGGAACGCCTCAGGGATAAGGTTGCTTTCATTACCGGCGCGGCCAGCGGCATCGGCTTGGGCATCGCCCGCGCCTGTGTGGCCGCCGGCATGAGGGTCGTCATCACGGATGTTCGCGGCAGCGCGCTCGCGGCGGCCGCGGCGGCGCTGGCCGCGCCCGGAAGTGTCGTGCTGCCGCTGGTGCACGACGTTTCGGATCGCAGGCAGTGGGCCGCGTGCGCTGAGCGCGTCCGTGGCGAGCTCGGTGGTGTCGATCTGCTCTGCAGCAACGCCGGGGTGAACTTTGTCGGGCCGCTGCAGCAGGCGACGTACGAGGATTGGGACTTTGCGCTGGGGGTGAATCTGGGCGGGGCGATCAACGCGGTGCACACCTTCGCCCCCGCCATGAGTAACTCGGGGCGTGGCGGCCACATCGTCATCACCGCATCGGTCAGCGGCCTGTTTGCCGGTGCAGGCGCCGGGGTATACGCCACCTCGAAATTTGCTCTCGTGGGGCTGGCGGAGTCGCTGCGCGCGGATCTGCGCGCCAGCGGCGTCGGGGTCTCGGTGTTGTGTCCGGGGCCCGTCAAGTCTGAGTTGTTCGAGAGCACGCAACAGGTGCGGCCGGCGTCACTGGCGTCCAGTGGCTCGGTACCCGTGGTTCCCAACGGCACGCTGCGCGCCGAGACGCCCATATTTCGCACCGCCCCGAGCGGCGCGGAGATCGGCGCGTACGTACTTGAAGGTGTGCGGCGCAACGACCTCTACATCCTCACGCATGCGGAGATCCGTCCCGTGCTCGAGGCGCGCGCCGCCGCGCTGCTGCGCGCGCTGCCTTCGCAGAGCGTGAGCGAGGAGCGCATAGCAGCCCAGTCGAGGCTGCTCGACTCGTCGCTGTACCAGCCGCCGGCCCCTTCCAGAACAGCGCCCGGGAACTGATTCTCGCGCTCGCGGGATACGGCCGCCGCGAAGGCGGCCACTTGCTGGGACGGCTTGCGTTCAGGCAGCATCCTGCGACCGAGGAACGCGGACCTCTGATGCGCCCCCAGCTGTCCAAGCCCGTTGTGATTCGTACCAAGCTGCGGCCGCCGGCGCGCCGGGGCGGTCTGGTGCCGCGCCCGGAGCTGGTGGCCCGGCTGTGCGATACCCGCAAGTACCGGCTCGCCACGATCCAGGCCGCCGCCGGCTTTGGCAAGACGAGCCTGCTGAGCCAGTGTTATGAGCGCATTCGCGCCGCGCAGCCGGCAGGGTGGCTGAGTCTGGATGCCTCGGATAACGACTACCTGCGCTTCCTCGCGCACCTGTTCGCGGCGATCGAGGCGAGCGGTGTCGAGCTCGGCCGCGAGTTCAGGTACCTGGTGCGCTTCGGCTCCCGCCTGGCACCTGGCACTTGCGCGGACCTGCTCACCGGCGCGCTCGACTCAGCCGCGTGCGGGCTGACGCTCTGCATCGATGATTTCCATGTTCTCGATGACGCCCCGAGTGCGCGGCTGTTGTCGCAACTGCTGCTGGCGCCCCGCTCGCGCCTCGCCTGGCTGCTCGCCAGCCGTAGCGCGCCCGCGTCGCTGCCGCTCAGCAGACTGCGCCTCCTGAACGAGCTGCTGGAGCTTGATACCCAGGCACTCAAGTTCAGCCATGCCGAGAGCCACGAGTTCCTCTGCAGTGCCGTGGGTGAGTCGCTGGAGCCGGCGTTGTCGCGCCTGCTCACCGAACGCACCGAGGGGTGGGTCGCCGGCCTGCAGCTGGCATCGCTCGGTCTGCGCTCCGTCACCAATCGGGCGGGGTTGATCCACGGCTTTACGGGCGCGAACCGTAACGTTGCGGATTTCCTGCGCGACACCGTGCTGTCGAATCTCGACCAGGGCACGCACGATTTTCTCCTCGCGACTTCGATCCTGCCGCGGCTGAGCGTGGAACTGTGTAACTTCGTCACCGGGCAGAACGACGCGCGCCCGCGTCTGGATCTGCTCGAGACGCTGAACCTGTTCATCTTCTCCCTCGACGATGAGCGGCGCTGGTACCGCTATCACCACCTGTTTGCCGAATTCCTGGAGCAGCGGCTGTGCGACCGCGAGCCGTTGCGCGCGCGGCAGCTCCAGGAGCGAGCGTCGGTGTGGTTCGAGGAGTCCGGGTGTCCGCTGGAGGCGATCGAGCTGGCGTTGCGGGCACAGGCCTACGAGCGCGCCGCGCGCTTGCTCGATGCCCTGGGTTTGTTCGACAAGGGCGAAGTCGGGCCGCTGGAGCATCTGGCCCGGCGGATTCCGAAGAGCGTGCTGGAGCAGTACCCGAATCTGGAGCTCGAGCGAATCTACGGCTGGGAGGCGGACTGGGATTTTACGCGCTCACGCTCAGGTCTGAATCGCCTCAAGCGCGTGCTGCACGAGTGGCGCAGTGGGCGCCGGCCGGTCCCCGAGCACGTCGACCTCGAATACATTGCCGCCAAGATCGCCCACCGTGAAATGATGGTGCTGTTTGTCAGTGACGACATGGCCGGCACGCGCAAGGCCTGCGAGCAATGGCTGGCGGCGCGGCACTGCGCCGACCCCCACATGGAGATCTCCACCGCGGGTGCGCTGCTGGCGGCGCGCCGCGAGCACTATGATTGTGCCGGCATAGATGCCGCGGCGGCCGCGTTGCACGAGCAGTACCAGCGTGCTCAGTGGACGTTTGGCGAGATTTTTCAGGACTGCGTCAGCGGCCTGGCTTTCTTCCAGGTTGGCAACGCGACACGGGCTCGCGAAGTGTACGAGCGCTCGCTGGCAGCGGCTACCCTGCTGCACGGCAAGCTGTCGCCGCTCGCCTCGATGCCGGCGCTGCTGCTGGCCGAGGTGCATTACGAGCAGAACCGGCTCTCGCAAGCCAGCGGGTTGATCGCGGACTACCTGGACATCGCTCACGGACTCGGATACGTCGACAAGCTCATCGCGGCGTATGTCACCAAGGCACGCCTGGCGGCGAGCGACGGTCACCACGAGATCGCGCAGCGGACCCTCAACGAAGGGGACCGATGCGCACACCTGACCGGCTTCCTGCGGTTGCGGGCGAACCTGCTCTGTGAGCGCATGCGGCTGTTGCTGCTGTCCGGCCATCCGGCCGCGGTCATTGAGCTTGCGCGGCAGGAAGGCCTGCTGGGTGGTTGCGCGACGGTCCAGCCACATGAGGGTGTGACCTCGGTTACCGAGTGCCTGGCGATCTCGTGGGCATACGCGGCGCGCGCCAACGGCGATGTCGACGGCGCGATCCGGCTGCTCAAGAACTGGTATCGGTTCGTAATGGAGCGACGATGTCATCGGTCGGGCCTGCGCCTGGGACTCGAGCTCGCGACGCTGTACTTCCTCCGCGATGACATGAGTGCCGCCCGGCAACACGTGTGCGAGGCAATTCGCATAGCGGCACCGCATAACTTCGTGCGCTCATTCATCGACGCCGGCAGGGAAATCCGCTATCTGCTGCAGGGGCTGGTCACCGGACAGTATCTCAACGCGGCGGAGTCGGACTATGCGCAGGAGCTGCTGCGCGCCTTCACGCCGGAGAAGACCTGGATCGAGAGTGCCAATCAGGCGCCCGGGTGTGCGCACCCTGGCGGGTTTTCCCACCGTGAAGTCGACATACTGGAACTTGCCGCCAGTGATGTGCCCAATCGCGAGATCGCGCGGCGGCTGGTGCTCTCGGAGCACACCGTGAAGTGGTACTGGAAGCAGATCTTCGGCAAGCTCAATGTACATCGACGCCTGCAGGCAGTGATCTCCGCGCGTGCAGCCGGGCTGATCCACTAGAGTGACACTCAGCCGGCAGCGGCGGCTCGCTTCAGGAGCTCGCCCGTGATCTCATCCGCAGGGTAGAAGGCCTCCAGCACCAGTTCTGAGAGCGTAACCTCCACCGCAGTGCCGAATACGGTGGTAGTGCTGAACAACGACAGCACGCCCGCGGCGGTGCGCAGCCGCAATGGCACGACAAGCTCGCGCACCACAGCCTCGGCATCCTCCTCAGATCCTCCGCGCCCGGGGTAACTTCGCAGTTCCTGCATCAGTTCCGCAAGCTTCGGATCGCCTGTCAGATCCAGGTCCCGGCGCAGTCGCGCCAGGACGTGCGCGCGCCATTGCGTCAGATTCTCGATACGGGCCGCCAGGCCACCGGGATGCAGCGATACACGCAATACATTCACCGGAGGCGTCCTCAAGCACGCGTCGATGCCGGCCATCAGCACCGATGCGGCGCCATTGACGGCGACTAGGTTCCAGTAGCGGTCCACGAGCACCGCCGGATACGGTTCGTGTCCCTTCAGGATCGAGTCAACCGCCGTGCGTGCCGCGACGAGCTCCGGATCTGACAACGGCCTCACCGCATACAGCGGCGCAAACCCGGCAGCGGTCAGCAGCGTATTGCGCTCGCGCAGGGGAACGCTGAGGCGCTCAACCAGCCTCAGCACCATGGCCCGGCTCGGGAGCGAACGCCCGGTTTCAACGAAGCTCAGGTGGCGCGCGGAAATGCTGACGTCCGTCGCCAGCGCCAGCTGGCTCAAGTGCCGACGCTGGCGCCACTCGCGCAGCTGATCACCGAAGGTGCGTGCGGTTTCCACGGCTGCGAATCATAGCGCGCGACCGACGGACAGCCATTACCTGGCACGTAATCGACGGCATTCTCCCGGCCCGCTCTACTTGCCGCCAGGCACGTGATGGACGAGGAGGATGCCAAGGTGAACAGACGAACTGCACTGACACTGGGCGCCGCGGCGGGCGCGGCACTGATGACCGAGAGCGCCGCCCTGGTCGCTGCCTCAAACCTGCAAGCGCTCAGCTCGAGAGATCGGTCGCGGCGCATCGCGTCGATCGAGCGCGATGATGGGACCAGGCTGTTCTATCGTGACTGGGGTCGGGGTGAGCCGATCGTGTTCGTGCATAGCTGGGCGGTCAACTCCGACATGTGGGCGTATCAGATGATGCCGCTGGTGCAGGCCGGCTACCGCTGCATCGCGTACGACCGCCGCGGTCACGGCCGCTCCAGCGATCCGGGCCGCGGCTACGATTACGATACCCTGAGCGACGACCTCGCCGCCCTCATCGAGGCGCTGGACCTGCACAACGTCACGCTGGTCGGGCACTCGATGGGATGTGGCGAGATCATCCGTTGCTACACACGCCATGGGGCGAATCGCCTGGCGAAGATCGCGTTGCTGGCGCCGGTCGCGCCATTCATGCTCAAGACCACCGACAACCCGGACGGGGTGGACAACGCTTTCTTCCAGGCCACGCGCACGGCGTGGCAGCGCGACCTGCCGCGATGGATCGCGGAGAACACCGCTCCCTTCTTTACCCCGGACACATCCCCTCAGATGATCCAGTGGTGCGTGAACATGCTTTTCCAGGCGTCCATGCAGGCCATCGTGGAGAGTGGCGTGGCGGCGGCCGAGACGGACTTCCGTGCCGAGCTGGCGCGCATCCGCACGCCGGTACTAGTCATTCACGGCACTGCTGACGTGTCGGCGCCACTGGCGCTCACCGGGCAGCGCGTCGCGAAGCTCATCCCCGGCAGCGAATTGAGGGTTTACGAAGGGGCACCCCACGGACTTTTCGTCACGCACCTCGAGCGGGTTAACGCCGATCTGCTGCGCTTCGTGCGCGGCTGAGCTCGGCCCCGAATCGGTCGCTGCGGGTGCTCAGGCCCGTTCAGCGCCAGCGCACGCACGCTGCCGTGTTTTCTCACGTTCTGCAGGACCAACCTTCGCGCACCTGATCGCGGCCTCAATAATTCAGCGGCGGGTGCAAGTCGCCGGACTGGTAGGCCACGGCGAGGCAACTCACCATGATCGCGCCGCCGATCAGGGACCAAAGTAGGAGACGGTCTTGGCGCGCGTTGTAGAGGCATGCGAGCCACGCCAGCAGCGTGAAACCAAGCCCGAACCAGTCAAGACGCATGAAAATTCCAGCACCAGTCCCGTTAATTTCCAGTGAGCGGCCTGGCGCGCAGGTGCGCTCGAACGCACCTCCGTGCGGTTCCAACCCAGGCACGCGTGCCTGGACTAGGTTGTCGCGGGGAGGTTGCGGGCCGATGACACGGGAGCTGAGCCTGCGCCATTGGCCGAAGGACGTGCGCTCACGCGCGGGCGAGGTCCGCGGCAACTGCCGCGCCCCGCATGGCTGGCCGGTTGCTGCAGTGCCTTCTGCGCCCTGGAACGCGGCAGCGAGGTGGCTTCAGCGCGCTTCAAGGACGGAAAGGCCGCTGCGGTGAGGCATCCCGGGCCGGCCCCGGCGCCGCGGCCGACCGATTCTTCCGGGCTAGGACCCAATTCGCTAGACTCGCAGCGTCCCGGCTAATGCCGAGCTGAGGACACCGGAAGACGAACCTGAACACCATGATCCACCTGTGAAATCCTCGAGCCTGAGCGAGGCGCCGCTCGGGGTAGCTCGGGCCCCGCACCAGACGCCGGGAACGGAGCGCGATGCCGGCGAGCGGCAGCCACGTGCGCTCTTGAGTGAGGCCGATGCGGCTTCGGCTGCGACTCGCGCCCTGCAGCCCGTGGTCATCCAGTTCGGCCGCTTCGGAGACATGGTCATGCTCAGCTCGGTGCTGCAGTTGCTGCACCAGCGGTTTGGCCGTCCTTGCGTGGTGCTCGGCGCCGGACCCTGGAACAGCCAGCTTTTCCTGAACCACCCCGATGTCGCGCGGGTCTGGTCGTTCACGCGCCATCTGTCCATGGCGCTCGGGTTCACCTGGTGGCGCGCCGTGTGGACGTTGCGCCGCAGTGCTCCAGGCCCGGTCTACGTGTGTGAGCGCCAGCCGCGGCAGGTGCGGCGCATAGGGCGACTCATCGCCTTAAGCAGGATTGACCCGGCGCGCTGCCTGTTCATCACGGACGAGCGCGCCGTCGAAGGCGAACATTGGGTCGACCGCTTGGTGCGCTTTGCGCGGCGCACGCCGCCGGCACTGAGCGAGGTGAGTTACCCCTTACCCCCGCAACCGTGCCGGCCCGCGCCCCGGCTTCAGGTGGTGGAGTCCGAGCGCGCGCAATTGCGGACGTGGCTGCAGGAGCATGGCTGGGAGGGCCGCACGCTGGTGCTGATTCAGCCGGGCAACTTTCGCAGCATGAGCCGGGGACGCGATCGCTGGCAGGGAGCCAAGGTGGACGACAAGGCGTGGCCGCTGGCGGACTGGGTGGCGCTGCTGCGCAAGGTCAGCGCCAGTCTGCCGGGGGCGCTGCTGGTACTTTGCGGCGCGCCCCAGGAAGGTCCGATGCTGGAACAAATCAGGCTCGCCGGCGCACTGCCGCAGCTCGCCGTCGCCGAACTGCCGATGCGACGGCTGCTCGCCCTGTGCGAACTGGCGCACAGCATGATCTCGGTGGATACGGGACCGGCACATGCCGCCGCCGCCCTGGGACTGCCGCTGCTCGTGCTGTACGGAGCCGAATCCCCGCGCCAGTGGTTGCCGCGCAGTCCGAGCGGCTCGCCCGTGCTCGCGCTGGGTGGCCCGCCGCGCCTGACGCGTGTGGATCAGATCACGGTCGAAGAGGTCTTCGAGCAATGGCGCGCGTTGAGCCAGCAGCCGCGGACCGGCGCGGCGGCGCCCCCGCCGAGTCAGGATGCGACCGTGCAGCCCGGGACTGGGACTTAATTGAAAAAGCTTGCCAAGCCCCTAACCCCCACCATCTTCTTCTTCTGTCGTCTCGGCGACATGGTGATGCTGACCTCGCTGCTGAACCTGCTGCACCAGCGCTACGGGCGTCCGTGCCAGGTGATCGGCACCGGCTCCTGGACCGCGGCGGTCTACGCGGGTAACCCCGACGTCGGCGGCGTCTGGTCCTTCCATCGCCACCTGCCGTTCCTGCTCGAGCGCTCCTGGCTCAAGGTGCGGCGGGCGCTGCGCGACAGCGCGCCCGGGCCGATCTACATCTGTGAGCGGCACTATCGGCAGCTGCCGAGAATCCGTCGCATACTGCGCTGGAGCGGGATCGATCCGAAGCGCTGCGTCTACCTTAGCGATGAGGCCGTGACCGGGTCCGAGCATCTCGTCGACCGGCTGGTGCGTCTGGGCACGCGCACACCCGCCGCACTGAAGGCGACCGACTATCCCGCGCCCGCGCTCAGCGCCGTCGACGGCCCGCGCCTCTACGTACTGCCCGCTGAAAAGGCCGCACGCGACGCCTGGCTCAGGGCGCAGGGCTGGTACGGCCACAAGCTCATCCTGATACAGCCGGGCAATCACCGCAGCATGGGCCCGCAGCGCGCACGCTGGCGCCGGCTCAACTCCGACGACAAGTGGTGGCCGCTCGAGCGCTGGGCGGCACTGCTGCAGAGAATTCATGACCAGCGCGAGAAGACGTTGCTGGTGCTGCGTGGCTCGCCCGAGGAGTTGCCGATGCTGGAGGAAATCCGGGCGGCGGCGCATCGCCCGCGGGTGGTCGTGGCCGGCATCGGCCTGCGCGAGCTGTTTGCCCTGTGCGACACGGCCCACAGCATGATCTCGGTGGACACGGGCCCGGCGCACGCGGCGGCGGCGCTGAGCCTGCCGCTCGTGGTGCTCTACGGCGCGGAGACCCCGCGCTACTGGCTGCCGCGCACCCCCAGCGGTTCCCCCGTGGTCGCGGTCGGCGGCCCGCCGCTGGCCACGCGTGCCGACCAGGTCCCGGTGGAGGCCGTCTTCGAGGCGTGGTGCGGGGTGGAGTCGCAGCTGCAGCTGGCCTTGCAGCGCCCGCGGGCGGTCTAGGGCAGGCGCTTGCGCGGCGCGACCCGCCCACGCTCACTTCACCGGTACGGATCGGCGCGCAGCAGATAGCCGCGCACGTAGTCCTCGATGCCCGCTTCCAGCGTCGTGAAGGGCCTGGCGTAGCCTGCCGCGCGCAGCCGCTCCACGCGCGCTTCGGTGAAGTACTGGTACTTGTCGATGAGCGCCGCGGGCATGTCGATGAACTCGATGAGCGGCAGGCGGCGGCAGGCGCCGAACAGCGCGTGGCCGAGGTCGAGCCAGCTGCGCGCCGCCCCGGAGCCGACATTGAACAGCCCCGACACCTGCGGATTGTCGAGCAGCCACAGCACGACATCGACGCAGTCGTGCACGTAGATGAAGTCGCGCAGCTGGCCGCCGTCGGCGTACTCGCGCCGGCGGCTGCGGAACAGCCGCAGCGGCTCGCCGCGCTGCACGGCCTCGAAGTTGCGCGCCACCACGCTGCGCATGCTGCCCTTGTGGTACTCGTTGGGGCCGTAGACGTTGAAGAACTTGAGGCCCGCACACTGCGGCGGCAGCGGCGCCCCCTGCGCTCGCAGGCGGGCGATGCGGCGGTCCACCAGGTGCTTGCTCCAGCCGTAGGCGTTCAGGGGCCGCAGCGCGGCCAGCGCCGCGCAGCTTCCGTCATCGTCGAAGCCGGCGCTGCCGTCGCCGTAGGTCGCCGCCGAAGAGGCGTACACCAGGCGCTGGCCGCTGAGGGTGCACCATTGCAGCAGGTCGAGCGTCGCGCGCGTGTTCTGCCGGTAGATGAGGTCGACATCGGTTTCGGTGGTGGAGCTGTTGGCGCCGAGGTGCACGATGGCCTCCACGGCGCTGCCCTGGCGCTCCAGCCACGGCTGCAGGTGCTCGGGGGAGATGACGTCGAGGATCTCGTGCCGCGCCAGATTGCGCCAGCGTTCATCCTTGTGCAGCCAGTCGGCCACGACCACCGCGGCGCCGCGCTGCGCCAGCTGTGCCACGACGTTCGAGCCGATGAAGCCGGCGCCACCGGTGACGACGTACATGGGTCAGGCGGGAAGGTCGGTCGGCCGGGCAGCGCGCGTGCCGTGCCCGAGCGTGCGGATGATGCGGGCGGCCTCGGTCAGGTCGCGGATGACGTAGTCCGGTTCGATCCAGGCGCCGTCGCTGGCGCGTCCGTCGGCCGATACCAGCATGCTGGTCCCCTGCAGGCGCCGGCCCAGCTCGACGTCGCTGCTCTTGTCGCCGATCACCACGCACGCGTGCGGATCGAAACCGAGCGCAGCGGCTGCCTCGAGCACCAGCCCGGTGTTCGGCTTGCGGCACGCGCAACCCTCCTCGGGCGCGTGCGGGCAGCAGTAGATGCCGTCGAGCGGCGCACCGGCTGCGGCCAGCATGCGCGCCAGCAGCTCGTTGATCTCGGTGAGGCGCGCGAGCGTCACCCGGCCGCGCCCCACGCCGGACTGGTTGCTGACGATGATCAGCGGGTGACCGTGCTCGTGCAGGGCCCGCAGGCCCTCGGCAGCCCCCGGCAGCAGGCTCAGCTTCGCCGGATCATCCAGGTAACCGTGGTCGACCACGATCGTGCCGTCGCGATCCAGAATGACGGCGCGCCGCGTCACGGGCGCGCTCACGCCTGCTTGATCGCCACGATGCGCCGGATGGTCTCGCTCGTGCTGTAGGAGGGAACCAGATCCGCCAGCACCACCTGGCCGCCACGCCGGAGCACCAGGTCCGCGCCCACCACGGCATCAACGGTGTAATCCGCGCCCTTCACCAGCACGTCCGGTTCGAGCGCCGTGATCAACTCGAGCGGCGTGTCCTCCTCGAAGATCACCACGGCGTCCACCGCCCTGAGAGAGTTCAGCACCATCGCCCGGGCGCCGGCGTCCTGGATGGGGCGCGTCGGACCCTTCAGGCGCCGCACCGACTTGTCCGAGTTGAGGCCCACGATGAGGCGGTCGGCGCAGCGCCTGGCCTGATTCAGCAGCGAGACGTGCCCGGGATGCAGGACATCGAAGCACCCGTTGGTGAAGGCCACGCGCAAGCCGAGGGTGCGCCAGCGCGCCACCAGCAGCTGCGCGCGCTCGAGCGTGAAGTTGCTGTGCGCGACGCCCGAATCCTGGGCGCCGCTCAGGCGCGCGAGGATCTCATCCGCGGTGGCAGTCGCGGTGCCGTACTTGCCGACCACGATGCCGGCGGCCACGTTCGCCAGGCGCGCCACGCTGCTGATGTCCGCGCCGCTGGCCAGACCCACGGCCATGGCGGCGACCGCGGTGTCGCCCGCCCCGGTGACGTCGTAGACCTCCGTGGCCACGGTGCGGATGTGCAAGGCGCTGCCGGCGGCCTGGATGATCGACATGCCTTCCTTGCCGCGCGTCGCCACCACCGTGGTGCAGATGCCCTGCGCCAGTATGTGCCGGGCGGCGGCCACCACCTGCGCGTCGGTCGAGCATTCGTGACCGCAGGCGGTCTGCAGCTCAAGCTTGTTGGGTGTCAGCACGGTCGCGCCCTTGTACTTGAGGAGCGAACGGCTCTTGGGATCCACGAGCACCGGCTTGCCCGCCGCGCTGGCCGCGGCGATTGCCTGCGCGGTAACGCTGTCGCTCAGCGCGCCCTTGCCGTAGTCGGAGAGGATCACGATATCCGCCTCGGCAAGCGCCGCGCTGAATTCAGTCAGTACCAGAGCGGCCAGAGGTTCGGCCAGCGGCGCGGCGAGCTCCACGTCGGCGCGCAGCACCTGCTGGCGGTCCGCGACGTAACGGGTCTTGATGGTCGTCGGTCGCGAGGCATCGGTGAACAGCTGCATGCGCAGGCAGGCGACGCCTGCGAGCTGCCGGCGCAGCTCGGCGCCCGGCTCGTCCTCGCCGACCACGCCGATGAGCACCACACGGCTGCCGAGCGCGGCCACGTTGCGTGCCACGTTGGCGGCGCCGCCGGGGATGTTCGAGGTGCGCTCGAGCGCCATCACCGGTACCGGGGCCTCGGGCGAGGTGCGGTCCACCGAGCCGTAGACGAAGCGGTCGAGCATCACATCACCGAGCACCAGCACGCGGGCACGGTGAAAGGAGGCCAGTATGTCCAGCAGTGCCTCGTCGCTCATCGGATGGTTCCGTTGCCCGACCCGTGGCGCTGCTCCAGCGCCTTGCAGAGCATGTGGGTGACGAGCAGATGCATCTCCTGGATCCGCGCGGTGACCTGCGAAGGCACAACGATGGCGACGTCGCACAGTGCGCGCATCTCGCCGCCGTCGCGGCCGATGAGGCCGCTGGTGTGCAGCCCGCGGGCACGCGCCTCGCGCAACCCCGCCAGCACATTGGGACTGCGTCCGGAGGTAGAGATCCCGACGGCGACATCGCCGCGGCAACCGAGGCCTGCGATCTGACGGCTGAAGAGCGCCTCGAACCCCAGATCATTGGCGGCCGCCGACAGCAACAGTGAATCGGCGGTCAGCGCGAGTGCTGCGATCGCTGCACGGTCCTTCTCGTAGCGCACCACCAGCTCGGTGGCGAGGTGCTGGGCGTTGCCCGCGCTGCCGCCGTTACCGAACACGAGCAGCTTGCCGCCCTGACGGATGGAGGCGTCCCACAGCTCGAGCATCTGTGCGAACGGCGCACCCAGAGCGCCCATGAAGGCGTCGAAGGCGAGCCGGTGCTCATGCGCCTCCCTTTGTAAGAAAGCGTTAAGTTCGCCGTCGCCATCGGCTGCAGTTGTGTGGTGCAAAGGGTCCGCTTCGGGCATGGGGTCTTCGTGTGGGGCGCCTGCGCTCATCCGTTGTACCACCGGGATTCCTCCGGGAGAAACGCCGTCGCGCTGCGGGGGCGCCTGCGGCGCAGCCGCTGGCGCTCGCGCGGCGCCGGTGCGTACCTGCCGCTGCAGTTTGCGTTAGGGCAACTACCCATTTTTCAATGACTTAATCCGATTATGCCGTATTGTCGGCACAGACCACGGGGTGGTCAACGGCATCGCGCAACTTGAGGGTCGCCGCCGCTAGTGAGCCGGTTTTGCGCAGGGAAAGGAGTTCGCCAGGACCCCTGCCAGCACCTGCGCCGCGTCCTGTGCGGCGTGAGCGGGAGAGGCCGCGAGGGTCTTATCCAGGCGTTGCTTCAGCGTCTCCTCCAGTTGCTCCGCCGAGACAGCATCCGGGAGGCACGCGCGCGCAGCCTTGGTCTTCCCGTCGGCGATGTTCAGGCCCAGGGCAACGCCCTGGGCGACACCCAGGATGTAGACGCGGCAGACGTTGACGCTCACGTGATCGGCACCGGCGCACAGCTGCTGCAGGTCGCCGGCACTCATAACCTGCGGTGCGGCTGCCGCCGCCTGCGCAACCAGGAGGCCGAGTATCAGGCTGCAGGCAGGCGGGCGCATAGATGAGGCTTTCCTGGGGGACGCATGGGGACGGCTAGCGTACTACCAAAGTGAGCGCGGCAGGCTGGCGGGTTCCGCGATCCGTTTGCGATCTATCCAGCAAGGACCAGCGGTACAAGGGAGGCAGGTCGTGAACACCCCGGACGAGAGAGCACGCGACATCGAGGCTCTCACCTTCATCTTCGTTCCCTCCCCGCACGCCGCGGGCGCGCCCGGGCGTTCCGCGCATGCCATCCGGCGCCTCGCCCGCATGGCGAGCCCGCCGGTCGCCGCCGGCGTGACCCTCGGCATCGTCCTGCTCGCCTCGCTGGTGCATTTTCTGCGGCACTCCTGAGCCACCACACCCGGCAACGATCCTGGTGCGTGGCGGCGTTGGATCCGTAGCGCAAGCACGAGCATCACGTAGGCGCAGACGACCGCGGCAACCCGGCTTCCTCCGATAGGAGCGCGGTCCGCAGCGGGGATAATTTGCTGGTGCCAACGCAATGCGCGACACCGCAGATGGCGGCGGCTGCCGGTCGCGGCCACCGCCCATGAAAATCCCCCGCCTGGGCTTAGGGGGCTGGATCGGGGTCGGCGTCGGCGGCCTGCTGATGGTGCTGGTGGTGTCGTTGCTCCTGCTCGACTGGAACCTGCTCAGGCATCCGATCGAGCGCCTCGCCAGTGCGCGCTCCGGGCGGGTGGTGCGCCTGCAGGGCGCACTCAGGGTCCACCCGTGGTCGTTAAGTCCGGCGGTCACCCTCCAGGATCTGGTGGTCGGCAACCCGCCGTGGGAGAACGGCCCGCCGCTGCTGCAGGTGGAACGACTGCAAGCCCGTCTGGAGCTGCTGCCGCTGCTGCGCGGGGAAGTCATCCTGGCGCGGCTCGAGCTGATCCACCCGCAACTCTACCTGCACCAGGACAAGGAGGGCCGCGCCAACTGGACCTTCGAGAATCAGAAGCCCACCAATGCGCCCGCGGCGGCGCCGCGGAAATTGCCCGTGGTGCGCAACCTGCTGATCCAGGACGGAACGCTGGAACTGCTGGACGAGCTGCGGCACCTGAAGGCGCAGGGCACGGTGCAGGCGCATGAAAGGGAATCCGCGCAGGCCTCGCGTCCCTTCAGGCTCAAGGGCAAGGGCACGATCAACAAGGAGCCGTTTGCACTCGAGGCTGCCGGCGGTGCGCTGCAGGGCCTGACGCCGCAACACCCGTATCCGTTTGATCTCGCCGTGACCGCCGGGGAGAACCAGCTCAAGGCCACCGGCCGCGTGTTGAAACCCTTTGACCTGGGAGGGCTGGATCTTGATGTGGACGCGACCGGGAAGGATCTGGCGGAACTGTATTACCTCACGCGCCTGGCGCTGCCCAACACTCCGCCCTACAGCGTGCGCGCGCACGTCGCGCGCCGCGGCCAGCGTGTCGCCATTACCGACATCCACGGCAAGCTCGGGGACAGCGACCTTGCCGGCACCGCAAACGTCGACACCTCGCGCAAGCGTCCGGCAATCTCCGGGGAGCTGAGTTCGCAGCACCTGCGCGTGGCGGATGTCGCGGCCGTCTTTGGCGGCCGCGCGAGCAGTGCCGGCGCGATCGAGCCTAAAGGGACCGCCAAGACGAAGGCCAGCGAGCACACACCGGCACCGCCGCTGGCGTTGCGCGTGTTTCCCGACGCCCCGTTGCAGGTGGAGCGCGTGCGCGGCATGGACGCGGACGTGCGCGTACGTGCCAGGCAGATCGACGCCGGCAGCGTGCCGTTCACCGGGGTTGCGGTGCACGTGATCCTCAAGGACGGCGTGCTGTCGGTCGACCCCTTCGAGCTGGAGATGCCACAGGGGCACTTCGAGGGCGTGGCCCGGATCGATGCGCGCGGCGCCGTTCCGCAGGTACACGTCGACCTCCGCGCCCGGGACATCGAGCTGCAGCAGCTCAAGGGCAAGAGCCCCGCGGCTGCACCGCCGCTCACTGGGGAGCTGCAGGCGCGCGCGGTCATCGAGGGCTCGGGCGATTCGGTGCACAAGGTGCTCGCGGATGCGCACGGCGGGCTGACGGTGGTCCTGCCGCACGGGCAAGTGCGCGCAGCCTTCGCCGAGTTGGCCGGCATCGACGTCGCCGAAGGCGTGGGCTTGCTGCTGAAGGGCAACGAGCAGACCGAAGTGCGCTGCGGCGTTGCGCAGTTTGCAATCCAGGACGGCACGCTGCACGCGCAGCATGTCGTCGTCGACACCAAGAACGTGCTTATCACCGGCCGCGGCGAGGCGAGCCTCGGCTCCGAGGAGCTGGATCTTTCCGTCAAGGGTGACCCCAAGAAGCCGCGCCTGGTGCGCCTGCGCACGCCCATCGAAATCCGCGGTCACTTCCGCAAGCCCGACATCGGCATCAACGCCGGCAGCGCGCTCAAGCAGGGCGCCATCGCCGCCGCCGTGGCCGCGGTCGCGACCCCGCTGGCGGCGATCTTCGCGTTTGTCGATCCCGGCCTCGCCAAGGATCAGAACTGCGCGACACTGTTGGCGGAAGCGGGCGATCAGGCACGCCAGTCCACGGTGCCGCCAATTTCACAGCGTTGAAGCAGCCAGCGGCGGGGCGGGCGCCGGGCTTGGCGTAGCCACGGCGCGGCGGATCCTGCAGTATTAGAGCGTTGCATCCGCCGAACCCGGACCGCGCATCCGGACCGGGCCCGCACGCACGGTGCGGGCCGCGCCGGCGTCCTGGCCGGTTTTCCGCACCGGCTTCGTGGACCACAGCGAGGACAATTCATGGCTGCCAGATTCGAAAGCATTCTCGACACCGTGGGGCGCACGCCCGTGGTACGCATCAAGAAGCTCGCGCCCGCGCACGTACGGCTGTACGCGAAACTGGAAGCGTTCAACCCCATGGGGTCGGTCAAGGACCGTCTCGCCCTCGGGGTCATTGAGGATGCCGAGAAGAGCGGCAAGCTGGCGCCGGGCCAGACCGTGATCGAGGCGACCAGCGGCAATACCGGTATCGGACTTGCCATGGTGTGTGCCGAGAAGGGCTACCCGCTGGTCGTGACCATGGCGGAGAACTTCAGCGTCGAGCGGCGCAAGCTGATGCGCTTCCTCGGCGCCAAGGTCGTTCTCACCCCCGCCGGCCTCAAGGGCAGCGGCATGCTGGCCAAGGCGGTCGAGCTGGCCGAGGTGCACGGCTGGTTCCTGTGCCGCCAGTTCGAGAACCAGGCCAACGCCGATGCGCATTCGCGCACCACGGCGCCGGAGATTCTCGAGGCGTTTCGCGGTGAGAGGCTGGACTACTTCGTGACGGGCTTTGGCACCGGCGGTACCCTGAAGGGGGTGGCCCGCGTGCTGCGGCGCGAAAGCCCGCACACCCGGGTGATCGTGTGCGAACCGGACAATTCCCAGACCCTCGGCAGCGGCATCCCGCAACCGCGCATGGCCGATGGCTCACCCGCGGCCAGCCATCCGAACTTCCGTCCACACCTGATGCAGGGCTGGAGCCCGGATTTCATCCCCAAGCTGGCCGAGGAGGCCGTTGCTGAGGAGCTGGTGGATCGCGTGATCGCGGTCAATGGCGCGGAGGCGCTGCGGCTGTCGCAGGAGCTCGCCCGCCGCGAAGGCATCTTCGTGGGCATCTCCGCCGGCGCGACGCTCGCCGGGGCCCTCAAGGTATGTGCCGAGGCGCCCGCCGGTGCGACGGTGCTGTGCATACTGCCGGATACCGGCGAGCGCTACCTGAGCACACCGCTGTTCGCGGAGGTGCCCGCCGACATGACGGCCGAGGAGCTGGCGATCGCGCGCTCGACCCCCAACTACCGCTTCGATGCGCCACCGCCGGCCGCAGCACCCGCGGCGCGCCCGGCGCAGCCGGTGGAGGCCGGCGCGGACGCGGTGGCCTTCGTCGATCGCATCGTCAGCGACCGGGAGCAGCCGGTCACGATGTTCGCACTCGAGTGGTGCGAGTTCTGCTGGTCGGTGCGACGCATGTTCGCGCGGCACGGGATCGCGTACCGCTCGGTGGATCTGGATTCGGTCGAGTACCAGAAGGACAACCGCGGCGGTCAGATCCGTGCCGCCCTCAGCGCGCGCACTTCGTTCAGCACCATTCCGCAGATATTCGTGGGCGGTGAATTCCTCGGCGGCTGTACCGATGTGTTCGACGCCTACAAGCAGGGCCGCCTGCAGCAGCTGCTGGAGAAGAACGACGTCGCCTACGACCGCGATCTGAAGGTCGACCCCTATTCGTTCCTGCCGACCTGGCTGCATCCGCGCTAAGGGCGAGCCGGCCCGCGGCCGGTGATGCGTAAACTGCGGATTGCCCCTATCGTTGCGGGCGCGGGCGGCGGAGTGCGAGTTCAGCATGCGACTCCTGGTGGTGGGAGCCGGATCTACCGGCGGCTATATCGGTGCTCGCCTGAGCCAGGCGGGGCGCGACGTCACGTTCCTGGTGCGGCCAGCGCGTGCCGCGCAGCTGCGCGCGCGTGGCCTTGAGATCGTCAGTCCCCACGGCGCCCTGACCCTGGCGCCGCGGCTGCTCACCGCCGCGCAGCTCACCCAACCGTTCGATGCCATCCTGCTGGCGGTGAAGTCCTTCCAGCTCGAGGCCACGCTCGATGACATGGCGCCCGCGGTCGGCCCGGATACGATGATCCTGCCGGTACTGAACGGCATGCGGCACATGGAGGTGCTGGCACAGCGCTTCGGCCCGCACCATCTGCTGGGTGCAACTCTCAAGGTGTCGACGATGCTCGATGACACGGGGCGCATCGTGCATCTCTCCGGAGTGCAGGACCTGAGCTACGGGGAGCTGGATGGTTCCATGACCCCGCGCATCCGCGCGCTGGACGAGTTCCTGCGCGGTGCCGGCTTCGACGCACGCCTCTCGCCGGTCATCCGGCGTGAAATGTGGGAGAAGTGGGTGCTGCTTGCAGCCCTGGGCGGCATCACCTGTCTCATGCGCGGCCCGATCGGTGCGGTGGAGGCTGCGCCGGGCGGTGCGGAATTTGCGCTGCGCTTCCTCGATGAGGTGGTCGCCGTGGTGAATGCGGTCGGCGAGCGCCCGGCGCAGGAGTTCCTGCTGACGGTACGCCAGGTGCTGACGACGAAGCAGTCACCGCTCACCTCCTCCATGTACCGCGATCTGCAGGGCGGCCGCCCCGTCGAAGCCGACCAGATCATCGGCGACCTGCAGCGGCGCGCGCGTCGGGCGCAGATCGCGACACCTCTTATAGATGCCGCGCGCGCTCATCTCGGGGTATACGAGGGCGCCCTGGCGCGCGGGGCGCCGCCGGCGCACTGAGGGCGCGGCCGCGCCGGCCGGAGGCGCCGCGTGTGGCATCATGCGCGCTCGCACTGAAGGGTCATCGGCGTGCCTGAAGACACCCCTGCCTGCCGCCTCTGCGACCCCGCAGAGTGGATTGCGCGCGCGGCGCGCGAGCATCCACAGCGCGTGTTCCTCAGAACTCCCGCCGGCCGCGCGCTCAGCTACGCCGCGCTGGAGGCGCAGACGGCGAAGTTTGCCGCGGCGCTGGCCCAGTGCGGGGTGCTGGCGGGGGAGAGGGTTGCGGTACGCACCGAGAAATCCGTCGAGGCGGTGGTGCTTTACCTCGCCTGCCTGCGGCTCGGGGCGGTATTCGTCCCCGTCAATGGCGCCGGCAGCGCCTCCGAGTTCGAGCACCTGCTGCGCGATTCGCAGCCGCGCCTGGCGATATTGTCCCCGCAGGATCTGGAGACCCTGAGGCCGGTGGCCGCCAGGGCGGGCGTTGCGCACCTCGAGACACTCGGCCTGCAGGCAGAGGGGTCGCTGGCCGCACTCGCCCGTGGCGTTGCGCCGCTGCCGGCGTCCGGCCGGCACGAGCCGCAGGCGCTGGCGGCGATCGTATACACCTCCGGGACCACCGGGCTGCCCAAGGGCGCGATGCTGACGCGCGGCAACCTTGCATCCAATGCGACCGTGCTGGCGCATGCATGGCGATTCACCGGCGCGGATGTGCTGCTGCACGTGCTGCCGCTGTTCCACGTGCACGGCTTGTTCGTGGCGATCAACACCGCGCTGGCCTCCGCCTCGGGCATCCTGCTGCTGCCGAAGTTCGACGGCGACGCCGTGCTTGCGTTGCTGCCGCAGGTCAGCGTCTTCATGGGTGTGCCGACGCATTACACGCGCCTGTTGCAGGACGAGCGGCTCAACCGCGAGGCGACCGCGCGCGTGCGCCTGTTTGTGTCCGGCTCGGCGCCCTTGCTCGCGGAGACCCACCGCGAGTTCTCGCAGCGCACCGGGCAGCGGATCCTGGAGCGCTATGGCATGACCGAGACGCTCATGATTACCTCCAATCCCTACGACGGCCCGCGGCTCCCCGGTTCCGTCGGGCCGCCCCTGGCGGGGATCTCGGTGCGGCTCGCCCGGCGGCAGGGCGGGGCAGACGCGGATGACGCGGACGGGATCGGCACGGTCGAGATCCGCGGCCCCAATGTCTTTGCCGGTTACTGGCGCGACGCGCACAAGACCCGCGATGGCTTTACCGCGGATGGCTGGTTCAAGAGCGGCGACCTCGGGCAGATCGACGCGGCCGGGTATCTCACCATCGTCGGCCGCGTGAAGGATCTCGTCATCAGTGGTGGCTTCAATGTGTACCCGCGGGAAGTCGAGGCTGAACTGGATGCGATTGCCGGCGTCGCCGAGAGCGCCGTCTTCGGCGTGCCGCATCCGGATCTCGGGGAGAGTGTCATGGCCGCCGTGGTGCTGGGGCCGGGCGCCGCGTTGACCGAGGCGCAGATCCTCGAGCGCGTACGGGCACGCCTGTCGGGCTACAAGGTGCCCAAACGCGTGCTGCTGCTGACGGAGCTGCCGCGCAACACCATGGGCAAGGTGCGCAAGGAGGCGCTGCGCGCAACCTACGCGGGACTCTACGCGGCCCGCTGATCCCGCGCCCGGGCGGCAGCGGCACGAGAGGCCGGCTGCATGTGGATCAGCTCACCGCGCGCGCAGGAAGAGGCCGATGGTCAGCGCGATGCCGATAAGCACCACCACCATGCGCAGCGCGCGCTCGTTGACCTTCTGCAGCATCAGTCCGCCGATCACTCCGCCGATGATGGCGCCTGCTCCAGCCACGCAGGCGGCAAACCAGCGCACCTCCGGGGAGAAGACGAAGATCGCGACCGCGGAGGCGTTCATGACTCCGGCCAGGATATTCTTGTTCGCAAACGCGTTGCGCGTCGCCAGGCCGGCGGCGGTGGACGCGGCGAGCATCAGAAAGCCGATGCCGCCCCCGAAATAGCCACCGTAGATGGAGATGGCGAATTGTGCCCCGGCGGTCCCGGCACGCTTGAGTCTGGGTTGGGCCACGCGCTGGGGTCCGAAGCTTCCCCAGGCGAAGATCGCGGTGGCGAACAGCACCAGCCAGGGCACGAGGTGGGCGAAGAAGGCGGACGGGGTGACCAGCAGCAGCACCGCGCCCAGCGCGCCGCCGATGAGGCTGATGATGACGAGCGTGCGAAAGGAAAGACCGGCGGCTCCGGAGACGTCCTTGCGCCCGGTCCATCCGGTGGCCATCTGCGCCGGGAACAGCGCGATGGTGGAAGCGACATTTGCGGCGCGGGCATCCATGCCGGTCAGCATCAGCAACGGCAGCGTGATGAACGAGCCGCCACCGGCGAGCGCGTTCTGAATGCCGGCCCAGAGGGAGGCGAGGAAGAGAACGACAAAGGTCATGCGCACGCGCCGTGATGGACTGCGCGGATAGTAGCAAGCGCATGGCGGCGGCAGCGCGCCCCGCGGGGCTTCCCGTCGGGCGCTAGCCGCTGCGCTTGTCGGCGTGCCAGAGGCGCAGCGTCTCGGCCTCTTTCTGCGGATCAAGTCCGGCGCGCAGTTTCGCCTGCCGCTCCGCCGGCAGCGTCTTGAACCAGGCCAGCGTGTCGTCCACGGTCTGCGCCAGCGGGCGCACCCGCAGGCCGGTCTTGCGCGCCGCGTCGGTTGCGGTGCGGGAGGCGCTCGCATACTCGCCCTTGCTCGGCGCCCAGGGCGGCAGATCAAGCTCCTCGCTCTTCCAGTGCGCGGCGAGAAAGTCCTCCGGCACCCAGGTGACCTTGGTCGCGGCTTGCGGTGAGGCCTGCACGCTCGCGCTCACCAGGTCGCCCATGGTGAAGGCGCCCGGAGCCGAGACCGCATTGAAGTAGCCGTTGGTACGGCTCTCCACGAGCTTCATCATCCAGGCGGCCAGATCGCGCACGTCGATGATCTGGATCGGATCCCGCGCCGTGCCCGGCGCCAGCATCTCCCCGCCCCTGGAGGCGCGCACCGGCCAGTAGGTGAAGCGGTCGCTGCGATCTCCGGGGCCCACGATGTAGCCGGGGCGCACGATGCTGCAGCGTCCCTTGAAGGCCACGGCGGAATACTGCTCGCACAGCGCCTTCATCGGCCCATAGGAATCGTCCGTGATCTCCTCGGCCTGCGGGTCCTTGACCGTGCCGGTCGCGGAGTGTTCGTCGTTGGGCTTCACGAAGCTCGCGTAGGCGGAGATGCTCGAGATGAACAGGCAATACCCCACCGACGGGGCGAGCAGTTCGGCCGACATCTTGCAGTACTTGGGGATGTAGCCGGTGTCATCGACCACCGCATCAAACTTGCGCCCGCGCAGCGCGTCGAGGTTGCCCTTGCGGTCCCCGATCAGCGTTTCGACATGGGCCACGCCATCGGCGGCGGTCTTGCCGCGGTTGAAGTGAGTGACCTTCCAGCCGCGCTGCAGGGCTTCCTGCGTGAGCGGGGGCCCGATGAAACCCGTGCCGCCGAGGATGAGCAGTGTTCCGGGCCTGGCGTCGGCGGCCCGGACTGTCGGCAGTGCGGCACCGACACAGGCCCAGGCCCCCAGTCTCAGCGCGTCACGGCGGGTCGTCATCGTGCACTCTCCGAAAAGTCGGTTGCGCCGGGGAAGATAGTCGTATCCCGCAGCGCTGGCCACCTGCGTCTCGCCAGTCGGACGCCCTGCTGCGCCGGGACGCGTCCGGGATGCCTCCCGCGCAGTGGATCAGTGCGGGCCCACCACGCCGCTCAGCGGCGGGGCGGCCTGCGGGGCTGCCGCGCGGTAGTCCTTGCCGAGGAACGCGGCGACCGTGGCGGCAATCTGCGCCTGGTGGACCTCCGCGGTGTGGCTGCGCTCACCCAGCGGCGCGGTATCGGGCCCCATCACCGCGATCCAGATGTACTCCGAGCCCTTCTCGTCGACGCCGTGTTCCTTCCACTGCGTCAGGCCGCCGCCGCGGCCGTGGTCGGTGGTGATGATGAAAGTGGTCTGGTCCTTGTAGGCGGGCAGCGCCTGCAGGGTGTTCCACAACTCCTCGACGAACTGGTCAAAAGCGTGTGCGCTGTGCAGCACCAGGTCATAGCGCCCGGCGTGCGCCCAGTTGTCGGTCTCGCCGTAGCCGACGAACAGCACCCGCGGCTGGCTCTTCGCGAACGACTCGAGCAGTGGCACCTGCATGAAGGCGTCGTAGACGGCCTCGTCGTCGAGCTTGGTGGTGCTGGTGTAGAGGCGGTTGAGCAGCGCCTGTCGCGGGGTGAGCTCGCCGCTGTACGGCAGATCGTAGCCGACCAGCATCGGCAGGTTGCTGCGCTTGACGTTGAAGATGTCCTTGAACGTGGCCCAGGTGCCGTAGACGCCCACGCGCCCGTGCAGTTCGGGCAGGCCGTTCAGCCATTCGAAGACCGAGACGTTGGGATTCGGGCCGAACTCGTTGGAGTTGATGTGCGGATCGGCGTGTCCCGTGATCATCTCGTTGTAGCCCGGATACGAGAACGCCAGCCCGTTGGTGACGCGGGCGACGCTGTCCTTGGCCGGGTTGCCGAAGATCTGGCCGTGGGTAGCGACCATCGTCCACAGAAACGGGAACAACAGCTTGCGGCGCTCGTTGGGATCATCGCGCCAGAACTCGCGCCGCAGGTCTGCCTCCTTGTCCCAGATGCCGCCGTGCTTTTCGTTCAGCAGCGTCGGGTCGGCGCCGGTGAAGACTTCCTGCCGGCGCAGCCCGTCACTGATGATGAGCACCACGTTGCGCGTCTTGAGCGGCGCGGGCTGTGCCGGCGCGGGCAGCGGCAGCGCCAGTAGCGTGACCAAGCCGACGCACGAGCTGAAACGTGCGATGCGTGATGACATCGTGAAGAATCCTGTGGTGGTGGTGAGGCGGCGACCGGCGAGCGCCGATTATGTGGGACGCTGACAGCGGTGTCAGCTGCACGTGAGGTCTTGCTGAAGCGCGTATCGTCCGCATATCTTCTCGCACCCATGAACCACGTCCCGCGCCTCCCGCCGGCCCTGCTTGCAGCGCTCGCGTGCCTGCCTGCTGGCGGCGTGATGTCGGCCGCCGCGTCCCCGCAACCTGCTACGCAGACAACGCCGGCCGCTGTCGCTGCCATTACAGTCGGGCAGGTGCACTTGCACCGTTGCGACACGCCTGCGCCCTGGTGCGGGGTGCTCGAGCGGGCGCTCGATCCGAGCGGGGTGGTCGCCGGGACGGTGCCGGTCTACTTCGAGTACTACCCGCACGGCGCGCCCGGGCCGGCCACGGGCACGCTGGTTGCCACCGAGGGCGGACCGGGGTACCCGGCCACCGAATCCCGCGAGGAATACCTGGCGCTGTTCGAGCCGCTGCGCAGCGGTTACGACGTGCTGATCATGGACAACCGTGGCACCGGGCGCTCCGCGGCGGTGGACTGCCGGCAGCTGCAGGAGGCCGCCGCGCTCACCCTGGGGGCCATTGGCGGCTGCGGGCACTCGCTCGGTGCCACCGCCGGTCTGTACAGCACGGCGCTGGCGGCGGATGACCTTGCCGCCGTGCTGGACGCGCTCGAGATCGGGCAGGTGAATCTGTACGGCGACTCCTACGGCACGTACTTCTCGCAGGTGTTCGCGCTGCGCCACCCGCAGCGGCTGCGCTCGCTGGTGCTCGATGGCGCCTATCCGCTGGATGGCCCGGACTACGCGTGGTACCCGCACTATGCGCCGGCCATGCGCGAGAAGTTCAACCGCACCTGCGAGCGCACGCCGGAGTGCCGCGCGCTGCCGGGGAACTCGATGGCTCACATCGCCCCGGCACTCGAGCAGCTGCGCGCCAAGCCCTTTGCCGCCCGGGTGCGCCTCGGCGAGAAGCACACGGCCGCCTTCACGGCCGATGCCACGCAGCTGGCGATCGTGATGTTCGGGAGCGCACCGGCCTACGCCACCGTGCGCGAGACCGATGCCGCCGCGCGCGCCTTCGCGGCAGGGGACCAGGTGCCGTTGTTGCGCCTCATGGCCGAAACACTCGGCGCGGTGGACTCGCGCGATCCGACGCACTCAGCGGCGCAGTTCAGCGCCGGACTCGCGGCGGCGGTCTCGTGCGGGGATCCGCCGCAGATTTTCGACATGAGCCTGCCGGTAGCGCAGCGCCTGGCGGCACGCGATCTTGCGCTCGAGAAGCGCAGGGCCGAGGCGCCCGCCACCTATGCGCCCTTCAGCATCGATGAGTTCCGCCGCATGCCGCCGGACTACGCCTTCATCGAGCAGTGCGTGCAGTGGCCGCCGCGCGATCCGCGCTCGCCGGCGTTGCCGCTCGTGCCCGATGCGCCCTACCCGCAGATCCCGGTGCTGGTGGTGTCCGGCGAGCTCGACAACATGACACCGGTCGCGGATGGCGCGGCGGCGGCGGCGCGCTTCCCGCGCGCGCATCACGTGGTGATCACCAATGGCTTCCACGTGAATGCGCTGCCCCACTCGCGCAGCGAGTGCGGGGCGAGCCTGGTGCGCCGCTTCATCGCCAACCTCTCGACCGGCGATGACAGCTGCGCGGCGCAGGTGCCGCCGGTGCGCCTGCTGCCGCAGTTCGCGCGTCACGCCTCCGAACTCCTCCCTGCGCAGGGTCTGCCCGGCAACGAGGCCCCGGAAGAGGCGTTGCGCGCGGCCAGTGCGGCCTTGCTGACGGCCCAGGACGTGATCGTACGCACGCTCGCGAACGGTGCCGGCAGGGGAGTGGGATTGCGGGGTGGCACCTTCACCGCCACCGGCGCCGGGGGCGGCTATCACCTGGTCCTGCGCGAGGTGCGCTGGACCGAGGACGTCGCGGTGTCCGGGCAGATCGACTGGGCGGGCCGCAGCGGCGTTACCCACGCGCTCCTCGAGGTGCAGGCGCCGCAGGGCGTCAAGGGCTCGCTCGAACTGCAATGGCCCGAGGGTGCCGGCGGCTCGCAGGCCTCGGCCCGCGGGACCCTGGCCTCGCGGGCGCTCGTGGCGCAGGCGCCCGCGCCCTAAGCCGCCGCGTCGCGGGTGCTGCTGCGCTGCGGGTCCACGAACAGCCACGCCGCCGCGCTCAGCAGCGCGAGCGCCGTACCGAGCAGGAAGGCGCTCGTCCAGGCGTGATGCTGGGCGAGGTAGCCGACGATCGGTATGCCGATGAGGCCACCCACATTGCCCCCGGTATTGAGTATCCCCGAGGCCGCCATGCTGTCAGTGCGCGCCACGTGCATGATGGCCGCCCAGTAGGGCCCCTCGTTGAGCTCGACACAGGCGTAGCACAACGCGAGCGCCGCGACGGCGAGGTAGGCATTCACCGCATCCGCCGCGAGGAACTGCAGCACGCCGGCGGCCGGCAGCGACAGCAGCGGGATGATGCGCAGTCCCTTGCGAACTCCGAAGCGCGTGCTCAGCACGCTCGCCGCGTAGCCGCCCACGCCCGCGCCGACGGCGGCCGCGAGCGGCGGCGCAGTGGCCAGCAGGCCGCCTTCGAGGATGGTGAAGTGCCGCTCCTGCACCAGGTACACGACCACCCAGGTCGACAGCAGGTAGTAGACGTAGTTCATGAACACGTACGACACCGTCAGGAGCAGCACGTCGGGATCCTTGAGCAGTTGCCAGGCCCGCGCCCAACTCATCGGCTGCGGAGCGCCGGCGGCTGCGCTCGGACCGAGTTCGGCGAGTTCCTCGGCGCTCACGCGCGGGTGTTCCGCCGGCGTGTTGCGCGCGTACCGGCCCCACCAGAGGATCACGCCGAGCGCCGGCAGCGTCGTCCACACCAGCGCCTGTTGCCAGCCGAACGCGGCCATGAGCGACGGCAGCAGCAGCGGCGCCACCGCGGCACCGAGCTGCAGCCCCATGCTCTGCACACCTTGCACCAGGGGCCAGCGCACCGGCCGGAACCACGCCTCGAACACCCCGGCGGACACCGGGAAGATCGGGCCCTGCGCCAGGCCGAGAATCAGCTGGGCCACGAGCAGCACCGCGAACAGCGTCGCGCCGCTGAACAGCTCCGGTGCGAGCGGCGTCGCCAGCATCGCGACGAACGCGACCAGGCCGATTACCACGAACGTCAGGCGCGCGCCGAAGCGCTGCCCGAGCAGCCCGCCGGGGAACTGCATGATGGAATAACCGAGGACGAAGGCGTCGAAGATCCACGCGAGCTGCACCTCGTTGAGGCCCAGCTGCGCCATCATCGGCACGCCGGCAACGGTGATGCTGGCGTGCTGCAGGTAGGCGATGAACCCGAAGGCAAACAGGAACAGGTAGATCTTGCGGCGCACCCGGATGCGCTGCGGCGCCGGGCGAATCAGGGGCGGCGCCAGGGCGTGCGTCACGCAGCCCCGAGCGCGTCGCCGATGCGCTCCAGAACGTAGCGGCGGATGTCGAGATTGAAGTCTTCCATGGGTGCGTAGTAGCCGCGCTCGTGCACGCGTGCGCTGATGCCCTGCTGCACGCTCTCGCAGATCGCCCAGTCCTGGCGGTTCACCAGGTCCCAGAAGTCGGTGGCATCGCGCGGATCGAAACCGGGTTTCGCGATCTCGAACGGCTCGAACAGGAAATGGCAGGCGATGTCGGTGCGCGTGGCGCTGCGCGGCTGCAGCACGAACACCGCCGCGTGATCGCACGCCAGGCTCAGGAACAGGTTCGGATAGACCAGCTCGCCCTTGTGGCGTACCTGCTCGTCCTCGTTGAGCCCGGGGAAGGCGCGCCGCGACGTCGTGCCGGAGCTTGTGAAGGTATAGGCGCCGGGGCGGTGCGGAATGCCACGCGCCCAGTCGAGGTTGGCGCCGCCGCGCTCCCGGAACGCCGGCACCACCGCACACAGCTCCGGGTGCACGCCGGCGCAGTGGTAGCACTCGTTGTAGTTCTCGCAGATGACTTTCCAGTTGGCGCCGACCTCGTAGCGGATCGTGTGGCCGATGCGCAGTTCGCTCAGCGGGTAGCGCGCCACGCGCTCGGGGATGGCGCCCAGCTGCGCGGCGAGCGGCGCCGCCCGGGCGGGGGTGAGGTGCACGAACACGAAGCCGCCCCAGCACTCCAGTCCCACCGGGTACAGGCTGAAGAGCGCCTTGTCGAAGCCGGGCTCGCCGGTGAGATAGGGCGCACCGATGAGGCGGCCGTCGAGGTCATAGGTCCACCGGTGGTAGGGGCAGGTGATGCGGCCGCCGGTGAGGCCGCCGCCGAGCACTGCGGCGGCGCCCTCGGCCGGCGGCTCCCGGCACAGGCGCGAGCCCCGGTGACGGCAGACGTTGTAGAAGGCGCGCAGCTGTCCCTCGCGGTTGCGCACCAGCAGGATGCTCTCACCGAGGACCTCGAGCACGCGGAAGGCGCCCGGCTCGGCGAGTTCCTCCGCGCGCGCCACGCACAGCCACTCGCGGCAGAAGATGCGTTCCTTCTCGAGTGCGAACACCTGCGCCGAGGTGTACCAGCTCGAAGGCAGCGTGGGCTCAAGACCCGCAACCGCCGGGGGCACGGCCACGCTCATGCAAAGCCTGCCGCGGCGGTGGCAGCGGAGTCGCTGGCGCGGCTGAGGGGTGCATCGCGCCGGTACGCGAGGCGCGCCGCATCGGTGTCCAGTTCGCGCGCGTAGCGGTGCCCGCTGTAGACCGCGTGCACGATCGCACCCGGCGCCGCGGCGTCGCCGATCCTCGTGACCGAGAGGATGCCGGCGCGCTTGCCCTCCTCCTCGCGCGCCGTGAGCGCCGCGTACAGGAAATCGTTGGCGAAGCGCGCGCCGACGATCACAAGCGACTGGCAGGGCAGGCGGCGCTCGGCGCTGGTGAACTGATTGACCAGGGTGAGTTCCCCGCTCTCGAAGTGCGCCACGCGCGACAGCGTGTGCAGGGCGATGCCGGCCGCGAACAGGGCGCGATGAATCTGCGGCTGCTCGTTGCTCATGATGGCCCAGGCCGAGGCGTGTCCTGCGGGCGTCACGTAGCTCACCTGCTGGCCTGACCTTGCGAGGTGCTCGGCGAGCACGCTGCCCATGTAATAGTTGTCGAAGTCGTATACCACGACCGGGCCTTCGATCTTCGCCCCTTCGGCGAGGTCGTCGGGCGTATAGACGTTGGGGCCCTCGAGGCGTCCCACGGGCAGTTCCAGCGGTGAGTACAGCAGGCGCGCCCAGCGTGAGCCGGTCGCGATCACCACGTGGGTGTTGCCGAGCTCGAGGATTTCGTCCGCGGAGAGGCGATTGCCGCGGTAAACGTTGACGTTGGGGAGCCGCTCGAGCTGGCCACGGCGCCAGTCCAGTACCCGTCCCCAGCCGGACAGTCCCGGCAGGCGCGTCTCGAAGCGCAGCCGTCCGCCGATCTCATCCGCCGCCTCCGCGACGGTTACCTCGTAGCCGCGCCGGCCGAGCGCGAGCGCGCACTCCAGGCCCGCCGGGCCTGCGCCGATGATGAGTATCGAGGCATCACTCGCGGCCGGCTCGATGCGCTCCGGGTGCCAGCCGCGGCGCCACTCCTCCCCGATGGTGGGGTTCTGCGTGCAGCGCACCGGCACGCTGTCGTGCCAGCTGGAGATGCAGATGTTGCAGCCGATGCACTCGCGGATGTCCTGCTCGCGCCCCTCGTCGATCTTGTTCGGCAGGAACGGATCGGCGATGGAGGGCCGCGCGCCCCCGATCAGGTCGAGGACGCCGCGGCGTATCTGCCCGACCATGGCATCGGGGGAGGTGAAGCGCCCCACGCCGACCACCGGCTTGCTCGTGATCTTCTTCACGAACTCGATGACCGGCTCGTGACTGCCCTCGGCTGCAAAGCGCGACGGAGCGCAATCGGTCGGCGAAGAATCGAGCTTCACGTCCCAAAGATCCGGCAGCTCCGCCAGCAGGCCGACCACTTCGTGCGCTTCCGAGGGCGCCACGGCACTCGGGCGGCCGCGCAGTTCCTCCAGGCTGATCCGCAAGGCCACCGCACACTTGCCGGCAACGGCCTCGTGCGTGACCTCGAGCAGCTGGCGCACGAAGCGCACGCGGTTTTCCACGCTGCCGCCGTAGGCGTCGCTGCGCGTGTTCCAGTCCGAGAGCAGGAACTCGTAGGGCAGGTAGCCCATGCCGGCGTACACGTAGACAATGTCGAAGCCGGCGCGCTGCGCCTTGCGTGCCGCTTCCGCCTGCCAGAGGAGTACCTGGCGGATGTCCTGCGACTCCATGATGCGCGGCCGCTGATTGCCCATGAAGTTCACGTGGGTCGCCATCCACGCGGTGCCCGAGGGCGACAGCGGCGGCACGCGGGTAGTGCGGTTCATGACCGAGCCGCCCCCGTGCCACAGCTCGATGCCGGCGAGCGCTCCGTGGCGATGCACGGCCTCCGTCATGAGCGCGTGTGAGCGCACATCGTCCTCGTCCCAGAGCGTCGCATAGGGAAGCGCTGAGTCATCCGAACTCGGATCGATGGAGACGTAGCCGGTGCACACGACCCCCCAGCCGCCTTCGGCCTTGGTCTCGCGAAATTTCGCCCGCATGCGCGGCATGGAGTTGGTCATGCCGGCGGCATGCGGCACCGCGTAGAAGCGGTTGCGCGCCGTAACCGGCCCGATCTTCACCGGTTCGAAGAGAATGTCGTATCGCGGGTTGCGAGCCATGCGCCGTCCATCGGATCAGGGAGGGCTGGCAGCGCTGCCGCCGACCCCACGAAATGAGTCTGCCCGTAGTTGAGCGTATGTTCAATAAGTAGACACCCGACTGCGACCCGTTATGCTCTGTGCCAGTTCCGCAGCACCCGTAAAGAAACCTCATGCCCGCAAAGTCACTCGTTTTGCTGACCCTCATCGCTTTGGCCGCGCAGACCGCCACCGCGCAGCAGATTGCCCCGGACACCGCTGAACCCGGTTCCGTCGAGGAAATCGCGCGCGCCACCACCGAGGCGCGCTTTCTCTCGCCCTGGGTGTCGTATCTGCCGGCCTCCGCGAGCGTGGTATCCCCGCGCACCTTTCTGCATCGCATACCCGGCGCGCCGGGGGAGCTGGTGAACTCGGCGACTGCCTACGCCTATTGCCGCGCGCTGGCGGGTTCCTCGCCGCGCGTGCGCATGTTCACCATCGGCCGCTCGGAAGAGGGCCGGGACATCGTGCTGCTGGCGATCGCCGACGAGCAGGGCATCCAGGATCTGGAGCGCCTGAAGGCGGCCACCGCCGCGCTCTCGGACCCGCGCAAGACCGATGCCGCGGCGGCCGAACAGCTGCTGGCGGCGGCGCGCCCCATCTATTACTTCAATGCCGCGCTGCACTCGGATGAGACCGGCTCGACCGAGTCGGTGCTGGAGCTCGCCTATCGCCTCGCCGTGTCCGAGCAGCCGATGATCCGCCGCATTCGCGAGAACGTGGTGGTGCTGATCAATCCTGTTTCCAACCCCGATGGCCGCGACAAGCAGGTGGAGTGGTTCTACCGCTACCTCAAGGGCAAGACCGAGCTGGCGAAGCTGCCCCGCCAGGCGCCGCCGTACTGGTCCAAGTACGCCTACGTCGACATCAACCGCGACGCACACCAGCTGGTGCACGAGACGACTAAGGCCGTGTTCCGCATGTTCTTCGACTGGCACCCGCAGATGGTGCACGACCTGCACGAGAGCGTGGCGCTGCTGGTGACCTGGAACGGCACCGGTCCCATCAACGAGCACGTCGATCCGCTCACCTACGCCGAGCGCCTGGAGCTGAGTTTCCACGAGGTGCAGGCGATGTCCGGGCTCGGCATGCCGGGCGTGTGGACCTGGAACTTCGGCGACGACTGGGCGCACCTGTACCTGGATGCGATCGGCACCAACCACAACTCCGACGGACGTGGCTATGAGACCTACGGCAACGGCACCGCCGAGACGCTGCTGCCGGAACAGCCGGGTGATGAGAGCACGGTCGAGTGGTACCGACCGCTGCCGCCGCCGAAGCCGAAGTCGTTCATGTGGTCGGCACGCGATAACGTCAATTACAACGAGACCGGCATGCTCGCGGCCCTGGATGACGTGGCGCAGCAGTCCAAGGGCCTGCTGCGCAACTACTATCTGAAGAACCTGCACTCGTACCAGCGCGGCCTTGAGACAGCCCCGTACGGGATCCTGATCCCCGACGGACAGGGCGATCCGGCACGGGTTGCGCAGCTGGTCGCGCGCCTGCTGTCGCTCGGCATCGAGGTGCACCGGGCCGCCGCGCCGCTCAGCCTGAAGGAGGGCAACTTTCCCGCCGGCACCTACGTCGTGCGCCTCGACCAGCCCTACCGCGACTACGCGCTGGACCTGCTGTCGCCGCAGCTGTATCCGAAGGACGCGCCCGAGGCTTACGACGATATTTCCTGGGAACTGCCCGCGCACTACCACCTCGCGGTGATCGCCACCGCCGATCCGAAGGTGCGCGCCGCAAACCTCACGCCGCTGACTGAGGCCCCGCGCGTCCAGGGTCAGGTCGCCGGTGCCGGGCCGGTATTTCTCCTCAAGGACACCGGCCAGGAGGGGCTGCTCGAGGCGCGCTTCGCGCTCGCGCGCTTCAAGGTGGCGATCGCCGAGCGCCCCTTCAGCGCCAATGGCACCGACTATCCGGCGGGCTCCTGGATCCTCGCGCCGCAGGCGGGCCTGGCCACCGCGGTGCGCGATATTGCCGGCCGCCTCGGCCTGGATTTCGTCAGCACCGCGACGCTCCCGGACGTGCTCAGGCATGAGGCGCCGGTGCCGCGGCTGGGGCTGTGGGTGCCGTGGGCGGACACCGACACCATCGGCTGGGCGCGCTATACGCTCGACCAGCGGCACATTCCTTATGTCTACGTGCGCGATGAGGACATCCGCGCCGGCAAGCTCAAGGACAAATACGACGTGCTGCTGTACGGGCACGTCGACCTCGAACTCGCCGAGCAGATCGAGGGCCTGTACAAGTCCTGGGGGCCGATGCCCTACAAGAAGACGAGCAGCACGCCGAGCTTCGGCACGCCGGCCTCCTCGGACGACATCACCGGCGGCATCGGCTACAGCGGCCTGGCGCAGCTGCAGCAGTTCGTGAACTCCGGCGGCCTGCTCATCACCCTCGGCAACGGCTCCATGCTGCCGTTGGAAGGCGGCCTGGTCCGCGGCATCCGCCGCGAGGCCGGCGGCGTGCCGCGCAGCACCCAGGGCGGCGGTGCCGCGGCCGCGGCCGCCTCCCAGAGCGCCGTCACCAAGACGCCCGGCGCGCACTTGCGCGTGTCCTTTGCGCGCCCGGAGCATCCGATCGCGTATGGCTACGCGCCGCAGACGTACGTGTTCCGCCAGAACTTCGCGCTGTATTCCATTCCGAGGCGCTGGCTGCGGATGGCGTACTGCACGACCTGCCTGGACGGACCGGTGGATCGCAGCAGCATCGTGCTCGAGTGGGGCGACAGGGACGGCGCGCCGTTGGTCGTCAGTGGCCAGGCCTGGGGCGAGGAGAATCTCGTCGGCCGGGCGGCCATCATGGATCTGCACGCGGGTGCCGGCCACGTCATCACGTTCAACTTCAATCCGCTGCACCGGGATCTGAATCGCGGTGATCAGCGGCTGCTGTGGAACGCGATCATCAACTGGCGGGCGATTCTCGCTGCGCCGTGACTCCGTGCGCCGCGGGTCATCAGACCTCGCAGCATGTCGGCACGTTCGTCCTGACCCTCTGGCGCCCCGCTAGCCCGCCGCGAGGGTCCTGACATGTGCCGCGGCGCTGCGGCCGAGAGCCTGCAGGTTGTAGCCGCCCTCGAGCATCGAGACGATTCGATGCTGCGAATGGCGCGCAGCGAGCGCCATCAGCTCACGCGTGAGCCAGACGTAGTCGGCCTCGACCAGCCCCAGGCCGCCGAGCAGGTCCTCGCGATGGGCGTCAAACCCGGCCGAGATCAGGATGAGTTGCGGCTTGAATTGCTCGAGCGCAGGCCGCCAGTGCTCTTCAAACACCCTGCGCACGGCACTGCCGTCACTGCCGGCGGCGAGTGGCACGTTGATCATGTTGGGCGCCGGGTTCTCCGTGCCGCTGTACGGGTAGAACGGGTGCTGGAAAAAACTCGCCATCAGCACGGCCTGCTGCCAGGGCGCGGCGCTGAACATGAGCTCCGTGCCGTTACCGTGATGCACATCGAAATCGATGATCGCGACGCGCTCGAGACCCTTCTCCTGCACGGCATAGGCGGCCGCGACGGCGATGTTGTTGAAGATGCAAAATCCCATGGAACGACTCGGGGTCGCATGATGACCGCACGGGCGCACGGCACAGAATGCGTTCACGGCGCGCCCCTCGAGTAGCTCGTCGACCGCGAGCAGTCCTGCGCCCGCCGCGCGCCGCGCCGCGGCCAGACTGTACTCATTCATCGCCGTATCCGGGTCCAGTTGCAGGTAACCCTCCGCTGGTGCCTGCTCGAAGATCAGATCGACGTAGGCTGCACGATGCACGCGCTTGAGGTTTGCGTCTGCAACCAGCGGCGCCTCCAGGCAGCGCAAGCTCTCGAGCAGCCCGCCGGAGCGCATTTCCGCGTTCACCGCGATCAGACGCTCGGGAGCTTCCGGATGCCCGGGCCCCATCTCGTGCCGCAGGCAGTCAGGGTGCGTCACGTAGGCGGTAGTCATGATCGTGCCTCCGTATGTATGGCGGTGGCCTGGAGTCGCCGGCGGTCAGTCCGCTCGCGCCGCACGCTTGCGAGCGGGCGGCATCGTGCCATGGCGCAGCGGCACCACAGCCGCCTGAGGCCTCGTCGCCCGCCGCCTTGAACGCGGTAAGTACCCTTTCCGGGCGTCCGCTCACCACCTAGGGTGCGGCCGGAGCACCGGCAGGTCCAGTCTCACAGAGAAGATCCGTCGTGCCGGCGCGCCCGCAAGCGGCGCGCCACTGCCCCGGAAGCTGCTGCGAGTCTAGAACCGATAGTTGATACCCGTCGAGAAGCCCTGCGGGCGGCAGCCGCCCCAGGTGGTCGGTCCGGCGCTGCTGCCGTCTGCGATCACCGTGTTGGTGCCGTCATGGCAGTCCGTCGTCAGGCCGCGGCCACCGGCGCCGATGTCGTAGTGGGCGTTGCCGTGGTTCACGGTTACTGCCCAGTCCGCATACCAGTAGACCCGCTTGTCGAAGTGGTGCTTCCAGGCCGCGGTGAACATGTCCGCGGTGTTCGCTTCCGCGAGGGGGTTGTAGTTGTGTTGTCCGCCCGGATCCCCCGGGGTCTTGCCGGCGTGGGCCCAGCCCACGCTGATGTTGTCGGACGAGCCCAGATCCTGGGAGAGCGCCAGCCAGGTGCCATCGCGTTGCCGCTCATTCTGGAACTCCAGATTCGACGGCAGGCTGCGCGTCATGTGTTCCCAGATCCCGCTCACCGCCAGGCCGAAGCCGAACGTGTACTGCGCTCCGACCTTGAACGCCGCCTCGTTGCCGATATCGTTCAGGTACGGAGGCGTGCCCCCGGCCACGCTGGCCCAGCCCGGGAACTCTGCAACCAGAGCCTGGTAAGTGCCGCAATCGAGAACTCCGGTGGGATCGTTGCAACCGCCGTCGGGAGTCACGCCCGCAGAATTCAGCAGCGCGGCGTAGGTGGTGCTGTTGGACCCGATGCCGTCGCTGTTGCGGTTCACGTCCTTGTGGAATTCGTACGCCACGGTGGCGTAAAACCCGGCGTGCTCGAACTCCAGGTCGACGCTGTAGGCATCACCGAAGCCGCCATCGTCGCACTGGAGCAGAAGATTGCCGCTGCCCGGCATGTTGCCGCCGCTGCAGTCGGGCGAGCCGGAGGACTGGATCACGTTGTCGTAAGTGCGGTTCTGGCCGGGTGAGATCAGGAGGTTGAAGCTGACCATGTTGGCGAACTTCGGCGAGTCGTACTCGATGGAGTGCTCCAGACGGGTGCCGAACTCGACGCGATTGTCGCCGCCGGTGTTGCCCATGACGACGGCGTAGTCCCCGAGCATCCCTGAGAATGGGTTCAGCCGGTCCGTGGATTTCTTGTAGGGTGAATAGAAGGTGCCGAAGCGCAGGCGGCCCCAGCCCTTGTTCTGCAGTCCTATGAAGGTGTCGCCCGAGCCGATGGCGCCGGTGGTGGTATTGGATTGCTGCGTGTACGAGGTCTTCAGACCCGGCGAGGCCGTGATGGCCAGCGAGGCTTCGAGCTGGTACACGAAAGTGAAGTCCGATTCGGCAATCTGGTAGTCGCCGCGATAGCCGATCGTGGACTTATTGGTGGACAGGGACGGTTCCCACCCCACCTTACCGACCGGAGTCCCCTTGGGGTTGTTGTAATCGAGCCCCGGCCCAAGGCCACCGTTCTCGATGTGGTAGGCGACCATGTCGTCCATGCCCTTGGTGGTCACATCCAGGGACACGTCGAGCGTGCCGTAAAAGCCCTTCAGGAACTTATCGAATTTTGGTTCTGCCGGGGCGGCGGGCTTGGCCTGTGCCACCGCGGGCGCCGCAGGCGCCGCGGTGGTCTGCTGTTGTTGCTGCTGCTTCAGGGCCTGCAGCTGCCGATTCAACTCATCCAGGCGCTGCTGCATCTGGCGCATCTGTTCCTGCATGGCCGCGGCATCGGCTGCCGGGTCTGCAAGGCTTCGCCCGGGGTAACCGGCAAGAAGCAACGCTGCTGCAAGCACCGCGCCCACGAGTTTGGACGCTCTGGAGTCAATCATGGCAAATCCCCCTTACGTGTGAGACCAACAAGTCTTCAAGCGGTTGTTTTCGGCGCTCGTAAGAACCCATTCATCCGCATCAGGATCCGGTTGCCGTGCTTTCCTTACAGGGCTGGAATGAGCCCGGCGCCGCGGGCCCATCGGTACTTGGCGCCCAGCACGGCGACCGGGATCTCGGTGGAATAGGCATAGGCGGGAATGCCGTGCTGGTACAGGTACTCTGCCGCTTCCTCCACCTCCACATCACCGGCGAGCGATGCGACGACCGGCTTCTCGAAGCCGCGCCCACGCATCTCATCCACCACTTCGACCATGAGACGCGCGAACACCATGGGCGGGGTGATGATCGTGTGCCAGTAGCCGAGGATGAGCGCGTGGATGCGCTCGTCCTGCAGACCCAGGCGTACGGTGTTCTGATAGGTACTCGGCGGCTCGCCGCCGGTGATGTCGACGGGATTGCCGGCCGCCCCGAAGGGCGGAATGAACTTGCGAAAGGCCGTGTCAAGATCGGGCGGCATCGCCATGAGGCTCAGGCCGTTGTCTACGCACGCATCTGAGAGCAGCACGCCGGAGCCGCCGGCGCCGGTGATGATTACGACGTTGTTTCCCTTGGGCGTGGGCAGCACGGGAATGCCGCGCGCGAAATCAAGGAGCTCGCGCAGCGAGCGGGCGCGGATGACGCCCGACTGCCTGAAGACGTCCTCGTAGATCTTGTCGTTACCGGCCAGCGCTCCGGTGTGCGAGCTCGCCGCGCGCGCGCCCATGGAGGTGCGCCCGGCCTTCAGGACCACGACCGGTTTCTTCTTCGACACGCGTTTCGCAGCCTCGGCGAACGCCCGACCGTCCTTCAGGTCCTCGCAGTGCTGCGCGATTATCTCGGTATTGTCGTCCTGTTCGAAGAAGATGAGCAGGTCGTCCTCGTCGATGTCGGACTTGTTGC
>Ga0207693_10000236_pt1 | contig 50870 bp, 48 predicted proteins | sample LARL81metaG_FD_184347 | JGI IMG/M metagenome (GOLD analysis project Ga0207693, IMG submission 184347) | Corn, switchgrass and miscanthus rhizosphere microbial communities from Kellogg Biological Station, Michigan, USA - LAR L8-1 metaG... | ecosystem: Host-associated > Plants > Roots >... | reverse complement strand
CCGTGCGGAGGCATCTGCCGGATGCCTTTGAGGGCGCTTTTGGAAAGGCCGGTCAGACCGCGTGCCGCGAGCTTGGACCAGGCTTTCTTGTTGCCGATCTTCGGCGCGCCGTGCACGCCAGTCCCGTGGCAGGCGATGCACGCGCTGTCGACGACTTCCTTGCCGCTGCGTTCGGCACTCTGTGCCATGGCGTCCCGGCTCGCGATGCATGCGAATGCAGCGACGAGCACGATCACAAGCTGCAGCAGCGCTGCAGCAGCGCGAAGCGGCATCTTGGCGTGAGTCCTCTCTGTCATGGCAATCCTGCGTTCATCCATTATCTATTGAGTCGATGCCTCGTCAGCCGACATTCGGAATATTCTCGCCGTCTCCTCGGTGCGTGACAGCAGGCGGCGGCTTGGAAAACCAGAGCTGATACATCGTCACCACCCACATGAAGGCGAAGCACATTCCCATCAGGCCGCCGGCCAGCATCACGACCCAGGCAAACGGATGATACAGCTTGGTCAGGTACCAGGAGCTGATGTCGAGCATTACAGCGAGGAACGGGAGGGCGACGATCGTGCATTTGAACCACACGGGCCGGACGTAGGCGTGGCTGTACATCAGGCCCATGATGAAGAAGATGAACGTCAAGCCGAACAGGTGGATGTGCGAGACGCGAACCAGCGTGAAGACATCGGCGCCGGTATCCTGCTCGGTCACTTTCTTCAGGTTATCGTATCCGCTGAAGTTGGGAATGTGCGGATTGCTGCCGTCGTGGCAGCTCATGCAGCGCTGGTCCAGCACGGGCTTGATGTCGGTGTCGTATTTCGCCCGATCGCCACCGTCGTGCACCCACGTGATCAGCATGTTCGCTTCGTCGTGCGGCAGCATCGTCGACATTGGCCCGCGCAGCGCCGACTCGAGGCGTGATCCCTTCCCGCTGCCGGTATAAGCGGTAAGGATGTCGTTGTACGACAGCATCATCGGGTTGCCACCCGCCCGGCCGGCATAGGTGTGGAACAGGTAAATCAGGGCGAATAAGTAACCCAGGCCGAGCACCAGCAGCGTCATCGTATACAGCACGCGCTGGCTGTACGGCAGCTCGGAATAATGACGATAAAGCCGGTGCAGTGGCATGTCGCTCATGGTCGACTCCTTTTATCGCAAGCGCTCAAGAGCGAGGGCAAAATGCCCGGCTGTCATGCTATGACCCGGGTCGGCTTATCGATTCCCGCGGCAAAGACGATCACTTCAGCGAAGCGTAGTAGGCGGCCAGGTTCGCCATGTCCTGATCGCTGAGCGGCGTTGCAAACGACTTCATCATCGGGTTTGCCCGCTTGCCTGACTTGTAGTCCTGCAGCGCTTGCACTAAATCGCTTTCGCTCTTGCCTGCTATGGCAGGGTAGGGCTTCTTGCCCTCTCCGTTGGCGCCATGACAGCCGGCGCAAGCGCCCGCCTTGGCTTTTCCCGCCTGAGCGTCCCCCGCTGCCTGCGCGACGGCGACGACGCCGAACAGTCCGCAAAGTCCTGCAATCATCACCAGCTTCTTCATTACCCGACTCCTCGCGTGGTTGGTTACTGCATTGTCCGCCTACTTGGCGGGCACTGCGATGAATACGACGGCGCGCGCCTTCTGGCGCGCGTAGTAGGCCGATAGATTGTCGATATCGGCCTCAGTCAGCCCCTCCGACATGGCGGCCATTTGTGGGCTCTTGCGCTCACCCTTCCGATAAGCCTGCAGCACTTTTTGCAGATAGTCTGTGCGCTGCGCCGCTAATGCGGGCAGGCGTGGATCCGTGCTGTTGCCGTCGACGCCATGGCAGCGATCGCAACGCTGCGCCCACTCGGCAGTGGTCAGAGGCTTCCGGACGTTGGTCGGTTGCGGCTCCAAATTCGCGTAAAACGCCGCCAGGTTCTTTGCGGCGGGCTCGTCGATCGACGCGGCCACGCCGCTCATCGTTTCGTCTCCGCGAGACCCGTCCTTGTACCCATGCAATGCCGTGGCGAGGTATTGAGCGTCCTGTCCAGCGAGGCCGGGCGTCGTCGGATTGCTGCTGACGCCCTTGTCGCCATGGCATCCCGCACAAGCCGCCGCGGCGGCTTTGCCGGCGGCCTGATCGCCGGCTGCGGGCGTCGGGGCCCGCGCCGGCTTCTGCAGCGCATAGTAAAGGGCGATGTTGTCAAAGTCGGCATCGGCGACCGCGGCCATCATCGACTTCATCATGTCGTTCTTGCGTTGGCCGGTCTTGTAGGCCTTCATCGCCGCGACTAGATATTTCGGGTCGAGCCCGACGAGGCTCGGGGTACCGGGCATCTTGCTGATCCCGGTGTCGCCGTGGCAGCCGGCGCAGCCCGCCGTGGCGGTCTTCCCTGCCTGCACCGGGTCGAGTTTGGCCGGAGCCGTCTTGCCTGCTGCCATCGGTTGCGCCGGCTCGAGACTTGCGTAATAGGCGGCTACCTTGACCAGCGCGCTGTCGTTGAGCGGCTTGACCGTGTTGCTCATCGCGCTATCGGTGCGAGCACCGGATTGATAGGCCCTGAGCTCAAGATACAGATAGGCGGGGCGCTGGCCGGCAAGATGCGGCACGCCTTGGATCCGACTGATGCCGTTAGCGCCGTGGCAGCCCGCGCATGTCGCCTCGGCGACGCGCTTGCCGTCGGCGACGTCGGCCGGGGTGGCATAGACCGCGCTGAGGTCGCCCTTGCCGCCGGGCGCGATTTTCGTTGGCTGCGCGTCGGCACTCGACCGATAGCTGGCGCCGATCACCGCGATGACGATCGCCGTCGCCAGGACGATGGTGTCCGCTGCACTTTTTGTCATCGCGTGATCACGCTGCCATCTCAACGCCATTGATACAGGTAGCTCACTCCAATTACGTGGACTCTGTAGCTAAATGGTTGCTCGTTGGTCGGAATCACGCTGGTGATAGTCCCATATTGCATGCCTTCGAAGCTATAGTCGTTCGATGTCAAGCGCTGAAACCAGTAGGCGACGCGGACCGCTGACTGTGGGTCGATCGCGTACAGTCCGCTCAAGCGGAACTCGACGGTCTTGGTGGTGACGGTCGGCAGCGCCGTTCCCGGGATGAAAAAGACGGCCGGCGTGCCTGCTGGCAGCGCGGGTGCCGGCGCGGCCGCGGCGAACGGGTTGTTGACGTATTGTCCGCCCCTGACGTCGTTGTTCGTACGCGCATGGGTATAGATCAGGTCGCCTAGCAAGTCCAGCCTGCCGCCCATCAGTCCGCGATAATTGAACGCCGCACCGAACGTGTCCACTTTGTCCCGCATATCAGTCGACCAGTTGAGGCAGGGATCGATCTTGGCATTTTGATTCTTCAGGGTCACGGTGCTGAAGCAGCCCCCGGACACCAGGGAATTGCCGGCTTGCCCGACAAAGGCAGCGTTTGTTATGGTCCCGGAGGCATAGGAAGCGCCTGCGCTCTGCGAGCGCTGATCCTCATAGGTGTAGTACGCGCTGGCGCTCAGGGCATCGTTGACCGCGAACGTTCCGTCGAGGTTCAATGCCCAACTCTGCGCGTCGGTCAGGCCGAACACCGAGTTCTTGTAGTTATCCTTGTTGTAATCCAGTGCCCCCTGGACCGAAACCCTTTCGCTCGCCTGCCAGTTGATAGAGGAGCGCACCTTATCGCGATCGCGATCGGCCATATTGAAGCGCCGCATCCCGATGATCTCGTGGATGTCGTTGCGGCTGCCGTACAACCCCTGGGGCAGGGCGCTGTTATTGGGAAAGAAAATCCCGAGATCGCCCGACTGCAGAGGAACAAACGGCGCCACGGGTCCGAACCCGCCCAGGCCAGTTTGGTTGAAAAATCCGAGGACGCTCGTCGTCGCGCCGCCGGCCGGTACGACATTCGCCATCGGGACCAGCGCCAGCCACGCGTTCTCGTCATAGTCCACCGTGCGCTGTGAACGCGCATAACCCAGCCTGCCGTTCAGGTCTTCCATGGCATTGAAACGCCATTCGGCCCGCAGCGTGTTTTCCCTGGTTTTAGGCGCATCGGCGCAATTTATCCAGGAGCCAGGACAGGACCGCTCGATCTGCTCGTATTGGTACCCTGCCTTCAGCCAGTTGCCGCTCGCGATCGCATAGTCTCCTTCGATCGTCGCCTGATTCACCTTCTTGCTGTACGGCCGGTTCGCGTAGATATTGATGTTACTGCCGAGGGTACCCGCGGGAAGTCCGAGCGCAGCGTTGAACGGTGATGCGGTTGCGGACTTAGGCTCGCCCGCGTCGTAGAACTCGTACGTGTTGACCGGGGTACGATTGTCGCGATCGTCGTATTTGTAGCTCGCGAGGAAGTTCAATCCCTTCGTCGGCCGTGCGGTGAACTTGGCGAGGAACGATGTCCAATCGACGCGTCCGTTCAGCGATGAGACCGGAACGCCCAGCGGAGAATTGCCAGGATCAGCCAGGAAGGTGTCGTTCTGCGTGCCTCGGCCATATGACGCGTTGAGCACGAGCTTGCTGGTCGGCGAGAACTTGTAGCCACCGGTCAGACTGAACTGATGAAACTCGTTGCTTGGCGCGCTGCTCATCGTCGAGAACGTTGGCGTCTGAATGAAGGGGTTCTGCCACGTCATCGACCCAACGCTGTTCTTGAAGACCGAGCCATAATAGGCTGCCTGGAAAAAGGCGTTCTCGCCGGTGTAGTTCAGGGCGACGTTGTATTGATCCGTCGTCTGGTCGATCAGGTCCGGCAACGTGACCGCTGACGTACCGGAGACAAGGCTCAGCATGTTCAGCGCTTTTACCCCATCCCTCGTCTGGTGCTTGGCGCTGGCCTTGATGTCCCATCGGGAGTTGATGTTGTAGTTGAAGCCCACATCTTCGGTCGTTCGCTTGGTCGCGAGATCGACATTGTGGAACGCAGGAACATCGGCGGCGATCGTCGAGTTTACCGTTGCCTGCTGCGTCGCGGTCGGCTGCGTCAAAATGCCGCCGACCACGACCGGCGCCAGGCCGGTCACTGGCGAGAGTCCGCGGAAGTTGCCGGCAGTAGTGCTCAGCTGTGGCACGCGAGGAACGACCCACGTCGACGGCAGCGTCAGCGTATTGGTTCCGTCGCCCATGTAAGGTGTTTGATAGGTGTCCGAGCGGTTGCTTCGCAGTTGATCGAAGCTGCCGGTGATTCTGAATGCACCCTGCTGGCCGTACTCGCCAGACACGTTTCGCGTGTCGAGGCCGAGATCGGTGCCGACTATCCGCCAGCGGGTTGGATCGCCGCTGTCATACGCCCCACCACCCCGCAGGTCGAAATTGAATATGCCGTAGATGCCCTGGTTGAACAGTCCGTTGTATTGGCCGAACTTGAGCGACCTGTCGCTTACGTAGCCGGCGCCAATCTCGACGACGTCAGTTGGCGAGGTCAGCGCTCGTGCCGCCGAATCGGGCGCCGAGGGATCCGCCGCGTGGACAATCGGCGTCAAGGCCATGGCGATGATCGCGCCGTGCACCGCGGCCAGGCTTTTTGCTCGCAAGGGTTTTCTTGTCATGACATGCTCCCCGATTCACTACGTCTATCGCTGGAATTTCGCGCCGGCAGGATGGTTCGACCCATGGATCAGCACGTGGCAGTTGAGACAGGCGCGCGCGTTCAGCTGCGCGCGCGGACTCTGGCTGCCTAGCGGAAGCTGCCCGTTGATAGTGGTGACGTTGCCGCTCGGCAGATTTGCCCCGCTGTTGATCTGCGCACCGTGATCACCGGTGTGGCACTCCTGGCAGAGCCAGGGCACCCGCGCCTTCAGCAATGGCGTGTTCGTGGAACCGTGCGGCGTGTGGCAATTCGTGCAATCGTCAACGACGGAGCTGTGTTCCCACAAGAAAGGCCCCCGCTTCTCGGCGTGGCACGTGTAGCAGGTTTCATTGACGCTGTTCTTGACCAGCAGCTTCGGGCCGGTCGACCCGTGCGGGTTATGGCAGTCGGTGCAAGCCATCTTGCCGGCAAGAATCGGATGCGTGGAAATGCGGTGCGTCTGCGCCCGCTGGGTCGCGTGACACGCGTAGCACACCTCTGGCTGTGTGACCTTGGCCAGTACCGGGTCGTGCGGCGTGTGAACCGCATGGCAGTTGGTGCAGGTCACATCGCGGCTCTGATGCTCGCTGCCCGCCCAGTGGGTGCGGGGAAGAATTTTGGTGTCGTGACAGGTCAGGCAGGCGCCGCTTCGATCCTCGACGCTAGACACGTTCTTAGACTTCGTGGCGAAAACGACTTCCGGATGCACACCTGCCGGATCCTTCTGGTGGCCGGTGCTTTCCCCGTGACACGACTGACAATTCGGCGCCCGCGGATCGGCCCGGTTGCCATGACGCGTCTGGTAAAGCGAGAGCACCGGTACGCGCCAGCTTTCGTTGTGGCACGTGGTGCAGACGGCATCCTTGGCCAGCGCCTTTTGCGCCGGCGTATCCGCCGGCGCAGGATTGTCGGCCGCCGCGACCGAGCCGGCGAGGAACAATCCGATCAACGCACCCAAGGCCGCGATTTTTTGAACGGGCAGCATATTCTTCTCCCTCAACCGACTACTGTGTAACGAATGGCGCTCCTGCCTGCGGGCGCTGTCAGTTCATGCTTTGGTACGGGCGCGATGCGGCAATGCCAATATTCGGCAAACCCTCGTCCGCGGCTAGCCGCCGCCTGGAAATGTACGGTTTCGAACACAGGCTGCGCGTTCCCGTGACGGTACGCAAGCGAACAATGGAAATGAGTGGATTTGTGTTGCGCTCGAACAACAAGCGTGCCTTGCGGGGACTTTGGCACGATTCGTGATTCGCCGAGCCCAACACCGCAGTTGGCTATTACCGGTCTTAGCGGGTACTTCTCTTGCAGCGCGGACTTCTCTTGCGGCCTCATGGCAGCAATCTGTCATGGCCGCACCAGGTTTCGATTGACTCAGGTCAAGGAACCCTGAGCGCCGATCAATTGCTTGATCTAGATCAAATCCTGGGTGTTTGGGTGCGACACAAAAGAGACACTCGGGTAATCCTTCGGACACCGGGCGCCCGCCCGGCTTGGCCGCTCACCGGGTGAGAACGACTTTCTGGTAGAGCCCGCCGAAATAGGTTTGCTTGCGAATCGACGCCAACCCGATGTCCGGCAGCAAAAACTCGGTGAGCTCGCTTTGCCACAAATCCAGCGCAAACGGCTCGAGACGGCGCAACACCGCGCGCATTGCCCGCCGCAGCGGGTGCCGGGGATGCGGTGGGTGGTAGTCGACCAGGACGACCTTGCCGCCCGGCTTGACGACGCGGATCGCTTCCGCGAGCGTGCGGCGGCGAACCGCCAATGGCTGCTCGTGCAGCAGAAAGAAGATCAATACCTGGTCGTACGTCGCATCCGGTATCCCGAGAGCAGTCGAGTCGCGATGAAGCAGGCGGGCCTTGGAACCGTGAGGCAGCTTGCGCGCGAGATTCTGCAGCTGGATCGGCATGACGTCGACCACGTCCAGCGCCCCGTCTTCCGCAATCTGTTTATTCAAGCGCGCGGTCAGGTCGCCGTACACGCACGCGACCTGCAATGTACGCCCGGTGGCCGGACGACCGATCTCAGCGAGCGCCGCATCGCGTAGCCGCGCGTAGTTGCCGAACAGAATCAGATTGACCAGCCAGTCCCGTTCGAACGTGCGCACTGCCCAGGGATGGACGTAGGCCCACCAGTAGAATTCCTGCAGGTAAGCCGGGACCGGCAACGTGGCTTTGCCATCCAGTCCAAACGGGAACGCGCCAGTCATCGATCGCGGGCGGTGAAGGATCAAATCGTCTCCGGAATCATTTCGATCGCACCGCACGGGCACTCCGCGACGCAGATGCCGCAGCCTTTGCAGTAATCGTAGTTGAATTCGAAACGCTTCCCCGGTCCGAGCTTGATCACCGCGTTGTCGGGGCACACACCGTAGCAGTTGTCGCATTCGAAGCAATTGCCGCAGGAAAGGCAGCGCCGCGCCTCAAAAAGGGCGGTACTTTCGTCAAGGCCGGCCACGATCTCGTCGAACGTCGATGCGCGCCGTGCGAGGTCGAGCACCGGCCGGGCCGTTTTCGGTGCGTCGGCATAGTACCAGGGATTGAGCGACTCGAACGGCGCCAGCTTGTGCGCCGGCAATGGCGCATAGCTGCCACCGCGAAGCCAGGCATCGATGTGACGGGCCGCTTTCTTGCCGTGGCCGACGGCGACGGTGACGGTGCGCTCGGAAGGCACCATATCTCCGCCTGCGAAGATGCCGGGATGACCGGTCATCATGTTGGCGCCGACCTGCACGACGCCATGCTCGATCACGAGATCCGTGACGCCGAGCAGCAGCGACAGATCGACGTCCTGGCCCAGGGCCAACACGAGTGAATCCGCGTCGAGCGTCTCGAATTCGCCGGTCGGTTGCGGAAAGCCTTTGTCGTCGAGGCGCATCTTTTCTACGGTCAGCGTGCCCGCGTCGGCCATGTTCCTGATCGTAGACAGCCATTTGATCAGCACGCCTTCCTGCAGCGCTTCCTCGACCTCGAAATCGTGCGCCGGCATTTTTTCGCGCGTGCGCCGATATACGACGATCGCGTCGGACGCGCCGAGGCGCTTGGCAGTGCGTGCAACATCGAGCGCGGTGTTGCCGCCGCCATAGACGACGACGCGGCGGCCAAGCAGCGGCTTGTCTTCGCCTTCCATCCCGCGCAGCACCGCGATTGCATCCAGCATGTGCGCTGCGCTGCCGGCCGGTATGAAGGCGCGCTTGGCGATATGGGCGCCGACGGCGAGGAATGCGGCGTCGAACCGATCCTGCTCCATGGTCTCGAGGATGTTCGAGACCTTGCGGTTGAGCCGCAACTCGATCCCCAGATCCAGGATCCGCTGTACCTCCGCATCGAGAACGTCACGGGGCAATCGGTACTTCGGAATACCGAAGCGCATCATGCCGCCGGCGAGCGGCCCGGCCTCGATGATCGTGACAGCGTGGCCGAAAAGCCGCAGGTGGTAAGCCGCCGCGAGTCCCGAAGGTCCGGCCCCGACGACCAGCACGCGCTTTCCCGATTCGCGTGCCGGCGGCTCGAAGCGCCAGCCACGCTTGAGCGCCTCGTCACCTAGAAACCGCTCTACCGAATTGATGCCGACCGATTCGTCGAGTTGACCCCGGTTGCACGCGGTTTCGCACGGGTGATAGCAGACCCGCCCCATGATCGCTGGCAGCGGATTGTCGCGCGTGAGCACGCGCCAGGCCGCCTCGTAGTCGCCGGCTTCCGCATGGTAGAGCCAACTCTGGATGTTTTCGCCGGCGGGACAGGCGTGATTGCACGGCGGAAGCCGATCGACGTACACAGGGCGGCTGGTTCGCCATGAGCCGGTCTTGTTGGCGAGCGATGAGCCGACGTCAAGCGTGATGGCGAATGGCTTATCCATGCGTGCGAGCTTCTTCCAGCAGGCCGAATTTCGCGATGTTGCGGTCCGCGATCGCCTGAATCTGCGCGACGCGCCCTTCGCCGGCGACGTTGAACAGGTGTGCAAAGCGCTTCTGCAGGCGCAAATAATCGGTCACCGGCACCTTGCGTCGGATTGGTGTCCGTCCGGTGATTTCGCCGTACTCCGCTTCGAACAGAGGAAACAGTCCGGATTCGACCGCGAGCCGAGCGACCTTGATCGTATCGGCAGGAAGCGACCCCCAGCCGAGCGGGCAGGGGACATGGATGTGAACATAGCGTGCGCCGGCGATCTCCATCGCCTTGGCGACCTTGCGTTCGAGGTCGCGCAGATTGGCGACGCTCGCCGTCGCAACATACGGAATCGAGTGCGCCATCGCGATCAGTGGGACGTTCTTGCCGGTGCCGAAAACGTTGCCCGGCTCGCGGCCGACAGCCGGCGTGGTGGCGGTTCGTGCGGCGGGCGGCGTGGCGCTGCTGCGCTGGACGCCGGTGTTCATATAGGCCTCGTTGTCGTAGCAGATGTAGAGAACGTCGTCATTGCGCTCGAACATTCCCGACAGGCAGCCGAATCCGATGTCGGTCGTCCCGCCGTCGCCGCCCTGGGCGACGACACGGACGCCTGGCGTGCCTTTGACCCGCATGGCCGCCGCGACGCCGGAGGCGACGGCCGCTGCGTTGCCGAACAGCGAATGGATCCAGGGGATCTTCCACGATGTCTCGGGATAGGGTGTGGAAAACACCTCGAGGCATCCGGTCGCATTGACTGCGATAAGCTCGCCATTCGTCGCCCGCATCGCCGCATCGATCGCATAGCGCGCGCCCAGCGCCTCGCCGCAACCCTGGCAGGCACGATGCCCGGAGTTGAGCGAGTTGGTGCGATCCATGTTTGCCTGGACACTGCGCTCATCCTCGGCGAGCAGCCGGTTGCCGACGGTGAACGTGCCGGTCTGGTAGAACTTGACGGTTTGCAGTTCCATGGCGAACGCTCCCGGCGGGCTAGGCAACCTGTGAAGCGACGGTGCCCACCCGGCGAAGGATCGCTTCGGCGGTCGGACCCGAACGGCGCGCCCGCGCCTCGCGCTCCAGCTCGAACTGGATCAGGTCCGCGTCGAGGTCGAGGAAAGTCAGCTGTTCGAGCTCATCGTTGCCGGCATCCTGGAACAGCTGCCTTAGCGCGGCACGCGTGATTGCGCGGCCGCCCAGTCCCGCGATGACGGTATGGCCTTTGAGCACGATGCCGGAAAGCGCGTTGCGGACACCGTCGGACACGATGCCACCCAGGCCGACAGCCAGGCACTTCTCGATCACCACGACGCGCTTGGCATGCTGCAATACTTCACGAACCTGGGCGAGCGGAAACGGCCGGAACGAGCAGATGCCCAGCGAACCGATCTTCGTACCGGCATCCCGCATTTCGTCGACGACCTCCTGAATCGTGCCGTTGACCGAGCCCAGCGCGACGATGATGGTCTCGGCATCGTCGGTGCGATACGGTTTCACCAGCCCTCCCGAAAAGCGCCCGAACCGCGCCTGGAACGCGGCGGAGAGTTGCGGTATCAGCTTGAGCGCACGAAGCTGCTTGTGATGTGCGAGGTAACGAACTTCGGTGAATGCTTCCGGGCCGACCATCGCGCCCATGCTGACCGGGTCAGCGACATCGAGCACCTGGCGCGGCTCGAATGGCGGCAGAAAGGCGTCGACATCCTCCTGCGTCGGCACGTCGACGCGGTCGTAGGCGTGAGTCAGGATAAAGCCGTCCATGCACACCATGACCGGACAGGACAACTCTTCGGCCAGCCTGAACGCCTGGATATGCAGGTCGAGGGCCTCCTGGTTGGTCTCCGCGTAGAGCTGGATCCATCCGGCGTCTCGCATCGACATGCTGTCAGAATGGTCGTTCCAGATATTGATCGGCGCTCCGATCGCCCGGTTGCCGATGGTCATCACTATCGGAAGACCGAGTCCGGCGGCGTTGTACACCGCTTCCGCCATGAACAGCAGTCCCTGACTCGCCGTGGCCGTATAGGCACGCGCACCCGCCGCAGACGCGCCGATCGCGACCGACAGCGCGGCGAATTCCGATTCCACGTTGATGAATTCGCAATTGGCCAGCTCGCCCGATTTCACCATTTCGCCCAGCCCCTCGACGATGTGAGTCTGGGGAGTGATCGGGTAGGCGCAAATGACTTCCGGGCGGCAGCGCGCAACGGCTTCTGCTACCGCGCGAGACCCTTCGATCTGCTTAAGCATCGGCGGTTTCCCTGGTTGATTGGACGAGCGCATAGGCTTCGGTCGCCGCGGCGACGTTCTTTTGCGCGAGCGCCGGCGGAAACTTCTCGCGGATCGCAGCCACGACCGACTCGATCCTGATTTGCCCGCTGACCGCGGCGAACGCGCCGAGCAGAGGCACGTTCGGCACCGCACGCCCGACGTGCTTCATCGCAATCTCGGTCGCGGGCACATTGCATAGGCGACGCCGACTGAAACCGCGCGTGAAATCGTTCAGTCCCAGATCCTCGAAGCTGCGCGTCGAGTTGATCAGGATGTAGCCGCGGTCGCGCAGGCCTTGGAACAGATCGACCTGGTGCAGCAAAGTCGGGTCCTGGATGATCACGGCGTCGGGTTCCAGCACCGGCTCACGCAGACGGATTTCCTTCAAGTCGATACGGCAAAACGCCATGACCGGCGCGCCCATCCGTTCGGAGCCGAAGCTGGGAAAAGCCTGTGCGAACCGGCCCTCGACGAAGGCCGCGACCGATAACATTTCGGCGCCGGAGACGACGCCCTGGCCGCCGCGGCCGTGAATGCGAACCTGGAACATTGCTTTCCCTTGTTTCTTGGGGAATCCGCCCACACGGGCGAGTTCACTAACCAACGCTCGATGTCAAGTCGTACTCAGTTTCCGCGCTTCGGTACCGAAGTCGCAAGCGTTGTTCGGGGCTCTCTTGATGCAAGTCAATGGTTTGCGGCCAAGCCTTGAACAACGGGAGTTCTTGGGCGCGGCCGTCGTGTTGCCCGTCTTAAGAGCAGCCCGGCGCGGCCGACTTACGACGTTCGTTCAGAACCCGAGCGCAAGCAGCGCGTATGCCGAAACCGCGGTGCCGAGGAGCGCGAGCCCGTAGCAGATCAGCTTTGCACCGGTGCCGGTCCTTACGCCGAAGTCGTGGAGATTGTGAAAAATGCGGTGCATCCCATGCCACAGAAACAACGCGATGACCGCGAACAAGAACATCTTGCCGGCCCAATGCTGGGCAAACATCAGCATGCGGGGGTAACTCATCAGGTCTCGCGGGAGACCTAGACCAAGGGGGACCGCGATGCCCGTGATAAAGACCAGCATCGGTCCGATCAACGCCGAAAGGACTCCGCCGGCGCCGAACAGCGACCAAAAGATCGGAGCGTTCGAGCGCCTCATGACCCGATGCCCAGCGTGAGGAGCAGCAGCCCAACACTCGCAACGGCGGCGGCCAGGAGTCCCGCCGCAGTGATGACTGCCGGCTGAAGCCTTTTGCCGCGGATAACGATCATGGGCATGGTTTTCGGCATTATCTGGAACCAGCTCCACGTGTGATAGACAAAGTTGGCCAGAAGGACGATGTGAAAGGCAAGCGACCAGGGACTGCGCAGGCTCGCCAGCCACGCGTCGTACGCGGATTCGCCTTGCGCGAGGCGGATCACGCCGAACAGAAGCACCGTCGCATAGGCGACAACCAGGACCGCGGTGGCCTCGCGGATCATGTAGCGGATGAAAAATGGGTTCCTGCGCCACCATCCGTCCATCGGCCGCATATAGGGGCGTCGGGCGCTCACCTGCCTGCTCCTTTGGGCCGCACCAGATTGACGAAGTAGTCGACGGCGCTCGTCGTCTTGTTCTGGTTGACTGCATTCGCAGGGTCGACCCCTTTCGGACATACCTCCGAGCAATAGCCGACGGCAGTGCAACTCCAGACGCCTTCCTCCGCGTTTACCAGCTCCATTCGTTCGGCGCGTGCCGCATCCCTCGAGTCGGCGTTGTAGCGATGCAGCAGCGCCAGCACTCCGGGGCCGATGAAGGCGGGGTCGAGTCCGTATTGGGGGCAAGCGGCGTAACAGAGCATGCAGTTGATGCACGAGCTGAATTGCAGGATCCGCTCGAGTTGCGCCGGGGTCTGCAGGTATTCCCCTTCTGCAAGCGTGCGGGGCTCCTTCGGGACGATGTAAGGCTTGATGCGCTCAAGCTTGCCGATGAAGTCATCCGCGCCCACGACCAGGTCGCGTTCGATCGGAAAATGGGCGAGCGGCTCGACGCGCACCTTGTTCGGATAATAGTCGCGCAGGAAGGTATGGCAACCGAGCTTCGGAACGCCGTCGATCATTGCGCCGCAGCTGCCGCAAATCGCCATCCGGCACGACCAGCGGAAGCTGAGCGTGCTGTCGAGCTCGTCCTTGATGTAAAGCAGCCCCTGCAGCACCGACATCTCTTCCGTGAACGGAACCTGGTAGGTCTGGAAAAAAGGCTTGTTGTCCAGTTCCGGCCGGTAGCGCAGAACCTCGATCGCGATCACTTTGCGGGTCTCATTCATCGATCGCCTCGCCATGCTTGCGGTCCCGCTCTGCCTGCTCGCCGGCCGCGCCATAGGCACGCGTTCCAGGCTGGGATCGGGTGATTGCTACCGGCCCGTAGTCGATGCGCGGCGGGCCGGCGTCCGCGTAGTGCGCCAGGCTGTGCTTGAGGTAGTTCGCATCGTCGCGCTGGTCGAAACCGTCGAGGCGCTGGTGCGCGCCGCGCGACTCCTTGCGGTTCAGCGCCGAATAGGCGATTGCCTGTGCGACATCGAGCAGATAGCCCAACTCGATCGCGAGCAGCCACTCTGTATTCCAGACGCTGGACTTGTCCCCGACCTCGACGTTCCTGTAACGCAGCTTCAGCTCGTCAATCTTGTCGCAGGTAGCCTGCATGTCGGTTCCGTTGCGATAGATGCCGCAGCCGCGCTCCATGCTGAGAGCCATTTCGTTGCGTAATACGGCGATGCGTTCGCTTCCCTTGGAGCGGTTCACAAGGTTCATCGCGCGCTGGCGCGCTGCGTCGGCATGTCTTTCGATGGTCGTGGAATTGCCCGCGGCGGTCGACCTGGCAAATCGCGCCGCCTCGCTTCCCGCAACCTTCCCGAACACGCATAGTTCGGCCAGCGAGTTCGAACCGAGCCGGTTGGCGCCGTGGATGCCGATGCTCGAGCATTCGCCGGCTGCGTACAGGCCGGGCAGCGGCGAAGCAGTCTTGATGTCAACCTGGATTCCGCCCATCGTGTAGTGCACCGCCGGACGGACGGGGATCGGCGCATAGACAGGATCGACGCCGAGGAACGCCTCCGCCATTTCGCATATCTGCGGCAGGCGCTCGTGCAGCTTCTTCTCCCCGAGATGGCGCAAATCGAGATGGACCGCCTGCCCTTGCGCCGTAGCGATGGTCCGGCCGCTTTGCTCTTCGTGCCAGAACGCCTGGCAGAGCCGATCGCGCGGGCCGAGTTCCATCGCCTTCTTGCGCGGCCAGGGATCGGCTGGACCGAGGCCGTAGTCTTGCAGGTACCGGCGACCATCCTTGTTGACCATGATGCCGCCTTCGCCGCGGCAGGCCTCCGTGATCAGCAATCCGCTTCCCGGCAGACAGGTCGGGTGGTACTGGATGAACTCCATATCGCGCAGGGGAACGCCGTAGCGGTACGCCAGCGCCATGCCGTCGCCCGTAACGATGCCGCCATTGGTGTTCTGGCGGAAGACCCTTCCAACACCGCCGGTTGCGATGATGACCGCCTTCGCGTGGATCAGCGTGAATTCGCCGGTTCCGATCCCGATCGCCAGCACGCCCTGGCAACGCCCGTCCTCGACGATCAGGTCGCAACAAAAGTACTCGTCGAAACGCTTGATCGACGGATACTTGATCGACGTCTGAAACAGCGTATGCAACATGTGAAAGCCGGTCTTGTCGGCAGCGAACCAGGTTCGCTCGATCTTCATCCCGCCAAACGCGCGAATGTCGACATGGCCGTCATCCTTGCGGCTCCAGGGGCAGCCCCAATGCTCGAGCTGCACCATCTCCTCGGTGCAATGGGCGACAAAATAATCGACCGCATCCTGCTCGCAAAGCCAATCGCCGCCGGAAACGGTGTCGTCGAAATGATGCTGCAAGCTGTCGTGCGCCTGCACCACGCCGGCCGACCCGCCTTCGGCCGCGACGGTGTGGCTGCGCATCGGATAGACCTTCGAGATCAGCGCGACAGTCAGAGATGGATCGGCCTCGGCCACGGCAATGGCCGCCCGCAAGCCGGCGCCACCCGCACCGACAATCGCAACGTCAGACTTGAACACATGCATGAGGTTGAGACCTCCAGCTGCGCTCGGCACTTGGGAATGTGCCTTCGAGCGCGGCGCTTCCGCGATGTCAGGGCGATCTTGTGCCCATCCGCCAGGTCACGGCTTGACCTGCATCAATCAGACCCTCCCTGCTAATATCGATCCACTATACCGGCTTACCGGAGCACGTGCGTTGCGCATTGCCCTGCTGTCCGACATTCACGCCAATACGGAGGCGCTGACCGCCTGCCTGCGACACGCCGACGAGCGGGGCGCGCAACGGTTTGCGTTCCTGGGCGATTTTGTCGGTTATGGGGCCGATCCGGGCGGTGTCGTCGACATCGTCATCCGATACGCGGCGCAAGGTGCCGTGGCGCTCAAGGGGAATCACGACCAGGCCGTCGAAAAGAGCGCCGGGTATTTCAACGACGCGGCTCTGGCGGCGATCGAATGGGCGCGGAAGACGCTCAGCGACGAGCAGAAACGCTTTCTTGCATCGCTTCCGCTCGTGGCGCGCGATGGGGCAGTGTGCTACGTCCATGCGTCGGCGGCAGCTCCCGAGCGCTGGGATTACATCGACAGCCCGTCGGCTGCGAAGCGTTGCGCCGACGCAGCCAACGCGTTTTACACTTTCTGTGGGCACGTCCACGATCAACTGCTCTACTTTGAGAACGCGAGTGGCCGAATGAGCGAGTTCCGACCGGTCCCCGGCACGGCGATCCCGGTGCGAAGCCAGCGCCGCTGGGTGGCGATCGTCGGATCGGTCGGGCAGCCGCGCGACCGCAACCCGGCTGCAGCCTATACGCTATTCGACCGCGCACGCGAGCAGATCACGTTCTATCGCGTTCCCTACGATGCGATGGCCGCGGCCGACCGAATCCGCCAATGCGGTTTGCCCGAATCGCTGGCGTGTCGCGTGGAACTCGGCATCTGATTGTCATGCGCGAACGTTTGCAGCCCGGCGCGACCATCGACGGCTTCCGAGTCGGCGAATGCCTGCACAAGGGAGGCACTGGTTACATCTACCACGTCACTGCGCCACCGGAAAAGGACCCGGGCTTTCCTATCGTAATGAAGGCTCCCGCACTGGGGCCGGGCGAGCCCACGATCGGCATCGATAGCTTCGAGATCGAGCAGATGATCCTGCCGACCCTGACTGGCCCGTCGGTGCCCCGCTTCGTGGCGGCGGGCGACCTGACTGCGACGCCTTATATCGTCATGGAACGGATCGACGGGCAGGGGCTCGAGCAGATAATCGCCCGTGCCCCGTTGCCACCGGACGAGGTCGCGCGGATCGGCGCGGCGCTGGCCGACGCCGCGCACAGCGTGCACACGCAGCAGGTGATTCATCTGGACCTGAAGCCCGAGAACGTCATGTTCCGTTCGACCGGCGACGCTGTGCTGCTCGACTTCGGCTTTGCCCGGCACGCGCGCTATCCTGATCTGCTCGCCGAGTCGAAGGACTTTGCCGCAGGCTCGGCCGCCTATGTGTCTCCCGAGCAGTTGCAGCACGATCGCAGCGACGCGCGCAGCGATCTTTTCGCACTCGGAGCGTTGCTCTACGAGCTGGCCACCGGCAAGCAGCCGTTCGGCGAACCTCAGACCTACGCAGGCATGCGCGATCGACTCTGGCGCGAGCCCGTTCCACCGCGTGCGCTCAACGAGCGCGTGCCCCCGTGGCTGCAGGAGATCATTCTCCGGTGTCTGGAACACACGGCGGCGGCGCGTTATCAGTCGGCAGCGCATATCGCTTTCGACTTGCGCCATCCGGAGCAGATTGCACTGACAGAGCGAGCGGATCGGACCGAAGGCGCCGGTTTTTTCCCGCAACTCGGCAGCTGGTGGCGGTCGCGTCGCGACCAGCACGTGCTCGGCGGGCCGCAGCGAATCGCCGCAACACGGGCACCGGTGATCATGGTCGCGGTGGATACCGAGCATCCGGATGACGAACGCCATCCATCGCTCCAGTGGGCAACGCGACAGCTGGTCGCGATCAATCCGGAGTTTCGGCTGATGTGCGTATCGGTGGTCAGGGCGACGCCGCTGGGTGAAGGACCCGCAGAAATCGACACCGCATCGGGCAAGCATCTCGAACACAAGACCAGGCTGCGGCACTGGGTGGAACCGCTGAAGCTGCCCGCATCGCGCGTTTCGCTGCATGTCGTGGCAGCGGCCAATGCGACTGGGACGCTACTCGATCTCGCGCGCGCCAATCACGTCGACCTGATCGTCCTGGGGGCGCCGGGCCCGACTCAGCGCGCCCTGGCATGGTGGCGTTCGGTCGCCTCGAGCGTCACAGCAAACGCTCCCTGTAGCGTCTACGTGGTGCGAGTACCCGAGCGCGCGTCCGAGCCACCGCCCGACTGAACGGCGCAGCGCCACCGCGGTCGACGCATTCGGACCGGTGGCCGGGAGCGCGTCTCAGATGACGCGCGAGTAGCGTGCCGGTACCTGCTGTGCACGCAGGTAGCGGTCAAAAATCATCGCGACGGTCCGGACGAGCAACCGGCCTCGCGACGTTACGCTGATGCGCTCAGGCGCGATTTCGACGAGCCCGTCGGTCGCCAGCGCCTCGAGCGCCTGGAGCTCCGGGCCGAAGTAATCGTCAAACGAAATGTCGTGCGCGGATTCGATCGCGCCGAAGTCGACGGTGAACTGGCACATCAACGCCTGGATCACGTCGCGTCGCAGCCTGTCGTCGGCGCCGAGCTTCCAGCCGCGGAAACAGGGCAACGCATTGGCGTCGAGCCGATCGTAGTATTCGTCCAGCGTCCGCACGTTCTGGCTGTACGTCGGGCCGATCTTGCCGATTGCCGAAATCCCGAAGGCGAGCAGATCGCAGTCGGCGTGCGTCGAATAGCCCTGGAAGTTGCGGTGCAGCTTGCCCGCGCGTTGCGCCAGCGTCAGCTCGTCGTCGCTCTTGGCGAAATGGTCCATGCCGATATAGATGTATCCGGCGTCGGTCAGCTTGTCGATCGCCAGCGCCAGGATTGCGAGTTTTTGCTCGGCCGACGGAAGCTCGGCTTCGCTGATCTGCCGCTGCGGCTTGAACAGGTGAGGCACGTGGGCATAGCTGTAGAGCGCAATACGATCCGGATCCGCAGCAAGCACTTTTTCCAGCGTCACCGCAAATCCTGCGACCGTCTGTCTGGGCAAGCCGTAGATGAGATCGACATTGAGGGAGCGAAAGCCGTTCTCGCGCGCCGTATCGATCACCGCCCGTGTTTCCGCCTCGCTCTGGATACGATTGACCGCTCGCTGCACGTCGGTATCGAAATCCTGCACGCCGAGGCTCATGCGGTTGAAGCCGAGATCGGCCAGCAACGCGATCGTCGTATCGGTCACCTTGCGCGGATCGATTTCGATCGAGCACTCCGCGTCATCGGCGAAGTCAAAATTGTCGCGGAGCATGCGCATCAAGAGCGTCATCTCCTCGGCCGAAAGGAACGTCGGCGTCCCGCCTCCCCAGTGAAGTTGCCTGACCGCCGACGCGGCACTGACCATCGCCGACAACATGCCGACTTCCTTGCCGACGTATTCGATGTACTTTGCCGATCTCTTGTGATTCTTGGTAATGACCTTGTTGCACGCGCAGTAGTAGCAGATCGTGTTGCAGAACGGTACATGAACGTACAGCGATAGCGGCTGCGGCGGTTGCTCCCCGAGGCGGTCGAGCAGAGCGTTGGCCAGATGCTCGGCGGTGAACGCCTCAGTAAAGCGGTCCGCCGTCGGATAGGACGTATAGCGCGGTCCCAAGCCGTCGTACTTGCGGACCAGGTCCGGATCGAACGATAGGCGCGGGAACGGGGCGGTCAATATCGTGGCAGCCATAGCCGGCATCCTGACAGGCGACCGGCGTCCGTACCTTGAGACAGATCAAGATGGCGGCTTCCCGGGCGAGGCGAACGGCTCGACCGACGCTGCTGGCGCACTCGGCCTGGTTGACACAGGTCAAGGGACGAGCGCGGATCCTGGCGCAACATGTGTTGACCCAGGAGCTTCAGCCTTTCCGACCATCCCGGGCCCGCCCATTGACCAAGCCAAGAGAAAAGCCATGAAGCACCCCGCAATCGATACCGATGACGTCCTGAAGAGATTGGCCAGCGAGTCCACCAGGCAGGGAGCAAATCTGCGCACGACGGTGCGCGCGTTAACCCTCAAGGCGCTCGAGCGCCGCGAGCTCACGCTGGAGCAGATAAAAGGTGTGCTGGAAAACGTCACCGTAGGCGTGACTCTCGGCGTGGTCGACCGCGAGATGAACGTCGAAAAAGCGCTGGCCGATGCGCTGGCAGGCATGGACGACGCCCTGCTCAACGTCGTCGAGGCGACCAGGGTCGCGCTCGACCGGCTGGGAAGCGCTGGCCAGGATTACGAGGACTCCTATCTCAAGCAGGCCTCGCGCGATCTCGAGCGGTACGAAGACGCGTTGCTGCAAAGCGTGGCGAAGTCGGCTGATAGCGCCGGCGAAAGGATCGGCGCGCAGTGGGCCCAGGTGCTGCAGAAAAAGAAGCTGACCGGGACAGGCACCGGAGCCAAGGCGGCAGCCACCGCCCGGGACTTCGCAAAGCGGGCACAAATGGCCTTGCGCAAGCAGCGCGAGACGGGGTTCAGGACGGCGCACCTCCTTACGCAGAACTTTGCGACGCTCGCCAGCGGCATCCTGATCGGAATGTCCGAGGCCTTGCAGGCGAAAGGTGCGGTCTCGAAGCGAAGGCCGAGCCTGTCCAAGCCACGCAAGAGCGTGGCCAAGCGCGCGACGACGCCGGTTGTCTCCGCAAAGCGCAGGACGACCCGCCGGGCCAAGACGTCTCTCCCGAAGACCGCGAAACGCGCCAGCACAGCGAAGCGCGCCAAGCAACACGCGCCCCGCGTGACCCGGCGGTCGGCTAGCCGGAGCTAGGGCCGGCCAATCGGCAGCGCTGCGGGCAGCGCTGCGGTGTCCCGGCGCGCTCGCTGTTGCGGCCGCGCAGCTTGCTCGCGCCGGGGCCGGCGCGAGTCCTAATGGGCGTGGGGAAATTCGCCTCGGGCCATCGCCAAGTGATGCGGCTTGTGGTGCGAGCCGGTCACCAGGATACCGATGAATCCCAAGCCGCGTATCTTCTGAACTTCCTTCGGATCGTCGGACGTCACCGTCAACGACATGCCGTTGGACAGCGCAGCGGCGGTGACGCGCCAATGATTCAGCCCGTCGATCTCCTGCGCATGTGCGGGCACCATCCGCTGGATCGCCGCGAGCGTCCGCCCGCTGCCCGTGATCGCAACCGAGAGTCCGCCTGCGACCGGGGTTGCTGTGGCGTCCGCTCTCAGCGTCACTTCGTTCATGTCGATAAGATGCTGCCGCAACGCTTCGAGGTTTACCTTGGACCAGTCGGTGGCCGGATCGGCTTCGAGCCTGGCGACGATTTCCTGGATCGCGCCGAAGGCATCCTGACCCGACGAGACGGAAACCGCGCTTTCCATCTGCCGGGCATGCATGGCGTGCATCGCATGCATATCCATCATCGACCCGTGCGGGGGCATCATCCCGGGCATCGCGCCGCCTGCGGTACCCATGTGATCATGACCTGCCATGGCGCCGGGCCCCGGCTGACCATGGTCGCCGGTCGCGTAACCGGCCGCGGGCGGCACCGCTGCAGCGGGCTCCTCGGGTGATGCTGCGCGAAGAGGCTCGATGCTGGTAACGACGGCGGTGCCGGCCAGCGCCGTGGCCGTCGCGATTGTGACGATGCTGCGCGCGAATCTGTTCATCGATTGCTCCTTGGACGTTGATGCCGACGACTCTAATCCGATCGGCTGTCGGTCTGTATGATCGTGATCATAGTGCGGGCCGCCTGCGCAGGACGATCGCGGACTTGGTTCGCCGGATGATTCCGTCCCTTTCGAGTGCGGCGAGCGTTCGGTAAAGCGCCTCGTGGGTGAGGCCGATCTCGGCAGCCAGTTCGACCAGGGTTCCAGTGAGCCGCATCGTGCGTCCGTCGTCGCCGGCTCGGAGCGACAGGTGGTGCAGCACCCGCTGCCGTGCCGACCGGATATTCCGCTCCTCGAGCCTTGCCCGGAGCGCATGAACCTGATGCGCGAGCGCCGCCATGAAGCGTTCGGCCATCGCAGGGTCGGCTCGAAGCGACGCGAGCAACTCGCGCTTGGCATAGGCGCGAACAAGCGCGGCGACCGGAGCTATGGCATCGCATTGATAAGCGCCGGCGAACAGCGCCGCTTCGGCGAACAGGTGCCCCGGCAGGGCCGTATGCATGACCACTGGATGGTCGTCAACCGTGTGCCGGATCAGCTGGACTCGGCCCTGCTCCACCTCGAATATGGCGGAGGCTTTGTCGCCCTGGCGAAAAAGCGTCTGCCCCGCCTCGAGCTTGCGCACGATCGAGCGTTCCCTGACGCCCGCGGGCATCCAGTCGAGGGACGGGTTGGTCATCGCGACCGGTCGCCCGCTTCGCCGCCTCAAGCCGGTACTTGCAGCTCTTCGAACGCCGCCAGCGCATCCGCGGCGACCATCAGCGACGGGCCGCCGCCCATGTAGACCGCAACGCCGAGCGCTTCTTCGACCTCGGCTCGCGTCGCCCCGAGTCTGGTCAGCGCTTTCAGATGAAATCCAAGGCAGGCGTCGCAATGCCCTGCCACGCCCAGCGCGAGCGCGATAAGTTCTTTGGTCTTGTGGGTAAGGGCGCCTTCGCGCGTCGCTGCCTCTGCCAGGGCGCTGAACGCCGTGAGGACATCGGGCGTATCCGCGCGCAGCTTTGCCAACGAAGACGATACCGAGCGGGTGATTTCACGGTAGGACTTGGTCATGGGTGTCTCGCAGTCAGGGACGGTAGACCGGCAATCGCAGGGCTTGCGACGTCTCGGAAGACGCGATCAATGTCGCCGACCCCTGCAATCGCGATGTCTCCGGGATGTTGGAACGATGCCCAACATAGCGCGATGCAGCCTTCGAAACCGTGATGTAAGTCATGAAAGTATCGATTCCTGGCATGCGGAGTGGCGAGACTTTGCGCCCGGCACCCGCTGGCAGCGGTTGCCGGGGAACTGCCGTCGGCCTCGCCCGCGGCGCGAGTGCGACGCGCAAGCGCCGGCGTCGTCTCAGCAGCGCTGACCGGCGAGTTGCTTCAGTGCCGGCAAATCGAGCAATTTCAACACGCGGCCCTGCACTTGAAGCACCCCCTCTTCCTGGAAGCGCGAGAACAGCCTACTCACCGTTTCCAGCTTGAGGCCAAGGTAGCTGCCGATTTCCTCGCGCGTCATCCGCAGCACGATTTCGGTAGACGAGTAGCCCCGCTTCCGATACCGGTCAGAGAGGTTGAGCAGAAAAACCGCGAGACGCTCCTCCGCACGCATGCTACCGAGCATCAGCATCATGTTCTGGTCGCGTCCGATGTCACGGGAGAGGAATTGGTGGAGATTGTGTTGCAGCGGAGCGACGTTGCGCGCGAGTTCCTCGAGGCGATCAAAGGGAAGTGCACAAACCTCGGTATCCTCGAGCGCGACCGCTTCACAACCGTGGCGCTCGGTGCCGATACCATCCATGCCGATGATGTCGCCGAGCATGTGGTAACCGGTGATCTGCTCGCGCCCGTCTTCGGCGAGAACGGTGGTCTTGCAAGAACCGAGGCGGATTGCAAACAGGGCGCTAAAGGCTTCGCCGGCGCGGTAGACCTTGTCGCCTTTTTTGAAGCGGATCCGATTGGTCACCACCGCGTCGAGCTGTCGCAGGGCATCGGGATCCAACCCTACCGGCAGGCATAGCTGGCGCATGCTGCAGCTGCTGCAATGCGTTTTGAGATCGCGAATCGATATCAGTGTCGCCGGTGTTGCCGTCGACGAGGAAGTGAGGCTGGCGGGAATGGCCATTGGGGGCGGCGGGATCGTTCTGCCGAGCGAAATCGGGGTCGAGTGTAATCCGAAACGGCGATGCTGCACAGGACCCATTGCCACGGCGATGGGCCCGAGCGCGTTGATCAGGGCATGGTTGCCGAGGGCGCAGGAGGGAGCCGCTGCCGCGGTGACCGGACGCGGCGGGCCAAACAGGGCGTGCTTTGAGGTTGGGGGGTGATTGCATTCGGCCTCATCGGAAGCCGGCGCGTCCTGTGCGACCCGGGCGCACTGGCGTCGACCGTTTTGCCTCGTTCCGCGATCGCATGCGGTAAGATTCAAGCCCTGCGGGCGGCCCGCGGATCGAGCCAGCGGCCGGATTGGAACAGGAGAAAGCGATGAAGAACAGTCGGGTCCTGCAATGGGTTGCGCTGGTAGCCGCGGCGAGCGGCGCGGCGCTGTCTGCCGCACCGGCGAGCGCGGCGGGCGAGCGGTTGGCGGCGTTCTATAAGAACCAGGTCGACCCGCATTTTGCGCTGGTCCGCGCCGGTGTCGAGGCGGCGGCGAAAGACATGGGCGCCGGCCCGGTCACGCATTACGCGCCGACCCGGCCGAACAATCTTGCCGAACAGCTTTCCGAGATCGAGGACGTCACCGTCAAGAAGCCGGACGCGATCCTGTTCATGGCGGTCGATCCGCGCGGCGTCGTGCCGGCGATCGAAAAGGTCAACGCCGCGGGCATCCCGCTGGTCAATTACAACGATCGCGTTCGCGGCGGCAAGTTCGTAAGCTACGTCGCCGCAGACGATTACAACCTGGGTCTCGATGCAGGCCGCTATCTGATCAAGGCGCTCGGCGGCAAGGGTAACGTCGTTATCATCGAAGGCGTCAAGGGGGCGACCACCAGCGACGATCGTGTGCGCGGCTTCAACAAGGCGATCGAAGAAAACCCGGGCGTCAAATTGCTCGCTTCCCAGCCGGCTAATTATCAGCGGCTCCAAGCGCTGCAGGTGATGGAAAACCTGGTCCAGTCGAATCCGTCGATCGACGGCGTGATGGCCGCCGCCGACGTAATGGCATTCGGCGCGATCGAGGCGCTGGAGGCCGCGGGCAAGAAGGCGACCAAGGTCGTCGGTATCGGCGGCGTGCCGGAATCGATCGAAGCGATCAAGGCGGGACGATTGCTCGCGACCGCCGAGTTCAACGGCTACAAGATGGGCTGCCTGGCCACGATGGCGGCGGTGCGGAGCCTGCGCAAGGAAACCGTGCCCGACACCATCGTGATCAAGGGGATAGTTATCGACAAGACCACGACCGGACCGTTCGAGATTCCGGCGGAAAAACGCACCTGCCCGAAATGGGAGGATTACGCGAAATAGTGATTGCGAAGCGCGCGTATCGCCAAGGGTCGCGCGCCCTGGTTTCGCAAGGAGGGCAGATGGCGGGCAATGAGAGCACCGGTATCGCACAGCGCATCGCGGCGGTGCACCCGCGACCGGATCAGGAGCGCTACATGCCGTATGCGCCGGCCGTTCGTGTTGCCGGGCCGGCCGACATCGTTTTCATCTCGGGCTCGACCTCGTCGCCGCTCTACCACCGGCATCCGCACGTCGCCGACGAGCATCGCCACCCGATCGACATCGAATCGCAAACCCGGCGCGCGATGGAAGGTATCAAGCTGGTCCTCGACGACCAGGCACTGACCTGGCGGCATGTCGTGAAGGTCACCAAGTACCTGACCGACATGCGGGACATGGACGGCATGGTCGAGGTGCTGAGCGAGTATTTCGGCGACTGGAAGCCGGCAAGCACGACGATCTGTATCAACTCGCTCTCCACGCCCGGTGCGCGGGTAGAGCTCGACATGATCGCCGTGCGTCCGCTCGGCTGATCGCCTCAGTTGCGTGATCGGACGCCCGTGATCGCCGCCCGTGACCCGCGACGCTAACGACGGCGGCGGATCCGGGCAGCCCGCTTCGCCGGTTCCGCTTCTGGCGCTGCGCAACGTCAGCAAGACCTTTCCCGGCGTGCGCGCACTCGACGACGTGAGCCTCGAGCTTCATGCGGGCGAGGTGCACATGCTGCTCGGCGAAAACGGCGCCGGCAAGTCGACGCTGATCAAGGTGCTCTACGGCGCGTACCGTGCCGACGCCGGAACCATCCTCTACGAGGGAAAACGGGTCGACATCGCGCGGCCGGCCGATGCGCGGCGGCTTGGCATCGCCGTGATCTTTCAGGAATTCTCGCTTGTTCCTTTCCTCGATCTCGCGCAAAACATCTTTCTCGGACGCGAGCCGCGGCGGCTCCTGACGCGCCTGATCGATCACGCCCGGATGCATCGCGAGGCGCGTGCCGTGCTCGACGAGCTCGGACTCGACTACGACACGCGGGCCCTCGCTGTGGACCTCGGGATCGCGCAGCAGCAGATGGTCGAGATCGCCAAGGCGCTGTCGCAGCGCGCCCGCATTCTGGTGATGGACGAGCCGACTGCGGCGCTTTCCGAGCGTGAGTCCAACGCGCTGTTTGCGTTGATCCGGCAGCTTCGCGCCTCGGGTGTCGCCATCGTCTACATCTCGCACCGGATGCAGGAAGTCTTCGAGCTCGGGGACCGGGTGACGGTGCTGCGCGACGGGCGACGCGTGGCAACCTTGCCCGCGGGCGAGGCGACGCCCGATCAGCTGATCGGTATGATGGTCGGACGCGCGGTCGGCGCCGTGTACAAGCGCCGTCGGTACGGCACGGTGGGCAAGATCGTGCTCGACGTGCGCGGATTGACGACCGCGACCGGCGTGCGCGATGTCGACCTCAACGTGCGCGAAGGCGAGATCGTCGGCTTGTCCGGCTTGATTGGCGCCGGGCGCACCGAGGTCGCGCGCGCGATTTTCGGCGCCGACGCCATCGTCGCCGGCGAGGTCCAGATCTCGGGCGCGGTCGTCGAGGGCGGACCCGAGCAAATCGTCGCGCGCGGCGTCGCGCTGATCCCGGAGAACCGCAAGCTCGAAGGCCTGGCGCTCAAGCGCTCGGTCCAGGACAATCTGCTGGTCGCAAGCCTGTGGAAGCTTTTTCCACGCGGCTGGTATCGCGCAGGAGCGGCGTACCGGCATGCGCGCGCGTTGATCGACCGGCTGCGCGTGACCCCACCGGCGCCGCGACGGCTGGCGCGCGTGCTTTCGGGCGGCAATCAGCAGAAGGTCGTCATCGGCAAGTGGCTGGCCGCCGGGTGCCGGCTTTTCCTGTTCGATGAGCCGACCCGCGGCATCGACGTCGGCGCCAAGAGTGAGATCTTCGCGCTGATCGAGGGCCTGGTCGAACACGGTGCAGCCGTCCTGCTGATCAGCTCCGAGTTGACCGAGATCGTCCACGTCTGCGACCGCGCCTATGTAATGCGCGCCGGCAGGATCGGCGGCGAGCTCGCCAGGGCCGAGCTCTCGGAGGAGAACATCCTCCGGCTGGCGATGCACGAGAGGTAACGAGAGATGCCCGTGTCAGCTTCCTCGCGTTCGGTCGAGCGGCTGGCACGTCCGCTGCCGGCGATCCTTCCGATCGGATTGCTGCTGGTGGCAGGTGCGTTTTTCGCCGTGAACGGCTTCGCCTCCGCGCGCAATCTCGCCAATCTCGGCTTGCAAGCCTCGATCCTGCTGATGCTGGCGATGCCGATGACCTTGATCATCATGAGCGAAGGACTCGACCTTTCGGCCGGCGCGGTCCTGAGCCTGTGCAGCGTCGTGATGGCCGAGTCGCTGGCCGGAGGACACGGCATCGCGAGCGCGCTGGCGGCGTCGATCGCAGTCGGGCTGGCTTTCGGAGTCGCCAACGGCGCGATGGTCTCGCTGCTGGCCTTGCCTCCGTTCGTCGTCACGTTGGGAACGCTCGGCATCGCCGAAGGGGCTTCGCTCGTATTGACCGAAGGCAACGCCGTATCGGGACTGGGCTCCGGCATAGCGACTCTGTACGCGCTGGATGTTTTCGGCGTGCCGTTCCCGCTGCTGGTCGCGCTGGCGACGTGGCTGGCCACCTACCTGCTGCTTCATTACACGCGCTTCGGCACATACGTTTTCGCGATCGGCGGCAATCGCGATGCGCTGGTGCTCGCCGGCGCGCCGGCGTGGGCGTATCACATCGCGATCTACGCGTTCGGCGGACTCGTATCGGGCGTGGCGGCGCTGCTGTTGACCGGCCGCATGAACGCCGCGCATCCGACGGTGGCGATCGGCATGGAGTTCGACGCTATCGCCGCGGTCGTTCTCGGCGGCACCTCGTTCGAGCGCGGCGACGGCCGCCTGCTCGGCACGGTGCTGGGCGTCGCCACGATCACCGTATTGCGCAACGCGCTCGACCTTCTCGGCGTCGAGTCGTCGCTGCAGGTCGTGTCGATCGGCGCGCTGATCCTGCTGGTGATCGTCATCGACAGTCTGCGCAAGAGCCGTCGCGTGCAAACGGCATGATGTCGGGCGCAGCCGCAGTGCGTCTGCGCGGACAGTGGAGGCATCGTCTGGCCGGAGATGCCGGTGCGCTCGCTCTGCGGGCGGCACTGATCCTGCTGATCGGATTCTTGCTCGCGCTGGCCAGCGACGCGTTCCTGTCGACGGCCAACGTGCTCAATGTCCTGCGCCAGGCGAGCCTCATTTTCCTGCTGGCCGCCGGCCTTACGCTGGTGATCTTGTGCGGCGGCTTCGATCTGTCGGTGGCGGCGAATCTGACCCTGTCGGCGTGCCTCGCCGCCGGTGTGATCAAGTCGGGTCTGCCGCCGTGGCTGGGTGTGGCGACTGCGCTGGCGTGCGGCACTGCGGCGGGCGCGGTGAACGGGCTCGCGGTGACGCTATTGCGATTGCCGCCGTTTCTTGCCACGTACGCAATGCTCTGGATCCTGCAGGGCCTCGCGTTTCATTACATGGGCGGACAGGAGATCTTCGGCTTTCCGCCGGGGTTTCGCGCGCTGGGCACCGGTTTCCTGTTCGGCGTGCCGGTGCCGGTCTACCTGATGGCTGCGGTGCTGGTCGCCGCGACGGTGTTTCTGCGCGCGACCAATTTCGGACAGGAGATCTATGCGATCGGCGCCAATCCCGAGGCTGCGCGGCTGTCGGGCATCCCGGTGCGCCGCCGGCAGATGCTGGTCTACATGCTTAGTGGGCTGATGTCGGGTCTCGCCGCCGTAGTCTTCCTGGCGCGGGTCAACGCCGCCGACTCGGGGATGGGCGAGCCGCTGCTGCTGCCGGTGATCGCCGCTGTGCTGATCGGCGGCACCTCGCTATTCGGCGGCGTCGGCAGCGTGATGGGGACGGTGCTGGGCGCGATCATCCTGGCGCTGGTCATCAACGGGATGAACCTGCTCGACATTCGCGCCCAGTGGCAGCCGCTGGTCGTCGGCGTCGTGCTGCTTGCGGCGGTGATGGTCGACTTGGTCGGTCGCGGTCGGCGCGAACGCATCGGTTAACGCGCCGCGGCCGAAGCCGCGGTACTTCAGGCAAGCCCGTCGTTGACCGGCACGTTCTCCGGCTCGAGTTCGATGCCGGACGCGCGCGCCTGCAGCACGATCAGCTTGGCGAAGTCCTCGTCGCCGAGCCCCAAGCCTATCAGTGCCTGCACCTGGTCGCGGGTAAACGACGCGAGCGGCATCGGCACGTCGAACTCGCGCCCGGCGTTCAGGCCCAGGTCGAGGTCCTTGCGCAGCAGCGCCGGCGTGAACGTGATCTTGAAATCCAGGTTGACCAGCGCCGGCGTCTTGTACCGCGTGAAGGTCGAGCCCATCACGCTCTGATTGATGAAGTCGAGAAAGGCGTGGCGCGGCACGCCGGCTTTTTGCGCGAGCACCGTGATCTCGGCAAGCGACTGGATCACGACGCCCAGAAAGACGTTGTGGCAGATCTTCACAATGCGTGCGAGCTCGCCCTCACCGACATAACTCGCCGCGGGCGCGATCATGCGCAGGTACGGCAGCGCGCGGTCGAAGGCCGGCCGCGGGCCCGAGCAGACGAACGACAGTCGTCCCGCCTCGATCACCTTGGCGTTGCCCGAGACGGGCGCTGCGAGAAGCTCGATGCCGCGCTCGGCGAGCAGCGACCGGAGCTCGGCCGATCCTTCGAGCGAGATCGACGAGCATTCGACGATGAGGCGCGTGCGCGGCGCGTCTGCAGACAACAGGCCACCCGGCCCCGCGATCACCTCGCGCACGTCGTCCCAGGTCGACACCATGACGAACACGATGTCACAAGCCGCGAGCTCGGAAAGCGCCGAGGCGATTTTCGCGCCGTGCTTCGACAGCGGCTCGGCTTTGGCGCGAGTGCGATTCCATACGGTCAGATCGGCGCCCTGTTTCGCGAGCCGCGCCGCCATCGCGTAACCCATGCGGCCGATGCCGATCCAGCCGATGCGCGCGTTGTCGGACATCGGCGGTCCTTACGCTTGGCCGGCGTCGAGACCGAACGGCATGTCCATCGCAAACAGCCAGTGTCCGGCCGGCTGTCGTCGCGCGACTTCGACCGCATTGCCGGTCATCGTCGTCGGCTTGCCATCCGGGCCGGTCATGTTGAGTGTCCACCGGTTGGCCAGCAGCGCAACGTCGCCGGTCTGCGCGACGAGCTTGCCCGACGTCGTGATCGTCGGCTTGGCGGCGAGAAATCCGGCCAGCGCTTCGCGTATCGCCGCGGCGCCGACGACGACGTTGCCGGGGGAAGGCATCAATGCGGCCTGCGGCTCGTACAGCGCCACCAGGGCATCGATGTCGCCGGCATTGAGTGCCTGTTCGAACAGGCGGTCGAGCTCGACCGGATTGCCTTTGACCATCATGCGTCTCCTCAGTAGGGGTTGGCGATCGGCAACTCTTCGGCCGGATACAGCGAAATGATCTTCGGTCCGTCCGGCGTCAGGATCACTTCCTCCTCGATGCGCGCGGCCGAGATGCCGTCGCTGGCCGGGCAATAGGTTTCGACGGCGAACACCATTCCGACCTTGAGCTCGATCGGCTCCTTCAGCGAATTGAGCCGGGAGATCAGCGGTCTCTCGTGCAGGCCCAGGCCGAGGCCGTGACAGAAGTTGAGGCCGAAGGCTTCCATTTCGCTGGAAAAGCCGATGTCGCCAGCCTTGGGCAGTGCGCGTGCGATCTTGTCGGTCGTCACGCCGGGCTTCAATGCCGCGATCGCCTTGTCCATCCACTCGCGCGCCTTGCGATACGCGGTGCGCTGCGCCGACGTCGCCCGCCCGACGTTGAACGTGCGGTAATAGCAGGTGCGATAGCCGATGAACGACTGGATGATGTCGAAGAACGCCTGGTCGCCGGGTCGGATGAGACGGTCGGTGAAGTTGTGCGGATGCGGGCTGCAGCGCTCGCCGGAAATCGAATTGATCGCTTCGACGCAGTCGCTCCCCATGCCGTAAAGACGCGCGGTGGCCAGAGCGACGATCTCGCTCTCCCTGACGCCGGGCTTCAGCGCCTCGGCGATGTCCTGGTAGACGCCGTCGACCATCGCGGCGGCCATGTTGAGCAGGGTCAGCTCGTCGATGTTCTTGACCTCGCGCGCCTCGAGCAATGTCTGCTGCCCATCGCGCACTTCAATTCCGAGCTTCTGCAGCTCGAACAGCATCGGCGGCTCGACGACGTCGAGGCCCAGCGGCATCTTGCCCACACCTTCGGCATCGAGCAGCGACTTGATCTCGCGCGCGGCATCGCGAAACAGCGTGATGTCCGAGCCGGTTGCGCCGCGCAACCCCAGCAGTCCGGCGCGACAGTGGTCGTGCCGCAGCCACGGCGCGTGCAGCCGATGATGCTTGGCCGCCGAGCCGAAATCCCAGATGTACGGATCGCCGTTGCCGGTGAGGAGCGCGTACCGCGTCAGCTTGTCGCGCGCCCACTCGCCGATGACGGTGCTGGTGATGTAGCGGATATTGTGCTGATCGAAGCACAGCAAGGCACCGAGCCCCGATCCGGCCAGTGCCGCGCGCGTGCGGGCGAGCCGGTAGTCGTGCAGCCGGCGGAAATTGACCCTCTCCTCGAAGTCGACCTGCGTGTGTCCGGGCGCCTGCAACGGACGATCCCAGCGGTAGGAGGGATCGATGTCATCGGGCCGGACGATCTTGGGGTCGCTACGTTTTTTCTTAGCCATGCGGTGACATCTTCCGGTCGTTGTCAGCGGGGGAAAGCCTTGTCGTAGAACCGGAGGTCGATGTAGCGCGCTGGGTCGTTCAAGATCTTCGGCGGCGTCGCATACTTGCTACGCAGCGCGAGCACCGTGCCGATGCCGGCCACGTTGGGCCGCGCGTCCGGATAGATACCGCCGGGTTGCGCCAGCAGGAGATCGTACGACTGCCGCGCGAGCGCCGGCGTCATGTCGCGGATATTGGCGACCAGCAGTGCCTCGACTATTTCCCGGTTGCCGGGCTGGTAGATCCAATCGACGCCGGCGCGATATCCCTTGAGAAAACCGAGCACCGCTGCCTCGTGCGCCTCGGCCCACGAGCGTCGGACGAACCCGGCGGTGCCTTGGTAGGCCCCAAGCATGTCTGCGCTGGCCAGAACGCGGTAACCGCGATTCTGCGCCAGCAATTCGAACGGCGTACGCAGCAGGGTGGCATCGTGCTTGCCGGCGAGAAGCTCGACGTAGCGATTGGACGTCCCGCCGGCGCGCACGTATTTGACGTCGTCGTCGGTGAGGCCGTTTTTCGCCACCAGCTCGCGCAGGACGAACGCGGCGCCGGTGGAGAGGGCGTCGACCGACAGCGTCTTGCCCTTGAGATCGGCGAACGATTTGACGCCAGGAGCAGCCACCACCGACAGGAATCCGCCGTCACCCCCGAGGATTGCGACGAGGTCGGGTGACTCGGCGATTTTGACCTCGCCCTGGCCTTCCTGATAGGCGATCAGGTTGTCCATCAGCGCCAGCGCGATGTCCTGCTTGCCGTCGAACAGCGAAGCGATCAGAAAACCGGAGCTCGGCGTATAGGCGAGCTGCACCGAGACGCCGTTCGCCTCGAAAAATCCCTGCCGCTGCGCCGCCCAGACCGCAAGGTTCCAGCCCCCGTCGAAGCTGATGACGCGCACCGGCGCCAACGGACGGGCGGGGGCCTGCGCGTCGGCCGATCCGGCCATCATGCACAACACCGCAAGCCATGCGCCGATGATGCGAATCTTCATGGGCATTTATCTGGGTGTTGTCGGGTCCGGAGGGTTCGTGCAGCAGTCGGACGATAACTTAGGATCGCCGGCGCACTCAAGGTCCGGCATCGTGATCGGGCGGCCCGGTCCAGTGCGCTACCTGCGCGGCATGATTGGACGATGCGGGCGGCGGGGCGGGCACGGCCGGCGTGCCCAGATAAAGGAATCCGACGATCGCATCGCCCACGTGCAGGCCCAGCGCGGCCTTGACGCCGTCGTCGTAGGCAGCATTGCCGGTGCGCCAGAAGCCGCCGAAGCCCAGCGCATGCGCGGCCACCAGGATATTCTGCGCGGCGGCGCCCGCCGCCACGATCTGCTCGACGGCAGGCACTTTTTTGTGATCGCGCACCCGCGCCCCGACGACGACGATCAGCGGCGCTCGCAGCGGCTTGCCGCGCTCCTTGTCTATCGCCGATTCGGGCAGTTCCGGCTCGCGCTTGCGCAGGGCCTCGGCCAGCACGTCGCCGAAAGCGTTGCGTGCTTCCCCGGCGATCACGATGAAGCGCCAGGGCTTCAACTTGCCGTGGTCCGGCGCGCGTGCGGCGGCGCGCAGCATCGCGGCCAGCGCGCCCGCGTCCGGCGCAGGCTCGGTCAGGGCGAGCGGGCTCGCCCGCGTAGTCAAGGCTTCGATCGCATCCAAAGGCCAGTGTTCTTCCAGAGGTTCGTCATGCGGGCAGGGCCGCGCGCGGGGGCAAGGAAGCGCTTGTTCGATCGCGCAGCACACTCGGTTGCGAGCAGGAAAATCGGGACGTCTGTTGTAGCATAACCGATCGGCCCGGCAATCGCGATTTCCCGCCTTCGGATAAGCGCGATGCGTGTCACGCGAGGAGATCGTCACGATGGCTATGATCAACGTCGAGGTACAAGCAACGATCCGCCGCCCGCTTGCGGTCGTCAGCCGCCAATTCGGCGACATGCGGCACCACGAGCGCCACCGCGTCCACCCGGACATAGGCTTGACCGTGCTTTCGGAGGACGGCGACGACTGCCGCTTCCGCCAGGAGGTGCGGCTGCTCGGCATGCTGCAGTCCGATGAGCTCGTGCAGCATCGTAATGCCGACGGAAGCCTTTCCTCGGAAGTCGTCGCCGGCGCCAACAAGGGCTTGCGCTTCCACCAGGGATTTGCTTCGGTCGGCGCCGACTCGACGCTCGTGACATTCCGTGCCGAAGCGCCCGCCACCGGCATCAAGCGCTTGCTGAAGCCGCTGTTCGAGATCGCCATTCGCAGGGCGGTCAAAAAGGGTCTGGAGGAGGATCGCATCGACCTCGAGGAGCGGGGGTACGGCGCTGCGACAGCCTGAAAGGCGGCAGTCGCGGGTTGCCGGGGCTGCGCTTGAACCGGGCGCCATTGCCCACATCTAACCGGGTACGAGAGACCACGATGCCATCGCGAAGCCCAACCGACCTGATGTGGGCGCAGGCCTTTGACCTGATCGAGCAGGCCGAGCGCATCCACCGGCAATTCTTCCGCCTGAGCGCATCGGCGCGGCCGCATGCGGTCTGGGAGCCGCCGGTCGACGTGTTCGAGGACGAGCGCGAGGTGGTCATCGTCGTTGCTCTCCCCGGCGTTCCGCCGGAGCGAATCGAGGTGAGCACCGAGTCGACAACACTGGTCGTACGCGCCGAGTGCCCATTGCCTTTCGCCGGATCGCGCCGTGGGGTGGAACGCCTCGAGATTCCGTATGGCTATTTCGAGCGAAGGATTCGACTGCCCGACACGCGACTTGAGGCGGGCACGCGCGAATCCAGCGACGGCTTGCTGATAGTCCGATTGCGCAAGACAGCCTACACGGGACCACTGTGAACGAACCGACCGAAAACGAACCCATCCCGGCCAGCGCCGACGCGACCGCGCGGGCCGACGCACTCGCGCCTCAGGGCAAGCGCCAGGGCGAGGCTGTCTCGCGCCCGCTACCCGACGACGCGCTGATCATCGTCCCGGTGCGCAATGTCGTCCTGTTCCCCGGCATGGTCGTGCCCTTGGTCGTCGACCGCGAGCGTTCGCGGGCGGCGGTGCAGGAAGCCGTGCGGCTGCAGCGGCCGCTGGGGATTCTTCTGCAGAGCAGGCGCGACGCCGACCAGCCGGGACCCGACGACCTGCACTGGGTGGGCACCACCGCGACGGTATTGCGCTACGTCACCGCACCCGACGGGTCGCACCATGTGATCTGCCAGGGCGTGCAGCGCTTTCGTGCGCTGCAGTTCCTCGACGGCTATCCGATGCTGGCCGCGCAGGTGCAGCTGATCGACGAACCCGTCCATACCGACGTCGACATCGAAGGCCGCGCGCTCAATCTGAAGGAGCGCGCGATCGAGATCCTGCGCCTGTTGCCTCAGGTGCCCGAGGAAATGGTCGCGGCGCTGCAAGGCGTCGAGGGCCCGGCGCGGCTCGCCGATTTCATCGCCGGACTCATGGACGTATCCGTCGAGGAAAAACAGGCGCTGCTGGAAACGTTCGACTTGAAGGCACGGCTCGACAAGCTGCTCGACCTTCTGACCCACCGCATCGAGGTGCTGAAAGTCTCGCGCGAAATCGACCAGCGCACCAAGGCATCGATCGATGACCGGAACCGCGAGCACCTGCTGCGCGAGCAGATGCGCACGATCCAGAAGGAGCTCGGCGACGGCGACCAGACGGCGAGCGAGATCGCCGAGCTCGACAAGGCCATCACCGAAGCGAAAATGCCCGAGGAGGTCGAAAAGCAGGCGCGCAAGGAATTGAAGCGTCTTGAGCGGATGCCCGAAGGCGCCGGCGAGTACTCGATGGTGCGCACCTATCTGGACTGGCTGATCGAGCTTCCCTGGACGGCGGACGCCGAGGGCACGATCGACATCGCCGAGGCGCGGCGCATCCTCGACGAGGATCACTACGGCCTGGAGAAGATCAAGAAGCGCATTCTCGAATATCTGGCGGTGCGCAAGCTCAACCCGTCGGGCAAGAGTCCGATCCTGTGCTTCGTCGGACCGCCGGGAGTCGGCAAGACCTCGCTCGGCCAGAGCATCGCCAAGGCGACCGCGCGCAAGTTCGTGCGGGTGAGCCTGGGCGGCGTGCACGACGAGGCGGAGATCCGCGGCCATCGGCGCACCTACATCGGGTCGCTGCCGGGCAACATCATCCAGAGCCTGCGCAAGGCGGGCACGCGCAACTGCGTGCTGATGCTGGACGAGGTCGACAAGCTCGGGGCTGGCGGTTTCCACGGCGATCCGGCGTCCGCCCTGCTGGAGGTGCTCGACCCCGAGCAGAACTCGACGTTCCGCGACAACTATCTCGGCGTGCCGTTCGATCTGTCCGGCGTCATGTTCATCTGCACGGCGAACGTCCTCGACACCATACCGGGACCGTTGCGCGACCGGATGGAAGTCATCCAGCTTCCGGGCTATACCGCGCAGGAAAAGCTGCAGATCGCGCGCCGCTATCTGGTGGCGCGCCAGCTCGCGGCCACCGGTCTTAAGCCGGAGCAATGCGAAATCAGCGACGAGGCGCTCTCGGCCATCATCGACGACTACACGCGCGAGGCGGGCGTGCGCAACCTCGAACGCGAGATCGGCAGGGTGTTCCGCAGCGTCGCGGTGCGCATCGCCGAGGGCAGTGCGCAGCAAGTGAAGATCAGCCCCGCCGATCTGCCGGCAATCCTCGGCCCGCGCATATTCGAGGCCGAGGTCGCGATGCGCAAGCCCGTGCCCGGCGTCGCGACCGGCCTGGCGTGGACGCCGGTCGGCGGCGACATCCTGTTCATCGAGGCGGCGCGCATGCCCGGCAACGGCAAGCTGATCCTGACCGGCCAACTCGGCGAAGTGATGAAGGAAAGCGCGCAGGCGGCGCTGTCGCTGGTCAAGGCGCGGGCCGAGCGCCTAGGTGTTGCGCCGGAGCTCATCGAGAAGTCGGACGTCCACGTCCACGTGCCGGCGGGTGCGACGCCCAAGGACGGTCCGAGCGCTGGCGTCGCGATGTTCGTCGCACTTGTGTCGTTGCTGACCGACCGGCCGGTGCGCACGGACGTCGCCATGACCGGCGAAATCAGCCTGCGCGGTCTGGTGCTGCCGATCGGCGGCGTCAAGGAAAAAGTACTGGCCGCATTGCGCGCAGGCATTCGCACCGTGATGCTGCCCTCGCGCAACCGGCGAGACCTCGAGGAGATCCCGCCCGAGGCGCGCGCCCAATTGGCGTTCGTGTGGCTCGAAGAAGTCGACGATGCGATTGCGGCGGCGCTGGCGCCGGGAGAGTCGCAAGCCGTTCCCGTCCCGGATCCGACCTAGGCTTGCATCCCGTCACCGGGATCGCGCCAGCAGCGCAGCACCGCACAGCAGGCACAGGAAGCCAAAGACGACGAAGCCGGTTCGGTAGCCGTCGGTAACGACGGCGAGCAGCGCAAAGAGCGGCGGGCCCGAGACAACGCCGGCGAAGGTGATGAAACCCGAGGCGCCGGTGATCGCGCCGGCCTGTCCCGGCGGAGCGTGCCTTGCCACCTGGGATAACTGGACGCCGTTCCACCCGATTGCGGTAGCGCCGAAAAGCGCCGCAACGGCGAGCAGAGCCGCGTGCGGCCACGCCGCGCTGAAGCTTGCCGCCGCGAACGCGCAAACACCGGTGGCGAGGCCGATGAAGCCGAGCATGCGGCGCGGCGCAATCCAACGATCGGCGATCGCGCCCCAGGCGATGCGGCCGGCGACGCCGCCGACATTCGCCGTCGTCAGGGCCAGTCCCGCAGCGATCAGCGGATAGTCCAATGCTTCGGTCAGATAGACGACCAGAAAACTCATCAGGCACATCTGCATCGCCGCGTAGATGTAACCAACGACCGAAAGCTCGGCCAGCCGGCGATCCCGCAGCACGATGCGCAGTGGCGCCATCAGCGCCGCAAGCGAAAATGGACGGTCGGCGCCGATGACGTCGAGCCGTCGTCGCGTCGACTGTGCGAGAGCGGCGATGACGACGCCGCAGGCGGCGACGGACAGCAGCGCAGGCCGCCAGCCGATCGCGACCGTCAGCGCCGGCAACACGGCGCCTGCCAGCGCGGCGCCGCCGGGCACACCGGTCTGCTTGATCGAGAACGTAAGCGCCAGGCGGTCAGGACGAGCGGTGCGTGCGAGCAATTCGGATGAGGCCGGCGTAACGGCGCCGTAGCCCAGGCCGATGATCAGTGGCGCGACGGCCAGCATCGCCGCCGCGCGCGAAGGCAGCAGCGCGACCAGCAGGATGCCGGCGGCGCACAGCAGCACGCATAGCTGCGACACGCGGATCGCTCCGCGGCGCGCGATGAAATGGCCGGAGGCGAGACTCGCAGTCATAGATCCCACGTAGAGCAGTCCGACGAAAATCCCGACCAGCTTGGCAGGCACGCCGAAGTCGCGCGCGATCTCCGGCGCCAGCACCGCAATCGCCGCACCGGACAGCGCGGTGAAGACCTGAATGGCCAGCGTGGCGGACAGCGCGATAGCCGCGGTGGATGCCGACGACGGCGCGGCGCGTGGGGTGTTCAAGAATCGGCAGCCGGTTGGTCTCGCGGTAGATGCTTTGCCCGATTTTTCGCTACCGCTGATCCGGAATTATAGCTGCCAGGCTTCTGCGCCTTTTCCCGTGCCGGAAACAATGCTCCGGCTCGCGCCTTCGCCGATCGCATCCGCTCGAAAGCGCCGCCGGCGCCAATCTTCGCTATGATGTCGCGACCGGAGGCCACGCGAATGACCGAGCACGAACTGTTGCTGCGCCCGCTGCTCGCGCTTGTCGCCGGCGGCCTGGTGGGATTGGAGCGCAGCTTCCACGGTCGCGCCGCGGGCCTGCGCACTTACGCGCTGGTGTCGTTCGCCTCGGCACTGCTCGTCGGCATCGCGCAATTCACAGACTCGGCGCCCGGCGGCGCCCAGACCAACGTGGCCCGTGTGATCCAGGGCATCGTCACAGGAATCGGATTTCTCGGCGCCGGCGTCATCATCAAGGAGGGGTTCACCGTGCGCGGCCTGACGACCGCTGCGTCGGTCTGGGTCGTCTCGGCGATCGGCGTGGCGTTCGGCACGGGATTTCTGCTCGAGGGCGCCGTCGCGGTTGCCCTGACGCTGGGTGCATTGTCGTTGCTGCGCATCGTCGAGGACACGCTGCACGTCCAACTCTACGTGCACTGCCAGGTTGCGTTTCATCGACACGAACGGCGCGACGAGACGTGGCTTCGCGCCTTCGTCAAGGAGCACGGCTTCGCGATCACCGATCTCAGCTATCGCCTCGACGGCACCGCCAACCTGTTCGAATACCAGATCGTCATGTGGTCGCTCGACAAGGATGCGGTGCCCAGGCTGGGACGCGCACTCCTCGAGGACGGGGCGGTGTCGGACTTCACGATTTCGCCGAGCCGCGATTGATCCGGATCATGCTCTCCAGTCGGCCAACCGCCGACTGTCAAGCCCGATAGCGATGCAGATCCGGATTCCCGACCCGGCGTACACCGGCTCGGCGCAGAGCCGAGCCAACTTCGGCGCCGCCGTGAGGCTCTCGCTGGGATTCGTCGTCCTGTTGTGGATCATTCAGGCGCTCAACGTGGCGCTCGATCTGGATCTGCAGCGATTCGGCGTCCAGCCACGCGAGCTCGCGGGACTGGCCGGGATATTCGTCGCCCCATTGCTCCACGGCGGATTCGGTCACCTCATCGCCAACTCGGTTCCGTTGCTCGTCGTCGGAACGGCGATGCTGCACCTGTATCCCGATGCCTCATCGAAGGTGTTGCCGGCGGTGTACTTTGGCCCGGGTATCGCCGTGTGGCTCTTCGCGCGCGGCGGCGTGCACGTCGGCGCCAGCGGATTGATCTATGGCTTGGCCGCCTATGTGTTCGTCGCCGGCGTGATCCGCCGCGACCGGCGCGCGATCGCGGCTTCGCTGCTGGTCGCATTCATCTACGGATCACTCGCCTGGGGCGTGTTGCCGATCGAACCCGGCGTTTCCTGGGAAACGCACCTGGCCGCCGCACTGACCGGCATCGTGCTGGCCATCGCACTGCGTCGGCTCGACGTCCCGCCGCACAAGCGCTATGCGTGGGAAGGCGAAGCGGACGAGCCGGTCGAGCGCCCCGAGGATCATGGCGGCTGAGGTGGGCAAATTCACCGCGGCGGCGCAACGCAGAGACGAGCCGAGCCGTCTTGCGCGCCGGCTCGGGACCTTCGATGCGGTAACGATCGGCCTGGGCGCGATGATCGGCGCCGGCGTTTTCGCCGCCATCGGTCCCGCGGCACACGCCGCCGGCGCCGGCCTGCTGATCGCGCTCCTGGTCGCCGCGTTCGTCGCCTATTGCAACGCCACTTCGTCGGCCGAGCTAGCGAGCCTCTATCCCGAATCGGGCGGCACCTATGTCTACGGGCGCAAGCGCCTCGGCGCCTTCTGGGGCTTTATCGCAGGATGGGGCTTTGTTATCGGCAAGCTCGCGAGCTGCGCCGCGATGGCGTTGACCTTCGGTTACTACGCTGCACCGGGGCTCGCGCGCCCGCTGGCGGTCGGCGCCGTCGCCGCGCTCACCGCGGTCAATTATTTCGGCGTGAGCAAGACGGCGCTGCTGACCCGCGCCATCGTCGCCGTCGTGCTGGCGGTGCTGGGGGTGTTCGTTGCCGCCGTCGCTTTCGGGGGCCGATCGGACATCGAGCATCTGCAGCCGCTGTTCGATGGCGGCGTCCACGGCATTTTGCAGGCTGCCGGTCTGCTTTTTTTCGCCTTCGCCGGCTACGCACGCATCGCCACACTCGGCGAGGAGGTCATCGATCCTGCGCACACGATACCGCGCGCCATTCCGCTGGCGCTCGCGATCACCCTGGTCGTCTATGCCGCGGTGGCGGTCAGTGCGCTGCTTGCGGTTGGCGCCGCCGCGCTGGCGCAAGCGCCGGCGCCGCTGGTCGCCGCGATCGAATCGGGTCGGTGGGCCGCATTGTCGCCGCTCATTCGAGTCGGTGCTGCGGTGGCATCGCTCGGGGTGCTGCTTTCACTGCTCGCCGGCGTCAGCCGTACCGCGTTCGCGATGGCATCGAATCGCGATTTGCCCGCACTGCTCGATGCCGTGCATCCGCGTTACCGCGTTCCGGCTCGCGCCGAGGTCGTCGCCGGCGCGATCGTCGCCGCGATCGTCGCGCTGTCCGATATCCGCAACGCAATCGGTTTCAGCTCGTTCGCGGTCTTGACCTATTACGCGATCGCGAATGCCTGCGCGCTGACGCTCACCGCGCGCGAGCGAAAATGGCCGCGCTGGCTGGCGATCTGCGGACTCGTCGGCTGCGCGGCGCTCGCATTCAGTCTGCCTTCGACGTCGGTGCTCGCCGGCGCGGGGCTGTTGCTTGCCGGCGCTGGCGCGTTTGGCTTACGCAAACTGCTGCGGACCGCCAACCGGCGCTAAAGCAGCGCGCACTGGCGGCTTCGCGAAGGCGAACGAGGTCAGGCGGCGTGCGACGCGGGTATGGCGGCGCGCTTGGCCCCGATGCAGCTGATCAAGTCCTGCCAGGATTTGGCGAACGACTGCGCACCTTCCTGCTGCAAGCGCTCGGCCAGCGCGGCGATGTCGACGCCAGCCTGCACGAATTGCGCGATCACCAACCGTGAATCGCCCCCGTCTTCGGGCAACACGGCGCTCGCCTCGCCATGATCGGCCAGCGCCAGCAGCGTCTCGTCGGGCATCGTTACGATCGTATCGGGCGCGGCGAGCGCTTCGACGTAGAGCACATCGGAGGCGGCCGGGTCCTTGGTCCCGGTGCTCGCCCAGAGCAGCCGCTGCTCCGGCACCCCGGCGTCGGCAAGGCGTCGCCATGCCGGCGTCGTGTACATCTCGCGCCAGGCCAGGTAGGTTTGCTGAGCCACCGCGATGCCGAGCCGATTGCGAAGGGTCGGCGGAACCGCATCGGCGACCGCCTTGTCCCAGCGGCTGACGAACAGCGAAGCGACCGAGCGCACCGGTTTCATTTTGGCGGCGAGGCGGCGCTCGATGCCGCGGCGGTACGCATCGGCCGCAGCGAGGCATTGCTCGGTCGAGAAGAGCAGGGTAACGTTGATCGGAATGCCGGCTGCAATCGACTCTTCGATCGCGGGAATGCCGGCGCGATTGCCGGGGATCTTGATGAACAGGTTCGGACACGCTGCACGGGCATGAAGCGCTTTCGCCTGCGCTATGGTCGCTGCGGTGTCGTCGACGAGCAGCGGCGAGACCTCCAGCGACACCCAGCCGTCGGCGCCGCCGCTCGCCTCGAACGCCGGCTGGAAAAGTCCCGCGGCACGGGTCAGATCCTGCAGGGCGAGCCCGAAGAAAATCGCTTCATCCGAATCTACACCCCCAGCGACTTCAGCGATGCTCCGGTCGTACCGGCTCGTCTTCCGGATGGCCTTGTCGAAGATCGTCGGATTGGATGTGAGGCCGGTCAGCGCGAACTCCCTGATGTACCTGGCTATCGTGCCGTCGTCCAGGATTTCGCGTGACAGATTGTCGAGCCAGAGGCTCTGGCCGAGCGCGTGCAGCCGTTGCGCAGCATTCATGCTTGCCTCCTTGTTCGGCCGACGTCCGGCTATGCGTCGGAACCAACGATAGCAGCGCGCCGTCTGACCGGGCGTGACCATGCTTAAATTGGACAGCGGGATGCCGGGGCCGTTCGGCGGCGGAAAAGCCCTGAGCAACGCCACGGGGGCCGACGCATTGGTGCTTTTCGGCGGTACCGGCGATCTCGCGCGCAAGAAGATCTATCCGGCGCTGCTCGCGATGGCGCGCCGTGGCCATCTCGGCATTCCCGTGATCGCCGTCGCGCGCGCGCCGGGCGACGCGTCGACGCTGCGCGCGATAGTGCACGATAGTTTGCAGCAGCAAGGGCTGGTGGACGACGCGGCGTTCGCGAAGCTTAGTCCGCTGCTCAATTACGTCCGGGGCGATTACGGCGAAGTCGCGACTTACGATGCGATTCGTCGCGGGCTCGGCTCGTCGGTGCGCCCGCTCTACTACCTGGCGATTCCTCCCGATGCATTTCCGGTCGTCGTGGCCGCGCTTGGCCGCATGGGCGACACCGGGCAGGCGCGCGTCGTCATCGAAAAGCCGTTCGGCCGCGACCTCGAGTCCGCGCGGTCGCTGAACCGGACGCTGCATCAGGTATTTCGCGAGCCGATGATCTTTCGCATCGATCATTATCTGGGCAAGGAGGCGATCCAGAACCTCTACTATTTCCGCTTCGCCAACGCGTTTCTCGAGCCGGTCTGGAATCGCAACTACGTGGCGAACGTGCAGATCACGATGGCTGAGCGGTTCGGCGTCGAAGGCCGCGGCGAGTTTTACGAGTCGGTCGGCGCACTGCGCGACGTCGTGCAGAATCATCTGCTGCAGGTGACGGCGCTGCTGGCGATGGAGCCGCCGTACAGTCACCGGGGCGATGCGCAGCGCGACGAAAAAGCGAAGGTTCTCCGCGCGGTTCGCCCGCTGGCAGCGAGCGACATCGTGCGCGGGCAGTATCGCGGCTATCGGGCCGAGAAAGGTGTGACGCCGGATTCGCAGGTGGAGACCTTCGCCGCGATGCGCCTCCACGTCGATTCCTGGCGCTGGGCCGGCGTGCCGTTCCTGATTCGCGCCGGCAAGCGCCTGCCGGTCACCGCGACCGAAGTCATCGTCGAGCTCAAGCGGCCGCCGCAAAACGTCGTCGACGAGCCGTTGCCCCCAGGCGCCAACTATGTGCGGTTTCGCCTCGGGCCGAAGCGCGTGGCGATCGCGATCGGCGTGCGCTCGAAGCTCCCCGGCACGGCGTTGGTCGGCCGCGACCTCGAGCTCTACTGCTGCAACGAGCAGGACGACGCGATGGACGCCTACGAGCGGCTGATCGGCGATGCCTTGCGCGGCGATTCGGCGCTGTTTGCGCGGCAGGATACGGTGGAGGCGGCATGGTGTGCCGTCGAGCCGGTCCTGGGCGATTCCGTTCCGGTCGTCGAGTACGATGCAGGAAGCTGGGGACCGCCGCAAGCCGATGCGCTGATCGCGCCGTTCGGGCGCTGGCGCGCGCCTGCGGCGGATAGCTGAGCGCGTGGCCAAGCCATCGGCAACGAAAGCCAAGCGTGCCTCGCGCGGCAAGGCCGGCCGCGCCGGCCCGCCCTATACGCTGGCGATCGACATCGGCGGCACACATATCAAGGCATCGGTGCTCGATCGCGCCGGCAAGCCGATCGTCGATCGGGTTGGCGTGTTGACCCCGCATCCTGCGCCACCCGCCGAGATACTGGAACTGATACGGGCCATGGCAAGTGCACTGCCGGCATTCGACCGCATTTCGGCGGGATTTCCTGGCGTGATCCAAGGTGGTTGCGTCATCACGGCGCCGAATCTGGGCACCGCGGCTTGGCACCGATTTCCACTTGCCAGCGAGCTCGAGAGTCAGCTGGGTAAACGCGCTCGCGTGCTGAACGACGCCGAAGTGCAGGGCTTGGGCGTAATCGCGGGTTCGGGCCTCGAATGCGTGCTCACCTTTGGCACCGGCATGGGCAGCGCGATCTATCGCGACGGCCAGCTGATGCCGCATCTCGAACTGGGACAGCACCCGGTGTGGAAGAACAAGACTTACGACCAGTACGTGCGCGCGGCGACCCTGAAGAAACTAGGGCCGGCCAAGTGGAACCGGAGAGTAAGCCGCGTGATTACACTCATCCGGACGCTGCTCAATTTCGATCACCTCTATCTGGGCGGCGGCAACGCCGCCAATATCACGCTGGACTTGCCGCGCGATGTGACCATCGTATCGAACCTCGCCGGCATCACCGGCGGCGTCAGGCTCTGGGAAGCGCAGTTCGACGATTTTTTTGTTGCACGCCAGCCGCGCCGCGCGATGTCGCGGCGGAAGTGAGTTTTTTCCGTGACGACGCTACACTGACGCCCGAGGCGCGCCGCGGGGCCTTGTCGCCTTCCTGACATCGCCCCGGCTCGCGGCCCATTGGGAGGTTTGATGAGCATGCTGCTGACCAGCGAGGAAATCCTCGACAAAATCCGCAAGGCATTTGCGCCGTACCATGTCGTCGCCGAGCTGCAGGATTATCACCGGCAGCTCGGGTTTCGCGTTTACGACGCCGACAACGAGACTATCGACACCTTCGAGGGAAACCTGGTCCAGGATCTAAAGAATCCTGCCAACCTGAAGCGAATGATTCTCAAGGCGCGCGCGGCGATCGAGCGCCAACAGAGGGTGCTCAAACCCTGGTCATTCGAGGGTTGACCGCCCGGCCCGCCGGCGGCGGCCGTCGAAGCCGGCTCAGGCGGCGACTAGCGTGCTCGACTCCCCGTCGTTGCGTTGATGCCGTCGTAATTCGCTGCCCAGGTACGCGGCGATGGCGCGCATGCCGTGGATTCCGGCCGCCGCCTCGGCATCGCTGTTGTAATTGGTGTTCGTATTGACGTCGTAGGTATAGATCTCGCCGGCGCGATCGGTGATGAACTCGATGCCGGCGATGCCGATACCGTGGTCGGCGATGAATTTCCGGTAACGCGCGACGATCGGATGACGGAAGTCCTCGATGATGCGAAAGCGCGGCGCGACCGCAGCCAACACGCTGCCTTCGGCATTCGCGTCTTCGCCGACCGGGCAGAATGCATCGCCAACCTGGCAGACGTCGGCCGGGCAAAGCTCGAAGCCGAGCGAGGTGTCGACGCGAACCGCGTAAAGGAAGCGGCCACCGACAAATTCGACCCGCGTGATGTACGGCTCGGGCGCCTGGATGTATTCCTGAATCAGCGTGACGCCGTCGACAGAATCCTCGAATGCGGGACTGGCGAGGTGAGCCTCGAGTGCGACGGCGGTCTGGAAGAGGTGGACACCCAGACCCTTGCCCGCGCGGTTGTGCTTGGTGATGAACGGGCCGGGCATCTGTCGCGCGGCGTCAATCAGATGGGCGCGGCCGACGGCCGCAAAGGTGCGCGGCGTCCGAATGCCGTATCGCGAGAGAGCAGCATACTGCGCGACCTTGCTTACCTCGAGTTGCAGTGCGCGGCTGTCGTTGACGACCCGCCGCCGATGCGATTCCAGCCAAGCCAGGACGCCGGCGGTGTATTCGGCCGCAAAGCGATGGCCGCGGGTGTGCGACGACGCACTCATCCGGTTGTAGAACACGCCGGACGGAGGCACCGCTGCCAGGTCCAGCAAGCCTTCGCTCAGGAACCATTCCTCGAACGGGAGGCGTAGCTCGGTGAACGCCGCCCGCAATGGCTCTACCCAGGCGTCGTTTTCGTGGATGACGTAGATTTTGGACATTTTTTTCACTGTCGATCAGCTGACAACGCTATGGCGAGTCGCGGAGAGAATCATCGTACGTAGAGGTCGCCGCCGCGTGAAAGAACCTTCCGGCACATGCTTGTAACCAACAGTAATAGCCCGACTCGAATTTCGCGGCGAACGCGGTGCGTTTTTTGCTTCAATGCCTGTGATGGTCTACCGAAAAATCGACGGTCTAGCTGTACGCAACACCGGTTCGGAAGCGCCGGACTCGAAGCTGGGCGTCTCGAGCATCCCGAAACCCGCGTCCAAGGCCCAGTCCGACGCGCAGGCGATCGCGCGGCGCAGGCAAACGCCGAGCAGCGACCCGCTGCCGATGACGTTCAAATGGATTGCCAAGCTGCCGCGCAGCGTCCAGCCGCTTGCCCTTTTGCGTCAATACCCGCGCATCGCCAACATGATGGCCGGCATCTGGCAGGACCCGCAATCGTGCCGCGCGTATCTGCATGACCTCTTGACCGATCGCCGCGGCACTCGCAAGGGATTTCCGTCGGAGATCGTGCAGGAGCTGGTCAGGCTGCGCGTCCACTACGAGCACCTGCACCCGCCGATGCTTGATGTGTACAAGGATGTGAACAAACGGGGCTAAAACCCCTGGTCGACTGCGACGGCCCATCGCCGGACTCGACCCTACGCTTGCCGGCGGTCACTGCAGCATCCGACATGCCGCGCCTCAAGCGACGGCCACCCAAACGCGTGTGTTAAGTTTCGTCTGGCCCTTCCTTAGCCGCGCATCGGCGCAGCGACCCGATTTGTCGACGCGCCCGACCGAATGATGAAACCAGACAGCGACGACTCCGGCACGATCCAGGGCACCGCCACGCACGAGGATGGCTCGACCTACGCGTGGGCGCGGCTCGCGGTGGCGCTGGTCGTGATGACCATCAGCGGCGCCAGCTTGTACGTCGTCGTGGTCGTGTTGCCGACCGTGCAGGCGGAATTCGGCGTCGCGCGCGCCGATGCCTCGCTGCCGTACACGCTGACGACGATCGGCTTTGGCATCGGCGGGCTTTTCATGGGCCGACTGGCCGATCGTTTCGGCGTGATGGTGCCGCTGTTGATCGGCGGCTTGAGTATGGGCATCGGTTTTGTCGCTGCCGGTATGGCGGACAGTATCTGGACGTTCGCGCTGCTGCACGGCGTGCTGATCGGCATGTTCGGAAGCTCGGCGATGTTCGCGCCGCTGATCGCTGACACCTCGCTCTGGTTCACCCGGCGCCGCGGCATCGCGGTCGCGATCTGCGCCAGCGGCAACTACGTCGCGGGCGCGATCTGGCCGCCGGTGGCGCAGCATTTTGTCGCCACGTACGGCTGGCGTGCGACCTATATCGGAATCGGGATCTTCTGCGCGCTGTCGCTGACGATGCTGGCTTTGTTGTTCAGGCGCCGGCCGCCTGCGGTCGAGGCGGCTGAGCCTTCCGCCGGGCGCGGTCCGGAACGCGCTTCGACGAACGCGCGGACCGCTGCGGCATCGACGGGGCGACCGTTCGGCATGAGTCCGGCCGCTGCGCAGGCGCTGCTATGCGTCGCCGCACTCTCCTGTTGCATCGCGATGGCGATGCCGCAGGTGCATATCGTCGCCTACTGCGGCGATCTGGGCTACGGCGTCGCGCGCGGTGCACAGATGCTGGCGGTCATGCTCGGTTTCGGCGTCGTCAGCCGGCTTTTGTCCGGCGTGATCTGCGACCGGATCGGCGGGCTGCGCACCTTGCTGCTGGGATCGGCGCTGCAGGCAGTCGCGCTGTTGTTGTTCCTGCCGTTCGATGGGCTCGTATCGCTGTTCGTGATCTCGGCGCTGTTCGGCCTGTTCCAGGGCGGGATCGTGCCTTCGTATGCGATCATCATCCGCGAGTATTTTCCGCCGACCGAAGCCGGTGCGCGGGTCGGCATGGTGCTGATGTTCTCGCTGTTCGGGATGGCGCTCGGCGGATGGCTGTCGGGCAAGGTGTTCGACCTGACCGGCTCGTATCAGGCGGCGTTCGTCAACGGCATCGGCTGGAACCTGTTGAATCTTGCCATCGCCTTGATGCTGCTCCATCGCGCACGCGGCCGTCGCGCTCGTGCGCCGGATGCCGCGGCCGGCATTGCATTCTGACCGCCGGCGTCCACATCGATTGCCTTCGACGGGAGTGAACCGATGATGTTCCAGCGAAGCGATGACCGATTTCTTGCCGAAATCCGCAGCCGGCTCTATGTCTCGGTCGTGTCCGATGTGCTCGATGCGCTCGGCCACACCGAACAGGCGATGGCCGCGCGTATCCGACCGCTGGACGATGCGCTGGTACTCGTCGGCTACGCCAGAACCGGCGTGTACAACGACGTCTACCACGTCGCGAAGGGCGAAAATCCGTACGAGCTGGAAATCGCACTGATCGACGATCTGGCGCGTGACGAGGTCCCGGTGTTCGCCTGCGGCGCCTCGGGGCGGATCGCGCCATGGGGCGAGCTCCTATCGACCGCGGCGCGGGCGCGAGCCGCGGCGGGCTGCGTCACCGACGGGCTGGTGCGGGACGTCCGCGCCATTCGAGACCTGCGGTTCCCCGTCTTTCATGGCGGCATCGCACCGCTGGATTCCAAGGGCCGCGGCAAACTCGCGCAGATCGACGTGCCGATCGTCTGCGCCGGCGTGCGCATCGAGCCTGGCGACCTGATCTTCGGCGACGCCGACGGTGTCGTCGCGATTCCCAGGGCGATCGAGCAGCAGGTGCTGGCTGGCGCATTCGACAAGGTGGCCGGCGAGGATCATACGCGGCGCGATCTGGCCGCCGGCATGAAGCTGAAGGACGTCTTCGACCGCTACGGCGTGCTGTAGCCGCTAGGTCATTTTCCCCAGCGCAGCGCCAGCGGATTCGCCTCGGCGGCGAGCTCGAGCAGGCCCGCGCGGGTGGCCGGATGCAGCGGCTCGAGCGGGTGGCGCACCGCGTCGCTTTGGATCACCCCGCCGGCCGCCATCACGGCCTTGGCCGCCCGCAAGCCGCACTGCCGGTTCTCGTAGTTGATCAGCGGCAGGATGCGCGCGTACGCCGCCGCCGCTTCGTTGCGCCGGCCGGCGCGATGATGCGCGAGCACCGGCTTGATCAGGTCGGGCAGCAGCGCGCTGGGCATCGTTCCGGTCGCGCCGGCATCGAGGTCCGCCATGAGGGTGATCGATTCCTCCCCGTCGAACGGACCCTCGATCGCGTCCGTGCCGGCCCCGATCAGGCTTCGCAGCTTGGCTGCGGCACCGGGCACCTCGATCTTGAAGTAGCGCACCGTCGGAACCTCGCGCGCCAGACGAACCAGGAACGGCACCGAGAGAGTGACGCCGCTCAACGGCGCGTCCTGGATCATCAACGGCACCGGCGCGACCTCCGCGATCCTGGAAAAGTGCTGCAGCATGGCTGGCTCATCCGCACGCAGGCCGGTGCCATGGTACGGCGGCATCAGCATCAGCATTGCGGCGCCGGCCGACACGGCGGCCCTTGCGCGCGTTGCCGCGATCCTGGTGCTGAAGTGACTGCAGGTCACGATGACCGGCACGCGCCCTTGCACATGCGTCAGACACAGATCGAGCAGCGTATCGCGCTCATCGTCCGACAACAGAAACTGTTCGGAGTAGTTGGCAAGAATGCAGATGCCGTCGACGCCCTGATCGATCATGCAATCGAGGACACGGCGCTGTCCGTCGAGGTCGAGGTCCCCATAAGGGGTGAACGGCGTAGGCGCGATCGGAAAGACGCCGCTCAGCGGTTTTACGGTGGACATGCCGACTCTCCCCTCGAGCAGGACTCATCGCCGATTGTAGCGGACTCGTCGGCGCGCATCCGCAAGGGAAGGCGCTGTTGGCGCCTCCGCGCATCGAATGCGATACTCGCTGCAAGAGCGCGGCCGCACCGCCGGCGGGCGCGCCGTTCGTGATCGAGCCGCGGGAGCCCCGATGGACAGTATCGGCAAATGGATGCTTCACGCCGCCGCGGCAGGGCTGTGCGCGCATGCGCTGCAATGCGAAGCGCTCTACGAGCCGTCGAAGGAATACGTCGAGACGCCTCGCGTCGCCGCGCGCTACCCGGACCCGGACGTGGCTATAGCCACGCCCGCATTCAAGTCGGGCAAGCCGGACTTCACCAGCCAGGAGGAACTGCAGGCATTTGTCGATGAGCTCTCCCGCCGCTCGCCCGATCTGCGGATGCGGATCATCGGGAGCTCGCAGGAGGCTCGGGCGATTCCGCTGCTCATTTTTGCGCGTCCCTCGCCCGGTGACGGCGGCGATCTCGCCAAGGCCGGCAAGCCTACAGTGCTGATCATCGGCCAGCAGCACGGCAACGAACCGGCCGGTGGCGAAGCCGCCCTTGCGCTGGCGGCGGAGCTGGCGGATGCGACGCAGGCAGGCATTCTCGAGCAGATCAACGTGCTGATCGTGCCTCGCGCAAATCCCGACGGGGCGTTTCACTTCGTTCGCGGTTTGAAGAACGGCGGCGACGTCAACCGCGACCACCTGCTCGAGGGGACCCCCGAGGGACGCGCGCTGGGCAAGGTCTTCGTCGAATACCGACCCGACGTCGTCCTCGATTGTCACGAGTTCGGCGTCAAGCTGCGCTGGTATGAAAAATTCCAGGCCCTTCAAGCCTACGATGCGCTGATCCAGTATGCGACGGTATCCAATCTTCCTGCCGCCATCACCGAAGCATCGGAGCGCATGTTTCGTCAGCCGCTTCTCGGCGCGCTCGACGGCGCGGGATTGCGAACTTCCTGGTATTACACGACGGCTTACGACGTCAACGATCGCAAGGTGTCGATGGGAGGGGTCGTGCCCGATACCGGACGCAACATTGCCGGCCTCCGGAATGCGGTCAGCTTCTTGATCGAGACACGCGGCGTAGGAATCGGCAGGGCGCATTTCAAGCGGCGTGTCCAGACGCACCTGATCGCAATGCGTTCGGTGCTGGCTTC
>Ga0207693_10000235_pt1 | contig 50962 bp, 46 predicted proteins | sample LARL81metaG_FD_184347 | JGI IMG/M metagenome (GOLD analysis project Ga0207693, IMG submission 184347) | Corn, switchgrass and miscanthus rhizosphere microbial communities from Kellogg Biological Station, Michigan, USA - LAR L8-1 metaG... | ecosystem: Host-associated > Plants > Roots >... | reverse complement strand
GCTCATGGCTGTCACCCCGGAGCCCGGCACCGATCCCACCAAATATTCGTTGCCGCCCTTATCCTGCACAACCCAGCCAATTTCGACGTAGCGTACAGGCTTTTTCGAAAGATTCTGCACTTCAATCCAGGGCGCGCTGACTTCGTTTCCGATGATCGAAGCCTGCACCTGCACCGGCAGCACGGGCTCATCCGGCATCCGCAGGAACGCGAAATGCGCCGGCGAATCCGAGGCGGCGCCGGAGGCAACCACCGACCCCACTGCGCGGCCGCGCGAAAGCGCCACGTCGAGTTGCGGACGCTCTCCCGCCTTCGCCATGCTCGTCAGCACCTCGCGCCGCAATCCTTCTTCGCCCAGACGGGGGCATCCTGCTGGCAGCCATCGGCGGATATCTCTTGTGGCTGCTCATCCGCAGTTTGCGGATTGGGAGCGAATCATCGCACCTAAGCTTCCGAACGATATTTTTGGCAGGCGTCCTGGTCGCCGTCGGAGCTACCGCGCCCCTAGTTCCTTGGACACTTCGAAACCTGCACACATTCCATCGCTTCCAGCCGCTGGCCCCGCGCTATGCCAACGACTCTGACGAGCCGGTCATGACTGGATTCAATCGCTGGGTGAAGACTTGGACCGCTGACTATGTCTCCGTGCAGGAGATCTACTGGAACGTTCCCGGCTCTGACATCGATGCTACAAAATTGCCGCGGCGCGCATTCGACTCGGAAGCTCAGCGGAAACAGACCACGGACCTGTTCTCCGACTACAACCGCGACCACGACATGACGCCCGAACTCGACTCCCGCTTCCTTACTTTGGCGAACCAACGCGTGCGCGCCGCTCCACTGCGCTACTACGTCTGGCTTCCTTTCCTGCGCATTGCCGACATGTGGCTGCGGCCGCGAACAGAACTATTTCCCTCCGACCCGCGCTGGTGGGAACTGAATGACGACGCTCGCTGGCTCACCCTCAGCCTCGTCTTCGGACTCGTAAACCTGGCCTATGTAACCATGGCGGCCGCCGGATTGGTCCGCGCCCGCGAATTTTTTGGCATTGGGCTATTCGTTTTTTTTCTACTGCTGCGCTCCGTATTTCTCGGAACTCTGGAAAATCCCGAGCCCCGCTACACGCTGGAATGCTATCCCGCAGTGATAGTCCTTGCTTCCGCGCTTTTTCATCGCCCTGCATGAATTTCCAATTCTGGAAGTTTTCATATGTGAAATGGCGTATTCAAACGTTTCAAGAAATCACAACTTGTGCAGATTGAGCTTGAAAACCCTGGCAGCGAAGTTGCACAATAGGCCCCCATCAGGGCCCCAGGCCTTCCTCGCGGTCTCAAAACTCCTGGGCACGACGTACCCGAATTACTACTTCTGGGTGAGGGGGAAATTCTATGCGTTCGAGTTCAAAGCTGCTGGTAGCGGCTATCGGCTTCTTCGTTGCTCTAAGCACGTTAGCCTTCACACAATCCGCAACAACTTCTCTCCATGGCACCATCAGCGATGAGAAAGGCGCAGTGGTGCAAGGCGCGATTGTGACCATTAACAATGCTGCCACAGGTTATACGCGAAGCACGAAATCGAGTGCCGACGGCGTTTACCAATTGCTCGAGGTCCCACCGTCAAGCTACACGCTGACAGTGACCGCTCCCGGTTTCGCGATAATGAAGCAGGAAAAGGTGGTACTGCAGGTGAGCCAACCGGCCACCGTAGACATCGCCATGCAAATCAAGGGCACCACTGAGGTCGTTGAAGTCAGCGGTGAGGCTCCAGTTGTTAACACGACCGACGCTACTCAGGGAAATGTGTTCAACAGCACGCAACTCTTAAGCCTCCCAGCCGAAGGACGCGATCCCGTATCCATTTTGAGTCTTCAGCCAGGTGTCACCTACGTCGGAAATAACGTCGACACGACCAACGACAGCCGCGGCGGGTCGGTTGCGGGTGCGCGCAGCGACCAGACGAACGTAACCCTCGACGGCCTGGACGACAACGATCAGTTGTTGGGTAATGCTTTTCAGGGCGCTCTTCGAGCGCCGCTGGATTCGATTCAGGAATTCCGCGTCACGACAAGCAATTCGAACGCTGATGCAGGCCGCTCTTCCGGTGCCCAGGTAAGCATGGTGACCAAGAGCGGAACCAACAACTTCCATGGTTCACTCTATGAGTACAACCGCTCCAACATCGGCCAGGCCAATGACTGGTTCAATGAGCAGGCAGAATTGCAGTCGGGGCTGCCGAATCGCCCGGGACCGCTGGTTCGAAATACCTTTGGTGCATGGGTTGGAGGACCCATTAAGAAAGATAGGCTCTTCTTCTTCGGCGGCTATGAAGGCCAACGAACGAATGAAGCGGTGCAAACTACTCGCACCATCCCCAGCGATAATCTGCGTCTGGGTATCGTCCAGTATCCCTGCAACACTTCGGACCCGGCTTGCGTGGTGGGCTCGAACGGCAACTATAGCGTCGCGCAGTCCTCAAATCCCAGGGTTGGCGCAGATCAACTGCTCGTTACGATGACCCCTCCGGGGCTCCAGAATCTCGACACTGTCGATGGTGGCTTTGGGACCTGTATTGACAACGGGACTTGCCCATGGGGCGGAGGTGCCGATCCGGCGGCGCTGTCGATTTTTCAGCAATATCCCTCTCCCAATAGCGATGCATTCGGCGACGGCTTTGACTATCGCGCTTTCACGTTTGCAGCACCCGCTCCGGCCAAGCTTGATACATACATTTTGAAACTCGACTACAAGTTGACATCCAGCGGCAATCACAGTCTGTTCGTGAAAGGCCACCTGCAAAACTTTCACAACTCGACTGCGCCGCAGTTTCCAGGACAGCCAGCCAACGACTTTCTCACCGACAACAGCAAAGGCATTTTTGTCGGCTACACCGCTCTCCTAAAACCCACGCTAGTGAACAACCTTCGCTATGGCTTTATCCGTCAGGGCTTGGGCGATACTGGACTGAGCGCCACTGACTACAACCATTTCCGTGGTTTGGATGACGTCCAGGGTTTCACCAACACCATTCTCACGAACGTCCCGGTTCAAAATCTGGTCGACGATGTAAGTTGGACCAAGGGAAAACATACTCTCCAGCTCGGCGGCAATCTCCGCATTATTCGAAACAACCGAAGCGGAAACGCGCAAAACATCTCGACCACCGACACCAATGCGTTCTGGCTTGCACCAGCCGGAATCGCCAATACCGGTACCGCCTTGGATCCAGCCGCCCTTGGCTACCCCGCGGTAGATGGATCTTTTGGCGAATCGTACGATTTTGCCACCACCGCGGTTGCTGGTCTTATGACTGAGACCAACAAGACTTATAACCAGGACAAAACTGGCCACTTCTTTGCCCCGGGAGAAATGATCACGCGCAACTTCAAGTCGACGGAGGGCGAGATTTACGCCCAAGACAGTTGGCGCGTAACTCCCAACCTCGTGCTCACCGGAGGATTACGGTACTCGCTTCTTCAACCTCCCTATGAGTCCAATGGAAATCAGGTGGCGCCAGACGTCAGCTTAAATGATTGGTTTCACAAACGCGCTCAGGCCATGTTGCAGGGCGATACCTACCGTCCAGTTGTTTCGATGAATCTGTCGGGGCAAGCAAATGGGAAGCAACCGTATTGGGCATGGGACTATAAAGATCTGGCTCCTCGTTTCGCATTCGCCTATTCACCACACGCAGACGGAGGGTTCCTGCATAAGCTATTCGGAAGCGCTGGAAAAAGTTCGATCCGGGGCGGCTACGGTCTTTACTTCGATCACTTCGGCGAAGGAATTGTAAATAGCTTCGACCGTCAGGGGTCTTTCGGCTTGACCACGCAGCTTGTGAACCCCGCTGGTTCTCAGGATGTAGGTTGCACCCCGCGAATGACTGCCCTCACCACACTTCCACCCCCCAATACCGATTTTTGTGGTCAGCAGGTGGTTGGTCCACCGCCAGCCGCATTTCCGGGCACGGTAACGCCACCCGGCGGCACTGACGCCGGATCGTTTGCCATCTATTGGGGCTTGGACGACAAGTTGAAGACTCCCTACTCCCATGTCTTCGATCTTTCAATCACGCGCGATCTCAGCCGAAACTTCGTTTTCGAAATCGCGTACGTCGGACGCTTCGCCCACAGGCTGCTGCAGGAAGAAGACTTGGCCATGCCCTTGGACATCGTCGACCCAGCCTCAAAAATGGACTACTTTACAGCAGCCACGTTGCTAACGAAGGCTGCCAATGCGGGCACCGACGTTTCTCAGCTTGGACCAATTCCGTACTGGGAGAATATTTTCCCGAACGCCGCCCATAAACCTGGCTTTGGAATTGGAGGTGGGGCTGGGTGCGCTCCGAATGCTGGAAACCTCAGTTCCAATAACTTTACGGCGACGCAAGCGATGTACGATCAGTTCTCCTGCAACGCCGGCAATGAAACGAGCGCACTCTTTTACGCTGACCTTCCTCAAGGTTTTAATGGTGGAGATTGCGCACCAGCCTGCGCTACGGTAAATGGGAACTACGGCCCTTTTGCCTTCTACGACGATCAATGGTCGTCCCTATACGCGTGGCGTGGCACCGGAAACAGCGCCTATAACAGCATGCAGATTACTCTTCGGCACGCCATGAGCAGTGGTTTGCAGTTTGACCTGAACTACACATTTTCGAAATCGATCGATATCGGTTCAAACGCAGAGCGGGTCAATCAATTCGAGAGTTCCTTCGGAGGTTTTGGCGATCAGGTTATCAACTCATGGTCGCCCGATCAGCTTCGAGGGGTCTCGGATTTCGATACCACTCACCAACTGAACGCCAATTGGGTCTACGAAATACCTGTAGGCCGCGGTCGTCACTTCGGTTCAGGAATGGGAAAAATTGCCGATGCCGTCTTTGGAGGGTGGGGCTTATCGGGAATCTTCCACTGGACCAGCGGCCTGCCGTTCAGCATGGGTGCTGGAGCTGGCTGGCCCACCAACTGGGAACTCCAAGGCTTGTCCGTTCAAACTGGAGACCCCGGCAAGATCGGCGTTTTCCGCGATTCGTCTGGCAATCCCAACATGTTTCAAACAACAACGGATGCTCAGACCCAAGCTATCAATGCGTTTCGCTTTCCTTACCCAGGAGAGTCAGGGCAGCGTAATGAACTGAGAGGCCCAGGCTACTTCGAGATCGATACCGGCTTATCGAAAGCCTGGAAGATTACGGAATCACAAGTCGCGAGGTTTTCATGGGAGGTATTTAACGTAACAAATTCAGTCCGCTTCGATGCTGCGGCCTCCGCAAACCAGTTTGCCCTGACTTTCGGCAATTTCGGAGCCTACAGCAACACCTTGAGCAAGCCTCGTGTGATGCAGTTCTCGCTGCGCTACGAGTTCTGAAGAAGGGTCGCGGATTGCTTCTAGGGGCGGAGAAATCCGCCCCCTTTTCATTTGCTCTGAAGCTGTTACGCTGAACGAATTAAGGTTGGCTGAGATGCTTACGCCAGCGGCGAATCGCTCATTCGAAACCGCGTGCGAACGTGCTCCGAGATGAGTTCGATTGCCGGGCGGTTCTGTAGTGGGTCGGCCTGCGCCAGGTATTTCATGGCGTCCACCAGCAGCCGTTGCCCATCTACATATCGAGGGTCCGAAGAGCGCTCTCGGCGCTTATTGCCCAGCTTAGGGGGAACTGTAATCGTAAAAACCTTAGCCATGAATAAACCTTACGAAAGGGTGAGGCTCAGTATAGCGCCCGGAGTGCAATTCTTAGCACACCTTCTTACCCTTTTGATTCAATAAGTTACCCGTTCGGAGTGATGGTCTGCGTTTTACCCGTCGTTTTTAGCTTAAAAACCTCGTCTGAAATCTTCTCATTAATGCGAATCCCGGAATACTTCGTGAGTCGATAGTCCCCCTGCGGCGTCAAGAACTGCTGCTGCACCGAGATCCCTTTGTCCAGATCGATCCACAAGAAAATCTTGCTGTAGTTGTTCCTTACGTTCTCCGATTTCGGGATGAGTTGCAGTTTCGCCGTAGCGACGCCATTGATCGTCTCCGGCCCCGCATCCGTCACGTCGAATGATTTCAGCAGATCTTGTCCGCTGCCACCAAAGCCAAGGACCACATAACTTTCAAACTCAGAGCGTTTCTTCCCTAAATCGTATACGGTCACCAGATCGGGCTTGGGCTGGTACATGCGGATCTTGCCTTCGTTGAACAGTACATATTTCCGATCGGGCTTCAACGTATTCGCATCATTTCCCACCGTCTTAACCTCAGCCATCATCTCGATCTCTTTGCTGTTCCGGCGGTAGTAGATGGTGCCCTTTTGCACGTCGTCGATTTCGTCAATTACTTTTTCGTACTTGTCCCACTCGAATTCAGCTTGCGCGCTGCGAAAGCTCGCCGAAGCAGAGTCCATTTTCTTCAGGACAGCGTCCAGGTTCGAGTCATCAGGCTTCGGTGCGGCTGCGAAGAGCAACAGGCCGCATGCCAGGGTAACCGCAAAGATAAGCGTGAATCGTTTCATGCTGTGTCTTTTCACTTGCACCGCGTCTATTCCCGCTCGGCCAGCACCTTGTACCCCTGTACCTTCCCCTTGCCGTCGGAAACCGGCTCGTAACTCACAATGGAAACGGCACCGGAAATTGGTTCGATGATTCGCAGCAATTGCTCGCGGACTGCATGGTCATCGCCCGGCGAAATAGCCCTGGCTGCGACCTGATAGAAAAGATGCCCCTCCGCATCAGTCGTCACAACTACCTCAGTCGGATGCGGATTCCGTGCCACAGGTTTGTCATTGAAGTTGATCACACGCGGCGAGAACAGCACAAAAATGATAATCAGCGTGACCATGATGTCGTAATGCAACGTGCCCCGCTCGTATTGCCACAGAATGTATCCGCGAATTGTTCGCCAGATGGCGTTCATGGGCAGGGGCGCGCCGGGCGCGGTCGTCGTGAGTTCTGCTCTGTGCAAGTCTATTGACCAGTCCTTCTCTTGGCAATGTTTCGTGCGGCTTTTGGCCTTTGGCTCTTAGCTGAGGGCGCTTTCTTCTCGGCAACTAAGAGGTATCAGCTAAAAGCCAACAGCCAAAAGCTAAAAGCGTTTCCGCGTAATCTTCTCGGCACCAATGTAAGGACGCAACACCTCGGGAATCACCACGCTCCCATCGGCCTGCTGGTAGTTCTCCACAATCGCAACCCAAGTGCGCCCCACGGCCAGGGCACTGCCGTTCAGGGTATGGAGGTATTCCGTCTTATTCTTGCCTTCTGGACGGTATCGTATGTTCGCCCGCCGCGCCTGGTACGCCTCAAAATTCGAGCACGACGAAATCTCGCGATACAGTTGCTGTCCCGGCAACCAGACCTCAATGTCATACGTCTTCGCCGACGACGGGCCCATGTCGCCGGCACACAACGCCATCGTCCGATAATGCAGCCCGAGTTTCTGCAACACCTCCTCGGCATCGTGCGTTAGCTTTTCGTGTTCTTCGTAGGAGTTCTCCGGCCGGGTGAACTTCACCAGTTCCACTTTTTGGAACTGATGTTGCCGGATGATTCCCCGCACATCCTTCCCATACGATCCCGCCTCACTGCGGAAACAAGGAGTGTAAGCGGTCAGGCGGATCGGCAGCCGCGCCTGGTCCAACACCTCGTCGCGGTAAAGATTAGTGACCGGAACCTCCGCGGTGGGTATCAACCAGAGATCCTTCTCCCCGTGCGGCACGCGGAAGGAATCGGCGGCAAACTTGGGCAGCTGCCCGGTGCCATACATCGATTCTGAATTCACCAGATACGGGGGCAGAACCTCGGTGTACCCATGCTGCCGCGTGTGCAGATCGAGCATGAAGTTCATCAGGGCGCGCTCCAGCTTCGCTCCCAGGTCCCAATAGACCGCAAAGCGCGCTCCCGTCAGCTTGGCCGCGCGTTCCAGGTCGAGCACCCCCAATTCAGCCCCCAAATCCCAATGCGCTTTGGGAGTGAAATCAAACTGCGGCGGAGTTCCCCAGCGGCGAACCTCCACATTCTGCTCGGCGCTGCTCCCGACAGGTACGCTCGCATGCGGTAGATTGGGAATGCCCGCGAGAATATCTTGCAGACGCGCGTCAAGGTCGGCTGCCGTCTTCTCGAGAGCCTGGATCTTCTCACGCAGGTCTTTGGTGTGCGCCATCGCGACGCTGGCGTCCTGCCCACTCTTTTTGAGCTTAGCGATTTCTTCCGAAGCTTTATTGCGTTGCGCCTTGCTCGTCTCGGCCTCGGTGATCGCCTGCCGTCGCTGCGTGTCGACTTCCCGAAAATCCTTCAGCACCGCAGCCGGATCCATGCCGCGCTTTCGCAGCTTCTCTTCCACCAAAGGCAAATTTTCACGAACGAAATTCAGATCCAGCATGGGAACTATCTAATGTATCGGAAAAGCCTCGCAGAATGCACGCTTGCAGGCTGGCGAGCGGTCTCGGTTCGCTAGGCCACGATACAGGAAGGGCCGTGTCCGAGTTTTGCCGTGCCAGGGCTAGCCTGAATTGCTTGAGTTCCCAGCATCTTGGTGGGATGATCAGAAAAGTAGAAGAGGTAGGGAAATGGCCGAAAAGTGGCATTCCGGAATCAGCATGCACAAACTTCCCGTCGGGAGCGGATTTGTGGGCCTGCTTTTCGCTGCTGGCAGCGCGCTGATTTTTGTTCTCGGATTTCCGACATTATGGTATTTCGTCGCTTTCAGCGCCGCGTTGGGAGTTGGAATTGCAGTTTTATTTAGGGCGCTGAACAGGCCTATATCAGAGCAGGGTAAGCCGATCTCGATTCTAAGGACCAGTGAAAACCCCGCCACCCCACTAACAGCCGGGCGAGTGAAGCGTCAAGATCCGCCTCGTCGCCCGCCTCGTCGCCTGGCCAATCTCCTTTCCGCATAGTTCCGGGTGCGAACTGGAGTTCCGACAGCATCGCTCTTCTGCCAAACCCAATGTTTCAGGCTCCCCTTTTGGAGGATTCCCCCCGCCTGTGTAAACTAACCACGCGATGAGATCGTCCCCCACATCGGCTGCCGCGCGCCTCGGCCTTGTGCTGGCGTTTCTAACGGCGCTGATAGGCTTATCCGTCCGCAGCTCGGCTTCGGCCTACAATGCACATCCCAAGCTGGTAGTAGTCATCGTCATCGATCAATTCCGCGGCGACTACCTGGAGCGTTACCGCGACCAGTTCGGCGACTCCGGCTTCCGCCTTCTCCTCGACCACGGTGCGTACTTCCCGAACTGTAATTACAATTACGCCAACACCCGCACCGCTCCCGGACACTCCACTTTGTTCACCGGAGCCTACAGCAACGGACACGGCATTGCCGACAATGAATGGTGGGACCCGAAGAAGAAGCGCATGGTGACCTCCGTCGAGGACGACGACACTAAACTGCTGGGCGTCTCAGGAAGCAAGACAGGTTCTTCGCCCCACAATTTGCTCGCCGATACCATCGGAGACGAGCTCAAGCTGGCCACCCAAGGAAAGGCGCGTGTCTTCGGCGTGTCGTTGAAAGACCGCGCCGCCGTGCTTCCCGCTGGCTTTGCCGGCGATGCCGCCTACTGGATCGATGAGCAAACCGGTGCCTGGGTTACCTCCACTTATTACCGCGACAGTCTGCCCAAGTGGGCGCAGGATTTCAACTCGACTCGTCCAGCGAAATATTGGGATCGCGAATGGAAAGACGCTCAGGGCGCAATTCTCCGATCCACGGCGCATCGCAAGAACGCCGACGGCTCTGATGCCGATTTCTACGCCGTCATCGGCTCCACTGCGTTTGCCAACGAATATGAATTCGAATTCGCCAAAGAATTGATGGTCTACGAGAATCTTGGCCAGGGCCAGGCAACCGATTTTCTTTCAGTCAGCCTTTCTGCGAATGACATCCTCGGCCACGCGGTCGGTCCCGATTCTCCAGAAATGCAGCAGATGGCTCTCGATCTCGATCGCGAACTCGCCGATTTCATCACCTTCCTTGGTCACCAGGTCGGACTCGCCAATGTATGGATCGCGCTCTCGGCTGACCACGGTGTTTCCTCGCTGCCCGAAGCAGTCAGGAAGCTACACATTCCAGCCGCCAACCTCGGCTCCAAAAAACTCGAGGCAGATCTCAATAGCGCGATCACGGCAAAGTTTTCTCCCGGCCATCCCGCAACCTACCTGAAGTTGAGCTATCCTCTCGCCTGGCTCGACGAGGATGCCTTTGCCGCCGCCCACGTGCGCGAACACGATGCCGAAGCTGCGGTCGGAGAAGCCATGAAACAAGCAGGCTTGCGCGACTACTACACCAAGTCGCAACTGGCCGAGGGCGCAGTGCCCAACACGCCACTGGGACGAAAATATCTGAACAGCTATTCTCCGTTAGGAAGCTGGTTCGTCATGGGCGTTCCTGATTTCTACTCGGTGGCATCGAGCAAGGGCACGGACCACGCGTCGCCCTACACCTACGACACTCACGTGCCGCTGGCTTTCTACGGCTTGCCATTTCAGCCCGGCACCTATCGCACGAACGCCGAGCCTGTCGATCTGGCGGCCACTCTCGCATCACTGTTAGGCATTAACGCTCCGACTCACGCAGTCGGACGCGTACTTACTGAAGCGCTCGCTCCCCCGCACCGCACGGCTACTTCGGGAGAAGGCCAGCCATGACGGAATCCGCCTCGACTCCCGATCTCAGCGTCAGCTTCGCTGGCATCGACTTCAAGAATCCGGTCATCGCCGCGAGCGGAACGTTTGGGTATGGAGTTGAGTTCGAGGATGTCGTCCACTTGAGCAAGCTAGGCGGCTTTGTCGTAAAAGGCTTGTCGAAGGAAGCGATGATCGGCAATCCTCCGCCTCGCCTCTGGGAGACTGCGGCCGGCATGCTCAACGCCATCGGCCTGCAAAACATCGGAGCCCAGGCATTCCTCGACGAGAAGCTCCCTCACTTACGCGAGATCAAAAACATCGTCGTGATGGCCAACATCTTCGGCTATACCCGCGAAGACTACGAGCGCACCATCGAAATCCTCAACGATGGCGAAGGAATCGCCGCCTATGAGTTGAACGTTTCCTGCCCCAACACGGCCCACGGAGGCCTGCAGTTTGGCAGCGATCCCCGTTCGCTCGACGAAGTGGTCACCACCGCCAAGCGCGTGGCCCGGCGTCCCTTGATCGTAAAGCTATCCCCCAACGTGACCAGCATCGCGCAAATGGCTTACGTCGCGCAGGAGGCTGGCGCCGACGCCCTGTCTCTCGTCAATACATTCGTGGCCATGGCCATTGATGCCGAGACACGTAAGCCGCGCATCGCGAATGTAACCGCCGGACTTTCCGGTCCCGCGATCAAGCCGATCGCCGTACGCATGGTCTACGACGCGGCCCATGCCGTGAAGATTCCCGTCATCGGCATGGGTGGCATCTCCACTGCCACCGACGTGATCGAGTTCATGCTCGCGGGCGCCACGGCCGTGCAGATCGGTACTGCCAGCTACTGGGATCCCTGCGCCACAGAAAAAATCGTCGACGCCTTACACCAATGGTGCCGCGAACACGAAGTCAAGAAACTATCCGATTTCGTAGGCGGAATGCTGTTGGAATAGTTGACGCGTGTCGTAGAGACGCAGCTTGCTACGTCTCGCTCTCTCCACGTCACCGCCACCCGCCCAAAATAGCTCCCATCGCCAGGTAACACACAAGCTGGTATCCAGTATTGATCAAGTAAAGTTTGAACGGCTGCCGCATAAACAGCGTATTCGTCAACTGCACCGTAGTCACGAATCCCAGCCAAACCGCAAAACCAATCTTCATCCCATACAACGCGGAAGTTACGTGAGCCACATAAATCACCTTCCCCAGCACAATCGCCGACAGGATGCTCGCTACCAGCGACATCGCATACGACGGCCCGGCGCTCTTTTGCATCTCCGCCAGTTTGGCCTTGTCGTTGGGGTCGTAACCCATCAAGATCGTCCATGGTTTCGCAAACAACATTGGTGAATACCAAAGGAAGCCCGCCACCATCGTGGCCAGCGCAGAAACTAATACCGCCCACAGATTCACACCCAGAAAATGCATGGAATCCTCCGTTCGCGTTCAGATGGAATTAAATCGATGAGGCCGTTCTATGTGGAATGCCGGTATGAATGAAGTTATGAAAGCGAGACTTTTAGAGACTTCAGGCTAGGCCCAACTCGCTATCGGCCGCGAGTGTACCAGATCGAACCGGGAGATTTGTAGTCACGTCCTTCGCCCCACACCGCGTGAGTGGTGCCTTCGTTGTCGATTGCCAGGCCGAAGTAATCTCCAAACGGGAAACGGAATCCCTGAGGCAGAATATAGTCGTACCCCGCTGCTGCACCGGAAAGTCTCGCCTCAGCATTCCAGGTGGCGCCACCGTTGGTCGAATTCCGATAGTACGTATTCCAAAGCCGGCGATTGGGATGGCCCGCCTCCGCCATCCGCGTATCCATCCAGGCAATACGGACATCACCCGGTGCGCCCGCCGCGATCGCGGGAAAGCAATGTTCTACGCCCTGCGCTGCGCGCGACACCGCGGTCCTTTCAGACCAGTTCGCCCCTCCCGTCGTCGAAGACGAGAAGTAAATTCGTTCCGGGCCACCGTTCGCTGTGCCCGAATTCCACACCGCATAGAGCCCGCCCGCAGCGTCCGAAGCCAGCGCTATTTGCGCGCCCAGGTAACCAGTTTCGCAGTTCTGCGCGTCACAGTCCGGCGGCGCGCTCGACTGATCGAGCAGCAACGTGCTCCACGTGTGGCCCCCATCCGTCGAGCGGCTCACGAAGATGCTGACCGGGCGCGTCGGCATCTCCCGGCGCGCATAACCGGTCCAGCCAAAATAAACGCCACCCGCTGGATCAATCGTCGCTCCGCCCGCCAACGACGATCCCGGTGCCGCATTCGGATTCACTTGGGCCCTGCTGAAGGTCTGCCCGGCATCGTGCGATGCGGCAACATAAAAATCTTCTTCATGGTTGAACCCGACATACACGTCGGCACCGCGAACCGCCAGCACCGGCTTGTCGGCTTCTTCACTTCCGCGTTCGGCCCACGAGAACGACCAACTCCGGCCGAAGTCTTGCGATCGCGCGACTATAATGTCGCGCTTGTTGTTCTGCATCCACGATGCGTACACCGTCTGCCGGTCTACTGGGTCCACCACGATTTGTGGATCGAATTGCCCGGTCGAGAAGGGAAGTAGCGCCTTCGAAGGCCCCCAACTGAGCCCATTGTCGCCGCTGACGACAAGCGCAATGCTAGGCGGAGTACAAGTCCCACAATCGGGAACCGCTCCATATTGCGGATAAAGGACGTAAACGTGCCCGTGGCCGTCGACCGCAATGGCTGGCTCCCACTGATCGCCGGTGTGGTAGCCGAGGCGCCTCTGCGGCGCGAACCCCGGCGCTGCCAGTGCCGCAGATGCGGTCAATACCAATACGAACAGCAGCGCAACTTTTTGCGCAGTTCTCGGCCCGGCTTCGAAGCGGCTGTTTGAGGAAACCACAGAACTAAACCTTAGGCAAACCCTGTCCCGGACTTTATCGTGATTCAGCGAGGCCGTCAATCGCCGCCGCTTCGAACTTGCCTCATTTTACAAGCTTGTTACTTTCCTGGCATTTGATCATCCAATGAGGGACAATACAAATCCATCGCCATCGTTCCAGCCAGGAGAGCAAATCACAATGGAAAAGGCCACATTTGCAGCAGGATGTTTCTGGGGAGTCGAAGCCACTTTCCGCCAGATGCCCGGCGTCACTTCAACCCGGGTCGGCTATACCGGCGGAAAGACAGAAAACCCGACGTATAGAGAGGTCTGTACCGATCGCACCGGCCATGCCGAAGCCGTCGAAGTTGAGTTCGATCCCGCCAAGATCACCTTCGGTCAGTTGCTGAAGACGTTCTTTGAGAACCATGACCCGACGCAGGTGAATCGCCAAGGCCCAGACTGGGGCTCGCAATACCGCACTGCGATCTTCTTTCACTCGCCTGAGCAGCAAGTGCAGGCGGAGAAATTCAAGCAGGAACTGGAAAAGGCTCACGTCTATTCCAAACCGATCGCAACGCAAATCGTCCCCGCTGTCACCTTCTTCCCGGCAGAAGACTACCACCAGCAATATCTGGAAAAGCGCGGCCTAGCCAGCTGCCACATCAACACCTAAGTTGCGCAGTCTGGCCGGCGCGGGGCAAGCGTCCCCAACCACGCAGCGGCGACAGAATGCAGCCCACAGCCTGCCCTGAGCTTGTCGAACGGGCGCGAGCCGTGGGTGAACTGAACAGGAAAGGGAATAAGCCCCGGAGGGGCGACAGAACCGCGCCTGTCACGAGAATTCATGCCCTGGCCGGCTGTCGCGGCCGAAAGAAAAACAACAAAATAAATCCACCCAAATAGTAAGGCACACTCTGCTGCAGGCTGGCGCCTAAAACCCGCTGGACCAACCCAACCAACGCCAGTCCCTCACACAACGCGTACGTAACCAGGAAACCCGTTTTCCAATGGTTCAGGCTTATATTGTCATCAGGATGTACCACAAGGCTTTCTTCTGCCCGTAAGACCAGTGTCCGCCGCACCACGAAGATCACTCCCACGACCGCAACGCCCAGCGTCGTGAATAAGTAAGTGAGACTAGGGTCGATCCGGTGAGTCGATCGCGACGCCACCTCTCCGACGAAGACAAAAAGCAGGATGCTCGCCAGCATCCCCCACTGCACCACTCGCAGCATTTTGAGAGCCAGAGTCATTTGCGTCCGTTCTTTCGGGACGGAAAGTTGTTCCGAACATACTACGGGAATCCCCGTCAGGCAACTCCGGTTTTCCTGTTCAGTGAGAATGCTGATGCGCCGGCTTTCCGGGCTGCATATGTACGAATATTTGAAACGATACCGGATAGTTGCCATAACTCGCATTGAGCGCGCTTGGCTTGGAATAGAACGTCATATCTGCGCCCAATCCCAACTGCCACGCGCGGTTCTGAATCAGGTTGCGCTCTCCTCCAAACGTGTATGCCCCAATTCGGTAGACCGGTTGAAAGGCGGCCTCGGGAAACAGTTCATCCTTGTCGACGAGTTCCAGCCGCGTGAACGCATAATTTCGTTGCCGAAAATTCCAGGTTGATTCCAGCAGATAGCTGTTCAGCGTTCGATCGGTCGCGATCTTGTGCACCCGTCCCCAAATCAACGACGTGGTCCAACGACCGCTCGTCAGCGGGCGGTTATATTCCACCGACGCCGTTTCTCGCCACTGACTGCCCGGTTCCAGTGCTTCCGGATGTTCCAGTCGCCCAATGCTGTATTGCGCCACCCAGTTCGCCGATGGGGCAACGCTAGCCCGTGCCGACCACGAATCGAGCGCCCCCAGTTGAATGCTCCACCGCTCCTCATTCGGCTCCCGCCCATTGAATGCCGAAGCCTCCAACTTGACGCGGTCGATCACGAATCCGGTCGTGACCACGCCGAAACTCGTGTGCGTCGAATCCTGCAAATGATGGCTCAACGGTGCCAGCGGCAACTCCGAAACCGAAGCGCGGTGAATATACGTCACTGGCCCAAGGGCAGGTTCGGCCGACGGCCCACCATAAAATTCCCAGGAAAGTTTTTCCGTCAGCGGCACGGTATAGAGCAACGACAATTCCGCAAAGACGTTGTGCGGATGCTGATGATCAACCAGCTGCTCCCCATGGTAAGTCTCCCCGGTCTGAAACAGTTCCGGAAATCCAGGATGCGGCGAGGTCAGCGACTCCGCAGAAAACATCTGCCGGAACAGGATCGTTCCCCTGCCCAGCTTGTGCTGCTCCATCAGCATGCCCCAATTCACCGACTCCGCTTTACCCGTGCCCCGCGGTCCGCCCTGCTGGTTGTAGTCGACAAAGATCGCTCCGTGCGCCATGAACTCCCACCCACCATGCATCCACATCCACTCCGGCCCGTGCACCGAAGCCGGCTGCCACGCCGTTCCCGACCCCTGATGCGGCGACGGCAGTTGAAACGATGCCGGTTGTCTCATCGGCATGTTCATTCCCGGCATGGACGAATCTTGCGGTGCCGATATCTGCTCGCCCGCGTGCTCCGGCGGCGCGGCGGCCTCAGAAGTTTGCCCCATCGACCGGCCCACTAACATTGCGCACGCCGCTAGCAACACTACGACAATCAAATTCCTTCTCAAGCGATTCCTCGTGGTCCCCGAATATGCGGGAATACCAATCCGCGAGCGTGCCGCACACATGCTGCGGCATTAGTGTCCGGAAGTCTTATTTCTCAGATTCGCAGCGGAAGGGCGCCAGGTGGACTGCTGGAAGGAACGATGAGTACGGAAGCGCGAAAGCACGGAATGATGTTCAGAATGAGTTCAGGGCCGTTATCTAGGCTGCAAACCTGCGCAGCCCCGGTTTGCAAGGAAAACGCCGCATTCGGGATCGCCGCATGATGACCATTTAAACAACATTGGTAGCTTGTCGGAGCAGGAGAGGGAATCGCAGGCGAGTGGCCATGACATCCCGCTGGGTGGGTTTCCTGCGCGGCCGGAAACAACTCCATTTGAGCACTCGCAAGGGTACCGGCCGTCGTGACCAGAAGAAGCAACGCGACCATGCGCAAATTTCTGTGCATGGCGTTTATGTCCCAGTAATTCGAATGCGGAGTTCTTCGGGAAGCCGTTGCCGGATCTCCTCCGGCAACCGATCGTGGACTCGCCGTGCCCCCTCTTTTGCGGCGTCCAGAACCGTGACTGGTGCCGGGGTAGCCACCGCCACTCCTAGCCAGATCAGCGCCGACAGACAAAATCCTGCCAGTGCCGCAATCTCCAGCCAGAAGGCATGCCGGGGTCCAAGATGCCAGATCACGCCAAATGCCAGAAGGAAGACTCCGGCTGACACCGACGCCAGCGCGATCAGCCCTACATCAATGATGCGATGAATTTGTTGTCGGCTGCGGCAATGCTCGCATTCGGCGAAGTGCTTCTCGTAGTCGCCGCACATCTCAGGCGCAAGGCCGGAGATGTCGTACCGCCAGCCCGCCAAAATCTTACCTACGATTGGATCAACGCACTGCTGACTCATGGGGGTAAGCCAAACGTGCCATGCAACCAATCGCCCGCTACAGGCGAATCGGCTCCAGAGCCTCGGTCTGCGATGCCAGCACCACGCGGTTCTGAAACAACCCGCCCCGCGCGGAAAGCGCCTTCTCGGCCTCTCTCCGAGCTATTTCCGGGTGATTGTTCTGCTCAGACAGATGCGCCAGCACCACAAACGTCGCACTATTATCATAGTCGTTCGTGAAGAAATCGGCGAGCGCCAGGTTCGAAAGGTGCCCCACCCGGCTCATCACCCGCTGCTTCACCGACCACGGATAAGGCCCGACCCGCAACATCTCCAGATCATGATTCGATTCCATCACCAGCACATCGCATCCCCGCAGATGATCGCGCACACTCAACGGCAAATATCCCAGATCGGTGGCTATCCCCACCTTGATGCCCTCCGCGCGAAACGTGAGTCCCACCGGATCCGCCGCATCGTGCGGAATCGTGAACGGCTTCACCTCGATGTCGCCCACTTGAAACCGATGCCCCGACTCGAACGCTTCAAATTTTTCCAGCTTCGGCCGTTCCCCCGCCTCATTGCGCATTGCGCGCGCCCACGCCTGGTGCGTCGCCCCCGTCATGAACACTGGGATGCGCAGCTTCTTGGCCAGCACCGCCAGCCCGTAGACGTGGTCAGAATGTTCGTGGGTAATCAGAATTGCGGAAAGCGAATGTGGATCCTCGCCCAGCGTTCTCAGCCGCTTGAACGTCTCGCGGCAAGAGATTCCGGCATCGACCAGAATCTTCGTGCAGGCGCTGGCCACCACCGCGCAATTGCCGCGGCTCCCGCTGGCCAGCATGGTCACACTTACACCCATGCTCGCAGCATACGCGTCCAACCTGTGGAATCGGGAGTAACTTTCTAGTTAGCCGATACCAAAGATCGGGCTACCGGCGTCCGCGCGACGGCTCCGGCGAATTTGAAACTCCGGCAGGGTCCGAAAGCCGGAAGCCGTTCCTACTTCCCCTGCCTCAAATTGTCCACCACACCCCGCATGACCGAGCCTCCATAAGCTCCAGCGATGCCAGGGAAAAATGCCAGAAACGATCCATAGATCTGCGCCCGCGTCGGCTTCACGGTGAGAATCATGTACGCGGCCAACTCCGTCAGCGGAATAAACACTCCCACCATCACTACCCACCGCCATGGCCATCGCGGCCGCAGCAGTCCCAGCAAGATGCACGAAGCCAACACCAGCAGCGCAGTGAACAGCAAATCATTTACGGCGATGTCCGCCCACCCTGCCCCAATGCCACACAAAGCGGCCAGCAGGTAGAACCACGCATTCCCGCCGCTCTCAGGATTCTTCATTCAGGCAGTCAACAATCTCAATAGGTATAAAATCCTCTACCGCTCTTCCGGCCCAGCCACCCCGCATCCACCATCTTGATGAGCAACGGACACGGCCGGTACTTCGGATCTCCCAGCCCATTCTGCAGCACCCGCATGATGTCGAGGCAAACGTCGAGCCCGATAAAATCCGCCAGCGTCAGCGGTCCCATGGGATGCGCCATCCCCAGCTTGAACACTTCATCGACCGCCTCTGCCGTGGCGACGCCCTCCATCACCGCGTACATTGCCTCATTCAGCAGCAGCATCAGCACGCGATTCGAAACAAATCCCGGCGCGTCGTTCACCTCTACCGGAGTCTTCTCCAATTTCACCGACAACTCGCGCACGCTCTCAAATGTTTCCTGCGAGGTCACCAGCCCCCGGATCACCTCCACCAGTTTCATCACCGGCACCGGATTGAAAAAATGCATCCCGATCACTTTCTCAGCCCGCTTGGTCTGCGCTGCCAGCTTGGTAATCGAAATGGAAGAGGTATTCGACGCCAGAATAATTTCCGGCCGCGTCACCCGGTCGAGGTCGCGAAAAATCTCCGTCTTGATTTCAAACTTCTCAGTCGCCGCCTCAATCACAAAATCGCAATCCCCAAGCTTGGCGCGATCCGTAATCGGCTGAATTCGCTTCAATGCCGACGCTTTGTCATCGACAGTGATCTTATTCTTCGCGACCTCGCGTTCCAGATTCTTCCCGATGGTCTCCAGCGCGCGATCCAGAAACCGCTGCTCCACATCGCACAGCACCACGTTATATCCGCCCCGCGCAAACACATGCGCGATGCCGTTCCCCATCGTCCCCGCGCCCACCACGCCGACTCGTTGAATGTCCATAGAAGTTCGCCTCTAAGAAAACGTTCGAGTCTATCACTTGCCGTAGGATGTGGTTAAGACGCAGCAGATGTATTTGGAAAGGTGCGAATCAAGGGTCGTATTAGGCTATGCCTTCAGGCATAGCAAAGGGCGATTCATCAATCGCGCCTTCAGGCGCTGCGCTGGAGTTCCCATATTAAACACGCTGTCACAGAGAAAGTTGCGCGCTCGCACCTGTCGAAAGAACCGCTGCACCACGGGACAATTACCCAAACTTTCTTGAGGCATCACGCTCACCCCTCACCCGCATCGGATGTATGTACGAACCGAATCGCCGCTTCGGTGACGGAGGTGATTATGATTCGCAACACGATCTGGCGCTGGATAAAAATTGCAGCCTTGGCCACCGCTCTGGCCACGGCCCTCGGCAGCGTTGCCTGGGGACAGTCCTATGGCTACGACAACGATGACCACTACAACCGCCACGACGAGGCCCGCGAGCAGGGTTACCGGAACGGCTATCGCGACGGACAGCGTCAGGGTCAGTTCGATGGTGACCGGGGCCGCCACTTCAAGTTTAAAAACGACGATTGGGAAGATTCCCGCGGGTTCGAGCACTGGATGGGCAACAAGGGCCACTACAAACAGGCTTACCGCGACGGCTACGAACGCGCCTATCGCCAAGCTTACCGCTCCTACGACCGCCACGGCTACGATCGCGACCGCGACGACTATCGCCGCTACGACCGCGACAACTGGTGATAAGACTCATCCTGTTTGGATCATCCCTGTTGAGGGTCCCATCCTAACCTCGCGCCTTTTGCGACGTTAGGGTGGGGACTTGGCTTCGACCTTCGAGACCATTCCGCTACTCGCAGCGACTCCAAGCACACCTACTCGTGCGATCAATCACACCCGTCCCACCCCCCGCTTCGTACGATAAAAAGTTCAGGGAAGCGCGCCCATGCCCACAAAAACCATCATCGAGCCCTTCCGAATCAAGAGCGTTGAACCTCTCCACTGGACCACCCGCCGCCAGCGCGAACAACTCCTCGAAGCCGCCTACTACAACCTGTTTCTGCTCCCCGCCGATGATGTCCTCATCGACCTCCTCACCGACTCTGGCACCGGAGCCATGTCCACTCATCAGTGGGCTGCCATCATGGAAGGCGACGAGAGCTATGCTGGCAGCCGCAGCTTCGACCGCTTCAAGAATTCCATCCAGGATATCTTCTGCTACCGTCACGTCATCCCCACACACCAAGGACGCGCGGCCGAGCGCATCCTGTTCGGCGTGGCCTGTAAGAAGGGTGACGTCGTTCCTAACAACACCCACTTCGACACGACGCGCGCCAATATAGAGTTCGTCGGCGCCGAAGCTGTCGATCTCGTCATCGAAGAAGGGAAGCACCCTGCGTCGACGCATCCCTTCAAAGGCAACATGGATGTCGCCGCCCTCGACTCCCTTATCCAGCGCGTGGGCCGCGAGCACGTTCCACTCGTCATGCTCACCGTCACTAACAACTCCGGCGGAGGCCAGCCCGTCTCAATGGAGAATGTCCGCCAAGTCAGCGCCGTCTGCAAGCGCCACAAGATCCCGCTCTACTTCGACGCCTGCCGCTTCGCCGAGAACGCCTGGTTCATCAAGCTCCGCGAAAAGGGATACGAGGATAAAACTCCCAAAGAAATCGCCCAGGAAATGTTTCGCTACGGCGACGGATGCACCATGTCCGCCAAGAAAGACGGCATGGCCAACATCGGCGGCTTCCTCTGCACCAACGACGACCTGCTCGCCCAACAGGAAAAAGACTTACTCATCCTCACCGAGGGATACCCTACCTACGGCGGCCTCGCCGGACGCGATCTCGAAGCCATCGCCGTCGGCGTGCAGGAAGCGCTCGAAGAAGATTACCTCCGCTATCGCATCGCGTCGACCGCCTATCTCGGCAATCACATCGCGTCCCAAGGCGTGCCCATCGTCCAGCCTCCCGGCGGACACGCCATCTATCTCGACGCTCGCGCCTTCTTGCCGCACATTCCGGCCGATCAATTTCCGGGTGTCGCGCTCGCGGCGGAACTCTACCTTGAAGGCGGAATCCGCTCTGTAGAAATCGGCACGCTCATGTTCGCCGGTGCGGCAAAAATGGATCTAGTGCGCCTCGCCATCCCCCGCCGCGTCTACACCCAAAGCCACATCGACTATGTCGTGGAGGTAATCTTGGAAGTCTGGAAAAACCGCGAAAAAATCCCCGGCCTGCGCTTGACCTATGAAGCGCCATTCCTCCGCCACTTCACCGCGCACCTGGAGCCGTTAAAGGTCGCAGCCGCGACACGGTAGTTAAGTTGGGCACAAACGCGAGAAGAGTAGAAGAACCCGAGGGTGCCCAATGCTAACGTCGCGCCTTTTGCGACATTAGCGTGGGGATTTTTATTCAGAGAAGCAACCGCGATGCGATAGGGGTTTTACGCATCTCCTCAAACAAAGCCCGGCAAAACGTGGCCACCCGTGAGCCGATTCAGTCCTGATCCCCGACAATTCCTCGGTCTACTTCTCTAAAACCGCCCGCCGCGCCTCCACGATCTCGGCTCTCCCCGGCTTATCGGCATGGTCACAAACCTTCAACAGTTCCCTAAAATATTTCTGGCTCGTCTCGCGGCTTCCGCTGAGTTGCGCCGCATGCGCCGCTCCATACAGTGCGCGAAAGCGTCCCGGCTCCTTCGTCAGCGTTCTTTTGAATTGCTCTAAAGCCTGCCCCGGCTCATTCCTCTCCAGCAACATCTCGCCCAGCAGTTCACGCGCCGGGGCCAACGGACCAGGCGTCACCGCGCTTTTCTCCGTCCCATCTTCCAGTTCTGCCGCGAACGTCATCTGCCGCAGCGCTTCGTCTTTCTTGCCATCGGCAAGCGCCGCCCAAGCTCTTACCGCAACTTCCTGGATCTCCACCTGCCGCGCCCAATAGTCTTCACCCGCCTTCAACAGCCCCTCGCGGATCTGTTGCAGCGCTGTTCCCGCCTCGTTCGCCGCTTGTGCTCGCCTCAACCGTGCCGCGGCGAGTCCACGTGCAAACCACGTCATTGCCTCTGTATGCGGAAACGGACTGTCTCGCACCGCGAGTTGCGAAGCCTGCTTCCAATCCTTGTGCTCCAGCGCGTAACGTGACGGGATCGCCGCTAGCGCAAAATATCCCACCACGGGCCCGCCTGCTCCTCTTAATGCTTCTTTCGGATCAAAGTGCGATGCGATCTTCGGCAACGAATCCAAAATCTTTCGCGCCGCCTGGTCCTGCCCGGTCTGCAGATAGGCGTAAATCTCATAATCGCTGGCGTGCAACTCTTCCGCTGTTTGCCGGTCGCGTCGCGCCGCGGCCGCCGCAGCGATATTGCTGTCGATCGACTCCTGCCAGTAACCCGTCCGCGTGAAAGTATGCGATGGCATGTGCAGCGCATGTGGCGCATCGGGCGCGATTTCTGAATATCGCCGCGCCGCCACCAGTCCTCGCCCCGCCAGCGCTGGCACGTCATAGGTGTGAATAATGTAGTGAGCTAATCCAGGGTGCGCCGGCTCCTCTGTAAACAGTTGTTCGAGGATTGCGCCCGCCTTCAGCCGGCCCGCGTAAGTCTTGTCCGCAGGATCTTCCGATTGCGCGATTGCCAACGCGTAGAAGATTTGCGCCTCATGATCCTCCGCATACTTCGCCGCAACTTCCCCCATGGCGTCGCGATACGCGATCAGGCGCGCCTGCTGCGGCGTGCTCTCGTAGTCTCGGTATAACTTATCAACTGCTGTAAGATAGGCCCGTTCGCGCTCCGTCTTGGCGCCCGCGGCCTTGCCTCGCTCTACGCTTTCCCGCCCCGCCTGCAACTGGCTCTTGTCTTTTATCTCCGGCACGAAGGGATTGCCCCAATCGCTAAGCGCGATTCCCCAGTCCGCAATCCCGCACGACGCGTCTGCCTTCAGCACCGCGTTGAATCCCTCAATCGCACGGCTGAACTGGAACGAATGCAGCAAGGCTACCGCCCGGTTGAATTCCCGTTGCGCTGCTTCATTGCAGGACGTCGAAAAGTACACCGTTCCCAGTTTCTCGCCACTCCCATGCTGGTGCTCCTGCGCCATACTGCCGCACGTCCCCAGCATCAGCAGAACCGCTGCAAAGAATCTCACTCCACTCATTTCGCCCCTCTGAGTCAGAAATTATAGGCGCGTCCAAAGTTCGACAGAGGATCTCAAAAAGGTCCAGACCGTGTGGCGATTTTGACTTGGGCTTCGATGGAATGAGACGAACGTGAGCCTATTCTTCTGACCCACTCGAAATCACTATCAGTGACTTCAAGGTGAGCAGATTTCCACAGATCAAAACACATTCCGTGTGACGAACAACCTTTTCTGACAAATCCAAAGAGATCACAATTCATAGATATGCTGTTCGCAGCTTCCAGGGAGCACGCGTCCGTCGAAGTCGTGACCGCGTCGAAATTGGCCAATAAGTCCTTATTCTGGAATAGTTTACCCGTAAATCCTTTCGTTGTAAGATTTTGCCCGGATCGCCCGCGTATCCCCCTTCGCAAGTCCTTTGTAACCAGGATTTTGCAGAACAGCGCAAAAAAAATGTGGTGGGTATCTCCTCGAGATCGGACCCACTCACAGCGCGGCAAAGTTACAGTCGCCCCCGCCCGTTTCCCCGAAGCCGGAAGCCGGAGGCCGAGAGCCGGCCCTACAACCGAGGTGTAAAATATCAAAGCAATCCCTAACCAGTAATTTCCTAGCTTCGAAAGGATTCCCCCATGGCAACGCTTGAAGCCCCCGTCCGGCCCCGCACGACCCTGCATCAGGGACCATTCGTCACCGAGCCCTTTTACGATTTCCGCAATGAGGACAACGCGCGCCGCATGCGCGCCGCCATCGCCAAAGTCCGCGGCCAACTCGGCCACGAGTACGACCTCATCATCGGGGGCAAGCGCGTCAAGACCACGGACAAGATCAAGTCGCTGAACCCATCGCAGCCCTCGCAAATTGTCGGTATCCACCAGAAGGCTGGCAAAGAACACGTCGAACCCGCCATGCAAGCCGCGCTCAAAGCCTTCCAGTCCTGGAGTCGCACCACCGTCGAAGAGCGCGCCAGCCTCGTCTTCCGCGTTGGCGATCTCATGCGCCAGCGCAAAATGGAATACATGGCATGGCTTGTCTTCGAGGTGAGCAAGAACTGGGCCGAGGCCGACGCGGACATCTCCGAGACCATCGACTTCTGCGAGTTCTACGCGCGCGAAGCTCTCCGCTTCGCCAAGGCGCAAACACCCATCCAACTCCCCGGCGAGCACGACACGCTGCACTACATTCCTCTCGGCGTTGGAGCGGTGATTCCGCCATGGAACTTCCCCTGCGCCATCATGGCCGGCATGACTCTCGCCTCCATCGTTAGTGGCAACACAGTCATCCTGAAGCCGTCGAGCGATTCCCCGACGATCGCCGCGAAGTTCCTCGAACTGCTCGAAGAAGCCGGAATGCCCGAAGGCGTAGTCAACTTCTGTCCGGGCGCCGGAGCCAGTTTCGGTGACGCCGTCGTTGCGCATCCCAAAACGCGTTACATTGCCTTCACCGGATCGCGCGAAGTCGGCCTGCACATCAACAAAGTCGCCGCTACCCAAGCCCCCGGCCAGATTTGGATTAAGCGTACCATCCTCGAGATGGGAGGCAAAGACGCCATCATCGTAGACGCCGATGCCGACATCGACTCCGCCGTCGAAGGCGTGGCCCAAGCGGCATTTGGGTTCCAGGGACAAAAGTGCTCGGCCTGCTCGCGCGCCATTGTCGACGAGCGCGTCTACGACAAGTTCCTCGAACAGCTCAAAGCCCGGGTCGAGAAGATTCAGATCGGCGACGTCGCCGAAAACGCCGCCATGGGCGCGGTCATCAATGAAGGCTCGATGAAGACGATCCTTGAATACATCGAGCAGGGCAAGAAAGACGGACGTCTCCTCACTGGCGGCGAACGCGCCCCCGGTGAAGGCTACTTCATCAAGCCCACGGTGTTCGCCGACATCCCGCCAAAGTCGAAGTTAGAACAGCAAGAGATCTTTGGCCCGGTACTGGCGGTGATCAAAGCCCGCGGCTTTGACCACGCCCTCGAGATCGCCAACGATACTGAGTTCGGCCTCACCGGCGCCGTCTACACCAAGTCACGCGACAAGATCGACCGCGCCATCCAGGAGTTCCACGTCGGCAACTTGTATATCAACCGCAAATGCACCGGAGCCATGGTCGGCGCGCACCCCTTCGGCGGCTTCAACATGTCCGGCACCGATTCCAAATCTGGCGGCCCAGATTACTTGTACCTCTTCACGCAAGCCAAAGCCGTCGGGGAAAAGATGAGCTAGCGGAGTTCTTAGGAAAGGCACGGCTTAGGGAAGGGCACGGCTTTTAGCCGTGCCGCCCAAAGCCATAAGGATCGCGGGCTTCAGCTCTGAGGGCCACCAGTTTCTTCCGCACCGCGAGGCCCACTATTTGGTCGCAGGAGCAACCGGCAACGGATTGCGCTCCGTGAACTGCCGTTGATGCCAGTACGGATAAACCGGCGTCACGTCGCTGGCGCGATCAAGCTTCGCGACCTGCTCCGCTGTCAAGTTCCATCCCGCCGAGCCCAAGTTCTGCCGCAACTGCTCTTCGTTGCGCGCCCCGAAGATTGCTGTCGACACCGTGGGCCGCTGGAGTAGCCAGTTGAGCGCGACCTGCGGCACAGTCTTGCCCGTCTCCTTCGCAACCTCGTCAAGCCAGTCGACGATCTTGTAGAGATGCTCGTCAGAAACCTGTGGACCCATGTCTGCGGTTTTGTGTAGCCGGCTCTCCTTCGGCAGCGGCTGCCCACGCCGGATTTTGCCCGTCAGCCGTCCCCATCCCAGCGGACTCCAGATCAGCGCTCCCACTCCCTGATCGAGCCCCAGTGGCATCAGTTCCCATTCATACTCCCTGCCGATCAGCGAGTAATACACCTGGTGTCCCACATAGCGCGTCCAACCATATCGATCTGAAACGTCCAGCGCCTTCATCAAGTGCCAGCCCGAGAAGTTCGAGCAGGCGATGTACCGCACTTTCCCGCTCGTCACCAGATGGTCGAGCGTGCTCAACACCTCCTCCTGCGGGGTCAACGCGTCAAAGCCATGCAGATGATAGATGTCGATGTAGTCGGTTCCCAGTCTCCGCAAGCTGCCTTCGCAAGCCTGAATCAAGTGATGGCGCGACGATCCCAGGTCATTCGGCCCCGGCCCCATGCGGAACGTCCCCTTCGTCGAGATCAGGACTTTGTCGCGTCGCCCGGCGATCGCCTTACCGAGAATGGTCTCGGAAAGCCCGTCTGAATAAATATCCGCCGTATCGAATAGATTGACCCCGGCATCGAGGCAAATGTCGACCAGCCGAGTTGCTTCTGCAACATCGCTCGCACCCCATGCTTTGAAGAACTCCGTTCCTCCGCCGAACGTCCCCGTGCCGTAACTCAAAACCGGCACCTTCAAACCAGATCGTCCAAGTTGTCGATATTCCATACCTCGCATAGATGCAACTCGATCGAAGAATGATTCGGAGCAGCGGCATATGCTTTTTCTTAACCGAAAGTGCGCCGGTACGTCTAAGCTGGTTGCACATCCAGGACCTTGGGGGCCGAACATCGATGAGACTTCGTCTGGGGACGTTGGTCTGTAATATCTTCTTGCTCTTTTCTCTCAATCTCTTCGCTCAAAATTCCTCCGACGCTGCGGCTGTTGCGTCAGCGACCAAGACTATCCGTCCGGAGCAGATTCGCGCGCACATTCGCTTTCTCGCCGACAGCCTGCTGAAAGGCCGCGAACCGGGAACTCCCGGCTACGACATTGCGGCACGCTATGTTGCTACCGAGCTCGAAGGAATGGGCCTGCATCCCGGTACCTCGGGCGATTGGTTCCAACCCGTGCCGTTGCAGAAGGCGGTGACGAACGCGGCAGCCAGTTCACTCTCATTGACTGTAAATCGTAAGGAACAGAAGCTTACCGACGCCAAGGACTACGTTCTCTCGACCTGGTTTGGAAACGCGGCCTCGATTGGGGAGCCGACCGGGGCCCAGAGCGACGTCAGCGCCCTCGTGGTATTCGTGGGCTTTGGTGTAACCGCGCCCGACCAAAAGTATGACGACTTTGCCGGCGTCGATGTACGCGGCAAATTGATATTGACGATCTACGGCGCACCATCGGCGTTTCCATCCACCGAGCGCGCCTATTACTCCGATGGCATCGTGAAGGCGAAGAATGCCGTGACTCACGGCGCAGTCGGTGTGTTGTCGATCATGCTCCCTGAGGATTGGAAACGCTATCCGTGGGAGTGGCTGGTTCCGCAAGTGCAAGTCGGCGAGATGCACTGGCTTGACAAGAACGGCGTCGCGCACGACTTCTTCCCCGAACTTCGTGGCAATGCCCTGTTCAGCCAGCAGGGAGCCAACCTCGTATTCAGCGGAGCACCGAAGACACTCGATCAGGTCTTCGCCGATGCCCGCGCCAGCAAGCCGCAGAGTTTTGCTCTTCCCGTGAGCGTGCACGTTCACACCGTGGCGGCTCAGAGCATCATTCAAAGTCCCAATATTATTGCCGAGCTCAAAGGCTCTGATCCCGCATTGCGCGATCAGTACGTGGTCTACACTGCGCATGTGGATCACCTCGGAATCTGCCCGCCCGTGCAGGGCGACAACGTCTGTCACGGTGCACTCGACAACGCTTCCGGTACTTCGGCATTGCTCGAGATTGCACGCGCCTATGCCAACCTGCCGCAGTCGCCACGACGCTCCGTGCTCTTCGTATTCGTGACGGGAGAAGAGATGGGCCTGCTAGGCTCCGACTACTTCGCCCACTTTCCCACGGTACCGCTGAAGTCGATCGTCGCCAACGTCAACATCGACGGCGCTCCCGGAAGTTACTTCCCGATGAAAGATGTAGTTGCGTTGGGAGCGGAACACTCGAGCCTGGGCGACGAAGTCGCAGCGGCTGCAAAGGTCATGGGCTATGACGTCAGTCCCGATCCGATGCCGGAGGAAGTATCGTTCATCCGGAGCGACCAGTATTCCTTCGTGCTACAAGGCGTGCCCGCGGTCGACGTCGAGGATGGAACCAAGTCCACCGATCCCAACATCAACGGCCTCGAAGTAATCAAGAAGTGGCTGGTCACGCGCTACCACACGCCGCTCGACAACATGGAGCAGCCAATCGATTTCGAAGCCACTGCGAAGGGCGCAGTGATGGACTTCCTGGTCGGATACCAGGTCGCACAGCACGACGTTGTTCCGTCCTGGAACAAAGGCGATTTCTTCGGCACGACCTTCGGTCCCCGGCACGCAGGAAGCACCACCGGAGAGTGAGTCTTGATAGTAGCGCCGGCGTCCCGCAGAGACGGCGGCCGCTATAAAACAAAGGCCGCCTTTGGAGGCGGCCCGTTTGTTTCAACTTGAAGCTACTGAGCTACTCCGGCCGGTGGTTGCGGCGCGGCGCCAGTTGTGGTCGCGGCAGCAGCCTCATTCAGAATACGGTGGTGGATGGTGAAGAGCGCCAGTTCCAACCGGTCCGACACGCCGATCTTGTCGTACACGTTGCGCAGGTAGTTCTTGATCACCTGTTCGGTTGTGCCGAGTTGGGTGGCAATTTCCTTGTTCTTGTAACCCTGCACGATCAGCGCCACGATGCGTAGCTCCTTGGCGGTCAGGCGATCGCGCACGCGCAGGCCGACCATATCGTTTTCCGTGAGTTCGCTCGGGACGGCGACGTCCTGCACCCAGGTTTCGCCGCGAGCGACCTTGCGTACACAATCGACGAGGGCCGCACTAGTTACATTGCGATAGACCACGCCGTGCGCGCCGTTCGACATGTGCCGCTGCGCGCTCTCGCCCGTATCAGCCAGCACAATCACGCGAGTCTTGGCTTTGTTCGCGCCCTGTACGATGGCGGCAAAGTCATTGTGGAATCCCGCTGCCACGACCAGCACGGCGGCGCGGAACTTGTCCAAGGCCATGAACATCTGTTCAGGCGTTTGAGCCTGGGCCACGATGCGCATCTCGTCTTCCACGGCCAGCACTTTGGCTATGCCCGCCCGGAAGATCGCCTGGTTATCGGCCAGAATCAGTTTGAGCATGTTGTCAACGCTCCAAGAAAGTCTTCTATGAGTTCCTGACGAACTCGTATGAGTCGATCACGCAGGCCACGCCGCGGCCTTCGCCACCCGTTCCCGTTTCATCGGCGCGCACCACGCGCCCCTTGCATTGGATGGTCACATTCTCCTGACCGCCCGTCATCTCCGGGGGAAGCGTGATTTCAAATTCCACCGGCGAACCAATCTCCATCGAGGAATCGGCGCGGATGTACACTCCTGCCGCGCTGAGATTCCCGGTGACTCCCTCGGAGTCTCCGCCGGATTCGCCCTTATGGATCTTGATCGGCAATTCCAGCGGGAACCTTTTCCCGGTCCGTGCTTCTTCGCCCACGGTACCTCCTCTAGGCTGGCCGCTTATCTGATGCTCGTCTGCGCATGAGGCCAACGTCGTCAAACCAAGCTCCTGGCGGGCGCAGGCCCGCTTTTATGCTCAGGGGCGGTTATATCACGAATGACACCTATGTAAAAGCCTGATAACCCGTTAGTTAACGGTAGCATCTAGGTTCCCCCACGCATAAGAGCTATTGACCCGAGCCCACGAGACGAAGTTGACGGACCTTTACGCCCTAGCCTAAACCAGCATGGTAGTGTTTTCTCGAGTCACCCCGGTTCGATAGGAGCCGTTTCCCATGGCGAACTTGCTTCCGATTCGCAGCAAACTTAGCGCCCGATTTGTTTGCATTCTTATTCTTCTGGTCGTTGTCGCCCACCTTGCTCCGGCGCAGAGCAACCAGAAACCCGCTGCCCAAGCTCCCGAGAAGAAGAGCGCGCCGGGCCCGACCGAGATCAAACCGCCCGAGCCTCCCGGTCTGTTGGTTCAATTGAATGGGGCGCTGGAGAGTCTCGCAGCAAGGGTCTCTCCTGCGGTGGTGCAGATTCTCGTTACGGGCTTCGGCCCGCTTCGCGAGGAAGATCGATCCCAGACGGCGTATATCGTGCGCCAGCACGCCGTCGGCTCCGGAGTCATCGTCGACTCCAACGGCTACATCATGACGAACGCCCATGTCGTAGAAGGCGCGCAACGGATACGTGTCGCCTTGCCGCTCCCTATGGGCGATGCCGGCGGCCAAGTGCCGATCGGAAAGCGCCGAATATTGGAAGCTCGCCTCATCGGCCAGCACAAGGAAACCGATCTCGCACTTCTCAAGATTGAAGAGACCGGCCTGCCAACGCTTCCCCTGATCAGCCAGCGCCCGCGCGTTGGACAACTCGTGTTCGCCATCGGGAGCCCGGAAGGTCTGCAGAATTCGGTCACCATGGGTGTGATCAGTGCGCTGGCCCGTCAGCCCGACGCAAGCAAGCCGCTCTCTTATTTGCAGACCGACGCCCCGATCAATCCCGGCAACAGCGGCGGCCCGCTGGTCGATATGAACGGATCAGTCCTTGGCATCAACACGTTCATCCTGTCACAAGGCGGCGGCAGTGAAGGCTTGGGCTTTGCCATTCCGGCGCGCGTGGTCGATTTCGTTTACCACAGCCTGCGCAAGTACGGCCACGTTCATCGTGTGGAAATCGGCGCGGGCGCGCAGGAGATCACTCCCACGTTGGCAGAAGGCCTGCGTCTTCCGCAACGCTGGGGCGTTGTGGTCGACGACGTGAAGCCCGACGGTCCCGCTGCCGCGGCCGGCTTGCAGGTGCAGGACATCATTCTGAGCGCCGACGATCGCCGCATCGAAACACTGCCTTCGCTTTCAGCCGCTCTGTATTTGCACCGCATCGACCAGGTTGTGAAATTGGAGATCCTGCGCGGCACCGAAAAGAAAACTCTATACATTCCGGCGATCGAGAGCCGCGACCACATAGACGAACTCATGGACGCGGTGAATCCCGATAACAGCCTGATCCCGCGCCTGGGTGTGCTGGCGATAGATCTCACCAGCGAACTGCGCTCAAAATTGGGATCCTCCTTGCGTATTCCGTCGGGCGTAATTGTGGTAGGTCGAGCGGCCGACCTGATCCTGCCCGACACCGGACTCCAGGCTGCCGACGTCATTCACCAGCTCAACACCACCCCGATCGATTCCGTGGACACGCTTCGCACCGCGGTGAATGCGTTGAAAACCGGCGACGCGGTCGTACTGCAAGTCGAGCGCGATGCTGGGCTGCAGTATGTGAGCTTTGAGATGGAGTGATTAATCATAGAAAGCCGCATGCTCATGTAGTGACAGCCGCCCCGGCTGTCATCGGTCCGAAGGACCGAGGCCTGTTCACCGAATGGTTGCCATCAAAACCAGTCGAGCTGCGCTCGTCGGACAGCCGAGGGCGGCTGTCCCCACATCCACAACTCTGCCGCGTCACTTGCTGCTTACATGCCACTCTTGGATTCAAACGAGAAGAGCATCCAGCTCTCTCCATCTTTTTCAAACGAGACTGGATGGAGCGGCTCTCCCACAAACTCAGAGATGACCCGCGTCCAAAAGCGTTGCGCCGCAACATTTAGTTGCATCACGCGAACTTCCCACGATCCGGGAAACTGTCTCCACAAATGGTGCGCGGCCTGAGTTCCAACGCCGAGCCGGCGATATCCGCGCAGAACAAAGAACTCAGCCAGATCCCATGCATCCTCATTTCCGGAGACTGGCGACCCTTTTTTCACCAAGGCGAATCCTGCCAATTTGTCATCGACTCGGATGAGAAACGGGTGTCGGCCGGGTTCGCTCCAATAAAGAGGAAGAGGGTTGTAAGTGAACTTTCCATCCGCCCCGATCTCCACATCGATTAATTCACTGAAATCGTGGGCATAGAGTTGAAGCAGATTCGCCAGGATCGGCGCCTGTTCTGCCGCGGCCGGAACCACTTCTACCTCCGGAGTCGGTTTCTCTGGATGTTCGGTCATGGGTGAGCACGCCTGAGTATAGTCCTGGTTTCGAAGCGTCTAGGATGGGATGTAACAGGTACAACTCGTCCGCGGGCCGTCTACCGCGCAGCCGCGCCGATCGCCGAAGCCTTTGGTGTACGAGCGCTCTCAATCGCGATTCCGATTCCCGCGCCGATCGCCTCCACAACACGCTGGTCCTCTGCAGTAAATGCGTCCTGCCCTGCGCGATACAAAGCCAACACTGCGGTCACTCCGGATTTTCCTTCCAGTGGCACGGCGAGTGCCGAGCGCAGCGTGCTGAACTTCGTCGGATCATTCATATAACCCGGCTCGACCGACGGATTGCCGTTCAAGATTGTCTTATGATTTTGCGCCACCCATCCGGACAGACCTTCACCCTCCGGGATTCGCAGGGAAGAGAACAGCCGGAAGTTTTCTCCGCTCACAAATTCCGCCGAGAGCGTACCGTTCTTCGGACAATAGACAGCCAGAGAGTCATGCGGTACCAATTGTTTCAGCCGGACCGCGAGAAGAGACAAAATGTCTTCCGCACCCAGAGAAGATCCGGACTGACGAGAGAAATCGAGAATTGCTTGCCCTTGCTGCCGCGCTGTAGCAATCAACGCTGCTGCATTCCCCACGGGCGCTGATGTTGTTGCATCGGCTTCCGCGGACTCCGCGAAGCCAGCATCGGGTGCCAACCCGCGCTCCACCTTGATGTCTGTCGACAACTTCGGCGGAGCCTGCAGGGGCTGCTCGTTTGCCATCTTCTCGAGTTCGATATAGCGGCGCCGCAAAATCTCGACCACCTTCGGATCAAAGGCCTTGCCTGCATCCGCCACCACTTTGGCCATGGCCTCATGTAGCGGAAGCGCCTTACGATATTGACGGTCCGACGCCAGTGCATCGAGACAATCCACCGCTGAAAGGATGCGTGCTCCAATCGGAATGTCTTCGCCAGTCAACCCATACGGGTAGCCACTGCCATCCCATTTTTCATGGTGGGCACGCACAATGGGCACCACCGGATATGGAAAATGCACCTGCTCCAAAATCTCCGCGCCGACAATCGGGTGGATTTTCATCTTCTCGAACTCTTCGGGGGTAAGTTTTCCCGGCTTCGAAATGATGTGCTCCGGCACCGCTAGCTTGCCAATATCGTGCAACACCGACGCGGCCCGCAACGCTTCGGTCTCGTCCTCGCTCAATCCCAGATCCTTGGCGAGCTCCATCGCGTATACGCGCACGCGCTGCAAGTGTTCACCAGTAGTTTCGTCCTTTGCTTCGATCGCCAGTGCGAGCGCCTCAATGGTTCGCAGGTGTAGGTTGGATACCTGTTCGGCGTGTTTCTTTTCCGTCTCCAATTTGCCCAGATAGAGGCGGTATGAACGGTACATCAAGTAGATCGGCGGCAGGATGAGCAGCGACGACTGCCATCCTATGTGCCGGTTCAGAAAATGCACGAGACCTGCGGCCGCCGCTCCCACCATGTAATAGGGAAACGACCACAGATAACTTGCGGTCCAGACTTTTGGAATCGGTTTATCTTCCGTCAGACCGATGATGGTCGACATGGCCGCCGTGTTGCATCCGAAGTGTGTGATGGCGGCGACCAGGAGCGCCAGCGGCCCGGGTGCATGCAGCACATAAATAACGATCAACTGGTAAGCGCCGTACGCGACCGCGCTCGAAACTGTGACCTGCGACAGATTAAAAATGAGCTGAACCAGCTTCACGCGCCGAGCCGGTTTCCAATAAAACTGCGCGAGCGTGCTGGCGAGTCCAATCACCAGCGTTTGGGGCAAACTTAGTTCCAGAATTCCTAGCAGGGTGAACAGGAAGTTCACCGACAGTGTTCCCTCGATGCCCGGCAAACTCACCTTGAGCGACGACGCTAGCAGTGCTGCGATCAGATAGCAGGTGAACTTCACCGGATCGGTGAATTGCCACTGCGAGAGGGCCGTCGCAAGGCAGACGAGTCCCATCAAGGCCATTCCGACGATGAACGCGCGCGCACCTATGGAACGGACCCATGACATGGTAAGTGTTTAAATTTTCAACGAAATAGACACCTCTGTCCGCCCAAAAGAGCCGCTAGTGATTACCTTGGTTTCCCAATCAAATCAGTTTCTTACAGCAAGAATCGGCGACGAGCTTGGCCTTCATCCGACCTAGCTCTGAGACAAGATGTCCCACGCATACGGCCGTGGGACAAAGTGCCCGTTGCGTTTCACAACAGTTGTTCCTAAGTCATTGATAACGCAGGGCAATGCCGGTCACCCTTTGGACTGGGACCTGCACACATACAAGTCACTAGGGGCGAGTTACGCGCCTGTGGGCGCTCTGAGTGGGGGAGCTATGAAGAAGTTCTTGCTTGTGCTGTTAATGGCTACGGTAACGCTGGCGCATGCCAACGACGCCAAGATATCGCCGGAATTGCGCGGCTATAAATCCACCAAACAGGTTCAGGTGATCGTGCAGTATGCGCCCGGCACGCAGGTGAATTGCTCCAGCCTGCTCGGCTTGGTGAGCTGCCTGGTGAATGACGTCGTGAAGCTCGGGGGAACAATCCTCGGCCAGCTGCCGCTGGTGAATGGCGTGGTTGCGCTGCTCGACGGCAACGGCATTCTGAATCTCTCGAACCAGCCGAACGTGGTGTACATCAGTGCCGACCGGCCTCTGACTCCGTCGCTGAGCAACGCGGCCTCGGCGGTGAATGCGGATTTCGCGTGGCAGTCGAACTATACGGGCGCAGGAATCGGAGTGGCCCTGATTGACAGCGGTGTGAGCAACAGTATCGATCTGTACACGGGTGTGCTGCCTCTCTCTCGCGTTGTCTATCAGCAGTCTTTTGTGCCCGGAAACTCGAGCCCCAATGATCAGTACGGACACGGTACACACATCGCGGGTCTGATCGCCGGCGATGGTCTCAGTTCCACGGGACCTCTTTACACCAGGACCTTTAAAGGAATCGCGCCAGATTCGAAAATCGTCAACCTGCGGGTGCTGGATGCGAACGGCGCTTCTACCGATAGCGTGGTCATCGCGGCGATCAATCAGGCGATCGCGCTGAAATCGAAGTACAACATTCGCGTGATCAATCTTTCCATGGGTCGCGAAGTGTACGAAAGCTACAAGTTGGATCCGCTCTGCCAGGCAGTCGAGAAGGCTTGGCAAAATGGGATTGTAGTGGTGGTTGCTGCCGGCAACAACGGTCGCTATCAGCCCACCAACGGCTACGGCACCGTAACTTCGCCTGCCAACGATCCCTACGTGATCACTGTGGGCGCAATGAAGCCGATGGGAACGCCCACGCGCGTGGACGATCTGATCGCGAGCTACAGCTCCAAGGGACCGACGGTGATCGACGCCGTCGCCAAGCCCGACTTGGTTGCCCCCGGGAACCTGCTGGTCTCGCTCGAGACCCCCGGGTCGACTCTTTATAACCAATACCCGGGCAACCGCGTCCCTTACAGCTACTACGTAGAGGGCGGAAGCAGCGCCTCGTCGTCCAGTTATTTCACGCTGAGTGGTACCAGCATGGCCGCGGGCGTGGTCAGCGGAGTGGTGGCAGATCTCTTGCAGAAGAGTCCCGCACTCACTCCTGATCAGGTGAAGGCGAGGTTGATGAAGACCGCCTGGAAATCATTCCCGGCATTCAGCAGCACCACCGACCCGAGCACGGGAATCACCTACACCGACCAATACGACCTCTTCACAGTCGGTGCGGGATATGTCGATGTGGAGGCCGCGCTCAACAGTAGCGACGTCGCGCAGGGGACTGCTATGTCTCCGGTCGCGACATATGATCCGAACTCGGGGAATGTCTACCTGAACGATAGTTCGACTGCGGTGTGGAATACGTCGGCTGCGTGGTCGAACTCCGCGGTGTGGGGATCTTCGGAATTTGTCGCCGGCGCGCAGTCGACGACCATGACCGGAAGCAATGCGTTGTGGGGCAGCAATGCCCTTTGGGGTTCGAACGCGCTGTGGGGATCGAATGCACTTTGGGGTAGCAACGCCTTGTGGGGAAGCAACGCCCTCTGGGGTAGCAACGCATTGTGGGGCAGCAATGCTCTGTGGGGAAGCAACGCCACGGCCGGAGAGCAGTAAGAGTCGAAGGGTTCACGAGAGAGAGGCCGCGACGTCGATCGCGGCCTTTTTTAATTCGAAGCGAAAGTTGTACATGTGAGAACGGCCGCCCTTCGATTCCGCTCAGGGCAAGCTCTCGGCCGTCCAACCAGGATCAAGGCACGCCTGGCGCGATAAGAACCCTACTGTTGCGCCGGAACCACCTTCTGAATCGCCGTTTTGAGTTCGTCCGCATGAAAGCCGAACGGCCCGGGCTTGCTCTTGTAGGCCACGCGGCCGGTGCTGTCGATCACGTAAAGGCGATCCGGCCACGCTGTGTAGGCGCTCTCCGTCGAGTTGCCGAATTCGTCGAGCACCGCGGGAATCTCAATTCCCAGCTTGCGCACGCAGGATCCGGCGACGAAGCCGCGTTCATCTTCACTGCGCGGGCTTGCGAATACGACTTTGTCTTTGACGTTACTCTCCATCTGCCAGACGTCGCTGGGGTGCGCCTCGGTTATATAGACCACGAGGAACTCAACCTGGTTTCTATATTGCTCGTAGAGTTTGTTGAGGGCAGGAACCTCCCGCCGGAAGGGCGGTCAGGTGTAGCTTCCGAAGACGAGCACAACTGGTCGATCCTTGGTGAGAGCTGACAGTTGGATGTGATCAGTCTTGTCGAGCTTGGCCAAGTTGAAATCGGGTGCGGAGCTGCCTACTTGCAACGCTCCCGAACGGGCGTGCATCCAGAGCGTCTCGAACGGAAGGACCAGGAAAGCGGCAGGTCCCGGGATTTTCGCCATCACTCGACCGAACTGCTCCGGCGGCCCCTTCATAACTTTGTAGAGCCCGATGCAGGCGATCACCCAGACCAGGGCGATCACGCACAAGGCGGCGAGTGTTCGTCTTAGGATCTTGGATTTCATGCTTACGCGCTTCGCAATCGAACCCCAGAAAGAAGTGGAGCGATTATAGGCGGGCAGACGGAGGGGTCAATAATTGGAATATAGTATCTACCCCTTACGTCTGGAGTTCCGCGGGGCTCAATGCGCAGGTTCCACGTCGATCCAGTATTCTCGTCGCGCCTTCAACGCCAATTGTGGCCGATCCTTGACCTCGACGTGCAATGCGTGCATTCCGGGCGTCAATGAACTGGGGCGGAAGCTCAACACATAGTAGTTCGGTAGATCGTTTGAGACTGTGATGAGACTGGCTTTCAGATCCTTGGCATTGTGGAAGTGGAAGAACTCGCCGCCCGTCAATTGAGCGATGGATTCTGCGGTTTTGTTGCGCAGCGCATTTCGGGCTGTCAGAAATGTCATTGTTGCCAGGCGCAGAGGAGGAGCAAGTTGGCTGATGCAGTCGAGCACCTGCTTGCTGTAGTGACCTTCATATTCGGCATCAGCTCCATCGCGACTAAAGCATCCGTGCTCGGGCCCTGGTTTGTCGTTGTTCAACTTGGACGCTTCATGGGAAACTGAGGCGTGTGTGCTCGAAAAACCGAAGCTGTACATGGCCGTATTCGTGTCGCTGATCAGGCGCAGAGCCTCATTGAGAGTGCGCTTGCTGCCTTGATCAATGGTCTCGCTCAGCAGCAGAATCGCGCGTCGGTAACTCGCAGGCTGAGTCCGCAACTGCTCTACCGCGAATGCCACTGCATCGAGAATCGCTGCCCCACCATCTCCTTCGGAGAGGTTGTCAAGCTGCCGCGAAGCGTCGGACGTTCTCGGCGAGAAAGGCATCACGAAATGCGGCGTGCTGTCAAAGGCGATAACGGAGACACGGTACTCGACGTTTCCGATCAGGGCGTCAAGAATTGCATCGAGTCCCCGATAGTCGTCGAGATGATCCGCCCCGGCACCGCCTGTCTCGACGACGATCGCCAAGGCTAGCGGTTGCGACCCGGTTTCCTCGTCAACACTGAAATGTTGTGGCACGCCGTTATCGGTAACAACGAAGTCATCCGCTGTGAGTTCAAAAACCACTTTTCCAGTTTTCGTCGTGACCAGGACAGGAACCATCACCAACGGAGATCGTACCGTCAAATCAGGCTGGGCAGTTTCATTCTGCGGAGCGCAGAGACCTACCGCAGTAAGCCCAAGCAGGAGTATTACAGAGCAAATGGAGCTCATGATAGCTTCCGCCTAGAACGCGCTTCCGCCACCGCCGCCAAAGCCTCCACCGGAGAAACCACCTCCGCCACCGCCTCCTCCGCCAAATCCGGAGCCGCTCGAACTTGCGCGTGGAGAGGATACGAAGGTTTGATGCATATCGCTTGCCATGCTGTGCATGGAACTGGAAAAGAAAATCGGATTGAAAGTGCCGTACCCGCCCGGCGATACATACCATTGCGGCGGATCTTTCACGATCCCGGCAAACGCCTGCGCCCAGTGATGCTCTACGCCCAGAGCCATCGCGTAAGGCAAAAATTTCTCGAAGGTTGTTGGAGGCATGATCTTCAGCCGCTCCGCATCCACGCGATTCATGAATTCCTGGAAGCCAAGGACGGCCACGCGAGTTTGCGCTCCCTTCACAGTCTTGGCAGTCATAATCCGCGCAAACAGCCACCAGATCACGAGCGATGCTGGAATGCAAACAATCAAAAGAACGGCTGAGTTAAAGAAGTTTGCCCACCCCATGTACTGGAAGATCGCAAACGGAATAAGAATCGCGATCGCTGCTCCAATGCTGTACCCATTCGCAGACTCCGGATCGAGAAGGTAAATCCCCTTCTTCTTCAAGGCCGACATGATGTCTTCGCGGATTACAGGAACCGCGGTGTAGAAGCGGTTCTTCAGGCTGGAGAGGCGAATGTCGGCACCACCGGCGAATACGTTTTCCAGCATGACCCGCTCGTGCGGGGCCAGGTCGGCGCCCCACTGCTCACGCGGCTTGAGCAGGTGGAACACGTAGTCCTTGTGCGTGAAGAGGAGAATCTTTTCCACAGTTTCTTCGATTTTGATATATCCCCGCACCGCGAGATCAATGATGGTCGAAGTAATATCACGCGGATGAATCTGGTCGTCCAGCAGCGTTCCCGCTTCCGCGGGGGAAATCCCTTGCGGTGGTTCGTACATGGGCGCAACCGAGAGTCCGGCATCGGGATCGCGCCCCTTTTGCCACCACAGCGTGAACATCCCGATGAGCGTGACCAGCGGCAGAAACACTACGGGATTGCCCCCAAGAAACCAGAAAAACTTGGTGACGGCGCCGGGTTCTTTGAGGATGTCTTTCGGAAGATAAACGTCGATGGTCAGCCCGCCGCGCATGGGCAGCGGATTGCTGGTCTCAAACTGCGCCTCGGCGCCGTCGATATTGGACGTCGCATCATGCTGCGTCGAGCCGTACACACCGGTGAATGCCTGCGCTCTCAGAGATCCCGCGGCAGAGGAAGGGAATCGCACCGTGGCGGCCGCGTGATCAATCGGCACCGGCCAGTCATTTCCCGTGACGTTCCAATAAAACTCGTCGTGGCTGTCAAAGAATCGCGTCCCGTTGCGAACTCGGTAAACAATCTCAACCGTGCGCGTGGTATCGACTGCGTCAGGAATGTAGATCTTCAGATCACGTGCGCCGTCGGCAGTCGACGAGTCGTATTTGAGTTTGCCGCCGCTGCCGTCCGTAACGCTGGCGACCTTCAAGAATAATTCGTAGTTCGTGCCGTTGGGTGCGGGATACTCGATCGGAATCGTACGATGGATTCCGTGCCATTCCCCCACAAAGACGAGACTGATGCGCTCAGTGACCACGGCGCTGCCATCTTGAGCGACGACAATGTTGTCCTGAAAATCGGCGACGTGCCACGATTTCGCCGCCAAGGGAGAGGCCAACAGCAGAATGCACGCGGCAAGTTCGTAGAGACGGGGCTGGCTACGCCTCTTTCTCGCGCGCAAAAGAGACGTTGCAACCAACGTCTCTACAAAAGAGAGTGCCTTCATCGGGCTAGAACTTCACCTGCACCGGCTCGCGATCGGCCTCGGTGGTCTCGAAGAATTGCCGCGGCGTGAATCCGAACATCCCTGCCAGAATGTTCGTGGGAAATGACTGAATCTTCGTATTCAAATCGCGCACGACCGCGTTATAGTATCGCCGCGCATTTTGAATCGAGTCCTCGGTCATGCTGAGTGACCCTTGCAACTGAGTGAATTCCTCGGAAGCCTTCAGCTGCGGATAATTCTCCGCGACGGCAAACAGGCTCTTGAGCGCGCCCGTGAGTTGGTTCTCGGCAGCGGCCTTGTCGGCTGGAGTCGCGGCCTGCATGGCCTGAGACCGGAACTTCGCAATATTCTCGAACGTTCCCTTTTCGTGCGCTGCGTATCCCTTCACGGTTTCCACCAGGTTGGGAATCAGATCATGGCGTCGTTTGAGCTGCACATCAATGTCGGACCATGCCGAGTCGCAGCGTATCCGAAGCTGCACCAGGCTGTTGTACATCCCAATCAACACCACGGCGATAACAACCAGAATTACCAGGATGGCGATTACCATGACACTCCTCAGTAGTTCGTAGTCTGGAGGGTGAACTCGAAAGCAATGGGACGGTAACACACTGGAAGGCGCCTCGCAAACGCGAAGCACTGCCCACATTTTGCATTCTGCAATAAAGACTTTACAGTGATGAGAGAAGAAATCTGGCGGGCAAACTAGGATCGCAGCCCGAGGCGGTTGCTGCTACTGCTGCGGCGCGAAATATCCCTTGCGCGCCCGCACCTGGGTGTCCTTCTTGAGTGAAGAGATTTCAATCGAGCGGTAGCGTCCGTCCGCATCGAAATTCGCGGGCTTATAAGAAACGATGTACTGGCTGCGCAACTCGTCTTCAATCGCCGCGAAAGAATGCGTAATATCCTTCATCTTGAATGGGAAGAACGCACGTCCACCGGTTGCCTCGGCAAGTTGCTCGAGAACCTTGTCGCCACGCATCACTAACCCGCTGTCATCAGTCGAGATTGCATAGATGATGACTTCGGAGCGCTGCGCCATTTCGATGGCCTGTGCCCTGGAGATTTCGCTCTGGTTATCTTCGCCGTCGCTGACAATCACGATTGCCTTGCGTACCGGCCGATCCGGCCGATCCTTCAGGAACTTCTCTTTGCAGGCGTGATAGACGGCGTCGTAAAGCGCTGTTCCGCCGCCATTGTGCAACTTGTGCACGCCCGTCGAGAGCAACTGAAAGTTGTCGGTGAAATCCTGCGAAATTTGGCTGTGGCTGTTGAAGCCCACAATGAAGGCCTTGTCAAAACCTGTGCGAAGCGTGTGTTGCAGAAAACTTGTGGCCGCAGTCTGCTCGAAATCAAAACGGCTGTCAACCGACCCGCTGACGTCGACCAGCAGCCCCATGTGCAAGGGTAAATCGGTTTCCCGGCGGAAGTTTAAGATAGCCTGGGGCGGCTTGTGGTCGTCAAGAATGCTGAAATCTTTTTCATTCAAGTCGCGTACGAACTTGCCATGCTTGTCGGTCGCGATGAACAGCAGATTGACTTCATTCACCCGGGCGTGCAGGGTGATCATCGAACTCTGCGGATCGTCCGGATTCTCAACCGCGGTGCTGCCGGCGTTGTACGCGCTCAAACTCGGTGACCCAGACACGTACGCGGACTGTGCAGGACTTTGCGCAACCGGCATGAAGGTTGCCAGTAAAAGCGCTCCCAGTCGGAATGTCGCCTTCGTGTACTTCATGCCGAAAGAATCCATTTTTTGCACGCTAAAACGGTTCTGGCCACACTCCCAAGCTATTAGATGCACGCCGGATGCCGAAATCGGGTGCCCGCTGCAACCCGCCATCTGATTGACTTTAGGAGCGCTTCCTGAAAGTTCCAAGTTACAAAAGGAGCACACGTTTGGTCATGGCAAAAGGCTTGTCGATTCTGCTACTTACGAGTCCACCATGTACTGTCGGATCGACTCCGCCCCATTATTCAACCGGATGCAGGGTTTAACATAGTGACACGAAACCAAGCCGTTTTTCCTTAAAATCTTGTTGGAGGGATTCATGAAGAAATTGATCGTTTGTTTGATCGTGGGGTTGATGTCGAGTCTGGGTGCGTTCGCTACCGATGACGAGCACGAAGCTGAGCGGGTGAAGGATTCCGGTGTAGTCCTGAAAGAAATCTTAAATATTCCCGACAACATTCCTCAGGACCTGCTCGACAAGGCCGAGTGCATCATTATTCTGCCCTCCGTGAAAAAGGGAGCGTTCGGCATCGGCGGCAGCTATGGACGCGGCGTCATGATCTGCCGGAGCGGCGAGCACTACAAGGGCAAGTGGGGATCTCCCGCGCTTTACGCGCTGGAAGGCGTCAGCATCGGATTCCAGCTTGGCGGCCAGGCAACCGACTTTGTGTTGCTGGTGATGAATCCAAAGGGTGCGCAATCGCTGCTCTCGAGCAAGGTAAAGCTGGGCGCGGACGCCTCGGCTGCGGCCGGTCCCAAGGGGCGCACCGCCGAAGGCGCCACCGACATCGTGATGAACGCTGAGATCCTTTCGTATTCGCGCAACAAGGGTCTGTTCGCCGGCGTCTCGCTCGAAGGCTCGACCTTGCGCTCCGATGGCAGCGCCAATGAAAAGCTGTACGGGAAGAAGTTGTCGGCCAAAGACATCATTCGACTGGGAAAAGTCGGCATCCCGCCATCTGCACATGAACTGGTTTCGCTGCTTGATTCGAAGTCGCCCGTAAATAAATCGGAGCCCAAGTCGCTGCAGTAATCTTCTTCCTTGAGGGATTCTGTGAGTCCAGCGGGAAAAGCTATTCCGAGTCCGGTTCGCTGCGCATGGGCGAACGGCGAATTGTCCATTCGCTATCACGACGAAGAGTGGGGCGTGCCGGTGCACCATGACGGCACGCTTTTTGAATTCCTGATCCTCGAAGGTGCTCAGGCCGGATTAAGCTGGAACACGATCCTCAACAAGCGTGATAACTACCGAAAAGCGTTTGACGGATTCGATCCCGAGCGCGTCGCGCGCTACGACCGCCGCAAGATCGAACGGCTACTGCATGATCCCGGGATTGTCCGCAATCGCCTGAAAATTGCATCCGCGGTTGCGAATGCCAAAGCATTTCTTTGCGTACAGAAAGAGTTTGGTTCCTTCGATCGCTATATTTGGCAATTCGTGAACGGCAAGCCGCAACTGAACGCTCTGAGGTCTCTCAAGCAACTCCCCGCGCGAACTCTTGCCTCGGATGCGATGAGCAAAGATCTGAAGAAGCGGGGGTTTAATTTTGTAGGTTCCACCATCTGCTATGCCTTCATGCAGGCGGTAGGCATGGTCAACGATCACGTGATAGATTGTTTCCGCTACCGAGCTATCAGTTGACGAAGGTGGCAGCTAACCGCGGGTAACAACGCGGTGAATCCGTGGTGAGGTAACGTCCTCAATCTGCCTTGACGGTTTATTGGCCTGGCAAGGTATTCTTTACCCAATCTGACGGTTTCTTTGAAACACGAGAGGTCCGAGTTCGGCCGGGCATGATGCGAATTGCGACATCGCATTCCTAGAACGCGGAAGTTGACTGTTTCGCCCTCTTGGGCCCATGGCTCCAGCATGAGCATTCAACGAGAGATGTTTCGCCGCCTTCCGGTTTCCAGAAAATTGCTGATGATCGTCGGCGTCTTCGTCGCGATCGTGGTCTGTGTTTTCTATCTCGGAGTTCTCCGCTCCGACATTCTTTCTGGAGTACGCGCTTACGTGGGTGGTGAGGGACTCTGGTCGAAGGCTGAAAAGCGTGCCGCCCTCAGTCTGACCGATTATGCTTCCAGCCACTCCGAGAACGACTACCAGCAATACCTTGCCGAAATCGCCGTTCCTATTGGCGACAAGCAAGCCAGACTTCAACTGCAAAGCTCTTCGCCCGACATGGAATTGGTGCGACAAGGTTTCGTGCAGGGCCGTAACAGTCCCGCCGACGTAGATCGCATGGCCATGCTGTTCCGTCGATTCGGAAGCGTGGGCTATATGGCGCGCGCAATTGCGATCTGGACGGAAGGTGATCGCTACATCGATCAACTTCGCTCCCTGGGCGATGACCTGCATCGCGAAGTCAATTCACTCCATCCGGACGCGCAGAGAATAAACGAGATTACCGATCAAATTGCTGTCGTCGACGATCGCGTGACTCCCCTGGAGGACGAATTCTCCTCGACTCTCAGCGAGGGCGCTCGCTGGATCGACCGCTTGCTCGCAATTGCGACTTTGTTGGCCAGCGGAGTTTTGCTGCTGATCGGAATCGGCCTGTCGTCCGCGGTTCTGAATCAGGTCCGCGATTCCGAGGAGAAGTATCGCAACCTCATTAATACGGCCAACGACGGCATCCTGGTCATCGACGCGGAAACTCGTTTGATCCTCGAAGCCAACAACAAGTTAGGACATATGCTGGGAATCCCGGAACAACAACTCGTGGGCCTGCCAGAATCCACCTTGTACCCTGCCGACCCGGAATCCGGCCGTGCTCCTCTCACTCCGAACAAAGCGAAGTCCCCTCTCAGTCAGCAACTGGTTCTGGTACGGGCCGATGGAGCGCCCGTGCAGGTGGAAGCGAGTGTCAGCGCGACCGAGTTAAATGGACGACCCGCTGTGCTCGGAATCTTTCGCGATATTCGTGATCGTCTGGAAGCGGCCGCTATTTTACAGCGCAGTGAAGAACGCTTCAGTTATCTGATTCAGAATCTTTCGGATGTGATCACGGTGGTTGCGGTCGACGGAACCATGCTCTATCACAGTCCATCGATTGAACGCGTCGCCGGATATAAGCCTTCGGAACTGCTCGGCAAGAGTCTTCTCTCGTTTATTCATCCCGACGATGAGCCTGCCGTTCGCGCCGCACTCGAGCGCGTTACGTTGAAGGTCGGAAGTGCGGCTCCTCCGGAGTTTCGTTTCTGCCGCAAGGATGGCACCTGGGTTTGGCTGGAGTCCGTTGGCAATAATCTGCTGAATGATGTTGCGGTGGGCGGCATCGTGGTGACTTCGCGCGACGTAACCGGGCGCCGCGGACTGGAGGAGCAGGTGCGCCAGGCACAGAAGATGGAAGCCGTGGGCCGGCTGGCGGGCGGCATTGCCCACGACTTTAACAATCTGCTCATGGTGATTCGGGGCTATGCGGAAATCGTGCAGCAGGAAGAGAGCGCGAGTCCGTCGGTGCGCAAAAGCGTCGATACCATCGTCCGCACAACTGAAAGTGCCGCTAGCCTGACGCGGCAGTTGCTCTCTTTCAGCCGCAGGCACGTGTTCAGCCCGCAAGTCCTCGACCTGAATTTCCTGGTGAACCGGATGAGCGAGATGCTGCTGGGAGTGCTGCGAGACGAAATGGAATTTGTGGTCAAACTTGATCCTGATTCCTGCTGCATCAGCGCCGATCCCGGACAGATTGAGCAAGTCATCATGAATCTAGTGGTGAACGCGCGCGATGCCATGCCTCAGGGCGGAAAGCTCACGCTTGAGACCGCTCATCTGGGTACCGATGCGCTCCGCTCGAAACGGTTCTCCGGCCTGCCATTGGGAGAATATGTAGTGCTGTCGGTCGCCGATACAGGGGTTGGGATGGATGCCGACACGCAGAGCCGAATCTTCGAACCGTTCTTCACGACGAAGAATAAAGATGAAGGAACCGGACTGGGATTGTCCGTTGTCTACAACATTGTCCGCGCCAGCGGCGCCCATGTAAGGGTTAGCAGCGAACTAGGGCGGGGAGCAACCTTCCAAATCTTTTTCCCGCGTGTGGCTTCGCCCGTGAAAGCGCAGCCGGTGGAACATCCCGTGGAGGCGCTGCGCACGGGGATGGAGACGGTCCTGGTTGCGGAGGATCAGCCCGACCTGCGTTGGATGATCTGCCAGTTCCTGCAGCAACTTGGATACTCCGTGCTGGAAGCCAAAGATGGTGGCGACGCGGTGGCGCTGGCGGAGCAGTATCGAGGCACCATCGACGTGCTGGTCACTGACATTGTTATGCCTCACGTCCGCGGCTCCGAAGTTGCTCGCCTCCTTTCCCTGTCGCGCCCTGGCATGAAGGTTATTTTTATGTCCGGATACACCGAAGGCGAGTTTGGCGGGGCTCTGGGCGAGGTTGGTGCTGGAACTACGATTCTGCAGAAGCCCTTCGAATTAGACGCTCTCGCCGTGAAGATCCGCGAGGTCCTCGAAGCGCCCAGCCGGCGTTAACTCGCGTGTGAAAAACCGAACTCCGAAGCGGCACAGGAATCAGCCAACTCCTTGCCCGAAGCTTGTCGAAGGGGCGTAAGCCGCGGGAATGGCACATACGGAAAAATGCCTCAACCCTGAAAATCGCGAAAGAAACAATGCAGGGCGAATGCGATGCTCACCGACCTCTGCTTGTGAACCCCGCGGCGGTCAAATAGATCGCCAACAATCCCAATAGCAGCACCGCGCCTTCCACGCGCGTGGACCACACATGCAGCGCGTCGAACTGCACGCGTGCAGGATTGGTCAACGGCACCACCGCGAAATCGCCCACCGAGGCTCGCAGCGTGTCCATCCGCGGAATAATCCAGAACTGCGACAGCAGCGTAAGCCCAAGCATCAGGCAGGTCAGCACGTGCCGCATCGCGAAGATATGCGCCGTTCCATCGGTGAGTCGGCTATAGAGCAGGGAACTGATAAGGAAGACAATTCCGGAAACGATCGCGATCCAATGAAGCTTGCCCAGCGCACGTCCCACGACGTTCCCAGCGAGATGCGTGTTCGGCAAAACCTGAAACGCCGTAGGCGCGAGGACGAAGGCAAAGAAGATCAGCCCGCCGATCCAGGCCACAAGCGACAGCAGCATAAGAAAACGAAGGAAGGACATGTCGGGAGAATTATAGACTCACGTACTACGGTTTAATGCTCTTGGTCCTTTCGGAGTGACCATAGTTCTCGTCTGAATACCTTCCGTCGGAGAATATTCCAGGCGATCCGAGGTAGATGAAGAAAGATATTGAGCCAGCGACACGACCAGAAAATCAAATATTCTGGAATCAGCAGCGCAAGAGTTTTCCATCCGACGCGGGAAGCAGGCTTCTTATGGGCGAAGTATCTGAGCGTCTTGCCATCCCACGAAACCGAAATTCGGGGCTCGTACCGCAAAGTGGACAGTCGAGGGATCGTGTATCCAACTCCGCAGCAAAGAGGCTCCAGCACAAAACACTTGCCATCTTCAAAATACTCGACCCAAGCATGACCATCGCCATAACGTCCAGCGGATCCACCCACGAAACGCGCATCGTATCCCATGCTTAGTAGTTGTCGCCACGTCCAAAGCGCGAAGTCTTCGCAATCGCCTTTCTTCCTCTTTTCAAAATCCTCAGGCGGCTGCCAATAGTCGCGTTGACCAAAGAGCTCCTCATCGGTGACATACTTGCAACTCCGAAGGAAATTGCGAACGTCTCCCATCGTGTCACATTGGATGCTGAGAGGTTGGCTGACATAGCGTCCCATTGGAAACGTGGGATGCGTTCCTTTGCGTCGAAGGAACGGCTGCGATACTTGCCTTCCGGTCGAGTCGTAGGCTTCTGGGATGGTCTCAGCGATCACGGAAGTGGCATTCTCTCACGCCACGAAAAAGAATAGCCACAGAGAACGCGGAGGGCACAAGCAACTGACTACTGACTCCTGACCACTTTCCTCACACTGGCACAGACACACTCTCGATGATGTCTTTCAACACCTGATCCGACTGCTCGGACTTCTTCAGCGTCGAAGCGTAGAGACCGTTGACGACCACGCGGTGCGCGAAGACGGGAACGACCAGCGGCTTGAAATCTTCCGGCGTGCAGAAGGAGCGGCCTTCAAGGAATGCCATCGCTTGGGCAGCGCGATATAGAGCTTGCGATCCGCGAGGCGAGACGCCTAACGATAAGAATTCTGACTCGCGGGTGCGACGGACAATATCCAAGGCATAGTTCACGAGAGAATCGTCCACACGAATCTGTTTTACGGCGTGCTGCATCTCGAGAACGTCAGCGCCGGTGAGCACGGGACGAATATCGGCCAGGTGCGAGACGCCTGCTTCGGAGCGCAGAATCTGGCGCTCGGCTTGCGCGTCGGGATATCCCATGCGCACGCGCATCAGGAAGCGGTCGAGTTGCGACTCGGGCAGAGGATAGGTTCCGTGATGCTCCACGGGATTCTGCGTTGCGATTACAAGGAATGGCTGTGGCAGTTCGTAAGAGTGGGCGTCAACTGTGACCTGGCCTTCGTTCATGGCCTCGAGCAGCGAAGATTGGGTCTTGGGCGTGGTGCGATTGATCTCGTCGGCCAGCAGAACGTTGGTGAAGATCGGGCCGCGCTTGAATTCGAATCGCTGTTCGAGCGTCGAAAACACAGAGATGCCCAAGACATCAGAAGGGAGCATGTCGCTGGTGAACTGCACGCGCTGAAAGGTGCAATCGATGGCGCGGGCGAGGGCCTGTCCAAGCGTGGTCTTGCCAACTCCGGGAACACCTTCGATCAGCAGGTGTCCGCGGGCAAAAATGCTCACCAACGCGAGGCGAACCACGTCGTCTTTGCCGCGAATCACGCGGCGCAGGGCCTTTTCGAGTTCAGCGGCTTTGTGAGAAACAGCGATGGCAGTCTCGGGCGACATTGTTTGGATTCTACTATCGGGCATGTGAGGGGTGGAGTTACCTACGTCATGCAGCTTTTAGCTGCTAGCTCCTAGCTAAGAACGGTGCTTCATTTACAACTTGCAATCTTCAGCCGTTCTTGCCGAAGCGGCCGAAGTCATTCCGAAAAAGCTAGAAGCTGTCTTACTGCATAAACTCCGCGGGCCTTCCGGTCAGGCGCTCGATGCGCTTGGCGATCGGGGGATGAGTGGAGAACAGGCTACCGAAGTTCATTCCCAGAAATGGCTGGATGATGAACAGGTGCGCGGTTGATGGGCTGGCTTGCATCGGCAGGCGCCGCGAATACGTGTCAAGCTTTTGCAGGGCGCTTGCGAGTGCATACGGATTGCCCGTGAAATGCGCGCCGGTTGCGTCGGCTTGATACTCGCGCGAGCGCGAGACCGCGAGTTGAATCAGGCTTGCCGCGATGGGAGCGACGATCAGCATGAACAGGGCGGTTAAGCCTCCGCCTCCGCTGCGATCGCGATCGCGGCCTCCGAAGCCGCCGAAGAGCATGGCCCATCGTCCCATGCTGGCGATCATCGTGATCGCGCCAGCAAGAGTGGCAGCGACGGAGCTGATCAGGATGTCGCGGTTGTTGACGTGGCCGAGTTCGTGCGCGAGTACGCCTTCGAGCTCTTCGTCAGTCAATAGACCCAAAATCCCATGGGTCACTGCGACGGAAGCGTGGCTGGGATTGCGTCCGGTGGCGAATGCGTTGGGTGACTCGTTAGGAATCACGTAGATCTTGGGCATGGGAATGCCGATTTTCTGCGTGAGGCGCTCGACCGCAGCGTAGGCGCGCGGGAGTTGCTCGCGCGTGACGGGCTGTGCGCGGTACATAGCGAGCGCGATTTTGTCGGAGTAGAAGTAGGAGACGAAGTTCATGAAAGCGGCGAAGGCCAGAGCGAGAAACATCCCGTTCTGTCCACCGAAGGCGCGGCCAATGAACATGAGGAGCAGCGTCATCGCGGTCAGCAAGAACGCGGTCTTAAATGTGTTTCCCATAATTTTGGTGGAACTATCTGATTGGATGTTACGCGTGGTGAGGAGATGCATTGGCGCAATTCGGGGAAAATTTCTGTTGAGGGGGTACCCCCTCGATCTCCTGGAATCATGGAGTTAGGGGGAAATCGGCGAAAAATCTATGGAGCTCAATGGGTTACGGGTAAAATCTTGCGGAATAAGGGGTTACAGGTTCTTTTGTCCTCGCTCTCGTTGCCGTCATCTATCGGGGCAGTGTGAGTGTCAAGGACTGGGGTCACTGGGCGGTGTGTAACGGCGTTTCCTAGTCAGGTATCGGAAATGGCGATCAGCAAACGTCAATGAACCGGCACTCACTCGGCAGGGCGAAATCACCGCTGAAGCACCTAGCAGAATTTCCAGATGCAAGGAACGAGCGCCACTGGTTTCATATATTCGTTCGTGAGTTGGACTATGAAAATCCAACTGTGGGTGACGCATGCCGCGATATGGTGAGGTGAAATGAAGAACTCAGTCCCACACATAATTGCAGGCGGTTTCCTGCTGAGTTTGTTTTGGACAGGCGTTTGGGTGCAGGCGCAACAGTCCGGGAGCGCGATCGTGGAGCAGAACCCTAAATTTCAGCCGCAACTTGTGACGAAGACTGTGAGCGTCATCAATCCGTCGGCTCGCGGGTCTGTAACCACGATACTTAAGGGAACCGAACTAGCGCCGAACGCAAGCGGGCAAGCTAAATTGAAAATGGGAGAGATGGAAGTCACGGTCGAAGCGCAAGCCAACGGATTGGCTGCACCGGGCAGCTTCGGAGCCCAGTATGAAGACTACGTAGCGTGGGCCATTACTCCAGCAGGAAAAGTCTTCAAATTGGGAGTCATGGAAGCCAAAGGGAACCGGTTCGAGTTGAAGACGAAGTCCGCTGTGCGCAGTTTCGCGATCGTGGTGACGATTGAGCCATACCAGCAGGTGACACGTCCGGCAGATATGATCGTGCTGGAGGTTCCTGCAGGAGGCCAGACGGTCGCCGCAAGTTGCGAGTTTCTCAAAGATGGCTACGCACCGGTTGGATATGTATTCCAGCCGATCGATACAGGTGCCGGCTACCCGCCGCAAGTCTTGCAAATGTACAATGCCCGCCGTATC
>Ga0207693_10000234_pt1 | contig 51024 bp, 55 predicted proteins | sample LARL81metaG_FD_184347 | JGI IMG/M metagenome (GOLD analysis project Ga0207693, IMG submission 184347) | Corn, switchgrass and miscanthus rhizosphere microbial communities from Kellogg Biological Station, Michigan, USA - LAR L8-1 metaG... | ecosystem: Host-associated > Plants > Roots >... | reverse complement strand
GAACTCCGCGAGGAGCCTCCGCAGGCGGCTCGACGACGGTGTGCCGCCCGCCTCGGGCACGACGTAGCGCACGCCCTCGGCGTCGTGCACGCGCGCGAGCCCGAGCTCCTCGAGGTCGCGGCTGATCGTGGATTGCGTCGCCTGATGTCCGAGCTGCGCGAGCCGGGACCGGATCTCTTCCTGCGAGCCCAGCCGTTCGCCGGAGACGAGCTCGACGATCGCCTGGCGCCGCCGAGCGCGGGTGCCCGTGGTGGTGCTCATGCGACGTCCTCGAGCGCGGCGGCGAGCGCCTTCGCGCCCTCGTCGATCTCGTCGGGGCCGATCGTGAATGGCGGCGTGCAGCGCACCACGTCGGGGCCGGCGGTCGAGGCGAGCACCCCGCGCGCGAGCAACGCCTGGACGACCGCGGCGGCCCTCGCACCGGGCAGCCGGAACCCGCACAACAGACCGTCGCCGCGGACGTCCGCCAGCGCACCGTCGGGTGCCAGCCGCGCGACCTCCTCGCGAAGCAACGCACCCATCGCGGCGACGTTCGCGAGCAGGTCGTCGGCCTCGATGGTGTCGAGCACCGCGAGCGCGGCGGCGCACGGGACCGGGCCGCCGCCGAACGTCGAGCCATGTTCGCCGGGACCGAAGGCGAGCTCCGCGCGAGCGACGACGGCGCCGATCGGCAGACCACCGCCGAGCGCCTTGGCGAGCGTGACCACGTCGGGCCGGACACCTGCGGTTTCGACCGCGAGCCAGCGACCCGTTCTGCCAGATCCGGTTTGCACTTCGTCCGCCGCGAAGAGTGCGCCACCTGCGTCGCAGCGCACGCGCACAGCTCGCAGGTAGTCCGGCGTCAACGGGACAACGCCGCCCTCACCGAGGATCGGCTCGAGGAAGACGGCGCCGACGTCGCCGGGCGCGAGCGCCGCGTCGAGGGCAGCGATGTCGCCGGGCGGCACGAACCGCACCCAGTCGACCAGCGGTTCGAACGGTGTGCGCTTCGCCGGCTGTCCGGTCGCGGCGAGCGTCGCGATGGTCCGCCCGTGGAACGATCCCTCGAGCGCAACCACAGCCGGCCGTCCCGTTGCGAGACCACGCTTGCGGACGAGTTTCAGCAGCGCCTCGTTCCCCTCTGCGCCCGAATTGCAGAGGAACACGGTCGCGTCGTCCACGGGCGTGATCGCCGCCAGCCGGTCCGCGAGCGCCGCTTGCGGCCTCGTCGTCACCAGGTTCGTCGTGAGTCCCATCGTCGCGGCGGCGTCCGTCACGGCCGCGACCCAACGAGGGTGCGCGTGGCCGAGGCTCAGCGCACCGAGACCCCCGAGCAGATCGAGGTACGGCGTGCCGTCATCCCCCCAGACGCGGCATCCCGCGCCGCGCACCAGCGTCACGGGGAGCCGCGCGTAGGTCGGCATCAACCGGCCGCCGGTCACGGCGTGATCCGGTCGATGTCGGGGGTGATCATCGTGCCGATGCCCTCCGGCGTGAACAGCTCGAGCACGACCGCGTGCTCCACCCGTCCATCGACGAGATGGATGCGGCCGACGCCGGCGTCGAGCGCGCGCACCGCGCTCTGCACCTTCGGGATCATGCCGCCGTCGATCACCCCGGTTTCGGCAAGCAGGTCGCTCGCCTGTTTCGACGACAGCTCCGAGAGCAGGTCGCCCGTCGGACCGATCAGCCCGGGCACATCGCTCACGTAGACGAGCTTCTCGGCGTCGAGTTCCACGGCGAGCTCGGCCGCAACCACATCGGCGTTCACGTTGTAGGCCTGCCCCTGTTCGTCGACGGCGATCGACGCGACCACCGGGACGAACGAGCGCTCGAGGAGCGTCGACAGCACCTCCGCGTGCACCTGGACGACCTCGCCGACGAACCCGAGGTCCGGCCCGTCTTGTTTCCGCGCGAGCAACAGGCGACCGTCGACGCCGGACAGACCGACGGCGCTGACTCCGCCGGCGACCAACGACGACACGACGTCGGTGTTCAACTTTCCGGCCAGCACCATCGTCGCGACGTCGAGTGTCTCGGCGTCCGTCACCCGCAGCCCATCGACGAACGTCGTCTCGATGCCGAGCCGCGCCGACAGCTGGGTCACGGCCGGCCCACCGCCGTGCACGATCACGGGTTTGATGCCGACCGACTGCAGCAGCATCACGTCCTCGGCGAACGTCGACGCGAGGCCGGCGGTCTCCATCGCCGCGCCGCCGTACTTGATCACGATCACGCGTCCGCCGTGCTCGCGCATGAACGGCAACGCCTCGAGCAGCGTGCGCGCCTTCGCGACGGTGCGCTCGCGGATCTGCGGTGGAAGGTCGGCGCTCGTCATGTCGTGTACTCCCCGTTGATCCGGACATAGCCATAGGACAGGTCGCCGCCGAGCACGCGTGCCGCGCCGGGGCCGTCGCCGACCGAGATCCGCAACGACACCTCCGGACCGGCCATCGCGGTCGCCGCGGCGGCACGCAGGTCATCCGTCGCGAAGAACGCCGGTGGGATCACCCCCGCATCGACCACTCGGGTGTCACCGATCCAGACGTCCACGGTCGCCGGGTCATAGGAGACGCCGCACGCACCGAGGGCCTGCACGATCCGCCCGGGGTTCGGGTCCTGGCCGAACGCCGCCGTCTTCACGAGCGGCGATCCGGCGACCGCGCGTGCGAGCAGGCGCGCGTCCTCAGCGCCGGGTGCGCCCGCAACGTCGACGATCAGTACGTGACTCACGCCCTCGCCGTCCTGGATCAACTGGGCGGCAAGCCGTTCGCCGACCTCGGCGACTGCACCGGCGAAGGCATCCCATCCCCCGGTGCCGGGCGTGAGCGCCGAACCGCCGGCCGCGCCGCTCGCGAACAGCAGCACCGTGTCGTTCGTGCTCGTGCAGCCGTCGACCGTGACCGCCTCGAACGCCGGTGCGAGGCGCTCCCGCGCCACGAGATCGAGATCCGGCGCCGCGACGCGTGCGTCCGTCGTGACGAACGCGAGCATCGTCGCGAGGCTCGGCGCGAGCATCCCGACGCCCTTCGCGGCACCGCCGACCTGGATCCCGTCCGCGTCGGCGGTTGCCTCCTTCGGAACGGTGTCGGTGGTCATGATCGCCCGCGCGAACCCGGCGCCGCCGTCGGGCGCCAGAGCCGCGACGAGCCGTGGAAGCGCACCGAGCAATGGTTCCATGTGCACCGGCTCGCCGATCACACCGGTGGAACAGGCGAGCAGCTCGGCGGCGTCGATGTCGAGCGCTCGCGCGGCCGCCACGACCGCGGTGTACGCGTCGTCATCACCCTGCGTCCCGGTCGCTGCGTTCGCCTGGCCGCTGTTCACGAGGACGCCGCGGCCGCCTCCCGCGGCGAGGCGCTTCCGCGACAGCACGACCGGTGCCGCGACCGCAGCGTTCGTGGTGAATAGGCCCGCCGCCGTCGTGCCGCGGTCACCGAGCAAGAGCGCCAGGTCCGGCGCGCCACTCGGTTTCAGCCCGGCAGCGATCCCGGCGGCCGTGAACCCCCGTGGATACGTGACGCCGGTGCTCATGGGTACACCGCCGTCGTCGGTAAGGCGGTGGCTTCCTCGATGCCCATCAAGAGGTTGGCGTTCTGGATCGCCTGGCCGGCCGCGCCTTTCACCAGGTTGTCGACCGCGCCGACGACGACCGCCGTGCCGGTCCGTGGGTCCGCCACGGCCTGCAACTCGATCACGTTCGTGCCCCGTGTGCGCTTCGCGTCGACCATCGCGCCCGGAGGGAGCACCCGCACGAACGGCTCGCTTCCGTAGGCCGCGGTCAAGCACTCGGTCAGATCCTCGGTCGAGGCGCCCGATGCACCAGTGAGGTACGACGTCGTCACGACGCCGCGGACCGCGGGCACGAGGTGCGGCACGAACAACGCCGGCACCGATAGGGTCGTCGCCAACTCGATCCCCCGCTCGATCTCGGGCGTGTGCTGATGCGCGGGGAATCGATAGGGCCGGATGGAGTCCTCGGTCGCGCCGAACGACGTCGACTCCAACGCTGCGCGGCCGGCTCCCGAGACGCCGGTCTTGCCGTCGACCCGAACGGGACCCTGCTCGGCGAGCCCTGCCGCGAGGATCGGCGCACACGACATGACCGCAGCGGTGGCGAAGCAGCCGGGGTTCGCGACGAGCTTCGCGCCCGGCACCCGGTCACGGAACAGCTCGGGCAGCCCGTACACCGCTTCGTCGAGCCACCCGGGCGCCGGGTGTTCGAAGCCGTACCAGGCCGGATAGGAGGCGGCCGGCAGTCGGAAGTCGCCGGCGAGATCGATCACCGCGACGCCCGAGTCCAAGATCGCCGGCGCGAGGCCGGCGCTCGTGCCGTTGGGAAGCGCCGAGAACACCAGGTCGGCAGCAGCTGCGATCGCGTCCGGATCCATCTCCGACAGCACCAGGTCTCCGGCGGGCAGACCGGCGAGATGCGGATGGGACGCACCGACGGTCGCCCCGACCGACCCCTTGGCGCCCGCGAAGGTCACGTCGAACCGTGGATGGTCATGCAGCAGCCGGATGAGCTCTCCCCCGGAGAATCCGGAGGCTCCCAGCACGGCCACCTTGATCGACCTGTCCACCAGGTGCGTAAGTATGCAGGTGTATGGGTAGGGATGTCACCCCCAGGTCTGGGTAGGCTGACTGCGTGTCGATGGTCGTGACACCCGGACCCCTGGCGGGGTTGTTCCTGATCGAGCTCGACGTGCGCCCGGACTCGGATCGGCCGGGCGGCTCGTTCCGAGAGGTGTTCCACGACGAGGTGCTGCACGAGGCCGGCGTCCCCCCGTTCACGCCCGTCCAATGGAACATCTCCGAGTCCACTGCGGGCACGCTCCGCGGGTTCCACGCGGAGCCATGGAACAAGCTCGTGCACGTCGCCGCCGGGCGCGTGTTCGCGGCGATCGCCGATATCCGCGCGGACTCGGCGACCGCCGGCAAGGTCTGGACCGGCGAACTCGATCGCGGCACCGCCTTGTTCGTCGGCGCCGGCCTCGGCAACGGGTTCCAGGCGCTCTCCGATATCGCCGTCTACGCCTATCTCGTCGACAAACATTGGTCCGCGGACGAGGACTACCCGTCCGTCGCCTGGGATGACCCGGACCTGGCGGCCCCGTGGCCGATCACCGATGACCGGCTCGCCCTCTCGGCGAAGGATCGCTCGAACCCGACGCTCCGCGAGTACTGGGCGCGCTAGGTGCCCCGGCAGGGCACGCGCCAGGCATCGAGCGACAGCCGCTTCTTCAAGGAGTTGAAGTTGCGTGCGTTCGCCTTCGGGCAGAACGCCGACGCCGCGAGCTTGTACTCGACGTTGAACACCGGCTTGCCCGCCTGCACGAACCGCCGAAGCGCCCCGCACTCGTGGTACTGGAAACACTGCTCGTTCAGCGCGCCGTCGAAATACCGCAGGAGCTTCGGGATCTGGTCGAGGTCGTTCTTGAGCAAGACGGACATGCCCCGCCGATGCGCCGCGTTCGCGAGGAACACGTTGTAGCGAAGCTGCTCGGCACCGGTGAGGGGGAAGCCGGTTGCGTTCTCGTACGCGTCGACGTTGTCCCACTCGACGGCGTCGAACCCCTTGCGTGCGCACATCCGGACCCGGGCGCGCATGATCGGCGCGAGCACAGAGAGCTTGCGGATATCGAGCCAGCGCTCCCCCGGCCAGCCGTTGGACCTGCCGAGCACCGACGCCGGGAACTTCTTGGCATCGGGACGCCACTTCTCCCACGAGCCCGCGCTCAGGTAGCAGACCGCCTTGATCCCCTTCGCGTGCATCTTGTGCACAAGGGTCTTGGTGGTCTCGAACCCATCGACGTCGTACATCTGGACGCTCAGCAGCGCCGACGCCTTGGGCGGGCCGCTCAGCTGCCACTGCCACGAGACCTTCCGTCCGGGATGCCAACAACCCGGGCACGCGATCGGCGCGGCGACACGAGCTGACGCGACGGGCCGCACACCGGCCCGCGCAGGCAGCCACGCCACGGAGAGCACCAAGACGCAGAGCAGGGATAGCGACGCCAGCCGGTTCCTCACCGGCCCAGTATCGGCGAACCAGCGGGCAGAGCTTGACCTCACCGGACCACGGTCAGGGGCTGATCGTCCTCGGCGACCTGCGCGCGAGCGATCGATCCTCGCGCCTTGCCCAGATGCGTACGGAACTCGTCCGCACCGTTCGTCAGCATGGTGGCCGCCTTCGCGAACCGGTTCTCGACGATCGCGTCCATCGCGTCGAGGGCCCGCGCGATCTCTGCGAGGCTCGCCTGCGCGTCGGAACCGTCCCCGTAGCGCCTCACCATCTCGTACAGGAACAGCACGATCGGCAGGGCGCTGCCATAGGGCACGACGACGACCCCGTGCGCGAACGCGTCGGCGTGCGCGCGCTTGAGCACGCTATAGACGGCGTCGGGAACCGCCGCGATCGCGATCGGCGCGGTGACGCTTGGATCGAGGTACTGCGCGACCTCTTTGGTGCGCGCGACGACCGCCCGCTCGACAGCGCGGGCGCACGCATCGCGACGAACCGGATCGTCCGCAGCCTCGAGCGCCTCGAGCTCGGCGAGGGCGGTCCACTTGGAGTCGATCGGCAGCCGACGCCCGTCCGGCAGCACGAGGCCGAACTCGACCACCTTGCCGTTGACCCGCACATCGGACGTGAGCATGCCGGGCGGCAGATGCGACAGGTGCTCTCGCAGGACGTGCTCGCCGGACCGGCCTTTCGATGCGCCGCCCGCGAGCACCGTGGCGAGCCGGCGGACGACCTCGCGCTGCTCGGCATCGGTCGCACGTCGCTCCTGATCGCGAACACGCAGTTCCTCGAGCGCGCGCCGTGCGCCGTCGAGGCCCTGGCGGAGCTGCTCGGCGGTGAGCTCGCGCTGCGCCGCCGTGTCGGCCAGCCTCCGGAGTTCGGCGGCTTGGACGTCGAGCGCCGCCCGGACGTCGTTCGCGGGTGCGCCGCGGCGCCGCGCCGCCAACGCCGCCCCGGCGAGGGCGCCCGCAAGTGCCGCGATCATCACCGCGATCCAGACGTCCGCGCTCATCGGTGAGCTCCTCTCGCGCAAGCCATGGGCTCGACCGTAGCCCCCCGCTCTGACACGCTGTGGCGATGCCCGAGATCGCGGCCGACGGCGACCTCACCCTCCGCACGGTGCGCGACGACGATGCCGACTACGGCCTGATCGTCCGCTGGCGGGCGCAGCCCCACGTCCACGAGTGGTGGGAGCCGGACCATCCGGCGCCGGATCTGGAGACGGTTCGCGCGTTCTACGGACCGCGTGCTCGCGCCGAGGACCCGACCACCTCGTGCATCATCGAGCTCGACGGCGCACCGGTCGGATACATCCAGTTCTACCGGTGGCTCGGGTGGCCGGAGGAGGCCGAGGCGCTGGAGGTCGGCGCCGACGAGGACACGTTCGGGGTCGACATCTTCATCGGCGAACCCGACCAGATCAACCGCGGTGTCGGCACGCGCGCCATGTCGCTCATCTGCGAGCACCTCGAACGCGACCGCGGCGCGACGGCCGTCGCGCTCACCACCGAGTCCACCAACCTTCGCGCGCAACGCGCCTACGAGAAGGCGGGCTTCGTGAAGGTGCGAGAGGTCCTCGACACGGACACCCGCGACGGGCAGCGGATCCCCTCGTGGCTGATGGTGCGCTCGCGAACCGAGCGCGACGGCGTCCCCGCGTCGCCGTAGCATCTGCACATGAGCGAACACACGATCCCCCTCATCACCGTCGCCGGCTCCTACGCGGAGGTCGGCGCCGCGATCGGCGATGCCTGCGCCTCCACGATCGAGCGCGAATGCGACCCCACGACTTGGGAGATCCCCACGGGTCGCTCGCTCGAGGATCAGCTCGCGCTCGCCGACCGGTATGCCGACGCGACCCGGCCGATCATGCCCTGGGTGTTCGAGGAGCTCGAAGCGTGCGCGGACGCGGTGGGTGTCGACCCGCGCGCGCTCTGGGCCTGCTGCATCGAGGAGATCTGGTACGAGCCACGTATCGCCGGCGAGGTCGGCGCGGCGATCGACGGCCGATGCAGCGACATGGTCGCCGTGGCCCCGGCGACCGCCGACGGACACACGCTGACGGCGCACAACAACGACATGTCGCGCACGTATCAGCACGACCTCGTCGCGATCGAGCGCACCTGCGGCGACGATCCGACGATCCTGTCGATCGGCAACGGGATCTGGCTGAGCGTCGGATGGAACGACCGCGGCCTCAACCTCACCGGCAACGAGCTGAGCCCCAACGACGAACGCATCGGGATCCCGCGCGAGATCCAGGTTCGCGCGATGCTCCGCGAACCGACCTTGGAGGGCATGACGCAGGTTGCGCTCCATCCGGCGCGTGCCTCGTCGTACAACAACGTGCTGGTCGATGCGTCCGGTGCCGTCGCGAACGTGGAGGGCTCCGCCACGGCGGCGGAGGTCACCGGCGCCGACGACGCGGGGCATCTCGTCCACACGAACCACTACGTCTGCGGCTCGATGCTCGCCTACGAGGGCGACCCTGAGTACGCGGAGCTCTCATCGACCCGCTACAACCGCGCGGCGGAGCTGTTGGCGAGCGCGCCCGCGGGCACGATCACGATGGAAACCCTCCACGGGTTCCTCCAGGACCACGAGAACGCGCCCGATTCGCTATGCCGGCATGAAGCGGAGGGGCGCACGACGGTGACCGCCTTCTGGTCTGTTGCCGACGTCACCGACGGACGGATCTGGTTCGGCCGCGGCAACCCGTGCGACTCCGCGCAGCAGGAGTTCTCCTTCTCGAGTTGACGGCCCGTTACCCGGTCGCGTCGCGCAGACGCTCGACGATCACCAGGTCGTCTTCGCGCTCGGCCAGCATGAGCGGCGTTTGCCCGTCATCGTTCGTGGCCGCCGGATCGGCGCCGGCGTCGAGCAGCAGCTCGACACTCTCGAGATCGCCGTTGGCGGCCGCGGAGTGCAGCGGCGTGTAGCCGTGCCGCTGCCGGTTGTTGGGATCCGCGCCGGCGTCGAGCAGCACGCGCACGACGGTCGCGTGTGATCCGGACGCGCCCGCGTGCAGCGACGTCCCCGTCATCCATCCGGTTCCGTTGCGATCCACCACCGCGCCACGGGCCAAGAGCAGCCGCACGGCGTCGACCTGTCCGAAGAACGCCGCGAGGTGCAGCGGCGTGAAGCCATCGCCGCTCATCGCATCGACGAGCTCGGGATCGTCGGCGAGGAGCTCCGTCAACCGGTCGAGATCGCCGAACGTCGCCGCCTCGAACACGTTCAATCGGTCGGCGTGCGCGCGCACGGCGTCGACCATGCCTTTGTCCATCCGGTAGCGGGCCCGGAGCAACGGCGAGACACCTTCGTCGTCACGCTCGGCCGCGAGCCATGGCTGCTCCGCCAACAGCGCGCGCACGCCGTCGACGTCGCCTGCATCGATCAGATCGAAGAGGCCGCCCGAGGTGCTTGCCATCGCGCCATCCTCTCACTAGAGTCCGTATTTGCTTAGGCTAAGCAAATACTAGCGAGCGGAATGTAGACGCACCCCGCATGACCGCGTCAAGGCGGACTTCCCCAACGCGAGAGGTGCAGGACGTCGCCGACCGGCTCCACTCGGCAGCCCTGCACCTCTTGCGTCGCCTGCGCATCGAGGACGATGTCCTCGGCGTCTCCCCGCCCCGTCTCTCCGCCCTTTCGGTCGTTGTGTACGCGGGCCCGCTTCAGATCGGCGCGCTCGCCACGGCCGAAGGCGTCGCCGCGGCGACGATGACGCGGCTCGTCGATGGACTCGAACGCGAGGGCTTCGTCAAACGGCGTCGCGACCCCGCGGATGCCCGTGGCGTGCTGGTCGAGGCCACGCCGGCGGGGAAGCGGATCCTCACCCGCGGGCGCGCGCAACGTGTGCAGACGCTCGCAGCGGGCCTGGCGGCACTCTCGTCGGAGGAGCTCAACGAGATCGGGCGGGGCGCCGAGCTGATCGAGCGCGTCAGCCGCGGGTCGGCCGAGCGCTAACCTCGGTCGCTACCCCACCCAGGGAGGCACCACGACGCTGCCGTCGTCTTCGCGGAAGAGCTTCGTGTGCGCGAGCATCGTCACCACGATCGTCGCGCCGTCGCCCCCTGCGGTGAGCCAGTGCACCGTCTCAGGAGGCACGACGACCGCGTCGCCGGTGACGACCTCGCTCTCCTGTTCGCCGATGTGCATCGTCGCCGACCCCGCCGTCACCGTGAACACGTCGAAGTGGTCGTGATGGTGCGCGGGGAGCGACCCACCGGCGGGCAGATCGATGCGGAACAGCGCCGATTCGTCCGACCCACGCGCAGGCGCGGCGAGCGACGTGATCGCGTTGCCGCCGAGCTCGAAGGTCGGGTGGTCGGCGGCGCGTTCGATCGGCATATCGGCTCCTTCCGGCGGATGGACGCGCATCATGCCACCCGTCCGCGGAACCGCCCACCGCGTTCTATCGGCCGTCGACGAGCCTGCGGTACGCTTCCGGTTCCACGGAGCGACCCAGGAGGTTCCCCATGCTGGTCGGCGACATCATGCGAGGCGACGTCAAGACCGCCGAGGCGGGCGATACGTTCGCCGACGTGGCCAAGCAGATGCGAGCGAACGGGATCTCTTCGGTCGTCGTCCTCGGCAAGGACGGCGCACTTGCAGGCATCGTGACGGAGCGCGACATCGTGAACCTCGTCGCGGCCGGTGGTGACCCGCACAGCGTCGAGGTCGCCCACGGCATGACCCGCCGCCACCTCGAGACGATCACCCCCAAGGCGGACATCGCCGAGGCGGCCGAGCAGATGGTTTCGCTCAACATCCGGCACCTGCCGGTGGTCGACAAGGATCGCGTCGTGGGCATCGTGTCGATCCGCGACCTCACGAGATGGGCGGCCGAGGAGCTCGCCGGCGGCCACGAGATGCCCGACATCGCCCGCTCGCAAACCGCGTTGAAGGCGGCGAGCGAGCTCCAGAAGCAGCGCCAGCTCAGCTGAGTTCGTCGAGCACGTCCGGCAGCTGCTGCAGCTCCTCGATCACCACGTCCGGTTCCGCGAGCTGCGCCGGGGTCGGGTCGTCGGGCGCCTCGCCGCGCAGCAGCCAGACCGTATGCATCCCCGCGGCCCGCGCGGGGCGCATGTCGTAGTCGAGCCGGTCCCCGACCATCACGCTCCGCCCACCCTCGACACCGGCGAGCTCCAGCGTCCTGTGGAACAACGCCGGGTCCGGCTTGTGCAGACCGAGATCGTCTGACACGCCCCACACCTCGAAGAAGGGCACGAGGCCGTCGCGCTCCATGGCCGCGCGCACCTGCGAGGGCTGGTTCGCGATCACGCCCAGTCGGTAGCCGGTGTCGCGCAGGGTCGTGAGCGTCGGCACGACATCGGTGTGCAACGCCGAAGGCGGGTACTGCCAGTACCGGGCGGCGAGCGCCTCCAAGGCGCGCACGTCGGCGTCCGGACCGAGGAACGCGGTCGCGAGCTGCACCCGGAACGATCGATCCTGTGCGGCGCGGCAGGCGGCGTACTCGTCCTCGAACGCCGCATCCGTGAACGTGCCGCCGGCTTCGCGGAGCGCGCGCCGCCACGCCTCCGCGTACACCCGGTCGTCGTAGAGCACGCCGCCGATATCGAGGAAGACGTGATCGATCGCCTCGGGCACGTCGGGATAGTAGCGGCCGGCTTCCGCTGCTCAGGCGAGCGCGTAGAGCCCGATCGCGGCCGCTGTCGCGACGTTCAACGAGTCGATGTCGGCGTCCATCGGGATGCGGACCGTGCGATCGGCGGCCTCGAGCCAGCCGCGTGAGACGCCGGGACCCTCGCTGCCCACGAGCAGCGCTCGGCGCTCAGGCGCCGGCACCGAGCCGATGTCGACCGAGCCCGACGGCGACAGTGCGATCACGGTGAACCCGGCATCGTGCAGCACCTGGATGCCCGTCTCGTGCGACACCCGCGTCCACGGCACGGCGAAGACCGCCCCCATCGACGTACGGACGGCACGACGGTAGAGCGGGTCGCCGCAGCGCGCCGACAACACGACCGCATCCCAGCCGAGCCCCGCGGCCGCGCGGAAGATCGCACCGACGTTGGTGGTGTCGACCAGGTCTTCCAAGACGACGACGCGGTTCGCGTCGGCGAGCACCTCCGCGGCGTCGGGCAACGGCCGGCGCGAGAAGCTCGCGAGCGCGCCCCGATGCACCGGGAAGCCGGTCGTCGTCTCGAGCACGGCGTCGCTCACCACGTACCCGGTCACAGCGAGATCGTCGAGTTCCGAGAGCATCCGCTCCGTCGCCAGCACCGATCGTGGTTCGTACCCCGCCGCCAGCGCCCGGCGGATCGTCAGCACGCCCTCCGCGAGGAAGAACCCCTCGGCCGGCTCGCGCGCCGCGCGCATCCGTGTGTCCCGGAGGTCGAGGAACGGCGAGAGCCGCGGATCGGTCGGGTCCTCGATCGCGACGCGACGCATCAGGCCGGCGCGCGCGACCGCAGCTCGTCGACGAGTTCGACCGGCGTCGTCTCGGCGCCGAGCCGATAGCCGTACCGCGCGCCGTGGCAGTCCGACGCGCCTGTCGGCACGAGGTCGAGCCTCCCCGCGAGTGCGCGGTAGTGCGCCCGTTGATCGGGGTCGTGGTCGGGATGATCAACCTCGAGCCCGCCCATCCCGCCGGCGGCCATCTCTTCGATCAGCTCGTCCGGCACGGCGCCGTTGCCCTTCCACATCGCCGGGTGCGCGAGCACACACACGCCACCGGCGCCGCGGATCAACGCCAGCGCGTCCATCGGCGCGAGTGCGTGCTTCGGCACGTAGGCGGGTCCGCCATCCGAGATGAACCGATCGAACGCATCCTTCTCCGTGGGGACGATGCCCGCCTCGACCATCGCCTGCGCGATGTGCGGCCGCGCCACGAGGTCGTCGCCGGCGATCTCGCGGACGCGTTCGAACGAGATGTCGTACCCGAGCGCCCGCAGCTTCTCGACCATCAGCTCGCCACGCCGGAACCGCGTGTCGGTGAGCCTCCGCAGCTCCGCGACGAGCTCGGGGTCGGCGGGATCGATCCAGTACGCGAGGACATGTAGCGACGCCCCGTCGTGTTCGGCCGAGAACTCGATCCCCGGCACGATCTGCAGGTCGGTGCCGGCAGCCGCAGCAGAGGCCTCGTCGAGACCGGCCGTCGTGTCGTGATCGGTGATCGCGATGCCCGCAAGCCCGCGCTCACGCGCCAACGCGACGTTCTCGGTCACCGTATTGGTGCCATCCGAGCGGACGGAATGGGTGTGCAGATCGATCCCGGGCATCGCCAGCAGGGTCGCAGACGGCGGGAGCTGGCGTCACGCCGGCCGAACGAGATCCCGCGTGATGTCGCCGACCGTCCGGCAGCCTGCGTTGGCCATCGCGCTGATGAACCCGTCCCGCAGGAAGGTCAGGACCTCCTCGACGCCGGCCTGTCCCCCGACGGCGAGCCCCCAGGCGGTCGGCCGGCCCACGAGGACCGCCGATGCCCCGAGCGCCAGCGCGATGAGCACGTCGGCGCCGTCCCGGACCCCACCATCGACCAGCACCGGCACGCGCCCTTGCGCCGCGTCCACGACGCCGGGCAAGGCGTCGAGCGAAGCCGCCGCCCGATCCAGCTGACGGCCGCCGTGGTTCGACACGACGATCGCGTCGGCGCCGTGGTCGATCGCGGCTCGCGCGTCGTCGGCTCGCAGGATCCCTTTCACGACCACGGGCAGCGACGGCGCCTGCGCCCGGATCCACGCGAGGTCGTCCCAGGAGAGGTTCGGCTCGAACTCCTGCGGCGTGCCGGCGGGTCCGATCGGCAGCGCGAAGCCGGTACGCGTGTCGCGGTGCCGGCGGCCGAGCGCCGGCACGTCGACCGTCCACACCAGCGCGCGGAACCCGGCGCGCTCGGCGCGCCGCAACAGATCGGCGGTCGCGTCGCGATCGCGCCAGATGTAGAGCTGCCACCAGAGCGCCGCCTCGCTCGCCGCGATGTCCTCGAGCCCGTCGAGAACCGTCGAAGACACGCACATCGGCGCACCGAGCGCCGCCGCAGCGCGCGCGGTGCCGGGCTCGCCGTCGGCGTGGACCTGCCACTGGAACGCCCACGGCGCGACCCCGACGGGGAACGCGAACGGCGTGCCGAGCACGGAGGTCGACGGATCCGGGGCGCCCGAGCGCCGCAGCATCGACGGCCAGATCGTCCACCGGTCGAACGCCGCGTCGTTGGCCGCGAGCGTGCGCTCCCCACCCGCGCCGCCCGCGATGTAGTGGAAGACACCGGGCGGCAAGATCGCGCGTGCCGCCGCCTCCCACTCATCCAGCGTGACCGGGCGCTGCTCGGGCATCGTGCGCGCACCCTACCCTTCGCCGCTCGCCAGCACCTCCGGGCGCGAGCTCGACTCGGCGAGCACGGTCACGGCGACCCCCGCGAGCACAACGATGGCGCCGACCACCACCTGCGGTCCCGGGCGTTCGTGGTAGATGAGCAAGCCGAGCAGCGTCGCGCCGACGGGCTCGGCCAACAACGCCACGGACACGACCGACGCTTTCACCTCTCCGAGCAGGTGGTTGAACACCGTATGCCCGAGGAACTGCGGGCCGGCGGTCATCGCCGCGAACAGCACCCATGCTTCTGTCGGGAAACCAACGAAGGGCGTGCCCGAGACGAGCATGGCGACGCCGAGCGCCACGGCGGCCACCGCGTAGACCGAGCCCGCGTAGCCCACCAGCGACAGCTCCTGGCGGACCTTCCTGCCGATCAACACGTAGATCGCGGCGAAGATCGCGCCGGCGATCGCGAGCGCGTCGCCGAGCAACGGGTTGCTCAGCGCCCCGCCGCTGGACGCACCTGCGATCACCGCGGTCCCGACCATCGCGATCACGATCCCGACCCAGCCGCGCCGCGACGTGTGCTCGCCGATGAGTGGCCCGGCGAGCGCGACCCAGATCGGCATCGTCTGGACCAAGACAGAACTCGCCGCGATCGATGTGTAGGAAAGCGACGAGACCCACGCGGCGAAGTGGCACCCGAGGGCGAGCCCGGAGCCCACGAGCAGCCACCGAGACGTCCGCGACAGCGAGCGGAGCTCCTCGCGATGCCCGAACCACAACAGGGGCAGCAGCACCACACTCGCGAGCGCGCACCGATAGAAGGCGATCGCCAGGGCCGGGACGCCGAGGTTGTCCGCTGCCCGGATCAGGACGGCCGAGGTGGACACGGCGGTGACCGCGATCGCGAGCAACACGATGTGCCGGCGCTGCATCGCCCGATTATCGTGCGGCCGTGACCAGGACCGCAGTGTTCGGCGCCGGCGCGATGGGTACGGCCGTGGCGATGCATGCCGCGCGCCGAGGCCACGACGTCACGCTCTGGGGATCCGCCCACGACCATCGCGCGCTGGAGCAGCTCCGTGCCGAGCGGAAGCACCCGTCGCTCCCGGAGCACCTCCCCGCCGATGTTCGGGTCTTCGGGCCGGACGGCCTGGACGACGCTGCCGCCGGCGTGGAGATCGTGATCTTGGGTGCGAACTCCCACGGGGCGCGATCCCTCGCACGAGAGATCGCGCCGCATGTCGGGGACGCGACCGCTGCCGTCAGTGTCGCCAAAGGGCTCGAGCCCGGGAGCGGACTGCGGATGTCGCAGGTGTACGGCGAGGAGTTGACCGCAACGCCGATCGTGAGCGTCGGCGGGCCGTGCCTCGCGACCGAGCTCGCGCAGGGTCTACCCACCGCAGGCGTCTGGGCGGCCGCAACCCTCGAGACGGCCCAAGGAGCGGGTCGTCCGTTCGACGCGGAGTCCTATCAGCTCACCTACACCGACGATGTGATCGGCGTCGAGCTCTGCGCGATGATGAAGAACGTCGCGGCGATCGGGCTCGGCATGCTGGACGGGCTCGGCAAGCCCACCGGCGAAGACTTCAAGAACGCGAAGGCGGCACTGTTCACCAAGGCGGCGCATGAGATCGTGGAACTGGTCGGCGCGAGCGGCGGTCGAGCCGAGACCGCGTTCGGACTCGCGGGGATCGGCGACCAGCTCGTGACGTCGCTCGGGGGCCGCAATCGCCTCTACGGCGAGCTCGTGGGCGCCGGCGAGGCGCCCGATGCCACGCTCCGTGATCTCGAAGCTCGCGGGTTGACGGTCGAGGGCGTCGACTCGACCCGCGAGGTTGCCCGTTTGGCCGATGAGCTGCGCCTGGACCTGCCGTACCATGCCGCGATCCACCGCGTGCTGTTCGACGGCGCCGATGCCCGAGACATCTTGGAGGTGCTTCGATGAGCGAGCGAACGAAGGAACGACCCGACCGCAACCTGGCGATGGAGCTGGTCCGGGTGACCGAGGCCGCGGCGCTGGCTGCGGGCAGGTGGGTCGGACGAGGCGACAAGAACGCCGCCGACGGCGCGGCCGTGGACGCGATGCGGCTGATGATCGACTCGGTGTCGATGGACGGCATCGTGGTGATCGGCGAGGGCGAGAAGGACGCCGCCCCGATGCTGTTCAACGGCGAACAGGTCGGCTCGGGCAGCGGCCCGCAGACCGACGTGGCGGTGGACCCGATCGACGGCACGACGCTGACGAGCGTCGGCCAGCCGAACGCGCTGTCGGTGATCGCGCTCGCACCCCGCGGCGCGATGTTCTTCCCGGGCTCCGCGATGTACATGCACAAGATCGCCACCGGTCCCGAGGCCGCCGGCGTCATCGACATCGGCGCGCCGGTCGCCGAGAACATCCGCCAGGTCGCGAAGGCCAAAGGCAAGCGACCCGAGGAGGTCTCGGTCACGGTGCTCGCGCGGCCACGCCACGACGGCCTGATCGCCGAGATCCGCGAGGCCGGCGCCCGGGTGTTGTTGATCACGGACGGCGACGTGGCGGGCGCGATCGTCGCGGCGCTGCCGCGCACCGAGGTCGACCTGCTGCTGGGGATCGGGGGAACGCCCGAGGGTGTGATCGCGGCCGCCGCGCTGAAGTGCCTCGGGGGCTCGATCCAGGGCAAGCTCTATCCGCGGAGCGACGAGGAACGGCATGTCCTCGTCGAGGAGGGCTACGACCTCGAGCGCGTCCTCAGCACCGATGATCTCGTGGCCGGGGACGACGTGTTCTTCGCTGCGACCGGCATCACCGATGGCTATCTCCTGGAGGGCGTCGAGTACTGGCCCGACGGCGCGACGACATACTCGACGGTGATGCGCGCACGCTCCGGCACGATCCGCTCGGTGAAGTCCGACCACCGGTTCGAGAAGCTCGAGCGGTTCTCCGCGATCGAATACCGGCCCTAACCTGCGAGCGCGTAGACGCCGGTCGCCGTCTTCGTCGCGCGGCCGTCCGCCACGAGCGCACGCACGGCGGCGAGCACCGCGCCGCGGACGTCGGGGGTTTCGAAGGGATCAAGGTAGCCGGCGCGGAGCGCCCGGTCCTGGATCACGGTCCAGTGCAGCGGCTCACCCGACTCGCTGAGCACCGCCAGCACGGCTTCCTCGGGCGTCATCGCCCGACGAGCGCCTCGGCGAACAGGTCGACCTGTTCGGGCTCGGCGATCGTGAACGGCAGCGCCCACGGCGAGACGACGAGGTCCGTCACGCCGAGCGCAGCGAACGCGTCCGCGCGCTCGCGCACCTGGTCGACCGACCCGCTCACCGTGTCGTCGCGCCACGTGGCCCACGACTCGTCGCGCATCGCATCACCGGGGAACGTCGTGCGCGCACGTTCGAAGGCAGCCTCAGCGTCGGCTTCGGTCCGGCCGATCGTGCCGTACAACCCGATCGAGAGACCGAACGTCGCCGGGTCGCGCTCCACCGCCGCGCACGCATCGCGAACGGCAGCGACCTGATCCGCGTACGCGTCCGGCGCCATCCGCCACACCGTGTTCCACCCGTGCGCCCAGCGGGCGGCGGCGCGAAGCAGCCGAGGCCCGCCCTTGCCGCCGGCCCAGATCGGGATCGGCCGTTGGACCGGTGGCGGGGTGAGCCTCCCGTCGTGCAGCGACCAGACCCGCCCCTCGTGGGTCAGCGGATCGACCCCGCCGAACAGACCCGATGTGATCGCGAGCGCGTCCTCGAGCGCGTCGAACCGCTCCCCGACGGTGCCGAACGGGTACCCGAACGCCTCGAACTCCTGCTCGAACCAGCCGGCGCCGAGGCCGACGTCGACACGGCCGCCCGACAGTTGATCGGTGGTCGCAGCCGCCTTCGCGACGAGCGCCGGATGCCGGAAGGTCGCGCACTCGACGAGGATGCCGAGCCGAACCCGCGAGGTGACGGCGCCGATCGCCGCGAGCGTGGTCTCGGGCTCGAGCGCCGCGATCGGCTCGTCCCCCGCGCCGTACCGCGCGAACGAATAGAAGAAATGGTCCGAGAGCCACAGGCTGTCGAACCCGAGCGCCTCGGCCCGCGACCCCCACTCGATCGCATCCGCCGCTCGGATCTGTCCGGACGGCAACGAGAATCCGTACTGCGGGACGGCGAGCCCGATGCGCATCGGGGCAGGATACGCAGCCGAGGGCTACGGCGCGGGCGAGGTGACCGCGGTCTGTGCCTGGAGGGTTCCGCGAAGCACGACTTTGCCGTGCGCGTCGCGGATGGTGACGTCGACGAAGCCGTCGAGCGACCCTTGCACCTTCCACGCCCGGGTCGCGCCGCCGGCCGCGTCGAGCGCGGGGATCTTGCCGACGTCGATCGTGTGCCCCTTCGTGTCGCTGATCGACACGTCCAACGGCAGCGACCGGCCCGCGAGGTCGTTGACGATCACGAGCATCTGATCGTCCGCGTCCTTCGTGAGGATGGTCACGGCGGAGCCGCTCCCGTTCCCGGCGTCGGGCGTCAGCACGCCGGTCAGGACCTTCGTGTCGCGCCCGGCGAGGCCGGCCGTCGCCGCGGCGAAGTTGGCGAGCGCCACCTGCTGTGCGAGCGCGGTGCGCTCCTGTTGCAGCCGGAGCCGCTCCTCACGACCTGCGAACACCGACCCGATCCCGACGCTCGCCACCAAGACCGCCGCGACCAGCAACGCGATCCCGGTGCGGCGACCGCGCGAGTGCGAGTGCTTGGCCGGCCTCGCGACCTCGTGCAAGGCGGCCACGACCGTCTGCTCGAGCTCCTCCGGCGGCGCACCATCGCCGGCGAGCGCGTAGCCGAACGACGCCGCCGCGCGCTGGAGGTCGACGGCCTCCTTGCGGCACGCCGCGCACGTCTCCACGTGGAGCTCGACGGCGTCCGCGTCCTCGGAGGGCGCCACGCCGAGCGCGAACTCCGGCAAGACGTCGCGGACCGCGGCGCAGTTCACGACAGCTCCTTCTGCTGGTTGGCGAGCCGAACCTTGATCAGCGCCGAGCGCAGCCGGGTCTTCACGGTCCCCAACGGGATGCCGTCGTCCTCGGAGATCTCCCGCGCGGTCATACCTCGGAAATACGTACGAAGGACCAGCCGGCGTTCGGCATCGGACAAAGATGCGATCGCCCGCAAGGCCGCGTCGCGTTCGAGCAGGAGGTCCTCGTCGACCGATTGGGGTGATTCGGGCATCTCGTCGACGAGCACGAGCTTGGGGCGGGTGACGCCGGTCTCGCGGCGGAGCCGGTCGATCGCCTGGTTGTGGGCGATGGTCATGAGCCACGTGGACAGGCGCCCGCGGTGGGGGTCGAACCGGGCCGCCTTGCGCCAGGCGGTCACGAACACGTCCTGGGTCAGCTCTTCGGCTGCCTCGCGTGAGCCCAGCAACCGGAGCCCCATCGTGTAGACGGGTCGGGAGAACCGTGCATAGAGCGCACGGATCGCAGCGTCGTCGCCGGCGAGCAAGCCTTCCATGAGTTGCGCTTCCTCCCGCGGGAGGAGCGGTCCATCGTCACGTCCCTGCACTACAGGTCCTTCCGGTGATACGCAGCCGGCCTGCGGGCAAGCTTGCCCTGGCCATATCGGGATGGTCGCATGGGTTCGCCACCGTGGCCACCGTCGGTTGGCCACCTTCCGCCCCGCAACACCAACAGCGTAGGCTCGCAACCGAACCGTCACGTGGCGCGAACCCTGCCGGGCATGTCGGCGAACCAGCAGGCAGGAGGCGAACGGGATGCAGCGCAGATGGAGAGTGGGGGCGACGACCGCGATCGCGGCTGCACTCATGCTGACCGGTCTCGCGGGCCAGGCCCGCGCCCAGACCGGTCAGCCCGTGATCGCCTCCGTCGAACTCACCGGCGTCGTCGACCCGATCATCGCCGACCACATCACGTCGGTGATCCAGCGGGCCAACGACGATCAGGACGCAGCCGTCCTGCTCACCATCGACACACCCGGAGGGCTCGGCACGTCGATGGATGAGATCGACGAGGCGATCCTGAACAGCGCCGTGCCGGTGATCGGCTACGTCGCGCCGAGCGGCGCGCGTGCCGCCTCAGCCGGCGCGTTCGTGCTGATGTCGAGCCCCGTGGCCGCGATGGCGCCCGGTACCAACGTGGGCGCCTCCACGCCGATCGGCCTTTCCGGCGGCGATCTCGCCAACAAGGTGACCAACGACGCGGCCGCCAGCATGCGGAAGCTCGCGCAGACCTACGGCCGTAACGCCGACGTCGCGGAGAGCTTCGTAACCTCCGCGACCAGCATCACCGCCGAGGAAGCGCTCGCCCAGAACGTGATCGATCTGATCGCGTCGAACCAGGACGACCTGCTGAACCAGCTCGACGGGACGAGCGTCACACTCGCGAACGGATCGACCGTCACGCTCCACACGGCGGGCGCGGTCGTCGAATCCAACCCCATGGGCGTGTTCTTCGAGTTCCTGCACACCCTGCTCGATCCGAACCTGGCGTTCATCTTCTTCTGGTTGGGGCTCGGCCTGATCATCCTGTTCGTCATCGTCCCGCACCACCCCCTGACCTTGATCCTGGGCGTGTTCCTCCTCGGCATCGCACTCGTGTCGTTCGGGATCTTGCCCGTGCGGATCATCGGTGTCGCGTTGCTCATCCTGTCCGCGATCGCGTTCATCTTGGAGTTGCACGCGCCCGGATTGGGCATCTGGGGCGCGATCGGCCTGATCTCCTTGCTCCTCGGCGGCTGGTTCCTTTATGACCGCAGCGGCGGCGTCGAGGTGAACCCCGCGGTGCTCGCGGGGGTCGCGATCTTCGCCGGGTTGTTCTTCGGATTCGGCATCGCGAAGGCCTTGAAGATGCGCAACACGCCTCCCGTTGAAACGCGAAAGATCGTCGGGACGGACGGGGTCGCGCTGCCGGGCGGCGTCGGTCCGAACGGAGGTCAGGTCCGTGTCGCGGCGGAGCAGTGGCGCGCGATCGCTCCGGGCGGTCCCATCCCCGGTGGCGCACCGATCCACGTGATCTCGCTCGACGGCCTCGTACTCACTGTTGAACCAGCAGCCACCGAACAAGCGCCCACTGCGGAGAAGGCACCGGCGACGGAAGGGGGAAGCACCGAATGACCATCTGGGAGATCATCCTCGGCATCGTTGTGATCTTCGTGTTCCTGGCGTTGATCAAGGCGATCCGCATCATCCCTGAGTACCAGCGGATCGTGGTGTTCCGGCTCGGCCGCTTGTTAGCAACGAAGGGCCCGGGACTCGTCTGGCTGATCCCGTTCTTCGACAAGGGCACGGTCGTCGACCTGCGCGAGTTCTACCTCGAGATCCCCCGACAGGATTCGATCACGAAGGACAACGCCGCGATCTCGATCGACTTCATCATGTACTACAAGGTGTTCGAGCCGTCGACGTCCGTCGTGCAGGTATCGAACTTCGCTGGCGCGGCCACGAACATCGCGGCCACCACCCTTCGTGCCGTCGTCGGCGACATCTCGCTGGACGACGTCCTGGCCAAGCGTGACGAGATCAACACGGTGCTGCGGGTCAAGCTCGACGAGGTCACCGAGCGATGGGGCGTCAAGGTGACGAATGTCGAGATCCGGGAGATCATCCCCCCGCCGTCGGTCCAGGAGGCGATGACCCGCCAGATGTCCGCGGAACGGACACGGCGTGCGGTCGTGACCGAGGCTGAGGGCGCGAAGTCCGCGGCGATCACGGTGGCCGAGGGCAACAAAGAGGCTGCCATCCTCAACGCCGAGGGGGCCAAACAAGCGGCGATCTTGACCGCCGAAGGCGAGCGGCAGGCTGCGATCCTTCGGGCCGAAGGATTCGCGACCGCGCTGTCGAAGATCAACGAGTCGGCCAGCCAAGCCGACGGCCGCACGATGCAGCTGCAATACCTCGACGCCCTGCGTCTGATCGGAGGGTCGCCCTCCTCGAAGGTGGTCGTGCCGATGGAGCTCGCCGGGCTGGTGGGCGCCGTGACCGCGATCGCCGAGACCGCGACCAACGGCAAGGACAACAGCTAGGAACTGGCCTCGACGTCCGCGGGCGCGCCGTCCAGCACATCGGCGACGCCCGCGGGCGCCGTCGTTTCTAGGTCGGGTTCGGGCTCGTGCGTCGGGTGCCCCGGCAGTGGGATCCCCGCCTGCTGCAACGCGAGCTCGAAGTCGTGGACGCTCGAGACCGCCTGCATCGCGTCTTCCACGGAGACGCGTCCTTCCTTGATCAGCGCCAAGAGCGCCTGGTCGAAGGTCATCATCCCGTAGAAGCCACCCTCGGCGACGACCTCTTCGATCTCCGAGGTCTTCTCTTGGTCGGCGATCCGCTCCGCCACTCGGCCGGTGTTGACCAAGATCTCCAGCGCGGGGATGCGGCCGCCGTCGACGGAGGGAACCAGGCGCTGGCAGATGATCCCGCGGAGCGTCCCGGCGAGTGACAGGCGGATCTGCTTCTGCTGGTGGGGCGGGAAGAAGTCGATCACGCGGTTGACGGTCTCGGCGGCGTCCTGGGTGTGCAGGGTGGACATCACCAGGTGGCCGGTCTCGGCCGCCTGCAGCGCGGCGCGCACCGTCTCGGTGTCGCGCATCTCGCCGATCAAGATCACATCGGGGTCTTGCCGCAAGGCCGCTCGGAGCGCCGAGAGGAAGTCGTTGGTGTCCTGCCCTACCTCGCGCTGGTTGATCGACGCGACCTCGTCCTTGTGCAGGACCTCGATCGGATCTTCGACCGTCACGATGTGCACCGGTTTGGTCGCGTTGAGGTAGCCGATCATCGCCGCGAGGGTCGTGGTCTTGCCCGAGCCGGTCGGACCGGTCACGAGGATCAGCCCGCGGTGCTCCTCCGCGAGCGTGCGCACCACGTCGGGCAGCCCGATCTCGTCGAACGACGGGCCGCCGAAGCGGAGCTTGCGGAGCACCATCGAGACCGAGCCCCGCTGGCGGAAGACGTTCGCTCGGAACCGGCCGACGTTGGCGACCGAGTAGGCGAAGTCGACCTCGCCTCGCTCCTTGAACAGATCCTTGCGGTCTTGCGGGATCACGCCGTCCGCGATCGCCTGCGTCTCGATCGGGCTCAGGGGGTCACGATCCAGCCGCACCAGGCCGTGGGTCAGCCGCACCATCGGCGGGGACCCGACCTTCACATGGAGGTCGGATCCGTTGCTGCTCACGAGTTCTTCGAGCCAGGAGTTGAACTCCGGCACGATCGTTTCGTCCATCGGTGAGGCGACTCCCTCTCGGCTTCCCGTCCACGTGGGGCCTCGCCCCGGGTGGGAGGCCGCACGGGTTCCCCATCGGCGGGTTCGGGGGACGACTTCAGTCCCGGCTCGAGAGGCCTCCGGCGGAAGGGGATCGGACGGGCCCTCGTAGACTGGAGCCATGGCCAGTGAGGCAGAGGTCCGTCAAGCGCTCCGCGAGGTGCTCGATCCCGAGATCGGCAAGCCGATCGAGGACATCGGCATGCTCCAGGACATCGCCGTCGAGGGCGGTCACGTGCGGGTCGACGTCCTGCTCACGATCGAGGGCTGCCCGCTCCGCGACCGGATCACCCAGGATGTGACCGCCGCGGTACAGCCGCTGATGGGCGTCGAGCGCGTCGAGGTCACGCTCACGCCGATGTCGCCCGAGCAGCGCGAGGCGCTCGTCGGCAAGCTCCGCGGTCCGAACGCCCAGGGGCCGACGAAGATCTCGTTCTCGCCGAGAACGTCGATCATCGCGATCGCGTCGGGCAAGGGCGGGGTCGGGAAGTCTTCAGTGACCGTGAACCTCGCGGCCTCGCTCGCCGCCGACGGCTACAAGGTCGGCGTGCTCGACGCCGACGTCTGGGGCTTCAGCATCCCGCGGATGCTCGGCGCCGAGGGCAAGCCCGTGGGGTTCAACGACATGATCCTGCCGATCGAGGCCCACGGCGTGAAGGTCATCTCGATGGGGTTCTTCGTGCCGGAGGACACCCCGGTGATCTGGCGCGGCCCGATGTTGCACAAGGCGATCGAACAGTTCCTCGGCGACGTGTACTGGGGCGAGCTCGACTTCTTGCTCTGTGACCTGCCGCCGGGCACCGGCGACGTCAGCATCTCGCTGGCGTCGTTCATCCCCGGGGCATCCATGGTCGTCGTGACGACGCCGCAGGAAGCGGCGCACACGGTCGCACAGCGAGCCGGCAAGATGGCCGAGCGCACGAACCTGCGCCCGATCGGCGTGATCGAGAACATGTCGTGGTTCGTGTGCCCGCACTGTGGCGAACGCGAGCTGTTGTTCGGCGAGGGCGGCGGCCAGCTCGTCGCCGACACGATCGGCGTCCCGCTCCTCGCACAGGTCCCACTGCAGCCGGCGATGCGCGTCGGCAGCGACACCGGCATGCCGATCGTGGTGAGCGACCCCTCGTCGCCGGCCGCCGTCGCTTTGCGGGAGTCCGCCGACGCGGTGCGCAAGGCGGCAAAGACCAAGATCGGCAAGCAGCTCCCCGTGATGGCGCGCTGAGCGCCGCCCTCAGGCGGTCGGCGTCGGTTCAGGCTCGGGCGCCTCGTGCGGCTTCCGGATCCTCGGTCTCGGCGGTGTGGTCGGTCCGGGCCGTTCCGTGATCGCCCAGATCGTCGCGAGGATCACGACGACGATCACGACGCCGAGCGCCGTCCACTGCGAGCCGGTCAGCGGACCGAAGCGCTTGTCGATCCGCAAGAAGTCTTCCAACAGCCGGCAGCAGCCGTAGTAGCCGGCGAACAGCAACGTCGCGACACCTTCACGCCGCGGCTGCTTGATGAACCACCACAGGATCGCGAACAAGATCCAGGCGAGGATCATGTCGTACATCGCCGTCTGGTGGACGCCGACGCCCTGCTCGACGACCGCGCCCAGCTTCGTCTGCACACCGTTGACCACGGTCACCTGCTGCAGGGTCGCGCCGGTGTTGGTGAGGAACTCCTTGTACGTGCCGTTCTGCAGGTCCGCCTGGCACGACAACGCCCCCACCTGGCATGTCCACGGAGGCGCCAGCGTCCCGCCGTGATAGGTCCATGCGAGCAGCCACGAGGTGGGCTTGCCGAGGTGATCGCCGATGATGAGGTCGCCGATGCGCCCGATCGCGATCCCGAGGGCGAGCGGTGCGACGAGCGCGTCCGCGACCTGGAAGAACCGCAGTCCGAACCGGCGGATGTTGATCGCGTTCGCGATGGTGGCGCCCGCGATCCCACCGAGCAGGGAGATCCCGCCCTTCCAGATGTAGATCGTCTCGATCGGCTTCGGCGCGAACTCCGACCAGTGCGCGACGACGTAGAAGAACCGGGCGCCGACGATCGCGCCGATCAGCGACCACAGGACGACCGAGTTGATCGCGCGGTCGTCGACCCCGCGGCCGGCGGCGATCCGGCCGAACAGCCACGCGCCGATCATGAACCCGATCGCGATGAACAACCCATGCGGCGAGATCGCGAACGTCGAGCCGATGCGGAACCGGTCGAGCACAGGCCACCCGATGCTGGCGAGGAAGACGGCGGCGGACATCGGGCGCGAGCCTAGCAGCGGCCCACGTTACGACCGGCGCGCGCGGGGCCAAAGACGAGCGACCGCGCGACCGATCAGCAGACCGCTGAGCACGTCGCTCGGATAGTGGACGCCGAGGTAGACGCGCGAGGTCGCCACCGTCGCGTCGAGCGCCGAGAGCGCGACGCGGCTCGCGACGCCAAGCTCGAGGTCCTGCGCGGCGACGCGCGTGAACGTGGTCAACACCGCGGGATGCGACGACGGCCACGACATCCCGTTGGGGCGCGCAACGAGCTGCCGGGTTCCGTCCGGGTCGGCGTCCAGCGGCCGCGGGCGATCGACGACTTTCTTCATGCCCTGGAGCAACAGCCACGTGCCGCAGGTCGCGGCGAGCGCGCGGGTCGCGGTCCGGCGTCGACCCACAACGAACAGCGATGCGGCGGCGGCTCCCGCCGCGTACAGCGAGCCGAGCTCCGTGACGGTCAAAAGCACGCGGTCCGCTTCGGGGCCGTGTCCCGCGTTGATGGCGTCGAACACGTCCTGGTCGGCCTCGACGAACTCCGGATGGTTGATGGCGGCCGATCCGATCGCGCATGCGCCCACGAAGAGTCCTGCGCCCCAGAGCCACCTGCCGATGCCCATGACCGCCCATGATGCGGGACGACGGGCGAGGTCGTCAGTCTTTGGAGGAACGACGTTTCGGGGCCTTGGCGGGACGGCGGTTGGCCGCGATCGCGCGGAGCTGCGCATCGGTGCCTCGCCGAAGGGCATACTCCGCTCCCCCGATCGCGCGCAGGCTCGCCGCGGCGAACGACCCGAGCGGTCCCTTGAACACGTACTGCACCTCGTGGCGCAGCACGCTCCGGTCGAACGGGAGACTCGCCACCGACGTCGTCACGGTGGCGACGAGCAGCCCGTCCAGCCCGACCACCGAGCGCCACGGCGGCTCCCACTCTCGAACGACGCAGGGCACCGTCGCGCGAACGCCGGCGAACGACATCGTCACCGTGAACCACACACCGGGTCCGAGACCGCCGACCGGCGCGGCGACCGACTCGATCAGGCGCTCCCACGCGGGGAGCCCGCGGGGATCGCTGGTCACCGCCCAGACATCCTCGGGCGGCGCGTCAACCTCGACCGAGTATTCGACCGACGTCATGCCGGTTCGGCGCTGCCGCTGGTCCAGCCCTGCCACCACACGACCCGACTCGGTGTGACGCGGGCCACGGCGGTCGCCCCCGGCGCGATCGACGTCGCGAGCGATCGCAGCGAACTCGCCCCCGAGCCCACCGCGCCGTCGACCGCGAAGCTCGCGGTGCCCTGGAACATCGCCCCGACCATGTCGCGCGCCCGCCAGATCGACGGCGCGTCGACGGTGAGCGCCACGTCGGCGTCCGGACCCGCGCCCGCCAGGGCGAGGATCTCGGCCGGCAGCGCGGCGTACAGCGACATCTCGTCCGCACGCCAGCGGACCGGCAGCACGACCGGACCGCGCTCGCCGGCGATGGCCAGCGCGCCCTCGCCTTCCCGTCCGAGGCGTTCGGCGACCTCGCGCGGCACCTCGGTGAACGGATCCACGCCCTTGGTCCTGCGGAACGTCTCGTGCGACCCGGCAGTGCCGCCCCACCGGCCGCGACCCTCCTGCACGCCTTGGGCGTCGACCAGCGCCGTGCGTTCGACGTCGACGCCAACGAACACGCGACCGGGCGGGGTCCACGCGAACGGCACCTGCCGCGCGTCGACCGCGTAGCCGGCGAAGAACCGAGCGTTCTTCGCGCTGAAGGCCGCGGTCGCGCGCGCGATCGACGTCGCGCCGGCGACCGCCGCGCCCCATGTGCGACGGTCGAGGGCGTCGTAGGTGCGGACCGTGCCGGTGAAGGTCACCGCGAGATCGCCGTCACGGACGAGCCCGGCCATCGTCGGATCGCGTCGCCACGCGTTCGCCTTCACCGACCGGCGAGAGGTGGTGAGCCAGACGCGCGCGCCGCTTCCCACGTAGACGAGCGGCGTGCAATGCGGGCCTCGCGGCGTCGTCGTGGCGACGGCACAGAACTGACCCCGGTCCAAGACGTCTTGCACCGCCGTGGATAAGAAGCTCACGTGACCTCCGCTCGCGGGGGGCCGGGCGGGAGCCCGAGCGACTGCCCGGGTCTCAGCATATGGAACGCTCCACTCGCCTACCCGTCGTGCCTGGGGGCCCTATGCCGGGAAGAACCGAGTCTTCACCGCCACCTCGGCGGTGAACGCGGTCACGAGCGACAGGTAGAAGAAGCCCGTCGCCGACTGCACCGCCGCGGCACGCTCACCCTTCAGCGCGGCGCGCGCCATCACGGCGATGAGCAACGTCGCCGCGGTCATGCCGATCGCGATCCACGGCGCCAGCCCGCCCGAGGTCAGCAGCGGGTTGAACGACTGCGACGAGACCGACCCGGAGAACCCGCCGGTCGCGATCGCCACCCCTTCGACGACCGTGGCAACGATCAGCACCACCGTGAACCGGTTGATCGGGGTGCGGGTCAGCTTCCGGTCGGTGAGATACCAGTGCCCGAGGAACAGCGCGCTGTACGCCGAGCCGAGGAACGCCGCGCCGGCCAGCAACTGGAACAGACAGATGGCGAACGACTGCCGCCCGGTCGGCGCCATCGCGACGAGCGTCGCGATCGACAGCACGGTGGCGATGATGGCCACGACCCGGCCCGCGGCCTTCTGGCGCGCCAGGAGCAAGATCGTTGCCAAGGACAGGACGATCGCCGTCGCGAGCGCGAGTTGCATAGCCCGCGCCGCGTCGGCGTCGCCGGGGATCGCGGCCGACCGCGCCGCGAGCCACGCCGGCCACGCGAACAGCAGGACCATGATCACCGACCAGATCGAGAAGAACGATCGTTTCGTCTCGTTCCACAGCGGCGTGGCCCACGTGAGCACCGAGGATCCGGCGACCGTCTCGGCCAAGATGAGCGCGAACACGCCGGCCGATCCGGTCACGGGCGCCCTCTCGACATGGCCCATCAGGGTATCGGGCACAGCACATCTCGCCTTCGCCGGTACCCTGTGCCGGAGATGGACGACTGGCGTTCCTACGACCGCACCGCCGCGACCTACGAGCGGATCCATGCCCCGCGCTTCGCCGAGCCCGCACGCGATCTGGCCACACTCGCGGGCGTCACACAGGGCTCCGCGGTCCTGGACGTCGGCACCGGAACCGGCGTCGCAGCTCAGGTTGCCGAGGAGATGGGCGCGACGGCCGTCGGGGTGGACCCCTCGGAGGGCATGCTCGACGTCGCGCGCGCCGCCCGTCCGACCATCGAGTTCCTCGCCGCGCAGGCGATCGACCTCCCGTTCACCGATGGCCGGTTCGACATCGTGCTCGGCAACTTCGTGCTCGCGCACTTCGCCAAGGTCGAGACGGCGCTGTTCGACATCATGCGCGTGACACGCCCCGGAGGCGTGATCGGCTTCACGACCTGGACCGATGGCCGCGACGCGTTCACGGACACCTGGCTCGAGCTGGTGTCGACGGTGGTCCCGGATGATCTGCTCGAACCGACGCTCGATAAGGCGATACCGAACCACGAGCGCTTCACGCGCCGCGCCGCGGTCGAGGAGGTGCTGCTCGACGCCGGCCTGCGACACATCCGCACCGAACCGAAGCAGTACGAGTGGCGCTACGCGCGTGACGATTACGTCGACGGGCTGACCGTGTGGGCGACGGGCCGGTTCGTGCGACAGATGCTCGGTGAGAACGACTGGGCGGCGTTCATGGAGCGCGTGCGGGCGACGTTCGCCGAGCGGTTCCCCGATCCCCTGCACGACCGGCGCGACGTCCTGCTCGCGATCGGCACCAAGGAGTAGGCGCCGTCAGCTCAGGTTGAGGACGCGGAACTCCTCCGCGAACGCGGCGTCGACCTTCGCGCCGGCCTCGCGTGCATCCTTGCCGAGGGCCTCGTCCCAATACGCGATCCCCTCGGTGATCTGCGACACGTGCAGGCCCAGCCCGTCGACCTTCTTTCGGAAGCTCGCCTCGTCGAACGGCTCGATCCGGTTGGGCTCGTGCGTCCAGCCGAGCCACACGTCGATCACCTCCTGCACGCCGAGGCCCTCGCCGAGGTGCTCGCTGAAGAAGTGGGGATTGCCGCTGCCGGGGAACACCGAGTCGAGCGCGACCCAGCCCGCCATCCGGTGGTCGGAGTGGTTGTAGTACCGGTTCTCGAAGAACACCGCCGTCGGATCGCACGACACGACGGTTTCCGCCCTGACCTCGCGCACCCGCCGCACGACCGCCTCGCGCACCGCGGTCGTGTTCTGGAGTTCCCCGTCGTGCGTGGACAGGACGCGCGCGGAGCGCAGGCCGAGGTAGGACGCCGCGGCCTCGGTCTCGGCCAGGCGGGTGCGGGCGAGCGCCGCCCGCGACAAGCTCGGGTCACTCGATCCGCGGTCTCCGTTCGTGAGCACGAGCAGGTGCACCTCCCGGCCGTCGGCCGCCCACTTGGCGAGCACGCCGCCGGCGCAGATCTCCATGTCGTCGGGGTGCGCGAACACCGCGAGGACGGGGCCGGTGCGAACGACGGGCTCGTCGGCCATCAGGCGGCGGCGCGGTCCAGCACGAAGCGCACCAGCGCCCGGACCGGCACGCCGGTCGCGCCCGCAGGGCCGAGGTCGTGCGCGCCGTCGAGGAACGCCGGGCCGGCGATGTCCAGATGCACCCATGGCGTGTCGCCGACGAACTCCGACAGGAACAGCGCCGCGGTGATCGCGCCGCCGTAGCGCTTCCCGATGTTCTTCACGTCGGCGACCTTCGAATCGATCAGCTTGCGGTAGTCCGGCCACAGCGGCATCTGCCAGATCGGCTCGCCCACCTCGGAGCCGGCGGCGACGAGCTCCTGCGCAAGCGCATCGTCGTTCCCGAACGCGCCGGTGATGTCGGTCCCGAGCGCGACCATGCATGCGCCGGTGAGCGTGGCCGTGTCGATCACGCAGCTCGGCTGCTGCTCGACGAGGTAGGCGAGCGCGTCGGCGAGGATCAACCGCCCCTCGGCGTCGGTGTTGAGCACCTCGCTCGTCTTGCCGCCACGGTGATGGATCACGTCGCCGGGTCGCTGCGCTGATCCGCTCGGCATGTTCTCCGACGACGGGATCGCCGCGATCACGTTGACCTTGGGCTTGAGCAGCGCGAGCACGCGCATCGTGGCGAGGATCGACGCCGCCCCGCCCATGTCGCACTTCATCGTCTCCATGCCCGCCGGGTCCTTCAGCGACAGGCCGCCCGAGTCGAAGGCGACGCCCTTGCCCGTGAGCGCGATCGGCGTCTGCTTGCCGGCGCCGGTGTAGCGGAGCTCGATCATGCGCGGCGGGTTCACCGAGCCCTTGCCGACGCCGAGGATCCCGCCGAAGCCGCCCTGGGTGAGCTGGTTCTCGTTCCAGATCTTGCAGGTGAGGCCGACCTCCTTGGCCATCCGCTGCGCCTCGCGAGCGATCTCCGCGGGCGGCATATCGCCGGCCGGCGTGTTCACGAGATCCCGCGCCCACCGGACCGACTCGGCGACGATCGCGCCCGTCTTCGCCCCGGCCTTCGCCGCCTTCGCGTCCCACCGTGGGGCAACGAGGACCGTGCATCCGCGCAGTGCGGTCTCGTCCGAAGAGGACTTGTAGCGGTCGAACCGATACCGACCCAGATCGATCGCTTCGATGGCGGCCTGGACAGCCTCGGCGGCGTCGCGCGCGCCGAAGGCGCGCGCGAAGGTCGTGGCCACCGACGGGAACCGGCGCGTCGACCTCGCGGCGCGACCCAGGACACGCCGCATCGACGTGAGATCCAGGTCCTCTTTCGCGCCGGCGCCGACGATCAAGACGTTCTTCGCCGTGAACCGGTCGCCGTCGCGGCGGGTCACGAGCAGGTCCTCGCCCTTCTTCCCCTCGAGCCGGGCGGCCGCGTAGGCATCGGCGAGACCGACCTCCTTGAGACCGGGACCGAGGTCGCCGTCGGTGAACGCCGGGACGATCAGGAGGTCAGCGGCGACCTCCCGGGCGGATTCGGTCGACGTGCGGAACCTGGTCACGGATCCCCTCCTCGCGGGCCATGGGTCGCGGCCTGCGTCCCGGCCGCGGTCGCGGGCAGTCTAGTGGCGACCGGCGAACCAGACGCCGCTCGGTACCCTGAGGCGGCATGAAGACGCGCAACGTGACCGACCTCATCTACTTCGATGAGGAAGCCGCCCGCACCGAGGTCCTGCACGAGACCGAGCAGCTGTTCTCGCAGGTGATCTGCCTGCAGGAATCCCAAGGCGTCGGCCCGATGCAGGACGCGACCTCCGAGGGACTCGTCGTCGTGCTGTCGGGCGAGGTGGCCGCGCAGATCGGCCGGAACCGCGCGCGGATGAAGCAATGGGCGTCGGCGATCGTTGCGGCCGGCGACGAGCTGACGCTCCGCAACGCCTCGGAAGAACCGTCCGTGGTCCTGCTGGTCCTCGCGCCGCCGCCAGGCTAGCCCCGCGCGGGCCCGCGCGCGATGATCGAGGCGCGCAATCCCCGCATCGACCGGCGCAACAGGACGCCGAGCATCGGCGCGTAGCACGCGGTGAGGAGCCACCCGAGGACCGGCGCCTCGAGCTCGACGTCCTCGGCCCAGGTGAAGCGGGTGCCGTCGGCGATCGGCGTGAGCGACCACTCCCCTCGGCCGCGGATCGGCGGACCGTGCTCGATCGTCAGCGCCGAGGGCGGGTCCCATCGGGTCACCGCGATCGTTTCCGTGAACGCTGGGATCTGGAAGAGCCGCGTGCGCACCTCGAGCGTGACGCCGGTTCCCGTCCGCTCGGTCGACGTGACGACGATCGCGTCGGCGTCGCGCATCCAGTCGGCCTGTCGTTCCCAGTCGGTCAGGACACGCCACGCCTCGTCGGCGTCGCACGGCAGATCGACCGAGCGCGCGATCTTCATCCGAGCGGGCCGGCGGCCGCGATGAGCGCGCCGTCGCGCACCAGCTCGACCGCGGCGGCGATGTCCGGGCCGAGCTCACGGTCCTGCTCGACGAACGGCACCCGCGCGCGGATCGCGTCGTGCACCGCCCGCGTCGCGGGGCCCGCCTCCAGCGGCGCGCGCAGGTCGAGCGCCTGCGCTGCCCCGAGCGCCTCGAGCGCGACGACGATCTCCGCGTTGTCGACGATCGCGCGCGCGTGCCGCGCCGCGGTCATGCCCATGCTGACGTGATCCTCCTGACCGGCGCTGGACGGGATCGAATCCACCGACGCGGGATGCGCGAGCGTCTTGCATTCCGACACGAGTGACGCCGCCGTGTACTGGACGAGCATGAAGCCGCTGTTGAGCCCGCTCTCCGGCACGAGGAACGGCGGTAGCCCGTTGGAGCGTGTGGCGTCGAGCAAACGGTAGAGCCGGCGATCGCTGATCGACGCGAGCGAGACGAGCGACAACGCGAGCGCGTCGAGCGCCACCGCGACCGGCATCCCGTGGAAGTTGCCGCCGCTTCGCACGTCGCCGTCGTCCCACACGATCGGGTTGTCCGAGACGGCGTTCACCTCGATCCCGAGCACCCTCGCCACGTGGGCCGCGGTGTCGCGCGAGGCGCCGTGCACCTGCGGCGTGCAGCGCAAGGAATATGCGTCCTGTACGAGATGCGGCGAATCTCGGTGCGATTCACGGATCGCGGAGTCTCGGAGCAGCCGACGAAGGTTAGCCGCCGACGCCGCCTGGCCCGGATGCGGTCGCAGCGCGTGCAGCCGTTCGTCGAACGCGGCATCGGTACCGAGCGATGCCTCGATCGTCATCGCCGCGACCACGTCGGCGGTGCGGAGCAGCCGCTCGGCGCGCGCGAGCGCCATGACCCCGACGGCGAGCATGCCCTGCGTGCCGTTGACGAGCGCGAGGCCTTCCTTCGCCCCGAGCTCGAGCGGGTCGAGGCCTGCGCGCGACAGCGCGCCGGCCGCCGGTTCCGCACCGTCGTCGGTCAGCAACCGGCCGAGGCCGAGCAACGGCAGCGCCAGACACGCGAGCGGCGCGAGATCACCGCTCGCTCCGAGCGACCCTTGCTCGGGTACCGCGGGGATCAGGTCGCGATTGAGCATCTCGACCATCCGCTCGACGACCTCGACGCGCACGCCCGAGTGACCGAGCGCGAGGACATGCGCACGCAACGCGAGCATCGCGCGCGCCTCGGCGCGCGAGAGATCGGGACCGACGGCCGTCGCGTGCGATGTCACGATCCCGCGCTGCAGCGTCGCCGCCTGCGACGGGTCGATCCGTGTGTCGGCGAGCGCGCCGAAGCCGGTGGTGACGCCGTAGACCGTCGCGCCCTCGGCGACGGCGCGCTCGATCACGTCGCGCGACGCCCGCATGCGGCCACGCGCGCCGTCGCCGAGGGCGACCGTCGCGCCGAGCGCCACCCGTTCGACGTCATCGAGCGTGAGCGGTTCGCCGAGCGCGACGGGCTGGGTCATCGACGTCGAAGGCTACCCGCTCGGCCCGCTCCGGGCGTCGCCGTCACGAGACCGTCCGTGCGCCGAGCAGATCCTCACGGGTGGTGCCGCCATCCGGGACTACCCGGAACGCGCGCGCCTCCGGCCGTGAGCGCAGCGCCTCCCGCAGCGCGCCGTCGACCAGATGGACCGCCGCGTAATCGTCGCACGCGAACCCCGGTGGCAACGCGCCCGAAGCGACCAGCTCGAGCACCGCGGTCCGGCGCGCCGGCTCGCTGTCGTAGTGCGGGGTGAACGAGCCCGGCACGAACCCGAGCCCGTCACGCAGGAGATCGGCCCGTCCGAGCTGGAACGAGTCGGTGGTGCACGCCTCGAACCAGCAGTTGGCGCCCGCGCTCATCCCGGTCATCACGACACCCGCGTCGTACGCATCGCGGAGCGCGCCGTCCACCCCGTGCGCGCGCCACACCGCGAGCATGCTCACCGTGTTCCCACCGCCGACGTAGACGATGTCCTGCGCTCCGAGGAACGCGCTGATGTCGGCGACCTCCCGGTCGAACAGCCGAAGGATGCTCGCGTCGAACCCAGCCGCGGGGAACTTCTCGAGGAAGCGCTCCGACATCGGGTGGTCCCCCGAGGCCGTCGGGATGAAGCAGATCCGTGGTCGCCGCGCGTCCGTGAGCCCCAGGACGAACCGATCGAGAGCAGGGTCGTCCATCATCCAGCCGCCCCCACCCATCGCCACGACCTGCCCCACGCGCGTGCCCTCCGATGTGCTGTTGTGCAGCCCGCGGGGATGCTAGCGTCACCCCTCGTGAGCGCCCCCCTTCCCCTGGGCGGCAACGCGCATGTGCGCGTCCTCCTAGCCGACGACGAACCCGCGCTGCGCGACGCGCTGTCGACGCTGCTCGCGCAAGAGCCATCCCTCGCGCTCGTCGGTGCGGCGGCCGACGCCGACGAGGCGGTCTCCCTTGCCCAACGGGAACAACCCGACGTCGCCCTGGTCGACGTCAGCATGCCGGCGGGCGGTGGCCCGAGGGCGGCACGCGAGATCGTGCGCAGTTCTCCCCGCACGCGCGTGATCGCGCTGTCGGCCTTCGAGGATCGCGCAACGGTTCTGGAGATGCTCCGCGCAGGCGCGGTCGGCTACCTGGTCAAAGGAACGGCAGGCGACGAGATCGTCGATTCGATCCACCGGGTGGCGAACGGCCGCGCGAGCGTATCGGCCGACGTCGTCGACGACATCGTTCTGGAGCTTTCGTCCCAGCTGCGACGCGAGGAGATCGAGCTCCAGCGGATCCGCAGCCGCGCCGCGGAGATCCAACGGTTCGTCGCCGGCGAGGGGCTCGCGATCCACGTCCAACCGATCGTCGATCTGACCACCCGCGAGTCCGTCGGCTATGAGGCGCTCGCCCGGTTCCGCTCGCTCCCGCCGCGGCCGCCGAACGAGTGGTTCGCCGAGGCCGCCGCGCTCGAGCTCGGAACGCAGCTGGAGCTCGCGACGATCGAACGGGCGATCGCGCTGCTCCCCCGCCTCCCGGCGACGGCCTATCTGTCGCTCAACGCGTCCCACCGCACCGTCCGCAGCCCCGAACTCATCGACCTGCTGACGGGCAGCGCCGGGCGCCTCGTCGTCGAGATCACCGAGCACGAGCCCGTCGACGACTATGACGAGCTCGCCGACTCGTTGCGTCCGCTCCGCGCGCTCGGCGTGAAGATCGCGATCGACGACGCCGGCGCGGGCTACGCGAGCCTGCGTCACACGCTCGCGCTCGCACCCGACATCGTGAAGGTCGACATCAGCCTCGTCCGCTCGATCGACCTCGACCGCGGCCGGCGCGCGCTCGCGTCCGCGCTCATCTCGTTCGCCGACGAGATGGCGATGACGATCATCGCGGAGGGGATCGAGACCGCCGCGGAGCTCGACACGCTCCGCGAGCTCGGCGTGCGCTTCGGCCAGGGCTATCACCTGGCAGAGCCCGCGGCGCTCTAGGTACCGCGCCGGTCGATCGCCCAGGACGAGCCGGGCGTCGTCTTGGTGAAGTTCTTCATCTCCGAGGCGATCGCCATGACCTCCGCGAAGTGCGCGAAGGTCCGCCGCTGGGTGCTCGCCACACCGATCGACAGCGAGATCGGCTCGAACCGCTGCGGCTCGCCGCGGCGGTTGAGCACCTCGATCCACCCGCGCGCGAGGTCCTCGTCGTCGTAGTAGCCGGGCACCGATGCGTCGAAGCGCTGGACGATCGTGTCGGCGACCAGCGCCGCCGCCGAGGAGCCGACCACGACGACGAAGTCATCGCCGCCGAGGTGCCCGACGAACCCGTCCTCGCCGCCCGTCTGCCCGATCACGTCCTGCATCATCGTCGCGAGTTCCTGGATCACCTGATCGCCCCGCGGGAACCCGTAGTGATCGTTGAACGCCTTGAACCGGTCGATGTCGACGAGCAAGAGCGCGAACTCTCCACCTGAGGCGACGCGCCCCTCGATCTCCTCCTGCACCCGGTTGTTGCCGGGCAGCCCGGTGAGGGGCGACTCGTCCTTCATCTCGCGTTTCCGGCGCAGCACACCGCGAACACGCGCGAGCAGCTCGGGCGTATCGAACGGCTTGACGATGTAGTCGTCCGCGCCGATCGCGAAGCCCTCGAGTTTGTCGGCGGACAGGCCGCGCGCGGTGAGGATGATCACGGAGATCGTCGCGGTTCGGGGGTCTTGGCGGAGCGACCGCGTGAGCTCGAACCCATCGACGTGGGGCATCATCACGTCGGTGATCACGAGGTCGGGCGCATCCTGGCCCACCTGATCCATCGCCTGCTGCCCGTCGTTCGCGACGCGCACCTGATACCCGGCGGCCGCGAGCTCGATCTCGAGCAGTCGCGCGATGAAGGGGTCGTCGTCGACGACCAGCAGCTTCTCGCCGCTCGCCTCGGCGCCCTGCTCGACGTCGCTCACCGCACCCCTATCCCCGATCGGACCGATCCGGCCCTGCCGACCTCACCGACGGATGTCCCCGTGCACTGGGTCATCGGCCGGAACCGCCCGCGAGCTTACCGTCCTTCCTCGGCCCGACCGCGCAGGCTCGGGCCCTTCGCCGCCACGCGTGGCACGATGACCCCGGCACAGCGACCGCGAGAGGGGCACGAGGGATGCAGGTGTTGGAAACCTTCCTGGACGCGATGGGCGATACGCCCCTGGTCCGGCTGCATACCGTCACGCGCGGGCTCGAGCCCACGATCCTCGCGAAGCTCGAGATGCTGAACCCCGGCGGCTCGGTCAAGGACCGGATCGGGATCCGCATGATCGAAGACGCTGAGCGCCGCGGGCTGCTCGGCCCGGGCGGCACCATCGTCGAACCGACCTCCGGCAACACCGGCCATGGCCTGGCCATCGCAGCGGCGATCCGCGGGTACCGGTGCATCTTCGTGATGCCGGACAAGATGAGCGCGGAGAAGATCGCGCTCTTGCGCGCCTACGGCGCCGAGGTCGTGATCACGCCGACCGCCGTGGCGCGCGAATCCCCGGAGTCCTATTACTCCGTCGCGGACCGGCTCGCGCGCGAGATCCCCGGTGCCTTCCAACCGAACCAGTACTTCAACCAGGTGAACCCTCAGACGCACGAGGCCGTCACCGGTCCCGAGATCTGGGAACAGACCGAGGGGAAGATCGATCTGTTCGTCGCGGGCGTCGGCACCGGGGGCACGATCACCGGCGTCGGCCGCTATCTGAAACGGATGAAGCCCGACATCGTGATCGTCGGCGCGGACACCGAGGGCAGCGTGTACACCGGCGACGACCCGCGGCCTTACCTCACCGAAGGCATCGGCGAGGACTTCTTCCCGGAAACGTTCGACCCGAGCGTCGTCGATCGCTGGGTGCGTGTCCCCGACAAGGACGCGTTCCTGATGGCCCGGGCCGTGACCCGGCAGGAGGGCATCCTCGTCGGCGGTTCCGCAGGCTCGGCCGTCGCGGCAGCCCTCACCGTCGCCCGCGACTTCGACGCCAACACGACGATCGTCGTCCTGTTGCCCGACACCGGACGCCAATACCTGTCGAAGATCTACAGCGACGGGTGGATGCGCCAGTACGGGTTCCTCGAGGGGCCCGAGACGATCACGGTCGACCGGGTGCTCGCCGCGAAGGCGGGGCCGCTCCCGGAACTGATCACGGTCAGCGCGCACGACAAGGTGCGCCAGGCGGTCGACCTGCTGCAGGAGCACGGCATCTCACAGGCCCCGGTGGTGCGCGACCACTCGACCGATGTCGCGCAGTTCGTCGGGTCGATCCGCGACCGCGAGCTCCTCGAGCGCGTGTTCCGCGATCCCGACGCGCTGCAGGCCGACGTCGCCGAGGTGATGGCGCCGCCGATCCCGACCGTGGAGCGCCACGCGAGCGTGGACGATGCGTTCGCCGAGCTTGAACGCGCGCCGGCGGTGCTCGTGAGCGCCGGCGGCGTCGTGATCGGCGTCCTTACCCGCAGCGACCTCCTGGACTTCCTGGCGCACCACCGGCAGCCCCCGGCTACCTGAGCGTGCGGTCCCTCGGGGTCGACGTCGGCGGGGAGCACCGCAAGGACCTCGACGTCGTCGTGCTCGACGACGACCGCCAGGTCGCGGCCGTCGGCTCGCAGGTCGCGGTCCGCAGGCTCCGCGAGATGATCGAGACGTATCGGCCTGACGTGATCTGCGTGGACGGTCCGCCCGGGTGGGCCGCCGCGGGCGACCGGTCACGGCTCGCGGAGCGCGAGCTCAAGCTCCTCGGGATCCAGGCGTACTACACGCCCGACAAGGCGACCGGCGAGACGAATCCGTTCTACGGATGGATGCGCAACGCCCTCGCGGCGTTCCGCGCGGCGGATCGCGCGGGGTTCCCCGTGTACCGGTCGGGCTCGATCCGCGGGTCAGCGGTCGAGGTCTTCCCGCATGCGTCGGCGACCGTTCTCGCCGGATGCCTCGCTCCGGCGCGGCAGACGCCGTCGGCCAAGCGCGCCTGGCGTGCGGCGATCCTTCGCAATCACCACGTGCCGACGGCCCAGCTCGCGACGCTCGACCACGTCGACGCGGCGCTGTGTGCCCTCACGGGACTGATCGGCCTCGAGCTCGGCGATCCGTTCGCCCCCGGCGCGCCGGTGGAGGGGCGGATCGTGCTCCCCGCGCGCGTCGTCCCCGCAGCCGGGTACCGTCGGTGCGTGCAGACGCGGGCCGTGACGACCGAGCCGCTCATCACGTTCTGTGCGTGCGGGTGCGGCGAGCAGGTTCCGCTCGGCCGGGAGTTCCGGCCGGGCCACGACCGGCGGCTGATGGTCCAGCTGGAGCGCGCGGTCGCCGACGGCGATCGCGCGCGGGCGGAGCTCGAACGGCGAGGCTGGACGTGACGCAGGACCACCGCGACACCCGCGCGATCCACGTCGGGCAAGATCCCGACGCGGCGTTCGGCGCCGTCTCCGTGCCGATCTACCAGAACTCGACGTTCGCCCAATCCGACATCGCCGACCCGAAGGTCTGGGACTACGGCCGGTCCGGGAACCCGACCCGCGACGCGTTCGAGCGCGCCCTGGCCTCACTGGAGGGCGGCGGGCGGTGCTTCGCCTTCGCGAGCGGGATGGCGGCCGAGACGACGCTGCTGCTGACGCTTCGCCCAGGTGATCATGTGGTGCTCGCCGACGACGTATACGGCGGGACGTATCGACTGTTCACGAAGGTGCTCGGCCCGTGGGGGCTCGAGCTCTCGACGTGCGACCTCGCCGACGCCGACGCGCTGGCCGACGCGATCCGCCCCGAGACGCGGTTCGTCTGGGTGGAGACGCCGTCCAACCCGTTGCTCAAGGTCGTGGACATCGAAGCGGTCGCGGCGCTCGCGCACGCGACCGGCGCGAAGGTCGTCGTCGACAACACGTTCGCGTCGCCCGCGCTGCAGCAGCCGCTGCTGCTCGGCGCCGACGTCGTCGTGCACAGCGTGACGAAGTACATCGGCGGCCATTCCGATCTGATCGGCGGCGCGGTCATCACCAGCGACCCCGAGCTGATCGAGGCGGTCGGGTTCCTCGTGAACGCCGTCGGCGCCGTGCCGGGGCCGATGGACGCGTTCCTCGCGCTCCGCGGCCTCCGAACGCTCGGCGTACGGATGCGCCGCCACAGCGAGAACGCGGCCGCGATCGCCCGATTCCTCGTCGACCACGCGATGGTCAACCAGGTGTACTACCCGGGCCTCGCAGATCATCCGGGTCACGGGATCGCCGCCGGCCAGATGGCGGCGTTCGGCGGGATGGTGTCGTTCCTCGTGGACTCGGCGGAGGAAGCGTCGCGGATCGCTCGCGGCACCCGTCTGTTCGTGCTCGCGGAATCGCTCGGCGGGGTCGAATCGTTGATCGAGCTGCCCGGGCCGATGACCCACGCCAGTGTCAGTGGGTCCGACCTCGAGGTGCCGGCGGAGCTTGTGCGCCTATCGGTGGGGCTGGAGCATCCCGACGATCTGATCGCTGATCTCGACCAGGCGTTCGGCTAGCGGATCACCAGATCGCCGTCCGGCGTGCTGAGCCCAACGGCGACGAGACCGGGGTTCCCCTTCATGAACCGAACCGGGAGCGACGCCTCACCCGTCCACGCCCCGAACCGGTCTGCATCTCCCGACACCTCGACCCATGCGATGTCTCCGGCGCCTGAGCGATGCCGCGCCGCCCGAGCCCCCGGGTGGGCATCGGGCGGGCTCGTCCAGTCGATGAAGAACGGCAGGTCTGGGGTGCGTTTCGGGTCGTCGATCCCGGCGCCGCGCCAGGCCACGACCCGACCGTCCGGCAACGTCCGCGATCCGGGCTCCAGTGCAAGGCCGAGCCGCTCGACGGTCACGTCGATCGCGTCATCGCCGAGGCACAGCGCGAACCACCGATCACCGTCAGCGATCCGGTCGGCGATCGCTTGTCCGAGCACCGTGGTCGCCGCAACCTCCGGATCGACGATCGAGATCAGCTCGAGATACCGCGCATCGCCGAGCGAGATGATCCGATTCGCAGTTCCCCAACGCGGGTGGACGCCGCCGGGCACCGACCCGAGCCCGTACGTCTCGTCGAACCGCGTTGCGGCCGCATCGAGATCACGAACCGCGTAGACGACGTGGTCGATCCGGAGGCTCACGCCCCGGACGCGCGCTTGAAGTACGCCACCGTCGACACGCCGCCCTGTGGCGTGGGCTGGGCGACGACGGACACGAGCTCCCATCCGTCCTCGCCGAACGTGTTCAAGATCTCGCCCGGGTTGTGCTCGAGCAACGGCGCCACGAAGTACTCCCACTTGTTCAACACGCGGTCTCCCTCTCAGTCGTTAGCCAGCAACTGCTCGCGAACGTGGCGGATGCACACGCCCATGATCACATCGAGGCCGCCGTCGGTCGCGATGGCGGCGGCCTCCTCGCTCACGATGTCCTCCTGCAGCCACAGCACCTTCGCGCCGATCGCGACGGCGTCGCGCGCGACCTCGGGCGTGTGCTCGGCACGCCGGAACACGTCCACGACGTCGACCGGGAGATCGGCCGGAAGGTCCCGCAGCGACGCGTAGGCCGGCTCGCCGAGCACCTCCGTCTCGTTCGGGTTCACCGGCACGATCCGATAGCCGTGCCGCTGGAGGTAGCGCGCAACCTCGAACGACGGCCGGCCCGGCCTCGACGACAGCCCCACCACCGCGATCGTGTGCACGTCGCCGAGCAACGCTCGGAGCTCCCGGTCCTCCGCGGTCAGGTCACGGCCCACGGCGCCTCCTTCCGGATCGTCTCGAGGAGCGCGTGGACCATGAAGCCCGTCGCGCCCCAGACCGTCGTGTCGCCGTTGACGTACCACCAGCCGCGCCACGTCATCCCGTTCTCCTCGCGAAGCGTGCGCTGCTCCTCGATCGTCGCGAGCTCCCGCAACCGCACCCGCACGACCCGGGCGATCTCGGCATCACTCACTATGAGCGTCGGGAGCTCCGCCAGCACCGCGACGAACGGCGTCACGAGGATGCCGCTCACGGAGGTGTGGATCGGCGGCAGCGCGCCGAGGACCGCGTCGGCAGCCACGTTGATCCCGAGCTCTTCGGCCGTCTCGCGGAGCGCGGTGGCGCGAAGGTCCGCGTCGCCCGGGTCGTGCAACCCACCGGGGAACGACATCTCGCCCGCGTGCCGCGAGAGCATCGCCGCCCGCTCGGTGAACACGAGCTCGGGGTCGTCGCGGCCGACGAGCAGCGCGAGCACCGCGGCCAGCCGGTCGCCGGGTTCGGGCTGCGGCGACGGCGCGGGGTCGAGCACGGGCGAGAGCGCGGCAGCGAGGTCGAGCATCGGCTCCATCGTACGGAGGGGCGCCGCGCACGTCGGCGGTTTCCGGTAGCGTCCGGCTCGATGCCGACGGACCGAGCAGACGCCGCCGCGGCTGCCGTCGACGCCGACGAGGTGCTCGCGATCGCCCAGGCGCTGATCCGGGCGCGATCGGAGAACCCCGGCACGACCGAGGACGCCGCGGCCGAGGTCGCCACGGGCGTGTTGCTCGGGCTCGGCGCCGTGCCCGAGACGGTGCGCGGCGACGCCGGCCGCCCGAGCGTCGTCACGACGATCGGCGGCGATGCGGGTCCGAGCCTCGCCTGGAACGGGCACCTCGACACCGTGCCGGCGGGCTCGCTCGATACGTGGTCGGTCGATCCGTTCGCCGGTGAGGTTGTGGACGGCCGATTGATCGGCCGGGGCGCGTCCGACATGAAAGGTCCGGTGGCGGCGGCGCTCGTCGGAGCCGCCGCGGTCGTGCACGCAGGCGTCGAGCTCGCGGGGTCCCTCACGTTCCATCTCGTCGCCGACGAGGAGCTTGCGGGCACCCACGGCACGCAGGTGTTGCGCGACCGAGGCCTGCTCACCCAGGACGCCGCGATCGTCGGTGAGCCGAGCAACCTCGAGATCGCGCTGGCCGAGCGTGGTGGCGCATGGGTGACCGCGACGACGTATGGCGCGGCCGCCCACGGATCGCAACCGCACCGCGGCGTCAACGCGATCACGGCGATGGCGCGATTCCTCATCCGGCTGCACGAGGTCATCCCCGACACGGTCCATCCGCTCTGCGGACGAGCGACCGTGAACGCGGCATTGATCGAGGGCGGCAGCGCCCCGAACATGGTGCCGGACCGGTGCGTCGTCGACATCGACCGGCGAACGATCCCGGGCGAGAGCGACCCCGAGAAGGTGTTGGCGCCCTTCCGATCGCTCGCCGACGACCTCAAGGCCGACGACCCGACGCTCGACCTGCGGACCGAGATCCGCGAGTGGATCTTGGCCGCCGAGTCCCCCGCCGATACGCCGATCGCCGAAGCGATCCGCACGGCGACCGCCGACCAAACCGGCGCGGTTCCACCCGACGTCGGATTCACCGGGATCACGGACGCCCGGTTCTATCTGAACGATGCCGCGATCCCCACCGTGATCTTCGGGCCCGGCGACCTCGCGGTCGCGCACACCGCGAACGAATCGATCGGCGTCGAGGACCTCGTCACCGGCGCCCGGACCTACGCACGGATCTTCGCCTCGTTCCTGGGCGCCTGACCGGCCCACACCGGCATCCGGCCCGACTCGGGCTATCCTGGACACCATGAGCACAGCCACCGCTCCGCTGACCGTTACCGACGCCGCCGCGCGAAAGATCGCGCAGCTCGCGGCGAAGGAGGGCCGCGCCGAGCCGATCCTGCGCCTGCGCGTCGTCGCGGGAGGGTGCTCGGGGTTCTCTTACGAGCTCGGCTTCGACGAGGTGGCGGCCGCCGACGACCACGTGATCGTGGGCGCCGACGGCGTGCGGGTGCTGGTCGACCCCCGGAGCGCGCCGATCATCGACGGGTCGACCCTCGAGCTCGATGCGTCGCTGCTGGGCGGCGGGCTCAAGGTGAACAACCCGCGGGCCACGCACGAGTGCGCCTGCGGCGACTCGTTCGCGATCTGACGGACTCCGACACGCGGGACGGTATCCTCCGGCCATGCCCAAGGCCGACTCCACGCAATGGCGCGACCTGCACCACGAGGTGGTCACGTCGGGCCTGTGCACGGGCTGCACGGCGTGCATCGTCGCGTGTCCGTTCCACGTCCTCGGCTACGAGGACAACTACCCCGTGCAGCTGGAAGAGGGTGCGCCGGACCACTGCACGCACGGCGACAACGGGTGCTCGCTCTGCACGCTCGCGTGCCCTCGATTCCGCGAGTGGGAGTCCGAGATCGACGAGACGCTGTTCGGGCGCACGCGCGCGCCGGAGGAAGTGATCGGGCCGTACCAGGAGATCTACCTGGCCCGGGCAACGGCGCCCGAGGCGCTGATGGCGGGACAGGACGGCGGCGTCGTGAGCGCGCTGCTGATCTGGGGCCTCGAGACCGGTCGGATCGACGGCGCCGCGACGTCGGTGCTGTCGACCGAACGGCAGTGGGACTGCGAGCCCGCGATCGTCACCGACCGCGAGGGTGTGCTCGCCGCCGCCGGCAGCCGGTACACCTACAGCGCGAACCCGCTCGCGCTGCTCAAGGCCGCCGAGCTTGGCCTGTCCAAGGTGGCGCTCGTCGGGATGGGGTGTCAGACCTCGATCACCGGCGTGATGCAGGCGCGCCGAGTGAACAAGTGGCGCAAGAAGATCGCGTGGACGTTCGGTCTCCTGTGCTCCAAGTCGTTCACGTACGACGGACTGATGGTGGAGATCGCGCAGGAAGAGCTGGGCATCGACCTCGATCATCTGGCGCGCGTGAACATCAAGGGCCGGCTGCTCTTCTACACCGACACCGGCGACGAGATCGTCTACCCCTTGAAGCAGAGCCACCGGTTCACCCGGCCGGGCTGCCTGCACTGCCCGGACTTCGCCGCCGAACACGCCGACATCTCGTTCGGCGGGCTCGGCCAGGGCGACGGCTGGACGCTGTCGATCGTGCGCACCGAGCGCGGCCGCGAGATCTGGGACGAGGCGACCGCCGCCGGACTGCTCGAGTCCAAGCGGGCCGCCGACGCCGATCCGGACGCCGTGGCGCTGATGTTCAAACTCGCGATCAAGTCACGCCAGCGTTGGCCCGGGCACGAGGAGCTCGCCACGGCGGGGTCGACGCCTGGCCTGACCGGCACGTGAACCCTCGTTCGGCCTAGCCAGGGCGGCCCACAGACGACCCCCCGGGCTCGGGACTTCACCGCGTGTGGCCTGCGCCGATAATCGTGGGGAGCAGGTCCCCCGCCGGGGGACGCCGAACGCTGCACGGATGGGATCAGGGGGCACTGTCGATGGCTGAGCCGGCGCAGACCACGCGCCCCGCGCCGCTGCGCCGCGACGCCGTCCTCGAGGCGGTCACGTTCGCCGCCGAACGGCTGTTGCTGGCCGCCGATTGGCACGACACGATCGATGAAGTGCTCGCGCGGTTCGGCATCGCCGCCGGCGTGTCGCGCTCGACGATCCTGCGCGCGGACCCCGACGAGCATGCCGGACCACTCGTCACGGCCGAGGCTGAGTGGTGCGCCCCGGGCGTGCCGTCGATGGCCGACCACCCCACACTGCGCAGCGCACCGTGGCTGCCTCGGTTCGCTCGATGGGTCGACGCGATGTCCGCCGGCCAACCGATCGTCGGCGACGTCGACACGTTCCCGCTCGAGGAGCGGGAGGACTTCACGGCGCAGGGCATCGCGTCCCTCGCCTACTACCCGATCACCGTCGAGGGCAGCTGGTGGGGATGCATCGGGTTCGACGATTGCGATGGCCGACGCGCGTGGGTGCTGTCCGACCTCGACGGCGTGCGCACGGCCGCGGCGATGCTCGGGGCCGCGATCACCCGTCAGCGGCAGGAAGAACGTCTGCGCGACGCCGAGACCCGGTACCGCGGCGTCGTCGAACGGATCCCAGCCGTGACCTACGTCGACGAGTCGACGCCCGACGGTGTGCGGATGTCGTTCCTGTCGCCGCAGATCGAGTCGCTCCTCGGCTATCCCGCGACGCTGTTCCTCGACGAGCCCGACACGTGGTTCGACGTGGTGCACCCGGACGACCAGGAGCGCGTCGACGCCGCCGCGCGCCTCGCCGGCGCGAGCGGGACGCCGTTCGACGAGGAGTACCGGATGCGTCACGCCGACGGCCGCTGGATCTGGGTGCACGACACCTCCACGCCGTTGCAGGCGCCCGACGGCGAGGTGAGCACGTACTTCCAGGGGTTCCTGGTGGAGATCTCGGCGCGCAAGGAAGCCGAGGCGGCCAGGGCCGAGGCCGAGCACCGGTACCGCACGATGGTCGAAGCGCTCCCGGCCGTGACCTACATCGACGAACCGGTCGAGGGCGAGGACATCAACGCCACGATGCCGTTCGTGAGCCCGCAGATCGAGACCGTGCTGGGCTATCCACCCGAGCGGTTCCTGCAGGACAGCAGGTTCTGGTTCGAGCTGATGCACCCCGATGACTACGCGCGCTTGACCGATACGGGCGACCTCAGCGTTTCGAACGTCTGGGAGAGCACGCAGGAGTACCGGATGCGCCACGCGGACGGGCACTGGGTCTGGGTGCAGGACACGTCGAGACCGGTGTTCGACGACGACGGCGATCTCATCTTCTTCCAGGGATTCCTGATGGACGTCTCGAAGCGGCACGAGGCAGAGGAGCGGCTGCGCGCGGCCGAGCAACGGTTCCGCGTGCTGGTCGAGCAGATGCCGGCGGCGATCTACACCGAATCGATCGAAACCGGGGCCGCCAACGGGCTCGCGATCGACTACCTCAGCCCGCAGTTCGAGCGGCTGTTCAAGGTGCCGCCCCAGACGATCCTCGGCGACACCGCGCATTGGCCGAGGCTCGTCCATCCCGAGGACCGGGCGCTGTTCGAAGCAGAGAACGAGCGCGTCAACAGCTCGGGCGAGCCCTTCTCGATGGACTACCGGATCACGGCCGGTGACGGTTCGACGATCTGGGTGCACGACGAAGCGCAGCTGATCCGGGATGAAGACGGCCGGCCGGCGTACTGGCAGGGGTTCCTCACCGACGTCACGGAACGGGTCGAGACCGCCGAGCGGATCCGGGTCGCCGAGGAGCGCTATCGACAGATCGTCGAACACACCCCGGTGATCACGTACCAGGAGGTGCCGGCCGAGGACGGAGCCTTCAGCGACTCATCATCGATGTTCTACGTCAGCCCGCAGATCGAGCAGATCCTCGGCTACCCCGTGGAGCGATGGGCCGAGCCGGGGTTCTGGGCGAGCATCACGGTGCCCGAGGACATGGCGGTTGTTGAGGGCGACGCGCGCGCCGGCGAGAGCGGCGACACGTACCGCGGGGAGTATCGGATGCGCGCCGCCGACGGCCGCATCGTGTGGTTCCACGACGAAGCCCAACTGATCCGCAACATCGACGGGGAGCCCGTGTCATGGCAGGGCGTGATGGTGGACGTCACCGAGCGGCGGGAAGCCGAGCAGGAGCTGCGCCTCGCGCGCGAACGCTTGGAAGCCCTGATCGAGCACATCCCGGCGATCGTGTATCGCGAGTCCGATGACGAGGACCCCGCGAAGTTCTTCGTGAGCCCGCAGGTCGATCGGATCCTGGGATACACACCGGAACAGTGGACCTGGACCGACGACTTCTGGGTCGACCGCCTGCACCCGGATGACCGCGTGCGAGTGCTGGCCGTGGACGCCGAGTCGGGGCGCACCCACCAGCCGTATTCCATCGAGTACCGCTTCCGACGCGCCGACGGCGACTACGTCTGGCTCCAGGAAGAAGCGGTCTTCCTTGGGTCCGAGCCCGGTGGGCAGGGGGCCTGGCAGGGCCTCCTGTTCGACATCACCGCGCGCAAAGAGGCCGAGGAGCAGCTCCGCGCGAGCGAGCTCGTCCAGAGCGCAACCGTCGAGCACCTGCCCGCCATCGTCTACCGCGAACCGCCGGACGGGCCGGTCGCCGGCTCGGTGTACGTGAGCCCGCAGGTGCAGGAGTTGCTGGGCTACACGCAGGAAGAATGGATCATGTCCGAGGTCGACTTCTGGGCCGCGCACATCCATCCGGACGATGCGCCCTCGGTGCTCGCCGCAAACACGCACGCGAACGCGACGAAACAGCCGTTCGGCGCCGAGTACCGCTTCCAGCACGCCGACGGCTCGTACCGATGGATGCACGACGAGGCGACGTTCGTTGCCGACGTCGGCGGCGGCTGGTGGCAGGGCTTCATCATCGACATCACCGAGCGGCGCGCCGCGGAGGCGCAGCTGCGCGATGCCGAAGAGCGGTTCCGCCTGATCGTCGAGCGCGGACCCGCGGTCTTCTATCAGCAGGAGTTCGATCCGGACGATCCGGACGTCTCACGCACCACCTACATCTCACCGCAACAGAGCGCGATGTTCGGCTACTCCGACGCGGAGATGCTCGAAGACCCGACCCTGTGGACCAAGACGATCCATCCGGATGACCGGGAACGCGTGCTGGCCGCCGACATCGCGAGCAACCGCAACGTCGATGAGAACTTCTCGTTGGAGTACCGGATGATCAGCAAGGACGGGCGGATCGTGTGGGTGCAGGACACCTGCTCACTCGTCCGGGTCGCGGGGAAGGCTCCCTACTGGCAGGGATTCATCCTCGACATCACCGAGCGCAAGCGGGCGGAGGACCAACTCGCGCGCGCGCTGGAGGTGGAGCGCGAGGCCACGCGCCGGCTCCGTGCCCTGGATGACATGAAGAACACGTTCCTCCAGGCGGTGTCGCACGACCTGCGCACGCCGCTCGCGGCGATCCTCGGGCTCGCGATCACGCTCGAGCGGGGCGACGTCCACCTCGACGAGGACGACGCGAAGGATCTCGCACGGCGGATCGCCGGCAACGCGCGCCGACTGGATCGCCTCGTCACGAACCTGCTCGACCTCGACCGGCTGGCGCGGGGGATCGTCGCGCCGAACCTGCAGCCGACCGACGTCGGATCGGTGGTCCGCCGCGTGCTGTCGGAGTCGGAGCTGATCCCCGACGCGCGCCTGCGCACCGACATCCGGCCGGTGATGGTCCGCGCCGACGGGTCGAAGGTCGAGCGGATCGTCGAGAACCTGCTCGCCAACACCGTCCGGCACACGCCCGCGACGGCGACGATCTGGGTTTCGGTGACCGCGACCGACGAGGGCGCGCTGCTCGCGGTCGAGGACGACGGCGCCGGCGTGGCCGAGGAGCTCCGCGAGACGATCTTCGAGCCGTTCCAGCAAGGGCCCGACGCGCCGCGGCACTCCCCCGGCGTCGGCGTCGGGCTCACGCTCGTGCGCCGCTTCGCCGAGCTGCACGGCGGCCGGGCATGGGTCGAGGACCGGGAGGGCGGCGGGGCGTCGTTCCGCGTATCGCTGCCGTTCGAGCCGCCCGAGACGGCGGCGGTCGCCGTGACGGGCAACCGGAACCTGATCGGCGAGTGACCGGCTAGATCGCTTCCCAGCCCGCGACCGTCGGATGGTCCGCGGTCACGGCGCCCACCTGGGCTGCACCGCCCGGCGAGCCGATCCCCGAGACGGAATCGTTGAAGAACTCGGCGTTCACCGGGGTGAACTGCTTCCATTCGGCGGGAACGTCGTCCTCGTAGAAGATCGCGGTGACCGGACACGCGGGCTCGCAGGCTCCGCAGTCGACACATTCGTCGGGCTGGATGTACAACATGCGCCCGCCCTCGTAGATGCAGTCGACCGGGCACTCGTCGACGCAGGCGCGGTCCTTCACGTCGATGCACGGCTCGCAGATCGTGTAGGTCATCGGTTCCCTTTCGGATGGCCGGGTGGTCCCAGGGATGGTAGCGCAGGCATGGCCCCCGCCACCGAACCCCGGTCAGGACCGCGACACGGCCTCGAGTGTGGTTCTCGCGGCCTCCGCCGAGGGCCTTCCGGGAGGAAGGACCGGGTAGACGACAGGCAGATCCGCGCCCGCGGCGCGGTACGCGGCGAGCCGGTCTGCGGCCGATGCGGCGTCGGTCAGCATCACGCCGGCCATCACGGCATCCGGGTCGGCGGCGTCCAGGCCCATCGCGGCGAACTGCCGCGCGTACGCGCGATACGAGCCGTACTCCTCGGCGGCGGCCCGCGCGCCCTCGAGGCTGCCGGGCGTGAGGGCGGCACGGACGTACACCGCGACCGTGACGTCTGCAGGGTCTCGCCCTGCGGCGCCCGCGCCATCGGCCACCTGCCTCCCTGCCGTGGCCACGCGCTCCGGCGTGCACCAATTGAGCAGGACGCCGTCGGCGATCTCGCCGGCCAGACGGGTCGCCCGCGGGCCGAGCGCGGCTATCCAGATCGCGGGCGGTGCCTCGAGCGGCAGGGGCGACCGGACGCGAGCACCCCCAACCGAGCCCTCGCCGCCCGCGTACGCCGTGCGGAGGGCGGTCACGGTGTCGCGGAGGCGGTCGAGCGCGCCGGGGCCTGACGGCCCGGTCCCGAGTCCGAGGATCAGCCGGCCGCCGGATCGTTCTTGGACGGTCGCCCCGGCGATCGCGAGGAGCCCCGGCGCGCGGGACGGCAGTGGCACGACGCCGGTCCCCAGGCGGATCCGGGACGTCTCCCCCGCAAGCGCTGCGAGCGTCGCTAGCGTGTCGCGCGCGCCGACCTCCGGCAGGAACAGCGCGTCGAAGCCCGCGTCCTCAGCGGTTCGGGCGAGGCCGGCGAGGTCCGGCCACGGGTAGGCGTCGCGGAGCGCGACGCCCACGGGTTGGCGGACCGGCTCGAGCATGCTCCGATGGTGGCAGAGCGATGGAGCCCGTGACCTTCACCACCGACGACGCCGCTCGCCTCGAGGGTGAGCTTCGGATGCCTGAGGGCGACGCGCGCGGCACCGCCGTGCTCTGTCACCCGCACCCGCGGCACGGCGGATCCAAGGACCACCCGCTGCTGTGGGCGATCCGCAACGACCTCGCGGCGACCCGGCACCTCGCCGTGCTCGCGTT
>Ga0207693_10000233_pt1 | contig 51090 bp, 45 predicted proteins | sample LARL81metaG_FD_184347 | JGI IMG/M metagenome (GOLD analysis project Ga0207693, IMG submission 184347) | Corn, switchgrass and miscanthus rhizosphere microbial communities from Kellogg Biological Station, Michigan, USA - LAR L8-1 metaG... | ecosystem: Host-associated > Plants > Roots >... | reverse complement strand
GTCTCGGGGTTCAGCCGGCCTTTGCCGTTGAGCGCGTGGGAGACCGTCGTGACCGAAACGCCCGCCTCGCGGGCGACGTCTCGGATGCTGACCCGGGCGACCATCCGGGGATGCTAGCGCCGGGTTGCCCGAAGAGGCCAGGACCGGTCAGAAGAGGCTAGGCCGCGACCTCGATGCCGAGGAGCGCCTGCGCCCGGCTGACTGCCTCGGGCGCGTCGGGCGCGAACCCGTCGGCACCGATCTCGTCTGCCCATTCTTGGGTGACCGGCGCCCCTCCGACCATCACCTTGATCGAGTCGAACAGGCCTTCCTTCTTGAGGGCCTCGATCACGACCTTCTGCTGGGGGACCGTCGTCGTCAGAAGCGCTGACATCCCGAGGATGTCCGGGGACATCTCGCGCACAGCGGTGAGGATCTTGTCGAGCGGGGTGTCCTTGCCCAGGTCGGTGACCTCGAACCCGGCGGTCTTCAGCATCGCGCCGACCATGTTCTTTCCGAGGTCGTGGAGGTCGCCCTTCACCGTGCAGAGGATCACGCGGCCGGCCACGATCTTCTCGCCGCCGGATGCGAGCAGCGCCGGCTCGACCATTTCGTTGCACATCTTGAACAGCGTCGCCGAGGCCACGACCTCCGGAAGGAAGACCTCACCGCGGGTCCACATCGCGCCGAGGGTGAACATCGCGGTCGCCATGGCGTCCTGCAGGATGATCACCGGGTCGATGTTCTCGTCCAGGAGCGCTTGGGTCGCCTCGAGGCCCTCTTCCTTCTTCGCGCCGATCAGGGCCTGGCGGAGCTTCTCCATCTGCTCTTCGGACATCTCGCGTTCCTCTCGGTCGGTGCGGGGTCTCCGGAGCTATCGACCGGAGTCCGCAAAGTTTGAATCGCCGTTCAATATAGCCCCTCGCTGGTCAAGGGGGTAGTCGGCCGGCTCAGGCGGCCTCCACGTGCTCCCTCTCGAACCGCTCCACGATGCTCCGGATCTCCTCCGCCGCACCGTCGGGTAGCGGGTAGGCGGTGTGGGTCTCCAAGATCTCCTTGGCCTGCGCGATGGCCTTCGCCTTGGGCTCGGGACGCCCGTTGGCCTCCCAGTCCTCCCAGTTGTTTCGGTGGAAGACCTTCGACATCCACACCTCGCGCATGTGGGTGAGCGTGTGCTCCTGGTCCAGGAAGTGGCCGCCCGGCTTGACCGCATCGATCACGTCGACCGCGAGCGACTCGGCGTCCCAGCTGCGGATCCCCTCGGAGGTCGAGCAGATCAGGTCCCAGAGCTCGGCATCGAGCACCAGCTGCGCGGCGCTGAACACGCGCGCGGCGTACAGGAGTCCGGCGCCGCTCGCCATGTCCGCTCCGCTGATCCAGCTCGCGAACCCCGACAGGCCGTTCTCGGCGCCGCCCTGCCAGTCGCTCGTCTTGGCGCCGGTCGCGAAGGTTCCGACCATCGACTTGAGTCCGTAGGCGCGGGCGAGCTGCGCGTTCGCCATCTGGAACACGAGATCCTCGGGACCGCCGCAGTTGGCCGCGCCCGACCAGAGGTCCATCGTCGTGACCGCGCTCGCGTAGAACGTGCGCGCGCCAGGCGCGAGCAGCTGGTGGGCGATCACGCCGCCGATCACCTCGGAGTTGTTGACGACCATCGTGCCGGCGCGCGTGATCGGCGCGGTGGCGCCGAGGATCGGCATCACCATGAAGCCGCTCGGCACGTCGGCTTTCGCGAACTCGACCGCGGCCGCGAGCGGCCCGCCGTCGTAGACGAGGGGCGAGACGCTGCACTGGAAGGCCGACAGGATCGGCTGGTCGCGAAGCGCCTGCTCGCCACCGACGGCGGCGGCCGCCATCTCTGCGCTCGCCGCAGCCTGCTCCGGCGTGACCGCCGTCATCATCACGATGTGCTTGCCGGTGTTGTTGAGGTTCGCCTCGAGGTTGTGCAGCGGCTCGGACGGCACCGGCATCTCGCGGCTCACCGCCGGCTGCCACACGTAGCCGATCTGGGGGAGCGCGTCGCCGATCAGCGTGCCCGCGGCGACGTCTTCTTTGCGCGATGCACGCCGCAGGTCGGTGTCGAGGTCGACGACCTCCGCGGCGTTGCCGTCCACGCCGAGATAGCCGCGCGTGCCGTCCAGGATGAGGTCGAGGCCGGGCTCGCGTGAGCGCAGCGGCAGGTCGTGCGGCACGGTCTCGAGCGCGCCGGCCTGGACGTCCTTCGGGAAGCGCGCGCGCTCGTCCTCGGTGTCGATCTCGGCGCCGGCTGCCGCGAGCTGCTTGAGGAGACTCTCGGACCGCACCTGGATCCCGGTGCGCCACAACACCTCGGCGGTCGCGTCCTTGATCGCGGCGACGGCCTCCTCGGGCAGGATGTCGACCGGCTTCTCGCGGTGATGGACGTAGCGGATCTCGCGCTCGGACATGTTCGCTCCTGCAGGTCGTGTGGGCGGCGCGCGACGTGCGGCCGACCTGCACGGTGCCATGCCTCGGCGGCCTGGGGAACGGTCCCCCGTGACCTCCGGTCACGGAAAGGGCTCTAGGCGGGCGCTCCGTACACTCGCGCCCGTGATGGCCGACCTGCGACGGGCGATAGAAGCCGCCGGACCGGGGCTGTGGGCGGCGCCGCATCTGAGCGGCGCCGCGCCGTCGAACGCGACGTTCCTCGACGCGGTGCCGCTCTCGGTGGGTGCCCTCGCGGTCTGGCAGGCCGGCGACGAGCTGCTGGTGGCGCCCGTGATCGAGGACGGGGCCGGCGTCCGCCGCGCGTCCGCGGGCGACGGTGTGTTCGCGGCCCTGGCGTCCGAGCTCGACGCCGCGCCCGATGACGCGAGCGAGCGGACGGTCGGCGTCGATCAGACCGACGAGTCGGTGATCGTCGGCGACGCCGTGGTGGTCAAGCTGCTCCGTCGCACCCGGCGCGGCCCGCAACCGGGACACGATCTGCCCGCGCACCTCGCCGCGGTTGGGTTCGAAGAGACGCCGACGCCGATGGGGTTCTTCACGTGGGACGACGCGTTACTTGCCACCGGCACGGCGTACCTCCCCGGTGCCGAGGACGGATGGCGTTGGTACGTGGGGTTCGTCGAGGCGGCCGCGCTGGGGGAGCGACCCTGGGACGACGCCGAGGCGGTGACGTCTGCGATGGGTTCGCTCGTCGCGCGCTTCCAGCGTGCGCTCGCGACCCCGTCGCCCGTGCTTCCGACGCCGCGCGCGACGGCGACCGACGAGGCGATCGCCGGGTGGCGAGCCGCGGCGACCGCAACGTTCGACGAAGCGCTGGCGTTGACCGAGGGCGATGTGCACGACCGGCTGCGCGCGCAAGAGGATCGTGTCCGGGCGGTCTTCGACGGCTTCACGCGGATCGACGAAACGCCCGTGACGCGGATCCACGGCGACCTGCACGTCGGTCAGATCCTTCGCGTCCCCGACGGGCGCATGGTCGTGAGCGATCTCGACGGCGATCCCGTCGCGCCGGTCGAAGGACGCACGGCCTTGGGGGCGCCGGCCCGCGACGTCGCGTCCATGGCGTGCGCGCTCGACCACGCCGGACGTGTCGTCGTACGTCGCCACCCCGAGACCCAAGACGCGATCGAGGCGTGGATCCCGCGTGCCCGGGCGGCGTTCCTGGCGGCGCATCGGGAGGCGCTCGGCTCAGACGCCTCGCTGCTCGATGCTCGCTTGCTGCATCCGTTCGCCGTCGCGCAGGAAGCGCATGAGTTCGTGTACGCCGGGCGGTTCCAACCGGGGTGGATCGGCGTGCCGGACGCGGCGCTGCCCGCCGTGCTCGCGTGGACGGACGTGCCGTGACCTGGACCCCCGACCCGACAGCGTTCGTTCGCGACCTCGAGGCGAAGCCGGCGGCGCTCCGCGAGCTCGCCTCCTTGCTCGCTGAGGACCCCTGGCGCGATGTCGAGCGAGGTGACCGCGTCGTCTTCATCGGGATGGGCTCGTCCAGGTTCGCGGCGCTGCCGATCGCCGCGATGCTCCGTGCCGCCGGCCGGGACGCCGTCGCCGTACGCTCGTCTGCGGCGTCCGTCGTGCCCGCCGGTCCCGGCACGCTCGCGATCGGGATCTCCGCGAGCGGATCGACGCCGGAAACCATCGAGGCGTTGGCGCGTCACCGGGAAACAGGCTCGACGACGGTCGCGATCACGAACGCGGGCGGATCCGCGCTCGGGTCCGCCGCTGATCACCACATCGCGGTATACGCCGGCGAGGAAACGGGCGGGGTCGCCTGTCGTACCTTCCAGCACACGATCGCGCTGCTGCTCGCGTTCCTCGATGCACCTCGCGCGGCCGCTGCTGCCCGGCGTGCCGCCGACGCGACCGAGGACCTCCTCGACCGTCGCGCGACATGGCTGCCGGACGCGGTCGGCACGCTCGGCGACGGACCGGTCTTCTGCATCGCGCCCGAGGAACGGATCAGCTCCGCCGAACAGGGCGCGCTGATGTTCCGCGAGGGGCCACGGCTGCAGGCCGATGCGTGCGAAACGGGCGACTGGCTCCACGTCGACGTCTACCTCACGAAGCCGCTCGACTACCGCGCGCTGCTGTTCGCAGGCTCGCGGTTCGATGCCGACGTCGTCCGGTGGATCGACGAGCGTGCGGGGCGCGTCGTCCGGGTCGGGCCGGGCGGCATCCGGTATCCGGGCGACGACGACCCCGATGGAGCGCTCCTCACCGAGACGCTCGTTCCGGAGCTGCTCGCAGCCGACGTCTGGCGCCGACAGGCGTAGGCTCGGCGCATGGCCGACGAGGTTCCCGGCAGGGACGACGCGATCCGCCTCGCGCGCGAGGATCGCGAGCGCACCAACGAGCTGATCGCCGCGATCGATCCGTCTGCCTTCGGAACCGCCGGTCTCGGCGGCGGCACCTGGTCGCCGAAGGACCTCGTCGGACATCTCGAGACGTGGGAGGAGAACGCGCTCGCCGCACTCGACGCCTGGGACCGGGGGGAGCGTGCTCCGATCGTCGCGGACCTCCAGTCGCTCGGCACCGACGAGTTCAACCGGCGTGCGGTCGAGCGAAAGGCGTCGATGAACGCGGACGAGACCCGCACCTCCGCGGCGGCGACGCACGAGCGGATGCTCGAGGCGTTCTCGTCGCTCGGTGACGAGCGGTGGGCATCGAAGCCGATCGAGAGCGACGACGCCACCGTCGGCACCCGGCTCGGATCGACGCTCGGCGGCGAGCTCGGGCTGTTCCGTCACGATCCGGATCACTGGCCGGACCTCGAAGCGTTCGCGGTCGAGCACCCGGCCTGACGCCGTTCACCCGCCGACCGGCACCATCCGGTGGAACTCGAAGTGGTTCCCGTCGGGGACGATCCACGTGCCGCCCCACTCGAACCCGTACCGCGCGAGGATCCGAACCATCCGTGGGTCTTGATGCGGCGTTTCGCCGCGCACGTTGTCGCCGACGTTCATGTCGAAGGCGATGCCCCAGCTGTGGTACGAGAGCATGTTCGCGCTGCTCCATCCGATATACCGCGGCACGAAGCACCCCTGATAGGAGCGCACGGCGTCGGCGGGCGCGCGCCGCTGCACCTGGCGCATCGCGGCCGCGAGCTGCGGGACGATCTGCCGGTTGCACGTGACGCGGCCGAGCAGCGGCACGCGCGTGGTTTCGATGTGCGCCGCCGTCCATGCCGGATCGATCTGCAGCGTGCCCGGACGCCGGCCGGGCCGCGCCGCGAACTCGCCGAACAGGCTCTTCACGATCACCGGCGGCAGCACGGCGTCGCCGGCACGGAAGAACGGTGTGTCGCCGGGCGCGCGCACCTGCACAGCGCGGTCGATCCCGAGGCTCGCCGGAAGCATCGGCGCGATCCGCGCGCGGAACGCGTCCGGGGCCATGCGCCGGCCTCGCGACGGCTGGACCAGCATGTAGCGGTCGTGGTGGACGCCGATCCGCGCGCCGACCCGATCGGACACCACCATTTCCGCCGCGCCGACGAGCTGGTCCGGCAACACGGCAGCGACCCGCAGTGTTGTGCCGCCCACGTCCATCACGCTGCCCGGACCGAGTCCGCGGAGGGCGGCCGAGGTCGCGCCGAGGATCGCGCCGCCATCGCTCAGCGCCGCGACGTCGGGCCGGTCGGCGGGTGGCACGAACGCTGCGAACGTCGCAGGATCGACCGCCGCGGTGTCGATCGGGATCCGGTAGCCCGCCGGCGGATGGTCGACCAGCTGGCCGCCCGCGTTCCATGAGCGGCGGAGCCAGGTGTCGTCCTCGGCAACGACGGTCGTCGCGGCGATCTTCGGCAAGTTGCTCACGGCGGACGCGAACCCGCGCGGCAACCCGCGCGGCACCCACACGAGAAACGTCGACGGTGCCTCGGGTGTCGTGGGCGGCGCGGCAAGTGCGCGGACCGGCCCGGGCGACGGCGCGCGGCCCGAGCGTTGCACGGCCATCGTGAGGCCGGCTCCGGCGACCACACCGACGACGGCGGCGACGACGATCACGAGCACGCGGCGCATCAGGCGCGGCCCTCGAGCACCGACGACGCGATCGCCACGAGCTGCGCCAGGTCGAGGTCGCCTTGGACCGACCAGGATCGCCCCGATCCCGTCCATGTGAGTTCGGAGGCGCTCGGCGAGTAGCGCCCGGTCGTCGTCCCGATCGATACGCGTTGCGGATCGGGCGCCGTGTCGGCCGCCGCGTCGCGGATCGCTCCCATGTGGAGCAGGACCGGCGGACCGACCGCGTCGCTGTCCGGCTGACGGAACGTCACGGTCGTGCCGACGTCGACGCCCTGCTCGATCGAGCGCGTGGCGCTCGCCGGCAGGTACCCCGCCGGGAGCGCGATCGCCGTCGTGTCCAGTCCCATCGCGCGCAACGCTGCGGTCGGATCGGTGCGTGTGAGCGTGAGGTCCCCGGCGTGGGCGACGAGCCACCGCGCGGGCATCGGGGCGCCGCGGACGTCGAGCGTCGAGGCGATCGAGAAGAGTTCGTCGCGCGACAGGTTCGATTCGACGAACAGGTCCGTGGTCGGCGTATGGATCGACAGGCGTCGGCCCAGCCCTTCGCCGGCGGGCTCGTACAACGCAGGCCCGACATGGGGGAGCGTCACCTGCTCGGCGTCCAACCCGATCGGACCGAACGGACCCGGCCCCGACCACTGCGGATCCTCGGCGACGCGGAGGTAGTCAAGGCCGTCGGCGTAGAGCAGGACCGACGTCGGGGCCGTCGGCCCCGACGGCGGAGCGATCGCCGCGACCAGGCTGAGCGGCGCCGGCTCCGCCGGCGCCGCAGGCGTGTATCCGAAGACGGTTCCGACGTCCGAGGGCGGCACGACCTTCCGGCCCTGGATCCGGAACACCGACGGCTCGGGCGGCGTGTCGGCGACCGACCCCAGCGAGACGTCGAGGATCGGCGTGTCCGGCGACTCGTGCGGGAGCCCGAACCGCATCTCCCAGTCGCGGCGCGCGGGATCGGGCGACGGCGTGATCTGCGAACGCACCGGATACCAGCCGGTCGTGTCGAGCCACACCGTCACGACGTCGTCGGCGAAGAACGGACGCCAGGTTCCTCCCAGCTGCAGGAACGGGAACAGCGGTCCCGCGCGGGAGAACGGCATCTGTACGCGGACGGTGTCGTGTCCGCCGACGTTCTCTTCGCCGAGCACCTGCACGCCGTCCACCGAGCCGAGCGTCGCGAGCGGGACGACGAGGTCGGCCGGGACCGGCGCCGCCGCTGAGTAGCGCGCCTTGGTGATCGTCGTCGTCGACGAGCAGTCGATCGGCTGGAGCGTGCCGATGCACCCGGTCGGGCCCGAGAGATACGTCGCTGGCATGTTCTCGACGTAGGTGAGGTTCGTCGGTGTCCACGCGTTCGACGGATAGACCGTGTCGTCGTGCACGTCGAGACGGAACCGCTGCGGCGCGAGGAAGGCGACGTCCATCGACAGCGTCCGCTCCGGCACGTCGGGCGCGAGTCCGCGTTCGGTGATCGTGTACGAACCCTGGAACGCTTCGACCGACGGTGCGGCGCCCCGCACGCCGAGTTCGATCTCGCTGGCCCAGGCGGTTCGCGGATGCGCATGCCACGGCCCGCCCACCACCAGGCTTCCCACCAGGAGTCCGGCGATCGCCGCCGCGACCGCCGGCATCAACGCCCGCGGCCGGATCGGGCGCCGCGGTCGCCTGGGCGGTCGGACGGGCCGTGCGGATCCGACCGCCGCCATGATCCGGTCGGTCAGGTCCGGGACGTCCTCTGCCGCGCGGATCCGCACCGCGGCGCGCACCTGCACGGCACGGCGTTCGAACGCCGCGCAGTCGGCGCACGTCGCGAGGTGAGCCTCGACCGCGCCTCGCTCGGCCGATGACAGGTGCGCGCCGTCCATCGCGGCCGACATGAGCGGCTGCACCCGGCGGCAGTTCACTGCGCCTGCTCGTCGTCGACGGCGATCGCGGCGCAGAGCGCCCGGCGCGCACGGAACATCCGGCTCTTGACGGTCCCGACCGCGACGCCGAGGACGTCGGCGGCCTCCTGATAGCTGAGGCCGAAGACCTCGACGAGCAGGAACGCGTCGCGGTGCTCGGCCGACACCGCGGCGAGCGCCGCATCGAGCTCGGCGCGCGTCGACGCGTCGGGCGTGACGCGCGTCTCGCGTGCGTCGTGCTCGACAACCGTGCCGCGTTTGCGCAGAGCGTCCATCGAGCAGTTCCGCGCGATCGCGAACAGCCACGAGCCGAACCGTTGCCCGCCGCGGTACCCGTGGATGAACCGGAACGCGCGCAGGAACGTGTCCTGCGTGACGTCCTCGGCGAGGGTGCGGTCACGCGTCAGATGCCAGGCGAACCGGAAGACCTCGGCCTGGTAGAGGCGGACGAGCTCTTCGAACGCGCGGAGATCGCCGGCCCGCGCCTGTTGCACCGTCCGTGGATCCGGGTCGCGCATCGGGGTGACCCCTCGCCTCCTTGGTCGCGACAGCGTAGCCCGGTCCCCGCCGCCGAGCCTTCCCCAACGGACCGCCGGGCCGGCCCGAAGGTTCCCCACTGCGAGGCGGAACTTCGATCACCCCTCGGGGGTCGGTCGGAACAAGGCCAGCGTGGCCTGGAGCGAGGGAGGTGGCGCCATGCGTCTGCGTCGAGTGGTCGTGAGCCCGGTGGTGGTGGTTGCGGCGTTGGCACTGATCGGTGCCGTGCCGATCGCGGCCGAGGCGAGCGGCGGGGGCGGCTGCGGCCGAGCCGTTTCCGACGCCCGCGGCTCCACCGTCCGGATCCACAACTTCTGCTTCCTTCCGACGGTCCTGCGGATCCGGCCCGGCCAGACCGTGGTCTTCGCCAACCACGACGGGTTCGCGCACGTGGTGCTCGGCGCCAACGGTGTGTGGGGTTCGTTCTCCCAGCTCCGCGCCCACCATGACGTGCGCTACCGCTTCACGCGGCCGGGCGTGTACCCCTACGTGTGCACGTTCCATCCCGGGATGGTCGGCGCGGTCGTGGTGGGTGGCGGCGCCGGGCACGGCGAGGCGGTCGCGACGGTGACTGCCGCAGGCCCCGTCGTGCCGATCGGCCCGGGCGCGACCGCACGCGTCGCGTCCTCAGGCGTCACCGCCGCGGTGCCGGCAGCGGCGGCCGCACCGATGTCGACCTCCGGCTGGCTGCCTCCGTGGGAGCTGGCCGCGCTCGCTGCCTTCATCGTCGGTGTGGCGGCGTTCGTCGCGTTCGAGCGCCGCCGTGCGGAGCGCGCCGCGCCGGCGCCGAGCGCTCCGTAGCATCGGCCGGGTGCACGCGCGATCGGGAGCCCTCGGCCGTCGGATCGTCGCCGTGGCGCTCGTCGCGGCCGCGGCGTGCACCACGGGCGGCGGTCAGCCGGCGCCGTCTGTATCCGAAGCGTCCGCTGGCGTTCAGGTGTCGCTGCAGCGGATCGCGACCGTCGAGCAGCCGCTCGCGATCGCGATCCGCACGGGCGATCCGTCGTTGTACGTCGCGGAGAAGACCGGGCGCGTGGTCGCCATCCGGAGCGGTCACGTCGTCGCACGACCGGTGCTCGATCTCTCCGACCAGGTCTCGCTCGGCGGCGAACAGGGCTTGCTCGGCCTGGCGTTCTCGCCCAACGGGCGATCCCTGTACGTCAACTACACCGACGTCAACGGCGACACGCGGATCGTCGGCTATGCGATGCACGGCGACCACGTCCTGCCGAACACACGCCGACAGCTCTTGTTCGTCGACCAGCCATACGACAACCACAACGGTGGCGACCTCGTGTTCGGTCCCGACGGCGATCTGTACATCGGTCTCGGCGATGGGGGCAGCGGCGGGGATCCGCAGGGCAACGGCCAGTCGCTCGGCACGCTGCTCGGCAAGATGCTCCGCATCGAGCCGACGCCGCTGGGACCACGGCCGTACCGAGTACCCGCGGACAACCCGTTCGTCGGCGACGCCGGCGCGCGGCCCGAGATCTGGGCATACGGCCTGCGCAATCCGTGGCGCTACTCGTTCGATCCTGCGACGGGCGATCTGTGGATCGCGGATGTCGGGCAGAGCGCGTGGGAAGAGGTCGACCGGGTGCCTGCAGGGTCGAACGGCGGCGAGAACTTCGGCTGGAACCTGCTCGAGGGGACGCACCGCTACGCGGGCGCGGCGCCGGCCGGGGCCGTGCCGCCGGTCTACGAGTACCCCCACACTGGCGGGGCGTGTGTCGTGATCGGCGGCGATGTCTATCGCGGATCGGCGATCCCGGCGCTCGTGGGCGACTACGTCTTCGCTGACTTCTGCCTCGGAACGTTGCAGGCGCTCCGCGTGCAGCCCGACGGCTCCGTCGAGCACTTCGACCTCGGGGCGACGCTGCCGGACGTGAGCTCGTTCGGGCCGGATGCGAATGGCGAGCTGTACGTGACGTCGCTCGACGGTGGCGTCTACCGCATCACGCGTGGATGACGACCGGCGTGCCCAGCCGGAGCAACGGCTCGAACCGCTGGAGCGCCCACTCGCTCACACGCACGCATCCCGCCGACGCGCTCGTGCCGATCGACCATGGTTCGTCCGTCCCGTGGATCGCGAGCTGGTTGCCGCCGCTCCACCCTGCAGGCAGATGCGGCTGGATCCCGCTGATCCCGAATGCGAACGACCCGAGCGCGCTTCCCGCCGGGAAGGGCACGCGGTCGGTCACGACGTAGTGCCCGGGCGGTGTGGGTGAGCTCGCGGCGCCGATGGCCGCCGGCACCGAATACAGAAGCTCGTTGCGCTTGTACACCCGCACGCGGTGTTCGGACAGATCGACGTCGACGTGCAGGAAGGTCTGCTCGCGCGCGAGGCCGGCGAGCCGGATCCACCCGTCGCGCCGGGGCCAGACGTATGGAAGCTCCACGCGTCCCCATGTGCCCGCTGCGTTCAGCGCGTCGAGCCGGAGCACGATCGGCACGCCGTAGTACTTCGATGCGGCGGCGACGGTGCCGACGGCCGGAGACGATGACGAGGGGTCGCGGCGCGCCACGAGGCCGCCCGACGGGATGTGGACCAACACGCTGGCGCGGGTCCACGGACGGGGCTTCGGCGGAGTGGTCGGCGCCTTGGCATGGCGTTCGCCGTGGATGCCCTTCACGCGCGTGACGGTCTTCGCCGCCACTGCCTCGTGGTTCGTCCCGGTGTGCGTGTGGGCTGCGGTTGCGACGACCACGCTGGGCATCGGGACCGGCGAGGCGAGCGCGGTGCCGGCCATGGTCGCCGCGACCGGCATCGTGACACCGAGCGCCGCCGCGAGCGTCACCGACACCCACGACGTGCGCACCGCGGACCGCACCCCCTGCAGCATGACCGGTGCATCGGCGCCGCTCGCGGTCACCCTGAGGGGGGTTCCGCGGCTGTGGTCGGGGGATGCCCGAACGCACTACGCTCGGTCGATCACCCCGGCGACCCCCGATCGCAGTGCGGGCCACGCGCAAGGAGGACGATCCACCGATGACAGACACGATGCATGCGACCGCCGAGGCGCTGGTCGCCCCCGGCAAGGGGATCCTCGCCGCGGACGAGTCCACCGGCACGATCAAGAAGCGCTTCGACTCGATCGGCGTCGAGAGCACCGAGGACACCCGCCGCGCCTACCGGCAGATGCTGTTCACGACGCCGGACCTCGGCGAGCACATCAGCGGGGTGATCCTGTTCGACGAGACGATCCGGCAGTCGAGCACCGACGGCGTGCCGTTCGTGAAGGTGCTCGAGGCCGCGGGTTCGATCCCCGGCATCAAGGTCGACACCGGCGCGAAGCCGTTGGCGCTGTTCCCGGGGGAGACCGTCACCGAAGGGCTGGACGGACTGCGCGAGCGCCTCGCCGAGTATCGCGAGCTCGGCGCACGCTTCGCGAAGTGGCGAGCGACGATCATCATCGGCGACGGCACCCCGACCAACTTCGCGATCGACGCGAACGCGCACGCGATGGCGCGCTATGCCGCGCTGTGCCAGGAGGCCGACATCGTGCCGATCGTCGAGCCCGAGATCTTGATGGACGGCGACCACTCGATCGACGCCTGCGAAGAGGCGACCGGCCGCACGCTCGACGCGCTCTATAAGCAGATGGTGGCGCACCGGCTCGATCTGCCGGGCACGCTGCTCAAGGTCAACATGATCGTTCCCGGCAAGGGGAACGCGGTACAGGACGACGATGAGACCGTCGCCGCCGCGACCATCCGCTGCCTGTCCGAGAACGTGCCCGCGTCCGTGCCTGGCATCGTGTTCCTATCGGGCGGGATGAGCGACGAGCAGGCGACGAGCCGCCTCGACGCGATGAACCGGATGCTCGCGGCAGGGGAGGGCGCGCCTTGGGCGCTGTCGTTCTCGTACGGCCGGGCCTTGCAGGCGCCGGCCCTCACTGCGTGGGGCGGCGATCCTCGAAACGTTGCGGCGGGGCAGCGAGCGCTCGCGCATCGCGCGACGATGAACGGCCGCGCCCGCGACGGCGCCTACGATCCGGCGATGGAGTCGGCGGCGTAGCGCGCCGCGTCGTCAGCGTCAGGTAGCCGGCGATCAGCAGGAACATCACCGCCTGGACGAGGTAGATCACCCGGAAGTTGACCACCGAGATCAAGACGGCGCCGGCGGCGATCGAGGTCGCATACGGCACGGTGAACACCGCTTCGACCGCGCTCATCACGCGTCCCTGCATCGACACCTCGGTGCGCCGCTGGATCAGCGTGACGAACGCGACGTTGTAGAAGGCGACCGCGACCCCCACGGCAACCGCGGAGATCAGCACGACCGGCAGCACGGCCCACGCCAACATCCCCACGCCGACCCCGATCGCGACGAGCGCCCACGCGATCGTGGGGAACTCGCCGATCTTGCGCATCGTCGTGCCGACGACGACGCCGCCGATCACCGCGCCGACGCCCTGGGCGGTCGACAGCACCCCGAGGAACTCGGGTGGGCGGTGCAGACCCTGGTCGATCAGCGCGAAGATCGCGACCTCCATGACCCCCGCGGCAAGCGTCACGAACGCGGTCGCGATCGTGAGCCGCCGGAGGTCCACGGTGTGCGCGATGTGGCGCACGCCCGCACGAAGCTCGGGCCAGAAGCCGTGCTCGCCCTCGCGCTCGATCGCCGGCGCGTGTACCGCCAGGAGGCAGAGCGCAGACACGACGAAGGTGGCGGCGTCCAACAGGGCGACCGACCGGCCGCCGAAGGCGGAGAACAACGCCGCGCCCGCCAGAGGAGCGAGCAACCGCATGCCCTGGCTCGTCGACTGCAGCAGGCCGTTCGCGTCGCCGAGGTCGTCCTCCTTGAGCATGCTCACGAGCAAGCCCGACCGCGCGGCCTCGTACACCACCGTCGCGAGACCGATCAGGAACGACACGACGTAGATCAGCCAGATGTCGCTCGCGTCGTGCACGAACAGCAACGGCATGAGCGCGGCGGCAGCGAAGAGGTCCGTGATGATCATGATCCGCCTACGGGGGAACCGGTCGACGAACACGCCGAGCGCGGGCCCGACGAGGCTCGGCAGGACGAACGGCAAGATCGCGAGCCCCGCCTTCGCGTTGGAGCCGGTCAGCACCTTCACCCAGATCGCGAGGGCGAGGAACATCGCGTAGTCGCCGAAGGCTGAGAGCGTCTGTCCGGCGAGCAGCAGACGGTAGGAGCGATCGCGGAGGAGCGCCCGCATCAGCGCGTCCCCGCGCGGTCGATCGAGATGTCGCCGGCGACCGTGCTCAAGGTGAGCTCGAGATCGGGGACACCATCGCCGCCTGCTTGGCCCTCGAGGTCGCTGCGGACCTCGCCGCTGGTCGAGGAGACATCCAGCCAGACGCCCAGGCCGCCGCGAACGCCGACCTCGACGTCGCCCGAGATGGCGCGCACGTTGACCGAGCCGGGACCGACCTGGTGCAGCGCGACGTCGCCGGATCCGACCGTGATGATCGTCGAGCCGTCGAGCTTGCCGATCCGGATGTCACCGGACGCGCTGCGGACCGTCGCGCCGGCGCCGACCGTGCCCACGTCGATGTCGCCGCTCGCACCCTTGAACCCGAGGTGGCCCCCCACCGACCGACCGGCGATGTCGCCGCTCGCGCACGTGAGGTGGACGTCGCCGCTGACATCGTCGAACCGCAGGTCGCCGGATCCCGTCTTGAAGGTCAGGCCGGCGAGCGTTCCGTTCGCGTCGAGATCTGCCGAACCGCCCGAGCCGTCGATCGTGGTCGCCGGCGGAACGACGAGATGGATATGGATGCCTCCACCCATCGCGAACCACTTGCGCTTCACCTTGTGCTCGACCGTGAGCCGATGTCCGCCGCCCGGTGCGGGTTCGCAGCGAACCGTCGGGGGGGATTCGTTCTCGTATCCGGTGATCTCGACGGTCGTGGTCGCGGTGTCGCGGACGTCGACCTCGATGTCGCCGGAACCGAGGTCGAACGCAACCTCCAAGCCGTCGGGCGTCTCGTAGACCTGTCGCATCGTTCCCTCCGTGTGTCAGCTGCGGGCGTAGCCCGAGATCCGATTGCCGCCGCCGCGGCGTCGGGTGTCGGCGCCGCGGTTCAACGCCGACCGCGCCGCTTGCACCAGCCACGCGTTCACCGATTGCGCGGCCGCGTCCGCCGCCGCCTCGATCGCGCCCTTCAGCGCGTCCGGCATGCGAACCGTGAGGCGGGCCATGCCGCCGTCGTCGTCGTCGGGCGTGGGCTCGGGGGCCGCGTCCGGTGCTCCGACGAAGACGAGCCGGGCATCCCTGCCGGACACGCGGAGTTCTGTGTGGCCGGTGGGGATCTGCTCGGTCAGCTCGAGCGCGGCGTCGCCGAGGACGTCGAGGAGCCGGAGCTGGAGCGTCGCTTCGATCGGGCGAGCCATCCGTTCGAGTGCGGCCGCGAGCGCTTCGTCCGATGCGACGAGCGATTCCAGGTCTCCCCGGATCGCCTCGAGGTGCGGGGTGAGCTCCATATGTCCCTTCCTCCGTTCATGTGCGCTGCCATCGGGATCAGTCCTGCCATCGTGACCGCCACCTTCCGTTCTGTCATTTCGACGCCGCCACGACGCCGATAACGACGTCATACTGACGTCATTCCAGACGTCCGTCAACCCCGACCCGAAACCCTTGCCTGGGATAGGGTTCGGAGATGCGGATCTGCACGATCGGGGGAACCAGGTTCTCCGGACGGGCCTTCACTGGCATGGCGCTGGAGCAGGGCCACGAGGTCACCGTCTTCCACCGAGGTGGAGCCGAGGAGGTCTGGCCGGAGGCGGAGCACGTCCACGGCGACCGGGAAAAGGACCTCGGGGAGCTGGGCGGCCGCTCGTTCGACGCGGTCGTCGACTTCTGCGCCTTCGTTCCTCGGCACGTCGCCGACGGGGTACGGGTCGCCGGCGGCGGTCGCTACGTCTTCATCTCGTCGGTGTCGGCGCACCTGGAGGAGGTCCGGGCGGGTGCGACGGAGGACGACGACGTCTACGAGCCACCGTTCCCCGACACCGAGGATGTGACGTGGGAGACGTACGGACCACTCAAGGTGGCGAGCGAGTACGCGCTCCGCGAGGCAGCCGGCGACGCCGGCACGATCGTCCGGCCACACTTCATCGTCGGCCCCTACGACCCCACCGACCGGTTCACCTACTGGGTGCGTCGTGCCGCCCACGGTGGACGGATGCTGGCGCCGGCTCCACCCGAACAGCCGCTCCAGTGGATCGACGCGCGCGATCTCGCCGCGTTCACGCTGCGGGTGTGCACCGTCGACATCCCCGGCACGTTCAACATCGCGACGCCGCCCCGGCGGCACTCTCTCGGGCAGCTCCTCGAGACGTCCGCGGCGGCCGGAAGCGTTCCGCTGGATGTCGCCTGGTGCGACGACGCGTTCATCCGTGCGCATGAGCTCGTCGTCACCGAGGAGGGCGACCCGTTCCCGCTGGTGGTCCCGGACGAGCCGAACGGGCATCTGTTCGATACCTCTCGGGCCGTGGCCGCCGGGCTCGCCTTCCGGCCTCTCGCCGAGACCGTCGGTGACACCCTGGCGTGGGACCGCGCACGCGATGTGGACGAGCTGCAGGCGGGTCTGTCCCGTGACCGTGAGCGCGAGCTGCTCGATGCCCTCGACGCCGGCTCCTGACCCCGGGTTCACGGCGGTGTTCACACCGGACCGTCAGGCTCCGATAGGTTGACCAGAGCGGATCTCGATCAGGAGCCTCCATGCAACGCACGACCGCCCCACTGGACCTCGCGAGCGTCGAACGGGTGCTTCAGCCCTACGACCAGGCACGAACCCTGCCCGCCGAGGCGTACCACGCACCAGAGCTGTTCGCGTGGGAGCAGCGCCACCTGTTCGAGGGGTCGTGGATGTGCATCGGGCGGGCCGCCGATCTCGATCTCGACACCCCCGGCTCGCAGGCGGCCGTCCCCGTCGGCGAGCAGAGCTTCCTGCTCGTCCGCGGCGACGACGGCGCGCTCCGCGTGTTCCACAACGTGTGTCGCCACCGTGGGCACGAGCTCATGGCGGTCGGCGAGCGGCGTTCGCAGCGCGGCATCCGATGCCCGTACCACGCTTGGGTCTACGGGCTCGAGGGCGATCTGCGCGCGACGCCCCGGTTCAACATGGATTCGCTCGACAAGAACGAGTTCCCGCTCGTCGAGGCGCGCCTAGCCGAGTGGCACGGATGGCTGTTCCTCAACGCGAGCGGCGACGCCCCCGACCTCATGACCCACCTCGGGAACCTCGACATCGTCGTCGACGGCTACCGCCCGGAGGACCTCCGGCTCGGCGCCTCGCACAGCTACGAGCTCGAGGCCAACTGGAAGATCGCGATCGAGAACTACTGCGAGTGCTACCACTGCTCGGAGATCCACCCCGAGCTCTGCAAGGTGACGCCGCCCGACTCCGATGTCGCGTACTCGGAGCGTTCGACCGGCGTGTGGATCGGCGGCCCGATGGAGCTGCTGGACCACGCGGTGACGATGTCGCTCACCGGCGAGTCGGCCGGCGCGATGATCCCCGGGCTACCCGACGAGAAGCGCCGGTTGGTGGGCTACTCGGTCGTGTATCCGAACCTGTTGATCAGCCCGCACCCCGACTACGTGATGACGCACCGGCTCGTCCCGTTGTCGCCGTCGCGCACCTGGGTGGAATGCGCCTGGTACTTCCCCGAGGAGGCGTTCGACGTGGCCGGGTTCAGCCCCGACTACGCCGCCGAGTTCTGGGACATCACGAACCGCGAGGATTGGGCTGCGTGCGAGTCGATCCAGCGCAACGTGACGTCCGAGGGCTACCGGCCGGGCCCGTTCTCGTACTGGGAGGTCGACGTCTTCCGCGCACAGGCGATCATCGCCCGGGCCTACCTGGAGGGGCAGCTCTCCCCGCCGGAGCACCACTTCGTTGACGGGGTCGGCCGCGGATTGACCGGATTCTGACATCCGGCCGCTCGGATGCGGCCGATGTGAGACGCCCTCGGCTGCTGATCTGCGCCGCAGCGGTCCTGCTCGCCGCCCGCACCGCCTCCACCATCTCGAGCACGACCACGCCGGCCGTCACGTCGACGCCGCCGACCACGACGAGTTCGCCGCAGTCCTCGATCGTGCCGCCGACCGGCGGCTTGAGAAGAAGAGCTAGGCCGGGATCGCGGCCGCCGCGCCGCGCCGCCGTTCGATCCGCCGATAGGCGACCACCGCGATCGCGATGACGATCGTCGAGGTGACCAGCATGATCGTGCCGATCGCGTTGATCGCAGGCGTGGGCGCTGTGCGCGCGGCGCCGTAGATCTCCATCGAGACCGTCTGGGTGCTCGCGTCGCGCGAGAGCTGGTTCACGATGACGAAGTCGTCGAGCGCCAGCGCGAACACGATCGCGGCGCTGGCGAAGATCGACGGGCCGAGCAGCGGCAGCGTCACGCGGCCGATCGTCTGGGCCGGCGACGCGCCGAGGTCTTGGGCTGCCTCCTCGTAGGCGGGTCCCATCGACAGCAGCCGCGCCCGAACGATCACGACCGGATACGCGAGCGACAACACGATGAGGCCGATCGCCTCCGCGGTGGTCCCGAGCCCGATGAAGCGGAACGAGTGCAGGAACATCAGGTACAAGGCGACGGCCAAGATCAGCTCGGGGGTGACGAACGAGAACAGCATGACGAAGTTGCTTGAGCGCGCGACGCCACCGTGCCAGCGGTGCAGTCCGATCGCGAACGCGACGCCGAGCGGCACCGCGATCGCAGCCGTCAACACTGAGAGCTTGAGCGTTTGGATGATCGCGTGCAGGAGCGCTGGGTCGTGCAGGACGGACGAGTCTGGGTCCCAGATGTACCAACGCAGGGACGCGCCCTGCCACACGGTGATCGACCGGCTCTCGTTGAACGAGAAGATCACCGCCTGCACGACCGGGACCAAGATCCAGATGACGTAGGCGATCGCGATAACCCACAGGAACCGCGGCCGGCCCCACGGATTGGCGATCCGGTCTCGCAGCCGAGGCCGCGGCGCAGCGGTGGCGAGCGCGCTCATCCGGCCGCCAGCCGCGCGGCGGCGCGCTGCGTGCTCCAGAGGTAGTAGAGGATCGCCGGCAGGAGCACGACGAGCAGGATCAAGATCAGCGCCGCTCCCTGCGGTACGAAGATCGGGATCGTCAGGCTGTCGATCACCGCGTTGCCGATCATCCGCGTACTGACGACCGGGGCGAGCAGTTGTTGGGTGAAGTAGTCCCCGAACATCGGCAGTGCACAGATCACGAATCCGGCGAGGATCCCTTGGGTCGATTGCGGGAACGTGACGCGCCAGAACGTGCCGTTCGGGCTCGCGCCCAGGTCTCGCCCGGCTTCGAGTTGCGACGGATGGATCCGGTCAAGCGTGGCGAACAGCGGCAGAACCATGAACGGGACGTAGCCGTACACCAACCCGATGATCAGGGTCATCGGTTTCCCGGCGAGCCACGGGTAGGGCGTCTGCAAGATGCCGAGGCGCATCAACGTCCGGTTGATCAATCCGTCGTCTTGCAGGAGCGAGATCCATGCGAGCATGCGGAGCATGTAGGAGATCCAGAACGGCGCGAAGAACAGCACCAGGAACAGCCCGCGCCACCGGCCCGCGTGCCGCGCCAGGAAGTACGCGAACGGATAGCCGACGATCAGGCAGAGCGTGGTGGCGATCCCGATGAACACGAACGTCCGGATGAACGCCGCGTGGTACAGGCCGTCGGTGTGGCTGATGTTCGAGAATGAGAACCCCAGGACCGCGGTGTTCCAGGTCGACGGGTTCCACGCCGGAACGGGTTGCTGCAGGATCGCATCGACCCCACCGAACGCGATCGCGATGACGACGTAGAACGGGAACAGGAAGAAGAGGAGCAGGAACAGGTTCGCCGGCGCCGCGAACGACGGCCAATACCACCGGGGATACCAGGAGGTGTTCCCGGCCGTGGCCGTCGTGCGTTCAGACACCCGACGTGAGCTCTAGATATGCCGACTGCCAGAGCGCGTTGTCCGCCGTCGGCAGCTCGAGCTCGCGCGACCCCTTGTCCATGTCGCTTTCCTGGATGTAGACGTTGGCGAGGTGTTCCGGCACGAGACCGGTCGCGACGAGGGCCTCACGCGTCATCGTCTTCTGCGGCATCTGGTAACCCGTCCAGGTCGTGAAGTTCGTCATCGCGTTCTTCGCGTCCATGATGTGGTTCAGCAACATGTGGGATAGCACCGGGTTCTTGCCGGAGCTCAGCAGCACGAGCAGGTCGTTGTCGACGTTGCCGGGCACGCCGACCTCCACCGGCCAGATGTAGGACAGGTTGTCGGCCTGGCTGGACTGGCTCGCCTTCAGGAACACGAATGCATCGCTCACGTTGCCCGACCAAGACTGGTGGAGCCACGCGCGACCCGCGGGGACGTCGGTGTAGTCGACGTGGTCGAACGACGCGTTCGTCGCCGCGACGACCTGCTGGATCTCGTTCTTCGCGTTCGTGACCGTCGCGGCGTCGACGCTGTTCACGTCGGAGATCCCGTCGCGGAACATGGCCATCGCGAGGACGTCCTGCGCATTGGCGAGCAGGTGCGTCTTATCGACGGGCGCGCCGCTCCAGAAGATGTCGTACGGGTTCGCCATGCCGGCGATGTCCTGCTTGACCTCGTCGTTGCGCCAGAAGATTCCCGTGCTCCACACGGAATAGGGCGTGCTGTAGTGGGAGCCCACGTCGTAGAACGGGCTCTGGAACGTATCCCAGTTGTTCGCCGCGAGGTTCGGGATGTAGTCGAGGTTCAGCGGAGTGATCAATCCGGCGGCGATCGACTTGCCGAGCGCCCAGACGTTCATGCCGATCATCACGTCGAACGGGCTCTCGCCCGCAGTCATCATCTTGATGCCTTTGTCCATGTCCTCGAATTCCGTCTGGTTGACATGGCAGTGGTACTTGTCCTCGAACGACTTGATCACCGAAGGGGCGAGGTAATACGGCCAGCGGAGCATCTCGATGGTCGCGTTCTGCTCCGGTTCTTGGTTGCTCGCGATCACCTTGCTCTGATCGACGTTCCACGTGACGGGGGCGTTGGGCCGGGCCAGCGGATAGGGCGCTCCGGAGACGCCTCCGGAACCGAATTGGCCGGTGTCGGTCGTGGCGCCAGAGGTCGCGACCGAGGACTGGGCTCCGCTCCCGCGCGCCGCAAGGATCGCGGACGCGGTCGGCAGCGCGATACCGGCGGCCGCGGCGCGCTGCAGGAACGCACGACGGGTGAACACGGGTCGTTCCTTCGGGTGCAACGGGCGCGTCATGCTAGAGGCCTCCTCGGCGATCGGTCTCGCCGGTTCGTACCCCAGGCCGGTCCCGCACGCAAACCCTGGGGTGGCCCGCGGTCATCAATAGACTGCTGGGCATGCCGGCCCGAGAGGACATCCGCAACGTCGCCATCGTCGCCCACGTCGATCACGGCAAGACGACCCTGGTCGACGCGATGCTCTGGCAGTCCGGCGCCTTCCGCTCCAACCAGGAGGTCGCCGAGCGCGTGATGGACTCGATGGATCTCGAGCGTGAGAAGGGCATCACGATCCTCGCGAAGAACACGGCCGTCCGCCACGACGGCGTCAAGATCAACATCGTCGACACCCCCGGCCACGCCGACTTCGGGGGCGAGGTCGAACGAGCGCTCACGATGGTCGACGGCGTGTTGCTGCTCGTCGATGCGTCCGAAGGTCCGCTGCCACAGACCCGGTTCGTGCTCCGGAAGGCGCTCGAGGCTCGCCTGCCGGTCGTCCTGGTAGTCAACAAGGTTGACCGTTCCGACGCGCGGCCGGCCGAGGTGGTCCACGAGGTCGAAGAGCTCTTCCTGGATCTGGACGCGGACGAGCATCAGATCGACTTCCCGATCCTGTTCGCCAACGCCCGGGACGGGCACTGCGGCCGCGCACCGGATGCGCTCGAGCCGACGCTCCAGCCGCTGTTCGACGCCCTGCTCGCGCAGGTCCCGGCGCCGACCTATGACGAGGCGATGCCCTTGCAGGCGCTCGTGACGAACCTGGACGCGTCGCCCTACATCGGCCGGCTCGCCTTGTGCCGTGTGTGGAACGGAACCCTCCGTCGTGGTCAGCAGGTCGCCTGGTGCCGGACCGACGGCTCGGTCGAGCGGGTGAAGATCGTCGAGCTCACCGTCACGGAGGCGCTCGACCGCGTCGAGGCCGAGGAGGCCGGCCCAGGAGAGATCTGTGCCGTGGCGGGGATCGCCGATGTCACGATCGGGGAGACCCTCGCCGATCCCGACGATCCGCGACCGCTGCCGGTCGTTCGCGTGGACGAGCCGTCGCTGTCGATGACGGTCGGGATCAACACCTCGCCGCTGGCCGGCCAGGACGGCTCCAAGGTCACCGCGCGTCTGCTGCGCTCCCGGCTCGATCAAGAGGTGATCGGCAACGTGTCGATCCGCGTCCTCGACACGGAGCGTCCGGAGATGTGGGAGGTCCAAGGGCGCGGCGAGCTCCAGCTCGCGATCCTCGTCGAGGTGATGCGACGAGAGGGGTTCGAGCTCACGGTCGGCAAGCCTCAGGTCGTGACGCGGACGATCGACGGGAAGCTCCACGAGCCGACGGAGCGTGTCGCGATCGACGTCCCCGAGGACTACCTGGGTGTCGTGTCACAGCTGCTCGCGCTCCGGAAGGGCCGGATGGAGCAGGTCGTCAACCACGGCACCGGCTGGATCCGGATGGAGTACGTGGTGCCGGCGCGCGGCCTGATCGGGTTCCGCACCGAGTTCCTGACCGAGACGCGCGGCACCGGCCAGCTCCACCACGTGTTCGAGGGGTACGAGCCCTGGCAGGGCGAGCTCCGCACGCGGCCGTCGGGCTCGCTGGTCGCGGACCGGCGCGGGCTGACGACGCAGTTCGCCCTGTTGAACCTCCAGGAGCGCGGCGTCTTGTTCAACGGGCCGGGCGAAGAGGTCTACGAGGGCATGATCGTCGGCGAGAACGCGCGCGCCGACGACATGGACGTGAATCCGACGAAGGAGAAGAAGCTCTCTAACGTGCGGCAGTCGACCGCCGAGGAGCTGGTGCGGTTGATCCCACCGACCCGGTTGTCGCTCGAGCAGGCGCTGGAGTTCATCCGGACGGACGAATGCGTCGAGGTCACCCCGGCCAACGTGCGGCTCCGCAAGGCCGTGCTCACGCAGCAGGAACGGGTGCGCGCCGCCCGCCGTGGGCGTCCTGCAGCGGACTGACCCGGCTCAGCCTTCCTCGAGCAGGTCTCGCAGGGGGAGCACAGACCGGTCCGGCATCCACAGCGGGAAGGGGTCATCGGCCTCGACGCCCGCGAGCTGCCGCTGCACCGGCGTGAGGTCTGCCACCATCGCGGGCGGAAGCCGAAGATCGTCGCGCGGCCGCACCCATCGATAGGTGTAGGCGAGGAAGAGCGCCTTGCGGGTGACCGCAGACCGGTTCGCGCTTCGCATGTGCCACAGGCGCCGGTCGAACACGACGGCGTCGCCGGGCTCGGCCAGGATCGGCACGGCGCCGGGCACGACGTTGCCGGTCGATGGCCGTTCGAGCGCGTCGAGTCGGTGCGAGCCGGGCAGGACCACGAAGTTGCCGCGGTCGGGCGACGAGGCGTCGGTCAGGAAGTAGGCGACCTTCACCGACATGCGCGGTCGCGGCGAGGTCTCGAGGTCGCGGTTCTGCACGCCGCCGTCCTGATGCCACATCCACGTCGTTGCCGGATCGTGTTCGGGCGGGTGCACGTCGAGGTGCGCGTGATACATGAAGATGTTCGGCCCGAGGGCCTCGGCGACCACGTCGATCACCGGACGGTGGTCGAGGAGGCGGACGAACCGCTGGTCCTCCCGCAGGAACGCGAGCAGGTGCAACGCCGCCGACGCGGATCCTTGGCGATGACGCGACCACACGGCGTCCACCGCATCGCGGAGATCCTCGACGAGCGCCGGGTCGAGCGCGCCGGGCAACCGGACGAAGCCGTCTTCGTCGAGCCGCACGCCGATCCGCGACGTCCACCGTTCGGGCGCGACGGTGTCCATGCTCGAGCCCCTCTCTGTCGGTCCGCACGCCCGCGTGGCGCACGGTCATCCGAACAGACGGAGGACGGGGTCGATGGGTTCCGTCAACTCGTCGGACCGACGGGATCGAGCGCCGTTCAGGAAGCCGACCCCGGTCCCGAGCCTGCTTCCTTCACGGCGCGGAGCACCGTGTCGCCGATCTCGGCGGGGTTGCGCACGACGGCGTGGCCGAGCCCTTCGATCGCGTCGAGCTTGGCGGTCGCCGTGTCCGAGTCGCCCGCGATCACCGCGCCGGCATGGCCCATCCGCCTGCCCCGAGGCGCCGAAACGCCGGCGATGAAGCACGCGAGCGGCTTCGTCATGTACTGGGATGCCCAGGCCGCCGCCTCGACCTCTTGCTGCCCGCCGATCTCGCCGATCATCACGACCACGTCGGTGTCGTCGTCATTCTCGAACGCCTGCAAGACCGTCTTGAAATCCGTGCCGTTCACGGGGTCGCCCCCGATCCCGACGCACGTCGACTGACCGAGGCCAAGCCCGGTCATCTGGCTTACCGCCTCGTAATTGAGCGTGCCCGACCGCGAGACGACGCCCACGCGACCCGGCGCATAGATGTTGCTCGGCATGATCCCGACCTTGCACTCGCCGGGAGTGATGATCCCGGGGGAGTTGGGGCCGATGATCGTCGTCGAGCGGCCCGCGAGGTAGCGCTTCGTGCGCACCATGTCCTGCACGGGGACGCCGTCGGCGATGATCACGGCGATCTGGATGCCGGCGTCGACCGCCTCGAGCAGCGAGTCGGTCGCGATCGCCGGCGGGACGAAGATGCCGCTGACGGTTGCGCCGGTCTCTTCGACCGCCTCCGCGACCGAGTTGAAGACGGGCAGGCCGAGGTGGGTCGTGCCGCCCTTGCCGGGCGTGACGCCACCGACCACCTTCGTACCGAACGCCATCGACTCCTCGGCGTGGAAGGTCGCGTGCTGCCCGGTGAAGCCCTGGATGATGACCTTCGAGTCCTTATCGACGAACACGCTCATGTCGCAACCTCCGCGACCGCGGCGACCGCCTTGGCGGCCGCGTCGTCCAGGTCGGCGGCCTGGATCACCGCGAGCCCGCTCTCGGTGAGGATCCTGCGGCCTTCCTCGACGTTGGTTCCCGCCAAGCGCACGATCACGGGCACGTCGATCGTGAGGTCCTTCGCGGCCTGCACGACGCCCTGCGCGATCCAGTCGCACCGATTGATCCCCGCGAAGATGTTCACGAGGATCGCGTGGACGTTCGGATCGGTGAGCACGATCCGGAACGCGTTCGCGATCTTCTCCGGGCTCGCGCCGCCGCCGACGTCCAGGAAGTTCGCGGGACGGCCGCCGTGGTGCGCGATCGCGTCCATCGTTCCCATCGCGAGACCCGCGCCGTTGACGATGCACCCGACGTTCCCATCGAGCGCGACGTAGTTGAGGCCGTGGCCCGAGGCGTCGACCTCCTTCGGGTCCTCCTCATCGAAATCGCGGAGCTCGGCGACGGCCGACTGGCGGTAGAGGGCGTTGTCGTCGAACTGCATCTTGCAGTCGAGCGCGACGAGGTCGCCGTCCTCGGTGACGATGAACGGATTGATCTCCAGCAGCAGGCAGTCCTTGTCGCGGAACAAGCGATAGATGCGCTTCAGCAGCCTCGTGAACGACGCCGCGCGGTTCGCGAGGCCGATCGCGGTCGCGACCTTCCGGCATTGGAAGTCGAGGAGGCCAACGCCCGGATCGACGAACTCGGTGTGGATCGCGTCGGGGCGCTCCGTCGCGACCTGTTCGATCTCGACGCCGCCCTCGGCGGAGGCGATCACCACGATCTTCTGTGAGACGCGGTCGACGATCATGCCGAGGTAGAACTCGCGGTCGATGCGGCTCGCGCGCTCGATCAGCACACGGTGCACGCGCTTGCCGGTGTCGCCGGTCTGCGCGGTGACGAGAGTCGAGCCGATCATCTGGTCTGCGAGGTCGGTGACCTTGCCGACGGAGTTCGCGAGCTTCACGCCGCCGCCCTTGCCCCGGCCGCCGGCGTGGATCTGCGCCTTGACCACCCAGCGGCTGCCGCCGAGCTCCTCGGCGACGCGCGCCGCGGCGCGGTCGCTGTACACGACCTCGCCCGGCGGCACCGGGATGCCGTAGCTCTTGAGGAGCTCCTTCGCTTGGTACTCATGGATGTTCATCGGTGTCCTCCGCAGGCCCGTCGGCGGGCGCCGCCTCTCGGTGAGCGCGTCAGCGCGCTCGCATCTGCTCCACTTTGGTCATCAGGTTCTGGGCCATGCGGATCGACGCCGCGTCGATGAGCCGGCCGTCGAGCGAGACCGCGCCCTTCCCCTCCTTCGCGCCCTCCTCCATCGCTTGGAGGATCCGCTCGGCGCGTTCGACCTCCGCGTCGGCGGGGGTGAAGACCTCGTTGGCGAGCGCCACCTGCGACGGGTGGATCGCCCACTTGCCCTCACAGCCGAGCGCGGCGGCGCGTCGCGCCGCCGCGCGGTAGCCGTCCGCATCGTTGTAGTCCCCGAACGGACCGTCGATCGGGCGCAAGCCTTCCGCGCGACACGCGGCAACCATCCGCGAGATCCCGAAGTGCCACTGGTCGCCCCAGTGGGTGTCGCGCGCGCCGGTGTCGTCGGGGTCGGTCAGCACCGCGTAGTCGGGGTTCGCGCCGCCGATGTTCGTCGTACGCGCCTGGACGCTCGCCGCGTAATCCGCGACGCCGAACACCATCGCCTCGAGCCGGTCGGGCCTCGCGCGCGCGATCGCCTCGACGTTGGTCATGCCCTTCGCGGTCTCGATCAGGATGTGGATCCCGATCCGTCCGGCGGCCCACCCGTTCCGCTGTTCGATCTGGTCCAGCAGCGTCGCAACGAATCCGACGTCGCTGGGTGCGCCGACCTTGGGCACGAGGACGGTGTCCAAGACCTCGCCGCGCGCCTCGACCACGTCGACGACGTCGCGGTAGCACCAGTGCGTGTCCAGGCCGTTGATCCGGACGCTCACCGCGGTGCCGGTCCAATCCTGCGCGCCGAGCGCGTCGATCACGTTGGCGCGCGCCTGCTCCTTGTCAGCGGGCGCGACGGCGTCCTCGAGATCGAGGAACACGAGGTCGGCGCCGACGGTCGGCGCCTTCTCCATCGCGCGGATGTTCGTGCCGGGCACCGCGAGTTCGCTGCGGTGCAGCCGTGCCTTGTCAGCCATCGGAAGAGCCTCCTGCCGCGGGGGGACCGGTGGCATCGTGCCGGGTGGCGTAGACGCGCCGCGCCGGCTTCGACGCCGTGGACAACCGTGCCTAGCGCGGTACGACGGCGTCGAAGGCGGCGAGCACCCGGTCGGCCGCCTCGCGGTTCGCGTTCACGCCCATCAGTCCGACCCGCCAGATCGGCGGGGCCGTCGGTCCGAGCCCGCCGCCGACCTCGAGGTCGAACTCCCGCAGGAATCGTCCCTGGACCTCCTTGCCGTCGATCCCCTCGGGCACCTTGATCGCGGTGAGTTCCACCAACTGGTGGTCGGGATCGGCGAGCAGCTCGAAGCCGCGCGACGTGATCTCCTGCTGGAAGTAGCGACCGGCATCCGCGTGGCGAGCCCAACGGTTCTCCAAGCCCTCGTTCAGCGCCAGACGGATGCCGGTGTACAGCGCGTAGTACTGCAGGATCGGCATCGTGTGGTGGTACGCGATCGGCCGGTCGATCCAATACTTCGCCAACTCTTCGATGTCGTAGTAGTAGGGGACGGGCGTCTTGTGACCCTTCACCTGCTCCATCGCACGGTCGCTGAGCGCGATCGGCGCGATCCCGGGCGGGCAGCCGAGCGCCTTCTGCGAGCACGAGTAGCCGTAGTCGATGCCCCACGCTTCGGCCTCGACCTGCTGGCCGCCGAGCGAGGTGACGCAGTCGACATAGAGCAGCGCCTCGGAATCCGCGGCCGTCAGGGCGGTCGAAAGCTCCTCGAGCGGGAATTCGACGCCGGTCGACGTCTCCGCGTGCACGACCGTGACGACCTTGGTGTCCGGGTTCGCGGCGAGCGTGGACATGATCTCGTCGACGCTCACGGCTTGGCCGAGGTCGGCGGACAGCTCGACGACATCGGCGCCGATCCGGTGGGCGAAGTCGTTCAGCCGCGAGCCGAAGAAGCCCCACTTCGTGCTGATGACCTTGTCTCCGGGCTCGACGAGGTTCAGGAACCCTGCCTCCATCGCGGAGTTCCCCGAGGAAGACAGGCAGATCGTCAGGCCTTGGCCTTGGCGCCACAGCGCGCGGAGGCCTTCGACGAGGTCGAGCAGGATGTCCCAGAAGTCGGGGTCGAGGTGCCCGTTCATCGGCAGCTGCATCGCCGCGAGCACATCCGGGTGGACGTTGGACGGGCCGGGCCCGCACAACAGACGGTCGCCCGGTTCGAGGGCCGGGAGTGAAGTCACCAGGTCAGCCATGGCTCTTCCCTTTCCGTTCGTGCCCCGGTCGGTCTGCCGTCCGGGACGAAGGGCCGGAGCATAGGGCACAGGTGTTGTGTCCCGGTAGCTGAGTTCCTGAACGCGGGTCAGGAGATCCGCAGGTCAGCCGGTGTTCTGCAGGCCGGCGGCGACCCCCGCGATCGTGGCCTGGACGAGTCGGGTGGCCTTCGGATCGTCGAGGAACCGGAGCTGCAGGTACGACAGCGCGTCGACGTAGGGGGCGCGCAGGTCGACGGCGCCGGCGAGCGAGCCGCGTCCGCCGAGTAACCGGTCCTCTCCCGTGACCTCGAGGATCATCCGCTCTGTCCGGTCCCATTCGTCGAAGATCGCCTCCGCGTGTTCGGGTTGATCGGCGCGCGCGAGGTAGCGGGCGGCCAGTGCCCGGTCGGCCTTCGCGAGCGAGACCGAGGCGTTCTCGAGCAGGACGGCGAAGAACGGCCAGGTGCGCTGCATCCGCTTGAGACGGACCAGGCCGCCTCGGGTTCGCGCGACCGCCTCGAGGCCGGTGCCGAGCCCGAACCAACCGGGGAGGTTCACGCGCGCCTGGGCCCAGGAGAACACCCACGGGATCGCGCGGAGCGCGTCGAGGTCCTCGACGTTGCTCGTGCGGGAGACGGGACGCGAGGCGATCGGCATCGACGCGATCTGCTTGATGGGCGTCGCGCGGGTCACGCATCGCGCGAAGCCGGGCGCGCCGACGAGGTCGCGCCATGCTCGCTCGCTGGCCGTGCGCATCGTCTCGATCTCGGTCGCGGACGCGTCGCTCGGATCCGTCGCGTCGGTGCCGGGCGCGCTCGCGACCGCGCGGGCGAGCTGCTCGAGGTGGTGCCACGCGATGTCGGCATCGCCGTACCGCGCGAACGCGACCTCGCCCTGTTCGGTCACCTTGAAGCGACCGTCGACGGTGCCCGGAGGTTGGGCACGGATCGCGCGCGCGGTTGGGCCGCCGCCGCGCCCCAGCGCGCCGCCGCGTCCGTGGAAGATCGTCAGCTCGATGTCGTGTGCGCGAGCCCACGCCGCGATGGCGCGCTGCGCCTCGTACAGCGTGAGGCTGGCGGCGAGGACGCCGGTCTCCTTCGAGCTGTCCGAGTACCCGAGCATCACCTCGAGGCGGCGGCCGTTGCGCCGGAGCCGCGCCCGCACGGCCCGAAGCGCGACGACCTCGTCGAGGATGTCGGTCGCGTGCGCGATCTCAGCGCCCGACTCGAACAGACAGATCACATCGAGGTGCCGGGGGAGCGCGGGGTCGGCGCGCCGCGCGAGCGCGTACGCGGCGGCGACGTCGCCCGCGCCGCGCGTGAAGCTGATCACCAACCGGTGGCAGGCCGCCTCGCCGAGGTCGCGCTGGATCTGCGCGATGGCCTGGAACGTCGCGTCGACCTCTGGGTCCGGGTGGTCGACCGCGGCGCGGAGGATCGCCGAGTGCTGGCGAACCTCGAGGGACGCGAGGTGGAACCCGAACGTGCGCGCCTGCTCGGTGAGATCGGCCAGCTCGCCGTCGGCGAGGATCGCGGCGCCGCCGTCACGCAGCGACGCGCGTAGCGTGTCGAGCTCGCGTTCGAACGCGGCCGCCGATGCGAACGCCGCATCGTCGTTCGCCCGCGTCACGGCCAGCCGCTCCGCGATCAGCACGAGCTTCCGGCGGTGCGGCGCGTCCGGCAACGTGCGCGCGAGTTCCTTCGCGCGGTCGGGGAAGTCCCGCACATCCCGCGCAAGCGACCGTCGGAGCGCGGCCGACGGCGGCACCTCCGCTTCCGACGCCGACAGGGATCGCGCGATCCGTCGCGCCGCCGTCTCGTAGCCGCGCAGGACGTGGTCGCGCGCGATCGCGGCCGCACCGAGCGTGACCTCCGCGGTCACGGCGGGGTTCCCGTCGCGGTCCCCGCCGACCCACGTTCCCCACCGCAGGGTCGTCCGTGCGCCGGTGGCGCGCACGACCTTCGGCAACGTCGTGAAGATCGTGCGGTCGAACAACGCCATCGTCGCGCGAACCTCGTCGAGGGGCACTGGGGGCCTGTGCCTGATCGGGTCGGTGAGCCACAGGCTCGTGATCTCCTCGCGGAGGCGGCGTTCCGTCTCGACGTGCACTCGCCCCCCCGTGCGCGGGTCGTCCGATGTGTCGAGCAGGTCGCCGATCCGCCACAGGTGCTCGACGACCGCGCGTCGCTTCGCCTCGGTCGGGTGCGCGGTGAGCACCTCGGTCACCTCGACCGGGCGGGTCAACGGCGGGAGCGGCGCGCGTCCGCGGTCGCGCAGCTCACGGACGCGCTGGCGCTCCTCGGCGACGTTGACCAGCTGGAAGAACGCGGTGAACGCGCGGGCGACGCGGGCCCCGTCGTCGCGGGAGATCCCGGCGATCACGCGGTCGACCGCTGCGGCGCGCGACGGCGTTTGGCGCTCGTGCAGCCGCAACACCGCGCGCCGCAGCGCCTCCACCGTCGTGAAGAGCTCGTCGCCGCCGTGCGCACGGATCGCGTCGCCGAGCAGCGTGGTGAGCAGCCGAACGTCGCGACGAAGGGTCTGGGGCACGGGCCGCTCCCGGCGGCCCGTCGCGTCGGCCGCGCGAGGCGTCACGGCCGGCTATCCCGTGAAGGCGTCGGGGTTCAGCAGCGTCGGCGGCCGCGTGCCGTCGATCGCCGCGAACACGTTGTCGACCGCGAGGTTTCCCATGGCGTTGCGCGTGTCGACGGTCGCGCTGCCGAGGTGGGGGATCACCACCGCGTTCTCGAGATTCAGCAGCCGCGGGTTCACCGACGGCTCCTTCTCGAACACATCGAGCCCGGCGGCGAAGATCTCGTCGTTCTCGAGCGCGTCGGCGAGGGCCTCCTCGTCGACGACGGGTCCGCGCGACGTGTTCACGAGTACCGCGGTCGGCTTCATCCGCTTGAACTGCTCGTGGCTGAACAGATGGCGCGTCTCCTCGGTCAGGTTCGTGTGGATCGAGATGACGTCCGCGCGTTCGAGGAGCTCGTCGAGCTCGACCCGCGTCGCGCCGGTCTCGGCCTCGACCTCGGCCGGGAGCTGCACGGCGTCGCTGTAGAGCACGGTCATCCCGAAGCCCGCGGCACGGCGCGCGACCGCTTGGCCGATCCGACCGAACCCGACCACGCCGATCGTCTTGTGGTGGACGTCTTGGCCGAGCATCATCAGCGGCCCCCAGATCCACTGGCTGCCCTCACGCAGGAACCGCTCGCCCTCGCCGACTCGCCGAGCCGCGGCAAGGATCAGAGCGAACGCGGTATCGGCGGTGGTTTCGCTGAGGACGTCGGGCGTGTTCGTGGCGAGCACGCCGGCGGCCGTGCAGTCGGGGACGTTCACGTTGTCGAAGCCGACCGCGTGGTTCGCGACGATCTTGAGTTGTTGGCCGGCGGCGGCGAGGAGCTCCGCGTCGACCTTCTCGGTGAGCATCGTGATCAGCGCGTCGCGGCCCTTGACCACCTCGAGGAGTTCTTCGCGCGGGATCCCGAACTCGTTCTCGTGGACCGTGACGTCGCAGCGCTCGCGTAGGCGCGCCATCGGGGCGTCCATGATCGGGCGGGTCACCAGCACGTTGGGTCGGCTCATCGGTCGCTCCTCGTCTCAGGCGGTTCGAGACCGGGAGCTTGCCACGGCGGTCGTGTCCGAGGGTAGTCGGCCGTCCCGCCCGTCGGTCATGCGACGATGCCGGGGTGACGTGGACCCTCGAGACCGACCGGCTGCACCTGCGCCCGATGGCGCTCGACGATCTTGATGCGTTCGCAGCCGTGGTCGGCGATCCGTACGCGATGCGGTTCTACCCGAAGCCGTTCGACCGTTCGATGGCTCGGTTGTGGATCGAACGCACGCAGGAGCGGTACGAACGCGACGGGTTCGGCTTGCTCTCGGTGATCGAGCGGTCAAGCGGCGAGATGATCGGCGACTGCGGCCCGGCGGTGCAGCAGACCGGCCACGGCGCGTTCGTGGAGCTCGGGTGGCACATCCGGCTCGATCGTCAGGGCAACGGGTTCGCCACCGAGGCCGGCCGCGCGTGTCGCGATCGGGCGTGGGCCACACTGGACGTCGACCGGCTGATCAGCATCATCCGACCCGAGAACGTGCCGAGCTGGTCGGTCGCCCGCGCGCTGGGGTTCCGTCCGTGGCGCGGCGACGTGCGCGTCGGGATGGCGCACGTCCTGTGGTCGATGGAGCGGCCGGTCAGTCGCTGACGTCGATCCGCTCGATCACGACGTCATCCACCGGTTTGTCGCCCCGTCCGACCGGCACCTTCCCGATCGCCTCGACGACGTCGTAGCCGTCGGTCACCTGACCGAAGATCGTGTGCTTGCCGTTCAACCACGGCGTCTCGGCGGTCGTGACGAAGAACTGCGACCCGTTCGTGCTGGGACCGGCGTTGGCCATCGCGAGCCGTCCGACCTGGTTGAACGTCGGCCCGTCCGGCGGGCACTCATCTTCGAACGTGTAGCCGGGGCCGCCGCGCCCCGTGCCCGTGGGGTCGCCCCCCTGGATCATGAAATCGTCGATCACCCGGTGGAAGATCGTGCCGGGGTACAGGGCCTCGTCCTTCGTGGCCCCGTCGCGTGGATCCGTCCAGGTCTTCCCGCCCGACGCGAGGCCGACGAAGTTCGCGACGGTCTTCGGCGCGTGCTCGGGCATCAGCGTCGCGGTGAAGGACCCCTTGTTCGTCACGATCGTTGCGGTGGTCATCGGTTGACGCTCCTTGGGCTCGGTGTCGTCCGAGCCTAACTGGCTTCCCGGCGGCCGACAGGTTTGCGCGTAGAGTCGCGGCACCCCGATGGGTTCGGAGTTCCGATGAGTGCCACGGTGACGGCGGCGCACGCGCCGACGAAGGACGACCGGTTCCACGTGCGCTTCCTGTGGGCGGTCACGTTGCTGAGCGGGGCGGTGCTGTGGCTGCGGCCGATCGCGTCGAGCTTCTGGGAAGACGAGCTGGTCACGTGGTGGGTGATCGACGGCTCGTTCCGCGAGATGTTGCATCGCTCGTACGCACTGCAGGGGCAGAGCGCGCTCTACTACCCGCTTGCATGGCTCGTCCGGCATGTCAGCGACAAGGAGTGGGTGCTGCGTCTTCCGTCGGTGATCGCGCTGGTCGGGGCGGCGTACCTGCTCTTCCTCCTCGCGACGCGGCTCCTCGATCGAGAGCTCGGCCGTCTGGCGGTGCTGGTTTTCGTCCTGTGGCCTGGGATCGCGTTCGAGGCATCGAACGCGCGGCCGTACGCGATCGCCGTGCTGGTCACCGTCGCGTCGGTGTTCGCACTTGTCACGTGGCTCGATCGCGGTTCGCGAGGGTCCATGGTCGTGTGGATCGCGCTGACGGCGCTGCTCGCGTACGCGCACATCGTGTTCGTCCTCGCGATCCCCGCGCAACTCCTCTATGCCATCGCACGGCGGCGCGACGGTTCGACCCGAGTCTCGACGCGCGCGATCATCAGCGGTGTCGCCATCGTCGCGGTCCTTGACCTGGGACTCGTCCCGCAGCTGATCGGCCTCTTCGACCGCCGGGGCGCGCTGATCCTTTCCACCGCGCTGTCGTTCGACTGGTTCGGAAATCTGCTTGTCCCCGCCTTGTTCGTGGGCGCGCTGATCCTGGGCGGGACGATCGCGTGGGTGACGTCGTCCCTCACGCTTGAGCCGATGCGGATCGATCGGTCCTCAGCGGTCCTCGTTCTGTCGTGGCTGTTGATCCCGCTGATCGTGCTCGCGGCGCTCGCGCTCACCACATCGATCCGACTACTCGAGGTGCGGTACACCTTGATGGTCGCCCCCGCCGGAGCGCTCCTTGTCGCGACCGCGCTGCGAGCCATCCATCCGCCGCCCGCGAGACGGATCATCGCCGCAGTCCTCGCGGTGTTCACGGTGTGGGGCACCGCCGGGGTCTTGAAGGCTGGCGAGGATTGGCGGTGGGCGGCATCGACGGCGCAGGCGGCGAGCGATGCGAACAGCGTGACGCTGCTCCACCCCGGGCTCGTGGAGTCGGGCCAGCTCGATTGGTTCTCCGATCCGGAGAAGCGCAGCTACCTGATGACCCCTACGGCCTACTACAGCTTCCCCGGACCGATCGTGCCCGTGCCGATCGGGGCGACGTCCAAGAGCGAGGCATTCTTGTCGCGCGAGCTCGCCGATCTGCCGTCGTCGGTGGACCGCATCATCTACGTGACGCGGTTCCCAGGCGCCGGCTTCCTCACGTATCTGCAGGGGTGGGCCTCGGCCGGCGGTTGGGAGGTCACGCAGACCCAGTGGCGGGGCAACATGGTCGTCATGACGCTCGAGCGTTCAGCCCCGGCGGCATAGGTCGCGCGCAGATCAATGCGCTGTCGCCGAGGAGTCCCGCGGGCAGTCGAGGATCCAAGACCTGCGATGCGCGTCCGAGCGCGGCCGCTCCGGGCTGGTTGCCTGCACGCTCCGCGATGTAGGACAGCTGCATCGAGCGTGGCATCAGCTGCCACCGCACCATCTCGAATCCGGCTCGTCGCAACATCAGGGCGAGCTGCACCGGTCCCGGGTAGTGGATGTGTGCGCGCGTGAACCACGGCCACCGCTTCGACGACAGGCGCGCATGCATCCCCGATGTGTTGATGGTGGAGATCACGAGCAGGCCGTCCGAGGCGAGCATCGGGTGCACCCGCCGCAAGGCTCCGACGGGATCGACCAGATGCTCCAGGACGTCGAGCATCACGAGCGCATCCGCCGAGTCCTTCCTGACGCGGAGCGTTTCGATCGCGCCCTGACGCAGCGACACGCCGGATCGGCGGGATCCCTCGGCGACGGCCCATGCGGACGGCTCCACGCCGGTCGCCGTCCAGCCGCGCGTCGCGGCCTCGGCCAGGAACAGGCCGACGTGGGCGCCGATCTCGGTCAACCGTGAGCCCGATCGGTGGAACTGGTCGATCTGGTCGAGGACCCACTCGAAATGCTCCCGGCGGGACGCCTCCTGCTCGAGGTAGGCCACGTCTTCGACCTGCTCGTACAACGCGCGGAGCGCCTCGGGCTCCAGGGTCGGACGCTGGGAGAGCAGGTGACACCGCGCGCACTTCGTGATGCCGTCGTGAAGGCCGAGCGCGTCGGACGTGCAGCGGAACTCGTCGGCGACCGGATCGCCGGTGGCGGTCGCGGGGAACCGCAGGCGCAGGTCGGTGCTTCCACACGCTGCGCACGCGGGAGGTGGCCGCTCGTCCACGGTGATCGAATCCGCGGCGGCTCTCCAACCGGGCACGTACCGATGGCCACGCCGGCCTCGAAGGAGCGCCGCGCTCGCGGCGTACCGCGTCCCGTCTGCGACGTAGCGCAGCGACCGTCCGACCGAGATCGACGACGACTCTTTCGTGTACCGGGTCGGGATCGGAACCTCAACGACCCGTACGCCCGTCGTCACGGCGTCGATCAGCAGCCGCGCATCGAAGGAGAACCCGTCCGGATAGCCGCGGAACGGCAGGGTCAGCAACGCGCGACGCGTGTACGCGCGCATGCCACTGTGCATGTCGGTGAACCGGGTTCCGAGCAGGACGTTCTGCGTCACGGTCGTGATGCGGTTGCCCACATATCGATAGAGCGGCATCCCCCCAGCCAGGGGATCGCCCATGCCGGCGAAGCGAGATCCGAAGGTGATGTCGGCCTCGCCCGCGAGGATCGGCGCGATCAGCAGGGGCACGGCCTTCGGTTCGTACTGATAATCGGGGTGGAGCAGCACGACGATGTCGGCGTCGGCCTCCAGCGCGAGCGTGTAGCACGTCTTCTGGTTCCCACCGTAACCGCGGTTGTCCGGGTGGACGTGCACCCGGAGCCCGAGCTCGCGCGCGACGTCCGCCGTCGCATCGGTACTTGCGTCGTCGACGAGGATCAGCTCGTCGGCAACGCCGTCGGGGATCGCCTCGACCGTCCGCTGGAGCGTCGTCTCGGCGTGGAACGCCGGCATCGTGATCACGACCTTGGGCATGGTCCTCACCGTATCGATGTCGCGGTCATGCCGCTTGCACGGCCGGACGCCGCCACGCATCGACGACCCCGCTCGTCACGGGTGCCGGGTCGCGGATCCACGCGACCAAACAACGCACGAGGAGCCCGGCTCGCAGGACGATGACCACAGCCAGCACGGCATATGTTGCTCCTCGCCCCGACTGCAGATGGCCGAAGTAGCTATACCGCGTAAGCACCTCCAGGATCTCCGCGAGCTGGTAGGCGAAGAACGTCGCGAACGGGACGCGCGTCAGCGCGAACCACGGCAGGAGCCACAACGAGTACTGGGGCGACCACACCTTTCCCAGCAACAGCACGGCGATCAGCAGCGGGAACAGCAACACCCACCGAGGAAGGTCCGGCTGCCGGCGGACGGCCGTTCGCCAGATCCACCAGGCGAGCGCCACGGTTGCGACCGGCGCCGCGACCTTCACGAACTCATCGGGCAAGCAGGCGTGCAGCGCGCACGGCACCCCCCAGATGGAGTCATAGTCCGCCGGACGAGACGCGTTCAGGCGGAAGAACGTCGCCCACGACGCGAACCCCGCGACCGCGAACGGGAGGTTGAGGACGAGCGTCGTCCCGACGGTCCAGCCGGTCAGCGTTCGAACGCCGCGGCGGTCGCCCGTTCGACGGTCCTCGGCGCCGAATGGCAGGAGCGCGAGCAACGGATAGAGCTTCGCGGCGGCGCCGATGGCGAGCGCGATCCCGGCGCCTCGTCGGCGACCTGCGAGGTACGCGACGGTCGCGGTGGTCGTCGCGGCGACCGCGATGAGGTCGAGGTTGGTCGTCCCCGACAACAACAGGACGGGGGCGGCGGCGAACAGAACGGTGCGGGCGCCGAGCCGCTCGAGACACCACGTCGTCCAGAGCGCACAGCCGAGCAGGATCAACGCCGTCCATCCGAAGAACCATCTGACCGCATCGGCGCCGGTCGGGACGAGCCAGGCGGCGACCCGGAGCGTGTACATGGAGATCACCGGGTACTCGTCGCAGGGCGCGGCCGAGGGCGTGCACGCAGTCAGATAGGGAAGTCGCCCCCCTCCCAACTGCTCCGAGCGGTACAAGGCGGGGATGTCGGTGTAGCACTGCAGCACCCCTGCGTGCTGCGAGTCGAGCCACGAGGTGCTCGCGCACGGCACCTTCTGGAGCGCTCCCACGGTCACCATCGAGCCGGTGATGACGAGCATCGCGACGAGATGCCGCAGCGGGTCACGCACATCCGCATCCTATGTGCACGCCGAACGGCGTCGTACGCTCCTGGGCGATGTCGACGCGACCGGCTCGGGAACTCGGCCGGCGCTGGCCGTCGATCGACGATGCGTGGGTCGCGGTCGGCCTGCTGGTGCCGGTCATCGTCACGTTCTTGACGCGCACGATGGCGATCGACCTCGCCTACCAGATCCGGGCGGGCCAAGACATGCTCGCGTCGCATGCCGTCGCCCGGATCGACACGTTCACCTTCACCCAGGCGGGTCAGCCGTGGCTGAACCAGCAATGGGGTGCGCAGGTCCTGCTCGGGCTCACCCAGCAGGTCGGCGGGTGGACGGCCGTGCTGGTGCTTCGAGGGCTGCTGGTGTTCGGCGTCGTGTTGTTCCTCTACCTCGCGTGCCGTGAGATGGGCGCGTCCCGCCGCGCCGCTGCGCTGCTCACGATCGCCGGGTGGCTGACGGGGATCGAGATCGTCGACCAGCTCCGTCCGCAGCAGTTCGCGTTCGTGCTCTTCTCGTTCTGCGTGTGGTTGCTCGCGCGCCGTGGCGACCACCCTCGAGGCCTCTGGTTGATCCCGGTCGCCGTCATCCCGTGGGCAAGCCTTCACGGGAGCTTCCCGCTCGTGTTCGTGCTGTTGCTGTTCGCGTGGCTCCAGGACCGCCGCGCGACACCGGGGCTTGCGCGGACGGACGCGCTGGTAGGCGCCGCATCGCTGGTGGCGAGTTTCATCGGTCCGTTCGGGCTCCAGGTCTGGAGCTACGTGTGGGATCTGTCGACGCATCCGGTGGTTTCGCATCAGGTCGCCGAATGGGGGCCGCCCTCGATCCATACGTGGACCGGCCGGTTCTTCTTCCTGACCATGTTCGCGATCGCTGCCTACCTCGCCCGCCGCAGACCTCCGGCCGGCTGGATCCCGCTGCTGGAGCTCGGGGCGTTCGCCTTCCTGGGGTTGCTCGCGATCCGGGGCGTCGTCTGGTGGGGTCTATACGCACCCGTGGTCGTGGCGGGGCTGTTGCAAGAGCCCGATCGGGCCCGTTCCGAGTCCGACCGATCTCCGATCAACGCGATCGTGATCGGCAGCCTGGTCCTGCTCACTCTCGGCGCCGCCACCACCCACCTCGGAACCGATCCCACGACGGGTGGGCCCGACGGCCTGAGCTACGCGCCGACCGACCTCATCGATGCGGCGGCCGCAAGCGTGCCGCCGGGGTCGCATGCCTTCGTCGACGAGCTGTACGCGTCGTGGAGCGAATATCGAGCGCCGGGTCTCCCCGTGGCCGTCGATCCTCGGATCGAGATCTTCCCGAAGTCGACGTGGGACGACTATCTGTCCGTTTCGGCGGGAAAGGCTGGGTGGCAAGCGATCCTGGATCGATGGGACATCCAGGTCCTCGTGCTCGATCCGGATCAATCGACGGGCCTCCTGTCGGTGATCGGGGACGATCCGGGGTGGCGGCAGGTGCTGCACACCGATCACGGATCGGTGTATGTGCGCGCATGAGGCGCCGATGATGTCCAGCGTGGGGATGGATCCGCTCTCGCAGCTGCGTGCTCGGCGCAACCCAGACGGCGGCGTCGGCTCGGTCCCGGGCGGCGCATCGGAGCCGGAGGCGACCGCGCTGGTCGCGCTCGCGCTCGATGACGACGGCGCACGAACGTGGCTGGCCGACCAGGTCGGCGACGACGGCCGCGTGTGTTTGGTCGCAGGCGCCGCAGCGTCGGACCGCACCGCGCTCGCCGCATTGGCGATGCATCCCGGCGCCGAGCAGGAGGCCGCGCTCGATCACGTCGTCACGACCGTCGCCAACGACATCGATCCGAACGCATCGCCTCGCGGGTGGCCGTGGACCCTCGGCGCCTACGGGTGGGTGGAGCCGACCGCGTGGGGCGTGCTCGCGCTCCGGACGCTCCGCCCAACCGCGACGGCTCGGATCGACGACGGCATCGAGATGCTTCGACAACGTGAGTGCGCGGGCGGCGGCTGGAACTACGGCACGCGCACGGTCAACGGGGTCAACCTGCAGCCGTACGTGCAGACCACGTCCGTCGCGCTCTTGGGCATCAACGGCCGCGACGCGACGGCCGTCGCGCGGGGGGCCCGCGTGTTGCGGAGCCGATGGCGAGCGGAAGCGAGCGGGCTGCTGTCGCTCGCGACGGCTACCGTCGCGCTGCAGGTGCTCGGCGACGCGGCGCAGCCTGCGGCACGCGCCGCGGTCGCCTCGCATCGTTCCCTTGGAGACCCGGAGGCGGACACCGCGTCGCTCGCGTGGGCCGTGCTCGCGCTCCGGGATCACCCCGTGGAGGTCTTCACGCCATGACGGCCGAGGACCACGTGCAGACGCCTCCCGACCGCGCGATCTCGCGCCGGCGGTTCCTCACGCGCTCGGCCGGAACCGTCGCGGCGTTCGGCGTCGCGGCGGCCGTCGGCGTCGAGCTGCGCGGTCGCGAACGCCCCGAGCCCTGGGACCACAGCGTGTTCGCCCCGCCGGGCACCGCACAGGTCGCGGTCCTCCAGGCGTCGTCGTACGACGGAGACCTCGAGAACGTCGTCCTCGGCGGGCTCAGGGCGATCGGCGCCGACGTCAACGGGGCTCGCGTCCTGCTGAAGCCGAACATGGTCGAGTACGACCCCGGCGCCGTCATCAATACCGACCCACGGCTCGTCGCGGCCTCGGTGGCTGCTCTGCGACGGCTCGGAGCCGCGCAGGTGGTCGTCGCGGAGGGCCCCGGCCACCGCCGCGACACCGGTTATGTGGTCGAGGCGTCGGGACTCGCGAGCCATCTGCGCGACGCCGGCGCATCCTTCGTCGATCTCAACGTTGCACGCGCCGGTGAGGTCCCGCTCGCAGCGGCGTACACCCAACTCGGCACCCTGTGGTTGCCGACCGCGATCACGTCTGCCGACGTTGTCGTGTCGATGCCGAAGGTCAAGACCCACCACTGGGCCGGCGTGACGCTGTCGCTGAAGAACTGCTTCGGGTGCCTGCCCGGTCGCATGTACGGCTGGCCGAAGAACATCCTGCACTGGCAGGGGATCGACGCGTCGATCCTCGACATCGCGGCCACGGTGCGGCCCGACCTGGTGATCGCGGACGGCATCGTCGGCATGCAAGGGGACGGCCCGATCTCCGGGACGCCCGCGCCGCTCGGCGCGGTGATCGTCGCCGACGACCCCGTCGCGGCCGATGTCACCATCACGCGGATGATGGGCTTCGACCCCGAGAAACTGCCCTATCTCATGGAAGCCGGCAGGTTCCTCGGGCAGGCCGATCCCGCGAAGATCCGTCCCGTCGCCGAGGATCCCGCCGCGGTCACGATGGCGTTCGCGCCCGCGCCGGGGTTCGACGACCTTCGGTCCAGCTGACGTCAGAAGATCGGTCGCCAGGACATGAACAGCACCGCGTGCCACGCGAGCAACGCCGTCGACACGCCGACCCACGTGACGTAGACCCAGCGTCGGCGGCACCACTCGGCGATCCCCCAGAACGCCGGGAAGATCACGAGGACGAACCGGGACATCGAGACGAGATCTCGCCCGAGGTACGGGTATGCGAGCGGGATCAGCAAACTGAGCCCCGCGTACATCAGGTAGCTGGGCGCGGCGGTCCGCCGAACCGCGACCACGCCCGCGATCGCGACGGCCGTCAACACGAAGTCCGAGATCCAGTACCCGCCGTCGGGCTGGTTGAGCCCGCCGATCGCCTGCGAGAGCCCGCGGCCAAGGGTCGTGAGCGGGAACGCGAGCGTGCGGTTCCACGCGCTCTGCGCGGTGAACGGCGCCATCGGATCGCCCGCGTGGATCCACCACCAGCCGATGTACAGGGCCGGTCCCACCGCGATCAGGCAGGCCCAGGCGAACCGCCGCGTCCGGGTCGCCGGATCGCCGCGCGTCCACGCCTCGACGAGGAACGCCGGGATCAGCACCACGCCGATCAGTCGTGTGAGCGCCGCCGCTGCGCCGGCCACCGCGCCGGCCGGCCATCGGTCACGTCGCACGGCGACGAACGCGAGCAACGTCAACAGCAGGAACAGCGACTCGCTGTACGGCGCGAGGAAGAAGAAGGCGGTCGGGAAGCACGCCAGCAGCACGACCGTTCGCCGGGCGATCTCGGTGGACCGTTCCCGCTCGGTCAGGCGGTACAAGACGATCAGCGCCCCGAGGTACGCGAGGTTCGAGATGAGTGTCGCCGCGCTCAGGGTGTCGATGCCCGGCAGCCACGCCACGATCCGGATCGCAACCGGATACAGAGGGAAGAACGCCGCCGAGTGCGGCGCTGCGTCGTATCCCTCGTCCGCGAGGAACGTGAACCATCGAGCGTCCAGCCGATCGAGGCCGTCCCACATGTTGTGGATCCCGCTGGTGGCCGAACTCACGTTGGGCGGCTCGTGCGGCAACACGCCTTGGGTCAACGAGCCGACGGTCAGTCCGAGCAGGCTCATCCCGACCCGGCTGATGATGAAGACGACCGCGCAATAGACGACCGCGCGCCGCATCTCGGAGCCCGCAGCACGCGCCGAAACGGACGGTTCGTCGATCAGAACAACCAGCCCCAGTTCATGAACACAGCGGCAAGGGCGAGTTGGCTCACGGCCGCAACCGCGATCGCAACCGTGAGTCGGACTCGGGTCCGAAGGACTCGCACCCAAACCCAGGCGATGGGGAAGAGCACGCACGCCAGCCGCGGGACGGACAAGAAAGGTCGAGGCGCCCACGCGAACGAGAGCGGGATGAGCAGCGTCGACCACATGTACGCCACGTATGCACTAGGGATCCGGCGCACGGCGAGGACCGCCGACACAAGGAAGCACGTGGTGAGCGCGCCGTCGACGAGCAGATCGGGGCGCACGGCTCGGACCACAGCCAACACCGCGAATGTGAGTCCTCGGACGACGGTGAATGGCGCGAAGGCCGTCCCTCGTCCCCAGTACGTCTGCGCATGCACCGGTGCGAGCGCATCGCCTCGTGCGACTCCCCACCACGCGAGATAGCACAGGATGCCGATGACGGGCGCAGCGACCGCTGCGATCCGTGCACGACGTGAGGCTCGTGAGGCAGTTCGTGCGATCCACCACACCGCCGGCGTGAGGGCGACCGCCATCGGTCGAGTGAGTCCCGCGAGGACGCCGGCGCACGCAGAGAGACTCCATTGGTCGCTCCTCGCCCAGAGGAAGACGAGAAGCGTCGCCAGCAGGAACAGGGATTCGCTGTAGGGCGCGAGGAAGAAGAACGATGTCGGCATCGCGGCGAAGAATGCGACGGACCAACGCGCCTCGCGGTCACCGAGCTCGACGGCGGTGAGCCGGAAGAGCACGATGAGGCTGCAGAGATAGGCGACGTTCGAAACGACCGTCGCCGCCGTCGGAGTCGAGGTCCCGGTTACCGCCGCGGTCGCCGCGGTCGCCGCGGGGAACGCTGGGAAGAACGCCGCTCGAACGTCCTCCCCGTTTCCATAGCCGTCCGCGGCGATCCAGGCGAACCACGCCTCGTCCCATCGCTGCATCCCGTCGAGGGCGTTGTGCCATCCGGGCCTCGCGGCCATGGTGAACGAAGCGGGAGGCGATACACCGGTGATGGCAGAGGCGTCCGGCGGGTGGGCACCGACCGCTGCGACCGCTACCAATGAGACGGCGACCCGCGCGACGCAGAACACGACGAGACAGAAGAGCGCGGCTCGCCATGCGCTCGCGACATCCGACTCGTGCGTCTCGTCGATCGTCCTCGCGATGTCGGTCACCGGCACACGTGTATCACGGGCACCGCATGCTTCCTACGAGGGGAGCTGTCGGACCAGGGCCTCTGGATCGCTCGTCGGCATCTGGCACGCGAAGCGCTCGCATACATAGGCCGTCGGTGCGCCGGCAAGCGTCTGCCGTCCGTTCAGAAGCGGCACCCGTGCCGATCCCTCGTCAGCCGGGTCACGGAGCGCCACGACAGCGTTCGGCAGGTACCGGTCGGCGAATATCACATCAGTCAAGGTGTGCGTCTCGGCGGCCGTCCGGTCGCCGATGATCGCGATCTCCAGCGGGGGGCTGTTCAGCATGTCGGCCACGCAAAGCGCATGTCCGAAGGCGGTGGGGTGGGTTGCCGCCGAGGCCAGGATCGGCGCGAGCGTGTCACGAGCTACCTGCTCGGTTGCGTCCTCGCCCCGGTATCTCGCGATCCGCAGGAGCACGTGCGCTGCCGCTGAGGTGCCGCTCGGCGTCGCGGTGTCGATGACGTCCTTGGGGCGCGTGATCAACGCTTCCCCGTCATCGGGCGTGAGGAAGAACCCACCCGAGGGATCGGTGAACCTCTGCTGGATCGTGTCGACGAGCGTTGCGGCTCGCTCGAACCAGTCGGCATCCCCGGTAGTCTCGAAGAGGCTCAGCAACCCATCGGCGAGTAACGCGTAGTCGTCGAGGAACGCGTAGCCGCCCGCTGCGTCACGCCACGCCCGCACGAGCTGACGGCGTTCGTCACGCATCGAGGTCCAGACGAACGTCGCGCATGCTGCCGCAGCCTCGACGAACGCGGGCATGCCGAGCGCGCGCCCTGCGATCGCGAGAGCGCCGATCGCGAGGCCGTTCCAGCCCGCGACGACTTTGTCGTCGATGCCCGGTTGTTCGCGGTGGCGTCGCCGTTCGCGGAGCGGTTCCCGAGCGGCGTCGACGGTGGCGGTGAAGGTCGCGATGTCGGCGCCGTGTCGCTCGGCGACCCGCTCGACGTCCTCGGGGAACCACAAGACGTTCGTGCCCTCCCAGTTCCCCTCGGGCTTCGTGCCGAACGCATCCGCGACCTCCGCACCCACCAGGCCAACGAGTTCCTCCCACGCCCACACGTAGGTGGCCCCTTCGACGGCGTCGGTATCTGCATCCTGCGAGCTCGCGAACCCGCCCTCGGGACGGCGCAATACGTCAAGGAGATACTCCGCGGTACGGATCGCGACCGAGCGGTATCGCTGTGTTCGCGTGAGGAGCCACGCGTTCGTGTACAGCTGCAGCAGGAGCGCGTTGTCCGTCAGCATCTTCTCGAAGTGCGGCACGTGCCAGTGGGCGTCGGTGCTGTACCGCGCGAACCCGCCGCCGACCTGGTCGTGCATCCCTCCGGCGGCCATCCGGTCGAGCGTGATCGTTGCGAGGTCGAGCGCCCCCTCCCGACCGTGCAGGTGCTGGCGCAACAACCACGTGAGCACCATCGGTTGCGGGAACTTCGGCGCGCCGCCGAAGCCGCCCCACGTGCGATCCGCAGACCGCTCGAGCGCGGCGAAGGCCCGATCGGCGAGCGCGTCGTCCGCGATCGCGGCGCCGGCGCCCGTCGCCGTCGCGCGTGAGATCGCGTCTGTGATCCGTGCGCTCTGTTCCTCGGCGTCTGCCCGGCGAGATGTCCAGACGTCCGCGATGCCCTCCAGCACCTGTCGGAACGACGGCAGCCCGTGACGCGGAGAATCGGGGAAATACGTGCCGGCGTAGAACGGGCGGCCGTCGGGGGTGCAGAAGACCGACATCGGCCAGCCGCCGCTTCCCGTCATCGCCTGCACCGCGTCCATGTAGATCGCGTCCACGTCGGGTCGTTCCTCACGGTCGACCTTGATCGCCACGAAATGCTCGTTGAGGTAGGCCGCGGTTCCGGGGTCCTCGAACGACTCGCGCTCCATCACATGGCACCAGTGGCAGGCCGCGTAGCCGACCGAGAGGAAGACCGGGACGTCCCGGGTCCGGGCCGCCTCGAACGCCTCGTCGGCCCAGGGGTACCAGTCGACGGGATTCTCGGCGTGCTGCAACAGGTAGGGGCTCGTCGCGTTCGCGAGTCGGTTCACCGGACGCCTCCCACCCCTCGAGTGTCTCGCTTCAGGAGCACGGACGCTGATGCCGATGCATGGAGCGGGGATGGACGCAGACGTACGAGTACTCGTGATGGAGCGGGGCCTTGGGCTCACGCATGACCTCTCCTACGCATGCCGTCACGCGGGAGTGTCCGTGCTCGGGCCGGTCCGTGACGTCGCCGAGGCAGAAGCTGCGGCCGCGGACGTTCCCTTCGACGTCCTCGTGGTCGATGCCGACGAGACGTCGGCCCCGATCATCCGCGAGGCCGCCGCAGCGCTGGGTGGGGTTCGGGTCCTCGCCGTCAGCGAAGAGCTGGACCCCGAGGTCGGTGCGTCGGTGATCGCTGCCGGGGCAGTCGGACTGATGGCGCGGTCGGTCGACCAACGCACGGTTCCCGACCTCTTGCGGCGCGCTGCCGCCGGCGAGTTGATCCTTCCGGCGTCCCATCTCGCCGCGCTGGTCGATCTGGTTCGTGTCTCGCGCCTCGATCCGAACGACGGCGCCCGGCTCGAGGCGCTGACCCGTCGCGAGCGCGAAGTGCTGGCCTTGCTCGCCGACGGTCACACGACGCAGGAGGTTTCCGACGCGTTGTCGATCAGCGTGATGACCGTGCAGAGCCATGTGAAGAACGTCCTCGCGAAGCTCGGCGTGCATTCCAAGGTCGAGGCGATCCGCTTCGCGTGGCGATCCGGCGCGCTGACGATGCCGGCGTCGGCCTAGCCGACGCGGACCCGTGCTCGATTAGCCTCGTTCCATGGACGGCGCCGCGATCGACCTGTTCGTCTTCGAGAGCGATCCGGTGCTCGAGGGCGTCATCCGGCTCGCGGCTGCAGCCGCGGAGGGCGTCGGCGACGTGACCGTCGTGACGACGATCGACGTCGAGATATGGTCCGCGCCGCGCCCGACGATCGTCGTCCTCGATCTCGCGGGCGGCTTGGATCTCTCGGCGGTCGCTACGATCGTCGAACATGCTCCGCTCGCCCGCGTCGTGGTCTTGTCCGACCGCGACGACGGCCCGGTGGTGCTCGAGGCCATGCGACGCGGGGTCTACGGGTTCGTTCGGAAGCCCGACGGATTGCATGAGCTCGCGGAGACCCTGACCCAGATCGCCGCGGGCGAACGTGTCGTGCCACCCGAACTCGAGCGCTCCGCGGTCGATGAACTCCGCCGGTTCGCTCGGCAGGCGCACGCGGCTTCGGTGGTGGAAACGTCGATCACGGCTCGCGAACGCGAGATCCTCGCGCTGGCCGCGGAGGGGTTCACCACGCATCAGATCGGCCGTCGGCTCGGTATCTCGCCTCGAACGGTCGAGGCGCATATCGCGAAGCTCTATCGGAAGCTCGGCGTCAAGACCCGGCTCCAGGCTGTCGCTCGTGCGGCAACACTGGGCCTGATCGACCTCGATACCTAGCGCCTCAGCACCAGCCCCATCTCGGCCGATAGACGAAGAGCCGGGCCGCAGCACGTTCTTATCGTCTGCAGCGCAGCGGTCCGGAATCTCGAATGAGCCAGCGCCGAGCCGCCTCCGCCCCTCGACAGCCGCGTCGTCTCGGCGTGGTCGTCGTCGACCCGCTCGGGATCGTCCGCGCGGGGATCGGCATGCTCGTCGCGAACGCAGACGGTACGGAGCTCTTGGCCGAGGCGGCGACCGCCGACGAAGCCCTCCGCGCGATCGCCCGCGTGCGGCGTTCCCGCGTCGTCGTGCTGGTTGGCCTCGGACTCGAGGAGCCCCACGACGCCTCGTGGCTGATGCGAGAGATCCGTGAGCGCTATCCGTTCCACGCCGTCTTGGCGGTCGGCGCCAACGCCGATCCCACCTCGATCAGCCGGGCGCTGTTCGTCGGGGCGGATGGGTACGTCGACAAGCGCGTCGAGCCCGACGAGTTCTTCGCGTCGATCGCGAGCGTCGGCGAACGCGAGATGGTGCTCGCCGGTCCGACATCTGGCGACGTCGGGCAGATCGCCGACGGGATCTACCGCCGTCGCGAGCTCGACGCGATGCTCACGCAACGCGAGCGCGAGGTCCTCGCGGTCGCCGCCGAGGGACTCACCGCGCGCGAGATCGCGGAGCGGCTCGGCGTGCGCGAGCGCACAGTCACGACGCACCTCGGGCGGATCTACGGGAAGCTCGGCGTCGGCAACAGGCTCGCCGCCGTCCGGATGGCCGCGCGCTCCGGGTTGGTGAGCGTCGGCACGCCCGAGTGAACTCAGGCACGGACGAACAGCGCGCCGTCGTCGTCGCTGTAGACCTCGTGCCAGCCCGGGTCGGCGCGAAGCATCGGCAGCAGGTTCCAATCGGCTGAGGCGACGATGGCTTGTACGTCATAGCGGGCGAGCGTGTCCTTCCAGTCGGCCCCGGAGAACGCCACCTGCCCGTAGTCGCGCCACACGTCGTCCGGCACGATCTCGATCCGCGAGTCGACGAACACGGGGACGTTGGGCAGGGCGAACTCGAACCACGATCCCCACGGCTGATACACGAGCGTGCGGGTCCCCGGCGCGAGGTGGTCGGCCGCAGCCTGCGTGAGGCCCGGGGGAGCGGCGGTGAGGAACCGGTCGTACGAGTCTCCGCGCCACCACGGAGCCAGGACGAGGAGCGCGGCGACCAGCGTGCCGACGATCACGTAGGCCGGCAGCCGCGCTGGAGCGGTCTCCGGCTTTGCCGCAGGTTCCGCGGTCGCCTCCGCGAGCGACGCGGCGAGGACCACGGGCGCGACCATCGCCCACCAGACGATCGCGCGCTGCGCCGACAGGGCGAGCAGGAAGAAGATGCCCAGGGTCAGGAGCGTGGTCCACGGCGTCTGTCGCCCGCGCCGGGCGAGGTAGGCGACGATCGCGAGCGCGGACCCGATCGCCAGCCACCCCGGGACCGTCGAGAGGGTCAGTGGCGCCCATTCGGTGATGGTCGTGCGGATCACCGGGTCGGTCGACACGTTGTAGACGTAGAACCACACGCCCGGGCCGAACGGGGTGACGATCGTGGCGACGGCCGTGCACGCGGCGATCAGCAAGGTTCGCTGCGCCGACGGGTCATGGCGCCGACGGTCCTCGAGCCATGTGAGGCCCACGACCAGCGGGAACAGCACGAAGCTCCCGTGGATGTTGGCGCACAGGCACGCGAGCAGTGGGGCGAGCCACAGGCGTCCGGGGTGCGTCCGCCGACTCGCCGTGATCCAAAGCAGGATGGCGAATAGCGGGACGGCGAGGAGCTGCGGCCGCATCCCCAGCGCCGGCGTGGCGACGACGAAACCCGCAAGGGCAAGCAGCGAGGCGATCCGAACCCGCGCGCCCGTCGCGCGAGCTGCGAGGTAGACGAGCCACGTGCTCACGCCAACCAAGATCGCCTGCGCGGCAAGGAGAAGAGGCCAGCTGCCCACCCGATATAACGAGGCGAATATCCCCTGCGCGAGCCACTGCTGATCGAGCCACGCCGTGCCTGGGAACGTGAACGTCCAGGTGTCGACGCGAGGGATGTTGCCGTGCAGCACATCCTCGCCGGCGCGGATGTGATACGCGAGGTCGATCGCGCCCATCTTGGACAACAGGGAGACGATCGCGGGCACCAGGAACGTCAAACTGGCCCAGGCGATGTCGATCGGGTCACGTTGGGCGACGGGATCCGCCGGGGAGGTTTCCACGGCGGCAGGCTAGCCGGTACCATCCTGCCCGCTGGGAGGTTGTAGCCGCGAGTACGTACGTAGCTCTACGTAGACACCATGCGTGAGTTTCGGGATTTCCGTACCCGTTCGGCTCCTTCTACTCTCCCGGTGGGCGAGTTACATTTCGCCACCGGACCTGTCGATAGGTTCGGAGCAGTGGCTCGGAGGAAGGAGGTGACAGGATGTTCCTTCGTCTCTACACGGGTGTTAGCACCTGGTGGAACGACCTGAAGGGGCGTGCTGCCGAGGAAGGTGGCGCGACCGCAGTGGAGTACGCGCTGATGGTTGCGTTGATCGCTGTGGTGATCATCGCCGCGGTGGCCTTCATCGGTCGGTCCGCATCCAGCCAGTTCAACTCGGTCGGCTCAGCCGTCAACAACCCGAGTTAACGGGCACAGCTTCAGAGCGATCGGCCCGCCGGTCGCTCACTTCCCCGGGGAGGGCCGAGGGAGTGAGGGACCGGCGGACGAGAGGTAGGACCGGTGATGAACATCAAAGCGCGGGCCCGCGGTGAAGAGGGCGCCGCAGCCGTCGAGTTCGCCCTGATCGTGGGCGTGCTCGCGATGCTCATCTTCGGCATGCTCCAGTTCGGCCTCGCGTTCTTCCAGCTCCAGAACCTTCGAGCCGCGACACGGGAAGGCGCCCGGACCGGCGCCGTCAGCGGCTCGGTTGCCGATATCACGGCCCGTGTGCAGCAGGCATCGGGGATCAGCACGCCGTTCGGCGGTTCCTTGTACATCCAAACGGTCAAGAACGGGACCCCCACGACGGTGCCGAACACGCCCTCGACAACGGTGCCCTGCGCGACGGTGAACGACGTGACGCCGGACTCGGTGATCGCCGGGATCGACCTGACGAGTTCCTCGTTGCCGCAAGGACTGCAGAACATCTTCACCGTCGACATCCCGTTGTTGCCGACCATCGATCTGCGGCAATCGCAGGTCGAGGGTGAATTCCGATGCGAAAGCTGATCCTTCGCCGGCTGCACGGTGACCAGAGCGGTGTCACGATGGTCATCGTTGCGCTCTGTCTCATCGCGCTGATGGGCATGATCGTGCTCGTGGTCGACGTCGGCGGCCTGTTGTGGAACCGGCGGGCGATGGTGAACGCGTCGGATGCGGCCGCGCTGTCGGCCGCGCAGTCCTGTGTGTTGCCTCCCTCGATGGACCCGCAGACCGCCGAGCAGGCGGCCGACGCGCAAGCTGCCGCGAACTCCTCCGGCGCCGACGTCTCGAACCCCAGCAACATCATCGCGACCTCCGGCTGCGATTCCCAGGACTCCGGGTACGTGACGGTGCAGTACGGCGCGAACCAACAGTTGTTCTTCGCAGGGATCTTCGGCAAGGGCCAAGGTCACGTGACCACCCAGGCGACTGCCATCTGGGGGCCCGCGGGCGCCGTCAACCCGATGCCGATCGTGATCTATCAGGAGTCGTTCCAGAACTGTCACTTCGAGGCGATCGACCCCAACAAGACCTGCTACGTCTGGGAGGACAACAGCAACACGAGCCCCGGAAGCGCCTTCGGCTTGCTTGACCTCCGCACGGACAACCCATCGCAGTACGGATGGAACTCCGTCGCCGGTGCCGGCTGTAGCGATCCGGGGAGCTTGGTCGATCAATGGATCACGCAGTACCCGGACAACTCGGTCGGCGATCTGCCCGTGAATTACCCGAACCCGACCTATGTGTGTCGTGTGAACGGCATGGCGCAGAGCGTGTGGTCCGACTTCGAGCAGCTTGAGGGCCAGACCCTCTTCTTTCCGATCAACCGGTGTGACGACGTCCTGCCGGGGAACCCGTTCGGGCAGCTTCTGAAGAATTCGACGAGCGAGGCGGCGTGTGCAACGACGCCCGGGCAGTACGACATCATCGGCTACTTCGCAGCGAAGCTGCTCAACGTGTACGTGCCGAACCAGGTGCAGGCTGGAAGCGGGACATGCCAGGGGACTCGATCGTTCCCCGGCCCGAACAACCCGTTCTTCGTCTACTCCCAGTACGAGGCCACGCAGTCGCCGGTGTGCCCCCCGAGCGCTCCAGACCAGATCTCGAATGTGGTCATCGGCAAGATCAAGAACAAGGACCCCGGCCCGGCTCCGGTCGAGGGAACCGACTACACCGTCGACTACACCA